>CXWL01120586.1_pt2 | contig 12209 bp, 10 predicted proteins | sample 590931 | NCBI WGS metagenome assembly CXWL01 (sample SAMEA3498368, study PRJEB10139) | groundwater metagenome | biome: water well; material: biofilm material | place: Germany | collected 2015-04-27
TTACAGCGCCATCAATAATTTGTCCAGATAATAAATTAAACTTAACTACAAATTTAGGCTCATGTACTAAAACATTAACAATTGCAGAAATAGGAAATGCCACTGCAAATGACAATTGTTTAAATCCAACAATTAGCTGGTCTAGAAGTGATTCGGCTTTGAACATAAACGATCCTTTTCCTCTAGGAATTACAACAATTACTTGGAAAGCAATTGACATTGGAAATAACGAAATTACTTGTTCTCAACTAATAGAAGTCAATAAAATTGCTCCTACATTAGTTGTAAGCACTAATGTAGCTTCACAGCAATATAGCGATTTAGTCAATTTTTATGCTCAGTTAAGTATTTGTACTGGATTTCCAACAAGCGGAACTGTAACATTCAAATTAGGAACAACTGTTTTAGGTGTTGCTAATATAAATAGTTCTGGCTATGCTCAGTTGTTAAATGTTCCGATGTTATTTCAACCTAATCCTTATGTAGTTACTGCAGAATATAATGGAGTTTCACCTTATTTAGCAGCGTCAGGAACATCAAACTTAACAATTACCTGTGAAGACGCATTTGCTTATTACACTGGTAGTTCTTATGTTTCAACAAGTTCTGCAACAAGTTCAAATGCAACTGTAACATTAAGTGCAACTATAAAAGATATTTCTGTAGTGTTAAATTCAGATACTAATTTTGGAAATATTACCAATGCGAAAGTCGCCTTTATCAATAGAGAAAATGGTTCTACAATTGCGTCAAATATTCCAATTGGATTGGTTACTATTGGTGATACAAAAGTTGGAACAGCAACTTATAATTGGAATACGAGTATTTCAGGGGATTCACAAACCATCACTATAGGAATTATTGTGACTGGATATTATTGTCGAGATTCTGCAGATGACAATTCACTTGTTACTATTTCTAAACCTTTGGGTGATTTATTTATAACCGGTGGTGGATATCTAACTTTAACAAACTCATCAGGTATTAAAGCTGGAACTTCTGGAACTAAAAACAATTATGGTTTTAATGTGAAATACAATAAAAACAAAACAAGTTTACAAGGAAATATTAATACAATTATTAGAAAACTAGAAAGCGATGGAATCCATGTGTATCAAATAAAAGGTAATTCAATGACTTCTTTAAGCGTAATTACGACCTGTCCTAAAAAAGCAACTTTTGTGGGAAAAGCTAATATTCAAGATATAACAAATCCTTTAAATGTTATTGCGGTTGATGGGAATGCTACTTTACAAGTCACTATGACTGACAACGGCGAACCTGGAAGTTTTGATAAAATTGGAATAACCGTTTTAAATAAAAGTGGTGGTTTATGGTATTCTAGTAATTGGAATGGTACTACAACAGTTGAACAAATAATTGGCGGTGGAAATCTTAAAGTACATGGAGGTTCTGATTGTGGAAATTCGTCAATTGTTAAAAATACAATTGACAATACAGACAAAGAAAGTATTGTAATTGAAAAACCAGTAATAAGTATTTGGCCAAATCCTTCAAATAATGAATTCAATTTAGAAATATCAAATAAAATTGAAAATCAAGATGTTATTTTGGAGATATTTGATCAAAATGGCCGATTTATTCAAAAAAGTACTTTTATAGATGAAAAAATTAATTTTGGAATAAACTTACAAAGTGGCTTATATTTAATAAAGATAAATCATGGAGATTTCCAAGAAACAAAACGTATAATTAAAAACTAAAAAAAAGGGGCTGAAAATTCAGCCCCTTTTTTTAATAATTTAAATATTCTGTGATTTCTAAGCCATAACCTATCATACCAACGCGTTTGTTTTGCCATGAATTCGTTAATAATTTGATTTTAGTAATGTCTATATCATGCAAAATTTGAGCTCCAATCCCAAAATCTTTTGTATCAATTTTAATTTTTGGAGTCGTTAAATCACCTGATTCTTGCATTCTTTTTAGTTCAGCTAGCCTATCTAGTAATTCAACCGATTGTAATTCTTGATTAATGAATAAAATGGCACATTTGTCATATTCTTCAAACTTCTTGAAAATATCTTCTAATTTTTTATTTAAAGTATCTGTTAGGCTTCCTAAAATGTCATTGGTAACTTGAGTAGAATTAATTCTTGTTACAATTTCTTCACCTTTACTCCAACTACCTTTTGTTAATGCAATATGAACTTGTTTATTTGTAACTTGTAAATATGCTCTTAATCTATAGTTTCCAAAACGAGTTTTAATTTCGAAATCTTCTTTTTTCTTAATTAAACTATCGTGTTGCATTCTGTATGCCACTAAATCTTCAATAGAAACCAATTTTAAATTGAATTTTTTAGCCACTTTCACTAATTCAGGTAAACGTGCCATTGTTCCATCATCATTCATGATTTCACAAATTACACCAGCTGAAGAGAATCCTGCTAAACGAGCAAAATCAATAGCAGCTTCTGTATGTCCAGTTCTACGTAAAACGCCACCCTGACGAGCTATTAAAGGGAAAATATGACCTGGGCGACCTAATTCATAAGGTTTAGTTTCTGGGTTAACTAATGCTTCAATTGTTTTTGATCTATCAGCAGCAGAAATTCCAGTAGTTACACCATTACCTTTTAAATCTACAGAAACCGTAAATGCAGTTTCCATATTATCGGTATTATTAGTAACCATAGAATTTAATTCTAATTCTTTACATCTTGATTCTGTTAATGGCACACAAATTAATCCTTTACCGTGTGTTGCCATAAAGTTGATCATTTCTGGAGTAACCTTATCTGCGGCAGCTAAAAAATCACCTTCATTTTCTCTGTCTTCATCATCAACTACAATAATCATTTTGCCTTGACGGATGTCTTCTATAGCTTCTTCTATTGTGTTGAGTTGTATTTTATTGCTCATTAGTTTGTGTGTTAGAACTTTGTAGTTTGTTGTTTGAAATTTTGTTAAATATATTTTTTATTGGATTAATTAACCAATCTAAATCAATTGTTAATCCCATATCATTTGTGGCTCTGTATGTAAATAGTACGGCAAATGGAGTTAATATTAATGCGCCAGCAGCAACTCCAATAAATGGATGAAGTGCGTCTTGTCCCGCTAATTTTTTTCCAAAAGTATTCGCGAAATTAAATACAATAAAAATTAAAACTGCAAAAACAATTGGTAAACCTAATCCTCCTTTTCTAATAATTGCTCCTAAAGGTGCGCCAATAAAAAACATCAATAAACAAGAATAGGCTACTAATATTTTATCGTAATATCCAATCCAATAATCATTAATGTTATTTTTTTTCATTTCTAAATCAGTTGTATATCCATCAAGAGAAAAAATAGTATTTGAGATATTACTTTTTGCCACATCAAAAATAACTGATTTTTTTTCGTTTGGAATAATTTTTAGCAAGTCATTAGAACTTGCTTTTTTCACTGGTACAACGAGATTATTTTCAGCAGAATTTAGCAAAACATCCGTTAAATTTTGAGAACTCTTATCAATATTCTCGCTATATGAAATTATATCTTTATTATAATTCAATTGAAGTGAATCGATTGTGTATTTCAATTCACTCATATTTAGCATATTATAAGCATTAATGATTTCACCACCTTCTTCTGAAGCACCATTAAGTTTAGCTAAATCAATATTGATTGTGTATTTTTTAAAACTACTTTTTGCAAAAGGTAACCTTTCACGTTCTTCCATTTTTTGAGAATAAATATCTTCATAATAATTACCCTCTAATAAATCTAGTTGTAATAAATTTGTGGTTTCGTCACTTTTCAACACACCTCTTTTAGCTTTGATAACAGTTGTAATTGGTGAAAACTCACCTTTTTTCATGTGCATCGTAATGCCTTCTAAAAACTCACCATTATCACCTGACTTCTTATCAACTTTAATTGTTGTAGTTGCTCCAATTTTATTGAATTGTCCTTCTCCAATTGCCATTGCTGGCTTAGTTTGAAGAATACTTTTTCTTAAATTAACAAATCGATATTGCGCTTCAGGAATTATATTATTAGCGAACAAAAAAGCGATAGCACTAAAGATTACAGTACAAATAATTAAAAACTTCATCGATCTTCTTAGGGAAATTCCACCAGATTTCATGGCAGCAAATTCATAATTTTCAGCAAAACTACCAAAAGTCATAATAGATGCTAGCAAAATAGATAATGGTAAAACCAAAGGAACCATTATTGGAGAATAGTAGAAAATAAATTTAAAAATAGTAACAAAATCTAAATCTTTACCAGCTAATTCGGCAATAAATAACCAAATGCTTTGTAAAACGAATATAAAAAAAAGGATTACAAATACCGTAGTAAATGTAATCAGGAAAGATTTTAATAAATATTTATCTATTATTTTCATTTAATGCAAGTTTTATAGCAAAACCTCTTTGCTATGTAAATGTAGTTTAAAATTAATCCGCTTTATTAATATAATAATTTGGATATTTTGCTTTTACAAAGGTAAACTGATTTTTATCTAAAACTTGGTTAAATTTAAACGAAGATACTGTTAAAGTTGTTTTTGTTCCGTTTTTTCCAACTTCAATTAAATTATAGATGTGATTGGTTTTTGTGTCAACACCAATTAAAATTTCTTTTCTTTTATCAACAACACTAGAAGGCGTTAACTTTACATACTGTATTGTTTTTCCAGCAACTGGTTGTTTAATATCCATAGAATATTTAAATCCTTTTTTGAAGAATGTAAAAATTTTATTTGGTGACATCGCATTAGCGTCATTTTCATCATGATTAGAAATGGTTACTTCCTCATCTTCTGGAACAATAGTGTATATTTTTTTTCCATCGAAAATTTTAGTAATTCCCATGAAGCTCAAATGATATTTATTTCCTTGCAAAATTACCGTTCCTTTACTTTCTTGATTGATATTTTCTTTAGCGTTATTGATAGCATATTTGAAATCAATATCCATATTTTTATATGATTTGGCTTTAGCTACAACTTTGTCTAATAAATTTTTTGCAGTATTAGCATCTTTAGTTCGGTTAACTTCTACCGTGCTAAATGATACTAAAAATAAGGCAGCAGCAACTGCTGTTAATTTGAATAAATTTTTCATATATAAATACTATTCTATTGTTCGTTATTAAAAAATGTTTCTAGAGAAGTTAAATCGGTAATTAAAACTTGTCTGGCTTTGCTTCCTTCAAAGGGTCCAACAATTCCAGCAGCTTCTAACTGATCAATAATTCTTCCCGCTCTATTATAACCTAATTTCAATTTTCTTTGGATTAATGACGCCGAACCTTGTTGAGCTGTTACTACAACTTCTGCCGCATCTCTAAATAAAGAATCTCTTTCGGATATATCCATATCAAGTTTTATGCCACTTTCCTCACCTACATAATCAGGTAATAAATAAGCATTGGCATATGCTTTTTGTGATCCAATGAAATCACATATTCTTTCTACTTCTGGCGTGTCAACGAAAGCACATTGTACACGAATTAAATCATTTCCATTTGAAAACAATAAATCTCCACGACCAATTAGTTGATCCGCACCACCAGAATCTAAAATCGTTCTTGAATCAATTTTAGAAGTTACTCTAAATGCAATTCTCGCAGGGAAATTCGCTTTAATCATACCTGTAATTACGTTTACAGACGGACGTTGTGTGGCAATAATTAAGTGAATTCCGATAGCACGCGCTAACTGTGCTAAACGAGCAATTGGCATTTCCACTTCTTTTCCTGCCGTCATAATTAAATCGGCGAACTCATCAACAACCAATACAATATAAGGTAAAAAGCGGTGACCGTTTTCTGGATTTAATTTTCTTTGTTTGAATTTGTCGTTATATTCTTTAATGTTACGCACCATCGCGTCTTTAAGTAATGAATAACGATTATCCATTTCTAAACATAAAGAGTTTAAGGTATTAATTACTTTTGCATTATCTGTAATAATTGCTTCTTCCGTATCAGGAAGTTTCGCTAAATAATGACGTTCAATTTTATTGAAAAGTGTTAACTCAACTTTTTTCGGGTCAACCAAAACGAATTTAACTTCAGCTGGGTGTTTTTTGTATAATAACGAAGTTAAAACCGCATTTAATCCAACAGATTTTCCTTGTCCAGTTGCTCCTGCCATCAATAAGTGAGGCATTTTCGCTAAATCGACAACTAACGTTTCGTTAGAAATAGTTTTCCCTAAAGCAATTGGTAATTCCATTTCCGCTTGTTGGAACTTCGGAGAAGCAATAGCGCTTTTCATAGAAACCATTGACGGATTCGCGTTTGGAACTTCAATACCAATTGTTCCTTTTCCTGGAATTGGTGCAATAATACGAATTCCTAAAGCAGATAAAGACAACGCAATATCGTCTTCTAAACTCTTAATTTTAGAAATTCTAATTCCTGCTTCTGGAACAATTTCGTATAAAGTTACGGTTGGTCCAACAGTCGCTTTAATTTGTGCGATTTCAATTTTGTAGTTTTTTAATGTATCTACAATTTTGTTTTTATTTTCTTCTAATTCTGCTTGATTGATTGTAATTCCAACTCCTGAATAATCTTTCAATAATTCAATAGATGGCATTTGGAAATTCGATAATTCTAATGTTGGATCAAATTCTCCAAAATCTTGCACTAATCTTTGTGCTAAACTTTCTTCAACGATATCTTCTTCTTCAGGTTTTTCAATTACGAAAGAGGCATCTTCTGTTTGAATTAGTTCAGGTTGTTTAGGAAGAACTTCTTCCACAACAGGTTTAGGTGTTTCTAAATGAATTTCCGAAGAATGTTCAATCGTTGGTTTTAAAGAAGCTTTATCTATTTCAAATGAAGAATTTTCAGGACGATTAATCACTTGCATGTTAGTCCATTCTGTATCTTCATCTTCAATGATTGGTTTTTTGATGTTTGAAACAGGAATAATTGGTTCCGCTACATCATCAATATCAGCAACAATTGGAGCAACAACTTCATCTGTATTTTCATCTTCAGAATCAACGACTACTGGAGTTGCTTTTGATTCTAAATAGTCTTTTACTTTATCTGGAGAAACTTTAATTTTAAAGATTAAAAATACGATTGTTGCGAAAATCAATACTAATATCGAACCAATTTTACCAGAATAATCTTGAATTAAATCGTTAATTTCAAAACCAATTATTCCAGATAAATGTGGAATTATATCCCATAAAAGTCCGAATAAAATTGAAATGATTACAATTAAATATAAATCCCAGAAAGTAGATTTTCTTAGTTTTTTTAAAGGTAAATCGACAATAAGATACGCACCAATTAAAAAGAAGATTTTCACAAATAGAAAAGAAGAAACTCCAAATCCTTTATGCAAGAAAATATCTGACAACCAAGCACCAATTTTTCCTAACCAATTTTCTACAACAATATTTCTATCGCCAAGTTCATTGATTTGACTTTGGTCGTTATTTCCTGAAATATAATACGATACAAAAGACAATAATAAAATTACTGCAATTATAACGAACAAAACACCAACTATGAATTTTTGTCCACGTGATGTTTTGAAAATTGAATTACTCAATTTATTTTCAGTTGTATTTGAAACTTCTTTTTTAGCCATTAAATTTTATAAATTGAATATTTTTGGGACATAAATTAATGCACCAACAGTTATTGCGCTAAAAGCGGCAAACAAAACTGCTCCTGCAGCAATATCTTTAATAAAACCTATTCTTTCGTGAAATTCTGGATGAATAAAATCGGCTACTTTTTCCACAGCCGTGTTTAAACCTTCAATAGCCAAGACCAATCCGAATGCTAAAACTTGTAACATCCATTCTTCTCGAGAAATATTGAAGTAAAAGCCAGCAAAAATCATTAAAATCATGATGGAGAATTGCACCATAACGCTGTGCTCTGTTGACACTAATTTATAAGCGCCCTTTACTGCAAAGCCAATACTTTTAATTCTTCCAGAAACAAATCTTTTGTCTTGAATCATAAAATTATAGTGCTTTTAAAGCTGCTTCGTAATTTGGTTCGTTAGCAATTTCGCTTACTAATTCCGTATGAGAAACTACTCCATTTTCATCAACAACAACAATTGCTCTTGCGTGTAAACCTTTTAATGCAGAATCAGTTAAAGTTAAACCGTAATCGTTTCCGAAACTTCCATCTCTAAAATCTGATAAGTTTACTACATTTTCTAATCCTTCAGAACCGCAAAAACGTTTTTGAGCAAATGGTAAATCTCTAGAAATACATAATACTTTAGTATTTTCTAAATCGTTAGCCATTTTATTAAAAGTTCTTACAGAAGTGGCACAAGTTGCTGTATCAATACTTGGGAAAATATTTAATATAACACGTTGTCCTTTAAAGTCTTGTAAAGAAACATCGGATAAATCGTTTCCTACTAATTGAAATTGTGGTGCTGCAGAACCAACTGATGGTAAAGTTGCGTTTGTATGTACAGGATTTCCTCCTAATGTTACTGTTGACATGGTTTTAAATTTTAAGTTCCAAAAATACAAAAATTATTTTAGTTTTATTACACTAATTTCCACAAAACATCTTCAGGAACTGGGGCAATAATTTCCAATTCATCTTTAGTTACTGGATGTGTTAAAACTAACTTTCTGGCGTGTAAATGAATTCCACCGTTTGGATTACTTCTATCAAAACCATATTTTAAATCGCCTTTAATTGGACAACCCACAGCTGTAAGTTGCGCTCTAATTTGATGATGACGACCGGTATGTAAGTCGATTTCTAAAGCGTAATAATTATCTAATTTTTTAATTACTTTGTATGATAATTTGGCTTCTTTAGATTCTGGAACTTCTTTTAAATGGGCTTTTGAAGTATTATTTTTTGTATTTCTTTTTAAGAAATGTACTAAAGTATCTTCCGTTTTTGGTGGTGCATTTTTTACAATTGCCCAATATGTTTTTTGAGTTTCACGTTTTTTAAATGTCTCGTTTAAACGTGTCAAAGCCTTTGAAGTTTTAGCAAAAACGACAATTCCTGTTGTTGGTCTGTCTAAACGATGAACCACTCCTAAAAATACTTCTCCAGGTTTGTCGTAAGCAACTTTTAGATATGATTTTACAATTTCAGATAAAGGCTCATCACCTGTTTTATCTCCTTGTACAATATCTCCAACTCGCTTGTTCACTACAATTATATGATTGTCTTCATGTAGGATTTGAAGATTTTTTGAATCTGAAACTATTTTCATCTTAGATTATTAGATTGTTTGATTTCTTAGATTTTTAGACTTTCTAAAATTCTAAATTGCATTTTATTCTTTTGTCGAAATGACAACTTTATTTAATGCTAATTAATACTGCTCATTCGCATTAGGAAAATCTTTTGATTTCACATCTGCAGCATATTGTCCGATGGCTTTTGTCATATCTTCAAATAAGTTCATATAACGACGTAAAAATCTTGGGCTAAATTCGTGTGTCATACCAATCATGTCGTGTAAAACTAAAACCTGACCATCAACGCCACCACCAGCTCCAATTCCAATCACTGGAATAGAAATACTTTCAGCAACTTTTTGCGCTAATTTCGCTGGAATTTTTTCTAAAACCAAAGCAAAACAACCAATTCTTTCTAGCATTTTTGCATCTTCAAGTAATTGCTCCGCTTCTTCTTCTTCTTTAGCACGAACCGTGTATGTCCCGAATTTATATATTGATTGAGGTGTTAAACCTAAATGTCCCATTACTGGAATTCCAGCGTTTAATATTTTTTTAATTGAACCAGAAATTTCTTTACCACCTTCTAATTTTACAGCATGTCCCCCACTTTCTTTCATAATTCTGATAGAAGAACGTAATGCTTCTTTAGAATCCGATTGGTAACTTCCAAAAGGTAAATCAACCACAACTAAAGCTCTATCAACCGCTCTTACTACACTACTTGCATGATAAATCATTTGATCTAAAGTGATTGGTAAAGTTGTTTCATGACCAGCCATTACATTACTTGCCGAATCACCAACTAAAATTACATCGATACCAGCAGTATCAACAATTTTCGCCATAGTAAAATCATATGCCGTTAGCATAGAAATTTTTTCACCATTGGCTTTCATATCAATTAACGATTTCGTTGTGATTTTTTTATAATCTTTTTTTGCTACTGACATTCTTTTTAAGTTAGAAGTTAGATGTAGAAGTTAGACGTTTCGAATAACCATAACATTTCTAAAAATTAATCTTACAAAATTAATATAAAGATATGGATTGTAACAATTTTTATACATTTAATACCAATAATAAAATTCAATATTATGAGACAATTATTTATTTTACTATTTTTTGGTTTTAGCTTATCGATTTCGGCACAAGAAAAGGAGATTAAACAATCTATTTCTGTTTTTTTTGAAGGATTACAGACAGCAGATACTTTAAAAATTCAAACCGTTTGTCATAAAGAAATGAAATTACAATCGATTATGGAAAAAAATGCGATTGGTACGTTGTCTTTTGAAAGCAATGAAGAATTTTACAAGTCGATTGCTTCTATTCCAAAAAATTTAAAAATCGAAGAAAGACTTTTAAGCTATAAAATTCAAGTTGATGGCTCAATGGCACAAGTTTGGACACCTTATGAATTTTATATGAATGACAAATTGAGTCATATTGGAACAAATTCCTTTACTTTGCTGCTGGAAAACAATATTTGGAAGATTGTTCATATTATCGACACGAGAAGAAAGAAAAATTAGAATGACAAAATTTTACACCTTTACCTTATTAGCATTTAGTCTTATTACTTTAGCACAAGAAGAAAAAAAACCAGAATTAAAAATCGATTTATCAGGATATATTGATACCTATTATTCTTATGATTTCGATCAACCTGAAGGGAATTCAAAACTACCATTTTTATACAGTTATAATCGTCAAAACGAATTTAACATCAACATTGCCTTATTAAGAGCATCTATCAGTTATGAAAATGTTTATGCAAAATTATCTGTACATGCAGGAACTTATGTTGATGATAATTACGCTAATGAAGATTTAAAATTATTTAATGAAGCGTATTTAGGAGTGTTTTTAAATAAATCTAAAAAAACGACTTTAGAAGCAGGTATTTTACCCAGTTATATCGGTTTTGAAACCGCAACTTCACATTCAAATTTAACTTTAACAAGATCAAATACAGCTGAAGCTACGCCGTATTATATGACTGGAATAAAATTGAATCATCAATTTTCAGACAAATTAAGTTTAGCGGGTTTCCTAACAAATGGATGGCAACGCATTGACAAGCCTGACAACAATGTTCCACCAGCAATGGGAACACAATTAATTTTCAAATCTAATGAAAATAGCACATTAAATTGGAGTACTTATATTGGGAAAGAATATTACGGAACGGAATTAGCTTATCGTTATTTTAGTAATTTATATTGGGACAAAACTTGGAATGCAAAATGGCGAACTATTTCTGGTTTCGATTTTGGAATTCAAGATTCTTCAACCGCTAATAACAAACATATAAATTGGATGAGTCCAATTTTAATTACTCAATATAAAGTAAGTGAAAAATGGCAAATGGCTTACAGAGCTGAATACTTTAGTGATAAAAACAACGCTATAATAAATGTATATGATTTACCTTTTGAAACTCTAGGTAATTCGATAAATTTTGATTTCTTACCTAACGCAAAAATGAAAATTAGAACGGAAGCCAAATGGTTACATGCAACAGAAAATGTATTTGATCTAGGATATAAAAGAGATAATTTTTCTGTTACAACCAGTATGAGTTTTGAATTTTAGATTTTGATAGGAACGCAGATTTGACGGATTTCGTAGATTAAATAATTTCTAAAATCTGTTAAATCTGTGTACCAAATAAATTAACAATCCGCTAAACCAACTCCAATAGCTAAACCACCTTCGGAAGTTTCTTTGTATTTCGAATTCATGTCTTTGGCTGTTTCCCACATCGTAGCAACCACTTTATCTAAAGGCACTAACGTGTTTTTCGCATCTGTTTCTAAAGCCAATTCAGCAGCATTTATAGCTTTGATTGCCCCCATTGTATTACGTTCAATACAAGGCACTTGCACTAAACCACCAATTGGATCACATGTCATTCCTAAATGGTGTTCCATTGCGATTTCAGCAGCGACTAAAACTTGATCAGGAGTTCCGCCCATTAATTCACATAATGCAGCAGCAGCCATAGCTGATGACACGCCAATTTCTGCTTGACAACCACCC
>CXWL01122886.1_pt1 | contig 12209 bp, 15 predicted proteins | sample 590931 | NCBI WGS metagenome assembly CXWL01 (sample SAMEA3498368, study PRJEB10139) | groundwater metagenome | biome: water well; material: biofilm material | place: Germany | collected 2015-04-27
GGCCACAAGAGGATTTGGAGCAGCTGACGCGGCCTGATCAGCGCGCGCAGGAAACCGGTGGGAAGGCTTACATCAGCCATTTTGCAAAACGCGGGCTGTGCTGGTAAAGCCAAGTAAGACAGGCGATCCACACAAAAAGTTCCTGCGGATTGACGCCAAACGCTAAGTACAGGATTTATCAGGGTTTTTCAGATTATCCACAATAACTGTGGATAACATTGTGGATAAGCGCACGCCAGCGCCCCGCCAGCCCCGTATTCACGCCATGTTGGACAAAATGCACGTTCTACAGGCAAAAACTTATCTGTTTAAAATCAACTACTTAAAACTTGTCCCGCAGCGTCATGCAAGCCATGCTAGGTAAATTCCTACAAAAGCCATAATCCGGGGATAACTCGTTTTCTCTTTGACAAAAATGCCCGGCTGTCATAGTGTGGCCTCATGAATTCAACCGCCTCCCACGACGCCGAGAACGGCGACCTGATCCTCCAGGACGACGAACTGTCCGACCATGGCACGGCCGCGCCTGACGCCCCGCCCTGGCGCATCCTGATTGTCGACGACGATGTCGACGTGCACGTGGTGACCAAGTTCGCGCTGAGCAATGCGCACTTCCAGGGCCGCCGCCTGAGTTTCCTGCATGCCTACAGCGGCGCCGAAGCGCTGGCCATGCTGCGCGAAACTGCCGACATCGCGCTCATCTTCCTCGACGTCATCATGGAAACGCCGGAAGCGGGCTTGCGCGTGGCGCGCCAGGTGCGCGAGGAATTGCACAATGACCTGGTGCGCATCGTGCTGCGCACCGGCCAGCCAGGCCAGGCGCTGGAACACAGCATCATTGTCGACTACGACATCAACGACTTCTGGTGCAAGGCCGACCTCACCACGCGCAAGTTGTTTACCACTGTCATCGCATCGCTACGCGCCTATGCCAGCCTGAGCGCGGCGGCGGCCGAGCGCGCGGCCATGGGACTTGAACTGGCCAAGGCCCAGCAAGTGCAAGCCGTGGTCGACCAGCATGCACTGGTGCTCACCCTGGACGCGCAGGGCCGCATCCTGGAAGCGAACGATTTCGCCTGCCGCCTGGCCGGACTGGAGCGCAATCAATTGATTGGGCGCGATTTGCACGCGCTGCACCCGGCCCCGTTCCCGGAGCCGATGGCCAGCGCCATCGTCGACGCCCTGGGCCGCGAATCGGGCTGGGCGGGCGACCTGCGCACCACCGACCGCGACGGCACGCCACTGCTGCTGCGCTGCGCTGCGCTTGCCTTCAAGGACAGCGACGGCCAGCCGCGCCAATATGTGGCGGTCGGCTCCGTCATGCAGCGAAAATAAATTACTTCCAGGTGCTGCGCGCGCGCTCGCGCACCAGCATCCGCACGCTGTCGGGCATGGGTTTCTTGCTGTGCGCGGTCTCGGCCGTGGTCCAGACGCACTCTTCATAATGCTTGAGCATGGCCGGCGTGATGAAACGCGTGCGCGCGGCATACACATGGCGGTCGCCCATCTGCGCCTGTTGCTTGATGAAAAAACGGTTTGGCACCACCAGCTGCAACTGCTCCTTGGCGCGCGTCATGGCGACATACAGCAGCCGCCGCTCTTCCTCGATATCGTCGGCGTTGCCGGTGCTCATGTCGGACGGGATGCAGCCGTCGACCACGTTGAGCACGTGCACCGATTTCCATTCCTGGCCCTTGGCGGAGTGGATGGTCGACAGAATCACGTAGTCCTCATCCAGGTTGGGCGGGCCGGCACGGTCGCTGGTCGCTTCGGGCGGATCGAGCGTGATTTCGGCGAGGAAGGTTTCGCGCGAGCCGTAGCCGGACGCCAGCCGCGCCAGCTGTTCGACGTCGGCGCAGCGCACCGTGGCGTCGTCATGCATGCGCTCGAGGTGCGGCAGATACCAGTTCTTGACCAGCTCGATGTCGGCCGGCCAGCGCAAGCCCGGCGCGCGCAACTGTTCATACAAGGCCACGAAAGGCTGCCAGTCGCCCATGCTCTTGGGTGGCGCGGCAAACTGCTGCACGGCCAGCAGTGCTTCAGGCGCTTCGGCCACGGCGTCGAGCAAGCGCGTGGCGGTGGCTGCGCCAATTCCGGGGATCAGTTGCGCCACCCGAAAGCCCGCCATGCGCCCGCTCGGATTCTGGGCGAAGCGCAACACCGCCAGCACATCCTTGATATGCGACGCTTCAAGAAACTTCAGGCCGCCAAACTTGACGAAAGGAACGTTGCGGCGCATCAGTTCCAGCTCCAGCGCGGCGCTGTGGCTGGCCGCACGAAACAGCACCGCCTGCGCGGTCAGCGCCATGCCCGCTTCGCGCTGCTCGAGAATGCGGTTACAGACCCAGCGCGCCTGTTCGGCCTCGTCCGGGATCAGCACCAGCTGCGGCCGCACGCTCGAAGTTTTGTCGGTCCACAGCGTCTTCGCGTGGCGTTCGCGCGCGGCGGCAATCAGGGCGTTCGACGCGTCCAGGATGGGCTGGGTTGAGCGGTAGTTGCGTTCGAGCGTCACAATGCGCGCCGGCTGCGTGAACTGTTTCGGAAAGTCGAGAATATTGCGCACCGTGGCGCCGCGAAACGCATAGATCGACTGGGCGTCGTCGCCCACCACCATCAGGCCCTGCCCGCTCGGCTTCATGCCGATCAGGATGGCGGCCTGCAAGCGGTTGGTATCCTGGTATTCGTCAACCAGCACATGGTCGAACAGCGCGCCCAGTTCCGGGCCCAGCTCGGGATCGGCTGCCATCTCGGACCAGAACAGCAGCAAGTCATCGTAGTCGAGCACGTTCTGTTCNNGTCGATTGCAGCACCAGTCCCAGCGCTTCCTGGCTGTTGACGGCGCGCGAATAAATCGACAGGCAGGTGCCTTTCAGCGGGAAACGCTTCTGGTTGGCGGTCTGGCTCAGGCCGATCTCGTGGCGCACCATGCCCATCAGGTCTTCCGAATCGCCGCGGTCGTGGATGGTAAAGGCTTCGTCCAGGCCGATCCGCCCGGCGTAGTCGCGCAGCAAGCGCGCGCCAATGCTGTGAAAGGTGCCGGCCCACGGCAGGCGCACCGGGGCCTGGCCCGCGCCCAGCGCAAAGACGCGTTGCAGCACGCTGCCGGCGCGATTGCTCATCTCGGTGGCGGCGCGCCGCGAAAACGTCAGCAGCAAGATGCGCTGCGGATCGGCGCCAGTGGCAATCAGACGCGCCACCCGGTGCGCCAGCGTGCTGGTCTTGCCGGAACCGGCGCCGGCGATCACCAGCAAGGGGCGCGCCGTCCCCGGCGCGGCGCCGATGTCGTGCTCGACAGCCGCGCGCTGCTCATCATTGAGGCTGGCGAAGGGATCGGCTGAGGCGGTCGGGTCGGTGGCGGCGGACATGGGGGACAATCAGACAAGAAAGAATACAACTGTACATTTACACAGTAGTCAAAAGCAAGCATAATAAGCGGCATGGCGCACTTGCGCCGGGTGCAGCGCGCCGCCGCGGCAGCCGCATAGTTGACACTCGCACACTTTTTAAACGCTAAGTGGCCGTTTCTTAAGGGCTTTTTCAGATATCCACAATCGCTGTGGATAACTTTGTGGATAAGCACCCCTTGACAGCCCGCAAGCCTGCAACGATGCGGGTTTCAACAAAATGCCCGTTCATGAGGCAGAATTTTGCGCGTTTAAAATCAAGGACTTATAAAGTCAAGCTGGAACGCCCGAAAAAATATTAGGACATTTCCTACAAGACTGTTTTGTGCATAACCGGCGCGTGGAAGGCTTACCAGACGCCCCTTCTTCGATACCACTTTATCAACTAATGCCAGCGCCGCAGGCCAGGCGTGCGCCAGCAGGAGGGCGCGCTGCGCGCGCCGGCCGGCCGTGATGCGAGCGGATCGGAAATGACAGCAGGATGACACAGTGTGATAGCAACTGTGCAACTGCACGGATAGTCAATGGTGGGTGGGAGCGCGTCGACGCATGGGTTCGAGCAAGACGCGCGCGATCACGGCCGAATCAATGTCGTGCGCTTTCAGATATTCGATGGCAGACATGGTATTGCTGCTTTCCTGCACTGAAATCGCATGGTTGACGATATCGCGCCGGCGTCCGTCCTGGCGGGTGTAGTCGCCGCGGGCGACAGCAATATCGCCCGGGTGTTGCTGTCGATTCGAAGTCATTCTCTGTCCTTGCACGTCACGGTAACGGTCCGAAAGGGAAGCGAAATACTGCTACGAGTATCCGACAATAAATTTTAAAGTCAATGTCAGGCTTCCATCGAATCGCCAAAATAGTCCGTGAAATTTTCTCAGTCGAATTGAACTTCGCTGGTCTGCGCGCGCGCCTAGAATGGGACTTCCTTCACCGTATTGACAGGGGCAGTCATGGCTGATTCAACCAAGAACATTCTCAATCCCGGTGACGAGGCGGCGCCCGGTACGCCGGGCGCCGCCGAAGACATCTGCGAACAGTGCAGTGGCAAGGGCCTGCTCGCCAGCGGCGCCGCCTGCCCTGCCTGCGGCGGCACCGGGCGTGTCATGCGCGGCATCGGCGGCGGCTAGGCGCATGGACAGGCTGGCACGGGGGCGCGATAATACCTGATGACCGCCCCGCTCCCGCCTGACCATCCCCGCCCTGCTTCGCTGACCGATCTGTTCGTCTCCTTCACGCTGCTGGCATTGCAAGGCTTTGGCGGCGTGGTGGCCATCGTCCAGCGCGAACTGGTCGAGCGCAAGCGCTGGCTGACGCACGACGAATTTCTGGAAGACTGGGCCGTGGCCCAGGTCATGCCCGGACCGAATGTGGTGAACCTGTCGATGATGATAGGCGGGCGCTATTTTGGCCTGCCCGGCGCGCTGGCGGCGCTGGCCGGCATGCTGGCGCTGCCGCTGGTCATCGTACTGCTGCTGGCCTTGCTGCATGCGCAGGTGGGCCAGCACCCGGGTGTGGCGGGCGCTTTCCGTGGCATGGCGGCCGTTTCGGCAGGCATGTTTGCGGCGTCGGCGCTCAAGCTGTCAGGTGCACTGGCGCGCAATCCCATGCCGCTGGCCTGGTGCGTGGCGCTGTGCGCGGCCGGCTTCGTGCTGGTGGCGTGGCTGCGCTTGCCGCTGGCGGCCGTGCTGCTGGGCGTGGGCGGCCTCGGCTGCGTGCTGTGCTACCGGCGGCTACGGCCATGAGCGCGCCGCAACTGGTGCTCGGCTGGAGCGACTGGCTCAGCCTGTTCGCGCAGTATTTGCTGCTGTCGCTGATGTCAGTCGGCGGCGCCATTTCCACGTCGTCCGAAATGCACCGCTACCTGGTCGAGCGCCAGCATTGGCTAAGCCAGGTGCAATTTAACGAATCGATCGCGCTGGCGCAGGCGGCGCCCGGGCCCAACGTGCTGTTTGTCGCCCTGATGGGCTGGCACGTGGGCATGAATACCGGCAGCATCTGGGCTGCCTTGCTGGGCGTGGCGCTGACCATGTTTGGCATCTTGCTGCCGTCCACCATTCTGACCTACAGCGCCGCGCAATGGGGCCACCGCAACCGCGAACTGCGGGCCGTACGCGCGTTCAAACTGGGCATGGCGCCGGTGGTCATCGCGCTGATGCTGTCGACCAGCTGGATCCTGGGCAGCGCCAGCGGCGTGCCGGCCAGCGACTGGCCGCTATGGCTGCTGACGCTGGCCAGCTGCCTGCTGATCTGGCGCACCCGGCTGCACATGCTGTGGCTGCTGGCGGCGGGCGCACTGCTGGGCTGGCTGCAGCTGGTCTAGCCAACCACGAACAAAAACAGGAGAGCACAATGAGCAATGGCACGTTTTCAGGCAATCCCAAGACCATGTGGCTGTCGGAGCAAGGCGGTGACCGCGACATGCAAGTCATCGAAGACTTCTGGTACCTGGACCAGGCCGGTCGGCGCTGGGACGTTCCGGCCGGCACCGTCATCAATGGCGCCAGCATTCCGCGCACGCTGTGGTCCTCGGTCGGCAGTCCTTATACGGGCAGCTACCGGCGCGCCGCGCTGGTGCACGACGCGGCGGTCGGCCACGAAGGCGTGCTGCGCGGCGAAGCCGACGCCATGTTCTACTATGCCTGCCTGGCGGGCGGCTGCTCGCTGCTGCAGGCCAAAATGCTGTACGCCGGCGTGCGGGTGGGCGCCTGGGCCAGCGAGAGGCGCTTGTTTACCGCCGAAGCGCTCGCCAAACCACCGGACGCGACGCGCCTGCCCGGCCAGGAAAGCCCGCATGAACTGGAAATCCGGGCCCGCTACACACTGATCGCCAGCCAGCTGACCGCCACGCCCGACCACTTCGGCGCAATCGAGCAAGTGGTCAATAGCAACCTGGGCCGTATCGACTGAAAGCAGGCATACTGTCGCCAACCTCTCAACTTACCTCTGGATACGCCATGCTTGAACTGCTCAGCGAACACGCCTGCTTTGGCGGCGTGCAACGGTTTTACCGCCACCAATCGCAGGCCATCGGTCTGCCAATGCGCTTTTCCGTGTTCATCCCGCCGGCGGCTGCCGGCGCCCCGCTGCCTGCCCTGTTCTATCTGGCAGGTCTCACGTGCAACGAAGAGACCTTCATGACCAAGGCCGGCGCCCAGCGCGTGGCCGCGCGCGAAGGCTTGATGCTGATTGCGCCCGACACCAGCCCGCGCGGCGCCGGCGTTGAAGGCGAAACGGCATCCTGGGACTTTGGCGTGGGCGCAGGCTTCTATGTCGATGCCACCCAGGCTCCGTGGAGCAAGCACTACCGCATGGACAGCTACATCACTGAACTGCACGCGCTGGTGGTCGCCGAACTGAACGCCGACGCGGCGCGTATCGGCATTTTTGGCCATTCGATGGGCGGCCACGGCGCACTGGTGCTGGCGCTGCGCCGGCCCGATTTGTTCCGTTCGGTATCGGCGTTTGCACCGATTGCCGCACCCATGGAGTGTCCGTGGGGCGAAAAAGCCTTCGGCGGCTATCTGGGCCCGGACCGCGCCACGTGGGCGCAGTACGACGCCAGTGCGCTGATGGCCGGCATGCACGCGCCATTTGCCAACGGCATCCTGATCGACCAGGGGCTGGGCGACAAATTCCTGGCCGAGCAACTGCACCCGGAAGCGTTTGAAGCCGCCTGCGCGGCAGCAGGCCAGCCGCTGGAACTGCGCCGCCACGACCGCTATGACCATGGCTATTACTTCATCTCGAGCTTTATGGAAGAGCACCTCGTTTTCCACGGCAAGAACCTGGCCTAGACAGCGCCCGCCTGACCGCTGCTGCGCCCCTTGTTAATGCGCGACCAGCTGCGCACCTGAAGCGCCAGCGCAAGCAGCAGCACGCCCGTGAAGAGCGCGTAAAAGCCCGTCATCCAGGCCAGCGCCAGCGCGCCCGCGCCGGTGGGGAACAGCAGCACGATCAGGCCGAAGGCGATCGACGCGACGCCGCTGAGAATGAGCAGCAGCTCGCCCTTCATGTACTTGCGCACGCGCAGCGCCACCACGATATCGAGCACGCCTGACACCAGCGCATTGGCGCCGATCAGCAGGATCAGTGCGACCGTGGTGAGCGCGGGATGCAGCGCCGCGACCACGCCGGCCGCCACGCTGAACAGACCCAGCAGCAGCATGACCCACCAGCGCTGGTCGGCCTTGCGATGGCGCACCGCGCCGAAAATCCAGACGGCGCCCGCCAGCAGCGCAAATGCCGTGAACAGGGCCGCCAGGGTCAGCAGCGTGATGGCGGGCCAGGCAATGGCAGCCAGCCCGAACAGCACGGCAATCGCGCCCCGCAAGCCCAGCAGCCACCACGACCGCAGCAAGGTTTCACTCATGATTTGCCCCCTTTCCCGGTTCGACCGCAACGTCGCCGGATGGATCGGGGTGCTTGCGAACGTTATGAGCCAGATCAAATGTGCGCGCTTGAAACGCGCGCCTGTGCGCCATACAGTAGCTACGTGATCCACCGCTTACAAGGAGACGGCAATGAACCTCATACGGCGTACCCCATCAGCCCTGGCCGGCTACCGGCCGCGCAGCATGGACGACCAGTTTGGCCGCCTGGTCGAAAACATGTTCGAAGAAATGTTCGCCCCCTTTACCCACAGCGGTGCACTGGCGCAGTGGTCAAATGAAGGGGTGCTCAGCCCGCGCATCAACGTCAGCGAAACCGACAAGGCATTCGCGGTGCAGGCTGAACTGCCGGGCGTGAACAAGGAAGACGTCAAGGTCGCCATCGAGCACCAGCGCGTGACGATCGAGGCTGAAGCCAAGCGCGAGCAAGAGCAGCGCGAAGGCGAAAACGTGCTCTACACGGAGCGCAGCGCCAGCAAATTCATGCGCAGCTTCATGCTGCCGGTGGAGGTCGATGAAGCGAGCGCCGAGGCCCGCATGGAAAACGGCATCCTGACACTGACCCTGCCAAAAAAACAAGGTAACGCGGCCACGCGCATCGCCATCCAGTAGCGAGCCTGCCATGCCAGCTGGCGCCACCTACCGCAACCGGCGCCACGCGGGCCAGCAGCTGGCGCGTGCCTTGCACGACTACGCGCACGATCCGGCCGCCATCGTGCTGGCCTTGCCGCGCGGTGGCGTGCCAGTCGGCTATGCCGTGGCGCGTGCGCTGGGCATCGCGTTCGACATCCTGCTGGTGCGCAAGCTGGGCATGCCGGGCCAGGAGGAATGCGCCATCGGCGCCGTTGCCAGCGGCGGCGTGCGGGTCGTGCAGCGCGCCATGCTGCAACTGGCGGGCATCAGCCCGGCAACGCTGGAAGCGATGTGCGCGCGCCAAATGGCCGAGCTCGACCGGCGCGAACGCCGCTATCGTGGCGCGCGTCCACCGCCGCAACTGGCGGGCCATACCGTCATCCTGGTTGACGACGGCCTGGCCACCGGGGCCAGCATGCGCGCCGCGATCGAAGCGGCAAGGCTGGGCGCGCCGGCGCGCATCGTGGTGGCAGTGCCAGTGGGCGCGTCCGACAGCTGCGCCGCGCTGCAAGCGCAGGTCGATGAATGTGTTTGCCTGCTGCGCCCGCCCGTGTTTCGCGCTGTCAGCCAGTGCTACCGCCAGTTCGAGCAGACCACCGACGACGAAGTGATCGACCTGCTGGCCCAGGCCTGGCGCGGCAATGGCGGTATACTAAGCGCTTTGCCCAAGGATTCAACAAGATGAGCGCGCTTCCACCCTGCCCCCACTGCAGTTCCGCATTTACCTACGAAGACGGGAGCAACTTCGTGTGCCCCGAATGCGGCCACGAATGGCAGGCCCAGGCGGCAGCTGCCGCCGATGACGCCAAGGTTTATCGCGACGCTGCTGGCAACGTGCTGCAGGACGGCGACACCGTCACCGTCATCAAGGACCTCAAGCTCAAGGGCGGCGGCGGCACCGTCAAGATGGGCACCAAGGTCAAGAATATCCGCCTGGTTGACAGCGACCACGACATCGACTGCAAGATCGACGGCTTCGGCGCCATGAGTCTCAAGACGGAGTTCGTCAAGAAGGTCTAGCGCCTACGCGGTTTCGCGCACCCGGGTGTCAATCAGGATCACCTTGATTTCCGGGATGCAGGAACCGCAATTGCCGCCTGCCTTGACGCAGGCGGTCACTTCGGCCACCGTCTTCAAGTCCTTCGCGACGATTGCGTCGCAAATCGTATTGCGTCCCACGCCAAAACACGAACACACGGTCGGTCCGACGTCGGCGCGGCTGTCCAGCGCCTGACCCGAGAGCACGCCGGCGCGCTCTTCCAGCGTCAGCGCGTCCTTCGAGAACAGCTCGGCCAGCCAGGCGCGCGCCGGCAAGTCTGGCCGCGGTGACAGGAAAATGCATTGCTCGATCCGCTCGCCGACCACGTGCACGGCGCGGTACACGCCGCCGCTGCTGTCTTCATAATCGAGCCAGTCGGCGTCCGCCGCNNGCCATCTCGTAGCGCACGAAACCGCGCCCCTGCACCCGCGTCCAGTGCGCCACGCTGTCCAGATCGAGTTCACCGCGGCTGAGCACAAACGCATGCCAGTTCACGCCGAAGCGCTCGACCTTGACCGGCGTGTGCTTGAATTCGGGCTCGCCCGAGACCGGATCGACCGCAGGATTGACCAGCGTGCCCACCCGCGCATCCGACGCATTCTGGCCGTTCCAGTGAATTGGTACAAAAATGCCGCCGCGCGCGATGCCGCCGCCATGCTGCACGCGCGCCACCATCGCGCCCCACTCGCTGGTCACGCGCGCCAGCTCGCCTTCGCGCACGCCGTAGCGCAGCGCATCTTGCGGATGCATGTCGATGAACGATTCGGATATGTGGTCGGCCAGCCTGGGCGCGCGCCCGGTGCGCGACATGGTGTGCCACTGGTCGCGCACGCGGCCGGTGTTGAGCACCAGCGGGAACTCGGGCGATACCGCATGCGCCGGCGCGCGTGGCGGCGTGGCGACAAAGCGCGCCTTGCCGTCCGGATGGGCGAAACGGCCGTCGCCAAACAGGCGCGCGGCNNAGGTCGTCGAGCCGGAACATGCGCGGCGTGGCGCCCTCGTTGCGGTACACCGACAGGCGCGCGTGTTCGTCGAATACCTCGTGGCTGGATGCAAAATCAAATCCCGCATAGCCCATGCGAATGGCAACGTCGCACAGGATGCGCCAGTCGGCACGCGCCTCGCCCGGCGCCGGCATGAAGGCACGCTGGCGCGAAATGAGGCGCTCTGAGTTGGTGACCGTGCCGTCCTTTTCGCCCCAGCCCAGCGCTGGCAGCAGCACGTCGGCAAAATGGCTGGTGTCGGTGCTGCCGACAATATCGGACACCACCACCAGATCGCATTTTTCCAGCGCGCGCTGGACCTGGTTGGCGTCCGGCAGGCTGACCATGGGGTTGGTGGCAATCACCCACACCGCCTTGACCGTGCCCGCTTCGATCGCCTGGAACAGGTCAACCGCTTTCAGACCCGGCTTGTCGGCAATCCGCGGCGACTGCCAGAACGCCTGCACCACGGCGCGGTGGGCCGGATTGGCCAGCTCCATGTGCGCGGCCAGCATATTGGCCAGGCCGCCCACTTCGCGTCCGCCCATCGCATTGGGCTGCCCGGTCAGCGAGAACGGCCCCATGCCCGGCTTGCCGATGCGGCCCGTGACCAGGTGGCAGTTGATGATGGCGTTGACCTTGTCGGTCCCGGCCGACGATTGATTGACGCCCTGCGAGAACGCGGTCACCACCTTGGTGGTGGCGGCAAACTTGCGGTAGAACTTGAGCAGATCGGCGGCATTGAGGCGGCACGCTTTCGCCACTTCCAGCAGCTCGATGTCGGCCGCCAGCACCGCTTCGCTCAAGCCGCTGGTATGGGCGGCGGTGAAGGCATCGTCGCACGCTTCGCTGCGCGCCAGGTAGCTGAGCAGGCCGTTGAACAGCCACACATCGGTGCCCGGCTTGACCGGCAGATGCAGGTCGGCGATTTCGCAGGTGGCGGTGCGGCGCGGGTCGATCACGACGATCTGCACTTCGGGTCGCGCCTCCTTCAGACGCGAGATGCGCTGGAACAGGATCGGATGGCACCAGGCGCTGTTGGCGCCCACCAGCACGATCATGTCGGCCTGGTCGAAATCGTCATAGCAGCCTGGCACCAGGTCGGCGCCGAAGGCCCGCTTGTGCCCGGCCACGGCGGACGACATGCACAGGCGCGAATTGGTGTCGATATTGGCGCTGCCGATGAAGCCCTTCATCAGCTTGTTGGCCACATAGTAGTCCTCGGTCAGCAGCTGGCCCGACACGTACAGCGCCACTGCATCCGGCCCATGTTCGGCGATGATGTCGGCAAAGCCGGTAGCAACGCGCCCCAGCGCCTCGTCCCACGAAGCGCGGCGCAGCGCGCCGTCGTCGCCGCGCAGGGCAGGATGCAGCAGGCGCCCGTCAAGGTCCAGCGTTTCGCCCAGCGCCGAACCCTTGACGCACAGGCGGCCGCGGTTGGCCGCGTGGCTGGCGTCGCCGGCGATGGCGATCGCGCCGTCCGGCAAAGGCGTGGCGGTCACGCCGCAGCCCACGCCGCAATACGGGCAGGTGCTCTTGACGGCCAGGGGGATGGGGGAAAGTATCATGGTTTGCTCCAATTTATGCAGCTTGGGCGCACAAGGCTTCGCCGAACAACAGGCGGCTGCGCATGGCCGAAATATCGGTGCGGTTCTGAATCAGCGAAAAATACCACGGCCCGTCCTGTACATCGCCGTATAGCACTGCGCCGGCGATGCGGTTGCCGGCCAGGACCAGGCGCTTGTAGACGCCGCGGCGC
>CXWL01031739.1_pt1 | contig 12207 bp, 9 predicted proteins | sample 590931 | NCBI WGS metagenome assembly CXWL01 (sample SAMEA3498368, study PRJEB10139) | groundwater metagenome | biome: water well; material: biofilm material | place: Germany | collected 2015-04-27
GTCGTCATGGTGCCCTCCGTGTCCCGATGCTGCATTGCATCAGGAAGAGGGCGCAAGGAGCAGACGGGAGACGGGAGACGGGAGACGGGAGACGGGAGATGGGAGATGGGAGATGGGAGACGAGGGAAAACGTAGGTCACGTTGCGCCCGCAGCGTGCTCGGCCGGGCGATGGCGTCATTCGGGCGCTACGTGACAGGGTATCGCCGGGCATTGCCACGTAGCGCCCGATCGACGCCATCCCACGAACCGACGACACGCGGGCGCAACGTGACCTACGGTGAGGTCGCGACGTCTCCCCTACTCGAACCCGTTCGTAAACACAACATTCCCCGCGACCACGCGCGAGTCCGCCAGCTGGTTCAAATAACACTCCAGATTCGTGTACCCGGCGATGCCCGTGAAGGCCACCGACAATTGCGCCCCATTCGCATCGAACACGCCCGGGTTCAGCCCGTTCGCTTGCTCGAATGTATCCGGCATCCCATCGTTGTCAGCATCGGCCGGCGCGGGCGGTGGATTCTGCGGATCGAAGTCGAGGTCGAACGCGTCGGCGGCAAGCGGTATTCCGTAGTCGGTCGCTGGAATCGAGCCGGAAACCGTCGAATCGCGCCAACGACGGTCGAGCGGGTCTTGCGGCAGCGCACCGACGCGGCTCGGCAGCACCGAGATCAGGTCGCTCCCAGCGAGATAGCTCACCGCCGCAAACGGATGGCGCACGCTGCGCCGTGTCGCGCTGCCATTGTCCGTGTTCGGCAGATTGCTCGGGAAGTCGTTGCAGCAATGGAACAACTGGTAGTCGGCGTACGCCGGGTGGATCGAGATGCGGTTGTCGCTGACGTAGAGCTCGTTCTGGGCGACGCTGAGGAGGTCGAACAGGAACATGCCGTACGGGTAGCTCGCGCGGGTCACAAATCGATTGCCGACGGCATTCAGCGCCAAGCGATACGGGCCGGCGGCGGCGTTCTGGTCGACGTCGCGGTTGTACCAGACCAGGAAGCCTGGGTCGGCGTAGAGGTTGTTCGAAACTTCGAGGTTGAGCGGCGTGTTCTGGCAACTCGCGATCACGCCGGCCTGGCCCTCGTAATTGCTCGATTCGCAGGTGATCTCCGGCGTGCGCCCGCCGACGCGGTACCAGAGATTCTTGATCAGCGCGATGCGGTCCTGCGGGTGCTCGGCGTGCGAGTAATTGAGCAGGATGCCACCGCGATCGGCGTGGTCGCCGACGGTTTCGCCCAAGGTCGAGTATTGCAGCGTGATGTCGCGCGCCCAGCTCACCTGCACCGCCTCGTCGGTCGCGTGCGCGAGCGAGACGTGGTCGAAGATCGCGCGCTCGATGCCGTCCAGGCGCAGCGCGTCGTCGAGTCGCTCCCCGCCGGCCGGCACCGACAGATTCCACGCCGGCCGCGAGCGCAGATGGCGGACGATCAGGTTGTCGCACGTGTTGCGCTCGTAGTGGCCGTCGCAGATGAAGCCGCGCACGGTGATCCCGCCGGGCGAGGTCTGCCCGGCGATGGTGACGTTGCTGTTGATCACGTTGGCGATGCCGTGGATGACGCCGCTGACTTTGAACAGGATCGTGCGTGGCCCGCTCTGGCGCAGCGCCCAGTTCAACGAACCGGCGAGGGTGCCGCCCGGGTCGGGCGCGAGGGTGGTCACATACAAAACCGCGCCTCCGCGCCCGCCGGTCGCCACCGCGCCGAAGCCCTCGGCGCCGGGGAACGCGGGAACCTGTGCATATCCAACGGTCGACAGCAACCAGACAAAGACCGTGACGACAAAGTTGAACCGGAACCGCATGACGCTCGAACCTCCTGTTTGGGGGACTCCAGCTTCGGGCCATCGCCGCATTTCACGGTAGGACAGGAGCGCCAAGGACTAGCACGGGCGCGCCAGGGGCGGGGTTGTGTGATCGGGGTCGCGTTTTTGGGGAGGGCCGCGCTCCTGCGCGGCTGCTCTCGGGAGGCGGCACCAAGCGGCGCAGGAGCGCCGCCCTCCCGGTCAAATCTCGCCCGACGGCGGATGCCCGTACGCCTGCCGGTAACGTCGCGAGAAATGCGACAGATCCTCGAAGCCGACGGCAGCCGCGACATCGCCGACCCGCAGATGGCCGGCGCGCAACATCGCTCGAGCGGCCTGCAGGCGTGCGGCGAGGACCAAGTCCTGGGGCGAGGTGGCCAGTCCCGCCTGCAGGCGCCGCTGCAGCGTGCGCAGCGAGACGTGAAATTGCTCGGCAAGGTCGGCTGGCGATAGCTCGTCGGTCAGATGAGCGCACACGTACGCCAGCACGGATTCGGCGAATGCCTGGTCGCGGCGGTCGGGCACTGAGAACGGCTCAGCGTCGGGCGGGGACGCGGCGACTACTGGCGCTGGCGGCTCCGGCGTCGGCGTAGTCGCCGCCTCCGGCAGCTTCGCCATGCGGGCCAGCAAGCCACGCAACTGCCGCCGGTGCCACAGATAGGTCAAGCCCGAGCTGCCGATGCCGAACAGCAGCCCGGCAACGGCGATCGCGGTCAGCACCGGCACCACGCCGAAACGGCGCGACCAGCGTTCGAGCATGGGTGGCTCGCCCGTGAGCGTGAGGCGCGACCACCGCGCCGGATAGCCGAAGTCGGTATCGCCCATCCAGTTGCGCGGCAGCAGTTGCGTGCCGATCACGGAGTGGGGTGGCGGCTCCTGATGCGCGTCGCCAGCTAGTTCGCGGACGCGCTCGGGCGTGAACGCCTGGGTCGGGCCGGGCGCGTGGTCGACCAGCCAGTCGTTGCTGACGACATCGACCCCGATCGCCGTCCCCGATACGCCCGTCACGCCAAGCCCGGCGAACGGAATCCGCAGTTCGAACGCCCAACCATCGGCCGTTAGCCGGCTCGCGTAGTCGACCGCCAGCGGCCGCGATTCGCGTTGCGGCACCGTCGCTTGCGCGAGATCGCCGATCAGCGAGTCGCCGCGCAGCGCGCCGGAGCGCCCGTCCGGCAGCAGCAACAGGTCGACATCGTCGTCGTCCATGCGCGGCCCGGCGTTCGCACGGGCGTCGAGGTAGAGCTGTGCCGAGTCGTATTGATGGAATTGATCGACGCTGAGCTCTGCGGGCGCCGCGATCAGCTCGTAATCGACGATCTCGACCGCGACCAGCAGCGCGTCTACGTCCCAGGCCATGCGCACGCGCATGTGGTTGCGCTCGGGGTCGCTGCCGGCGGTTTCGCTGAATTGGCGCTCGAGGTACGGCTCGCGCCATTCAGACAGGACGCCGTCGATGGTCGGGGAAAATTGGCGATAGGGGATGTCGGCCGGTTCAGCCGCGGCGAAGGTCAAACAAAAGGCGAGGAGGATGACACCGATCATGGCGGCGATGCTACGGGACGCCCCTTGTGAGAGCGGGCTTTTGTGGGAGCCGCCATGGCCGCNNCCGCCATGGCCGCGATCTTTTGATTTTTCTTGAATGCCCACGAAAGTCAAAAGATCGCGGCCATGGCCGCTCCCACGAAAAGAGCTTCAGCGCATCCGCTCCACCACCGCCAGCGTCGCCTTCGCGCGATTCAGCGTGTACAGGTGGATGCCCGGCGCGCCGGCGGCCATCAGTCGGCGGCACAGTGCCGCGACGACATCGGCGCCGACCTCCCGAATGGCGTCGCCATCGTCGCCGAATCCGATCATCCGCCGCTCGATCCAGCGCGGGATCTCGGCGCCGCACATGTCGGAGAAGCGCTTGAGCTGGCTGAAATTGCTGATCGGCATGATGCCGGGCACGATCGGCACCTTGACGCCGGCGGCGCGTGCGTCGTCGACGAAGCGTTCGTAGGCATCGGCATTAAAGAAATACTGCGTGATCGCGCCATTCGCGCCGGCGTCGACCTTGCGCACGAAGTGCTTGAGGTCGTCCTCGGCGCTGCGCGCCTGCGGATGGAACTCGGGATAGCAGGCGACCTCGATGTGGAAGTGATCGCCGAACGCGTCGCGAATGTAGCGCACCAGATCGACCGCATACCGAAACTCGCCGGCGACGCCCATGCCCGACGGCAGATCGCCTCGCAGCGCGACGATGCGCTTGCAGCCTAGCGCGACATAGCTCTCCAGCAGCGCGCGGATCTCCTCGCGCGTACCGCCGAGACATGACAGATGCGGCGCCACCTCCAGCCCATGCGCGGTCTTCAGCTCCGCGACGGTGTCGTACGTGTAGCTCAACGTCGAGCCACCGGCACCGAAGGTGACGCTCACATACTCGGGCTTCAATGGCTTGAACAGCGCCACCGTCTTCGCCAGCGTCTCGCGCTGCTCGTCGGTCTTCGGCGGAAAAAACTCGAAACTCAAAGGGACCATGCGTAGAGACTTCTAGACGGCCGAACGGGTGGGCCGGAGTGGGCGATGCTCGCCGGAAGTCAAAGGCCAAGTCAAAGTCAAAGTCAAAAGAATGTACGCGAAGGACGCGAAGAGCAGCGAAGGACGCGAAGAAACGCGAAAAGAGCCGCATTGATCTCGATGCTTCTCTGGGGCTGAAAGTACGCGACCAAGCCTGGCAAATGGATGGCTTCTTTCGCGTTTCTTCGCTTCCTTCGCTCTTCTTTCGCGCCCTTCGCGTTCATTCTCTTGATCTTGATCTTGATCTGATCTTTGGTCGGACGGCGGCAACCCTTGAACATCACGCTCTCCACCCGCATTCAGGGGCACATTGGCGGGCCTTTAGCCTGCCTGGAGCATTCCCATGCGCATGGACAAACTTACTTCGCGGTTCCAGCAGGCCTTGCAGGAGGCGCAGTCGCTGGCGCTGGCGCGCGATCACAATTTCGTCGAACCGGTGCATTTGCTGGTCGCGCTGCTCGATCAGCAGGGCGGGTCGACCAAGCCGCTGCTGGCCCAGGCTGGGGTGAACGTCAGCGTCTTGCGCACGCGGCTTGGCGAGGCGATGGAGAAGTTGCCGAAGGTCAAGGGCAATGAGGGCAATCTGTCGATTTCGGGCGATCTCAACCGCCTGTTGAACCTGACCGACAAGCTCAGCACCGAGCGCGGCGATCAGTTCATCGCCAGCGAGCTCGCGGTGCTGGCGGCGCTCGAGGACAAGGGTGAGGTCGGCAAGGCGCTGAAAGCCGCGGGCGCCGACAAGGCGCGCATCGACAAGGCGATCGAAACTTTGCGAGGAGGAGAAAAAGTGCAGGACGCTGGAGCCGAGGAAAACCGCCAGGCGCTCGAAAAGTACACGATCGACCTGACCCAGCGTGCCGAGCAGGGCAAGATCGATCCGGTCATCGGCCGCGACGAGGAGATCCGGCGCACGATCCAGGTGCTGCAGCGGCGCACCAAGAACAACCCCGTGCTGATTGGCGAGCCGGGCGTCGGCAAGACCGCGATCGTCGAAGGCCTGGCGCAGCGCATCGTCGACAACGAAGTGCCCGAGGGCATCCGCGGCAAGCGCGTGCTGTCGCTCGACATGGGTGCGCTGATTGCCGGTGCCAAGTTCCGCGGCGAGTTCGAGGAGCGCCTGAAGGCGGTCCTGAGCGATCTCAGCAAGCAGGAAGGGCAGGTGATCCTGTTCATCGACGAGCTGCACACCATGGTCGGCGCCGGCAAGGCCGAGGGCTCGATGGACGCCGGCAACATGCTCAAGCCGGCGCTCGCGCGCGGCGAGCTGCATTGCATCGGCGCGACCACGCTCGACGAATACCGCAAGTACGTCGAAAAGGACGCCGCGCTCGAACGCCGCTTCCAGAAGGTGTTCGTCGGTGAGCCGTCGGTCGAGGACACCGTCGCGATCCTGCGTGGCCTGAAGGAACGCTATGCGCTGCATCACCGCGTCGAGATCACCGACAGCGCGATCGTCGCCGCCGCGACCTTGAGCCACCGTTACATCGCCGACCGCCAGTTGCCGGACAAGGCGATCGACCTGATGGACGAGGCCGCCAGCCGCATCCGCATGGAAATGGATTCCAAGCCGGAGCGCATGGACCGCCTCGAGCGGCGCCTGATCCAGCTCAAGATGCAGCGCGAAGCGCTGAAGAAGGAGAAGGACGACGCTGCGCGGACCCGCCGCAAGGACATCGAGGACCAGATCGAGAAGCTCGAGCGCGAGTACTCGGATTTCGACGAGATCTGGAAGAGCGAAAAGGCCGTGGTCCAGGGCGAGACCAAGATCAAGGAACAGCTCGAGCAGGTGCGGCTCGATTTCGAAGGTGCACGCCGGCGCCAGGATCTCGGGAAGATGAGCGAGCTCCAGTACGGCGTGATTCCGCAGCTCGAACGGCAGCTGGAACAGGCACGCGAGACCGAGAAAAAAGGCTTCAAGCTGCTGACCAACAAGGTCACCGAAAACGAGATTGCCGACGTCGTCAGTCGCTGGACCGGCATCCCGGTCAGCAAGATGCTCGAAGGCGAGCGCGAGAAGTTGCTGCGCATGGAAGACGAACTGCACCGGCGCGTGGTCGGGCAGGCTGAAGCCGTGCGCGCAGTAGCCGACGCGATTCGTCGCTCGCGTGCGGGGCTGTCGGATCCGAAGCGTCCCAATGGTTCGTTCCTGTTCCTGGGACCGACCGGCGTCGGCAAGACCGAGCTGTGCAAGGCGCTCGCCGAATTCCTGTTCGACACCGAGGAATCGATGGTGCGCATCGACATGAGCGAGTTCATGGAGAAGCACTCCGTGAGCCGCCTGATCGGCGCGCCGCCGGGCTACGTCGGCTACGAAGAAGGCGGGTATCTCACCGAAGCCGTGCGCCGCCGACCGTACGCCGTGATCCTGCTCGACGAGGTCGAGAAGGCGCACAACGACGTCTTCAACGTGCTGCTGCAGGTGCTCGACGACGGCCGCCTGACCGATGGGCAGGGCCGCACTGTCGATTTCCGCAACGCAGTGATCGTGATGACCAGCAACTTAGGCTCGCAGGTGATCCAGGAAATGACCGGCGAGGAAAATTACGCGCGCATGAAGAACGCGGTCCTGGAGATCGTGCAGCAGCACTTCCGCCCGGAGTTCATCAATCGTCTCGACGAGATCGTCGTGTTCCATCCGCTCGACAAGGCCGCCATCCGTACCATCGCGGCGATCCAGCTCAAGCACCTCGGCCAGCGCCTTGCCGATCGCGAAATCGTGTTCAGCATCGACGACTCCGCGCTCGACCTCCTCGGCAACTTCGGCTACGACCCCGTCTACGGCGCCCGCCCGCTCAAACGCGCGATCCAGACGCTGCTCGAAAACCCGCTCGCGAGGGAGGTGCTGAGCGGCCGCTTCGGGCCGCGAGACCGGGTGCGTGCGACAGCCGATGGCGAGCGGATTGTGTTTGTGAAGGAGTGAGGTTGCTTCTGGTGGGTCTGCGCTGTGCGCGGACGCCCTGAACCCTCGTCATTGCGAGGCTCGCGCGGCTTGCCGTTGCAAGTCTGCGGGGACCGCAAGCGCGAGCCGCGGCAATCCAGTGACTTTCGTGCAGCCTGCGCGGAAGTCAGACTCACTGGATTGCCGCGGTCGCTTAGGCTCCCTCTCCATGAACCCATGTCGTAAGTTATTGAATTACTTAAACACCGCTCACCCTGAGCAAANNCGTCCTTCGACGACGCGTCCTGATGAAGCGTCGGACGCTTTGCTCAGGATGAGCGGTTCATGGTGCGTGTGCAGTTTCGTTGAAACAGGAAGCTCGCAATGACGAAAAGTTGCCCCGCGCCAACGCGTCCGAGCCACCATTGGGTCTACGACATAAAATGTCTTGACATACTATGTCGGGCGGCGTTAGCTTGGGTCATCACGTACGCTTCATGGCCCAAGGGGCAAGAGCGATGTCGAGGCGCACCCAGCTGCATGCACTGATCGAGCGCTCGCTGCCCTTGCTGGGCAAGCAGCTGCAGGCGGACAGCATCGAGATCGCTGCCGTGCGCGGCGAGGTGCCGGTGATCGAGATCAGCTTCCGAGAATCCGAGCGGTTGTCGATCTACGTGACCGACGCCGACAGCCAGTTGCTCTGCATCAGCTATCTCTGGCGCGATTCCGAGGTCAAGCCGGAGCGTCGCGGCGAGTTGCTGGAGACGCTGCTCGAACTCAATCCCAGCGTTCCGCTGTCCGCGTTCGGCCGCATCGGCGAGCACTTCGTGCTGGTCGGCGCGCTGAGCCCGAACGCGACGCCGGACGACATGGCGCTGGAGCTCGCCACCCTCAGCGACAACGGCCGCGACGCGCTCGCGACCTTGTCCGAATTCCTGACTTGAGGAGACGGACATGGCCTGGTGGGATGACGTACTCGGTTTGCTCAAAGACGAATGGAAAGCAGTCGGCGGCGAACGCGTCGATCAAGACGCGCCGCCGACGATCCGCCAAGCGCAGACCCTGCTCAAGCGCACCTCGAAAGAGCTTGGCGAGGCACGGGCGCGGGCCGAGGCCTCGCGCCGCCGCATGCTGCGGGCGCAAGCCGACCTCGAGGCGCTCACGCGCGATCCGGCGCAGCATCCGCGCTACCGCGACCGCCTGACCGAGCTCGCGCACGCAATCTCGCACGAGAGCGCAATGGCCGAGAGCTTCGACGCGCACATCGCGCAACTCGGGCAGATGCACGACCGCATCGACCGGCAGCTGCGCAAGCTCGAGACCGACCTGACCATGGCCAGGAGCGCCCGTGCCGCCGCGCAGGCGACACAGGCCGTCGACCCCAAGCCGCGCGTCAAACCGGGCCCCACCGACCAGCCCGGCTTCAAACGCGCGCGCTCGGATGCGGTCATGGACAGCTTGCGCGAGGTTGGGAAGAAGAAGGGGGAGAAGGATGAAACGTAATGCCTGCGTAGGTCACGTTGCGCCCGCGAGGTGTTGCACGTGGCCATATGCCAGAGGCGGGCGCTACGTGACATTTGCACCCCAACCACCCGCGCCCTTCCCAGCGCTCGTGTCACGTAGCGCCCGATCGAATGGGTCGCCCCGATCGAATGCATGCGGGCGCAAGATGGCACCTGACGTCAAGCCTGCCGGCCCGAGTCCATGAAACCCGACCGTCTCCCCACCCGCTGGCAGTCCTCGCAGCCCGCGTTGCGTGCGGTGCAGGTGGCTTTCGATGTGTCGGAGGCGGTGTTGCAGGCGATCCGGCGGGCGGCGTTCGATGCGAATCTGTCGAATTCTGACCAGATTCGCGTGGTGCTCGGGTTGCCGGTGGTGCGCCAGGCGAAGCGGCCGCGGCTGACCGTGAGCCTTTCGCCGGAGGACTATTCCGAGCTCGGCGCTCGTTACCAGCTCGATCCAGGCGATCATCTGGCCGTCAAGGAGCGCGTGAACCTCGCCCTGATCGCATTCGCCGAACAAAGCCCCAAGAACCCCGACAAGGCCAGACCATGAGCAGTTTCATGTACGCCCTCACTCACTATCCCGGGATCATTCCCTCGATCCTGATCGGCGCACTGCTGGTGTTCTGGCTGCTGGCGCTGCTGGGATTGCTCGATTTCGACCACGTCGGTCCCGACTGGCTCGGCGGCCACCACGGCGCCGAAGTGCATGGTCCGGACGGCCATGGCGACGATACCGACGGCGGTACCCTGATGGCGCTCGGACTCGACAAGCTGCCGCTGTCGATCGTCGCCAGCGGCGTCGCGTTCTACTGGTGGCTGCTGACCATGCTCAGCGTCGGTTTCGTGCTGAGCTGGCTGCCGCTGCCGCTGTTCATCAGCGGCACCCTCGTGCTGATCGCGACGCTGGTGGTCTCGGTGGCTTTGGCGGCGATCTCGCTGCGGCCCTTGCGGCCGCTGTTTGTCGTACACAAGGGCGTGACCCAGGAAAGCGTGCTCGGCAAGGTCTGCAAGATCCTGACCCTGACCGTCGACGAGCGTTTCGGCCAGGCCGAGGTGCCGGTCGGCCAGGGCTCGCCGCTGAATCTGCGGGTGTATGCGCACTCGCCGAACACGCTGACCAAGGGCTCGACGGCATTGATCATCGATCTCGACGAGCGCAGCGGGCGCTATCGAGTCGAGGCCTACACGGCGGCCGAACCGTTGACGCCGTACCCGCGTCGTTAGCGCTTCGCTTCGCGGTTGGTGCGCTGCAAACCTTTCGTTCAACGTCCACCCAAGGAATTCAAGATGGACCTCGCGCTCCCCGTATTGATCGCCGGCATCGTCATCCTGGTGATCTTCGTGTTCGGCTTCCTGGCATTGCTGGCGAAGTTCTATCAGAAGGTCGACCAGGGTCACGCCATGATCGTCAACACCACGCGCGCCGAGCCCGAGGTGACGTTCACCGGGCGCCTGGTGATCCCGATCCTGCATCGGCGCGAGATCATGGATGTCTCGCTGAAGACCATCGAGATCGAGCGCTCCGGCAAGGAAGGCCTGATCTGTCGCGACAACATGCGCGCGGACATCAAGGTCAAATTCTTCGTGCGCGTCAACAAGACCACCGAGGACGTGCTGCGTGTCGCGCAGTCGATTGGCTGCGTGCGTGCGAGCCATCAGGAAACGCTGGAAGACCTGTTCTCGGCAAAATTCTCCGAGGCGCTGAAGACGGTCGGCAAGTCGATGGATTTCGTCGAGCTGTACCAGGCGCGCGACCGTTTCCGCGATGAAATCGTGCGGCAGATCGGCGATGACCTGTCCGGTTACGTGCTCGAAGACGCGGCGATCGACTACCTCGAACAGACGCCGCTGGCGAAGCTCGATCCGAGCAACATCCTCGACGCGCAGGGCATCAAGAAGATCACCGAGCTCACCGCGGAAGAGAACATCCGCACCAATGAGTTCCGTCGCAACGAGCAGATGCGCATCAAGAAGAAAGACGTCGAGACCGCCGAAGCCGTGTACGAGCTCGAGCGCCAGCAGGCGACTGCGCAGGCGCACCAGATCCGCGAAATCGCGATCACGCAGGCGCGTGAGCAGGCTGAGTCCGCGAAGGTGCAGGCGGAGGAGCGCTCGAAGTCGGAGATGGCGCGCCTGCTGGCCGATCAGCAGATCGCCGTGCAGAACGAAAACGTCAAGCGCGAGACCGAAGTCGCGGTGCAGAACCGCATGCGCGCGGTCGCCATCGAAGAGGAAAAGGTTACGCGTGCGCGGCAGCTCGAGATCGTCGATCGCGAGCGCGAAGTGACTCTGCAGGAGATCGAAAAAGAGAAGGCGGTCGAGGTCCAGAAAAAGGCGATCGCCGACGTCATCCGCGAGCGCATCGTGGTCGAGCGCACGGTCGCCGAACAGGAAGAAGAGATCAAGAACGTGCACGTGTTCTCGGAAGCCGAGCGCGTCAAGAAGAGCACGATCACGCGCGCCGAGGGGCAGGCCGAAGAAAAGTACATCTCCAGCATGCGCGTGGCGCAGGCCGAAGAGCAGCGCGCGAAGCACAAGGCCGCCGAGGAAATCACGATGGCGGAAGCGCGTCTCGCCGTCGCCTCGAAGGGCGCCGAGTCGAAGAAGCGCGAGGCCGAGGGGATCGAGGCGATTGCCGCCGCGGGTGGTTTCGCCGACGCCAAAGTCGCGATCGCGCAGGCCGACGCGCGCGAGAAGGAAGGCCTGGTCGCCGCGAAGGTCAAGATTGCCGACGCCGAGGCCGTGCTCAAGCACGGCAGCGCCGAGGCCGAAGCGCTGCGCATGAAGATGGAGGCGGAAGCCACCGGTCACGAGAAACAGGGCTTCGCCGACGCGCAGATCAAGCTCGCCGATGCCGACGCCGTGGCCAAGCAGGGCACCGCGCACGCCAGCGCCTTGCGCGAGAAGCTCGAGGCCGAGGCAATCGGTCGCGAGAAGTTCGGCGCCGCCGATGCGAGCGCGATCGCGGCACGCTTCAATGCCGAATCGGTCGGCCTGACCGACAAGTTCGCCGCGATGAAGTCGATGTCTGAGGAGATCCGCGCGCACGAGGAACAGCGCATGCGCCTCGACTACACGCATCTCGAGAACCTGAAGTCGATCGACGCCAACCAGGCGATCGCACGCGAACAGGCCGAAGTGCTCGGAAAGGCAATCGAGCATTCGAAGATCGAGATCGTCGGTGGCGACGGCGAGTACTTCGAGCGCTTCATGCGCAGCCTGTCGATCGGCAAGGCGATCGACGGTACCGTCAACCACAGCGAGTTGCTGTCGACCGCGCTTGCCGACCACAAGGCCGGCAAGCGCGACCTGATCCACGACGCGCGCGATCTGGTGGCCGCGGTCGGCGGCGCCGATGCCGTGCGCGATCTCTCGGTCGCGGCGCTGATGCAGAAGCTGGTGGCGGGCGGCAGAGCCAAGGATGTGGAGGCGTTGAAGAAGTTGCTGGGGGATGCGGAGTAACGCGAGCT
>CXWL01020899.1_pt1 | contig 12202 bp, 3 predicted proteins | sample 590931 | NCBI WGS metagenome assembly CXWL01 (sample SAMEA3498368, study PRJEB10139) | groundwater metagenome | biome: water well; material: biofilm material | place: Germany | collected 2015-04-27
TAAAAGAGGAACAGATCATATTGGGATTACGACTTCGTTCTTTCACGCCCGAAGAAGCGGAAAAAGCCTGGCCTAACCTCGAACACCTTGAAGCGCTTTTGGAGAAAGTAGTGGAATGGCGTAATGCTGGTTATTTCATATCAGATGCGCGAGACCCTGTCAAAACCCAGCGCGCTCACGCGGAAGAATTACGTCAACGCCTTGAAGGACATCGACACCCCAGCTCGCCTCAAACTGACAATACCCGACTCGATGCGCTTAATTTTTTACTCGACAACATTGACTTTCTCGATTCCAAGCAGTGGTTCAAATCGCAAAACGAAAAGGAAAAAGCCGCAGCGCCGCTTACAGCCGAGAGACATGAACTGCAAATTCGGCTCGGATTGATCCCCGCGCTCAAACCCATAGAACCCGCGCAAGTCGAATCTGTCCCTGAGATAACGCCTGTAGTAATGGAATCCGCTCCCCCGTCCAGGCCGATGCGTGAAAGATTTTGGAGCGCGGTCCTCTCGGAGCGTACGCTTCAGGGGCTGATCTTCTTCGGCATCTTCCTTTTATTTACTGCGGCAATATCCTTTGTCGTTTGGGGATGGAAAGATTTTCCTGCATTCGTGCGCGTGCTACTCCCAACAAGTTTTACGATTCTCTTTTCCGCACTAGGCTGGTGGGTGCGAAATAAAACAAAGTTGTATCGTTCGGGAATTGCCTTGAGCGCCATCGCCGCGCTGTTCATCCCAATTGATTGTTACATTGCCTTCTTCACATACACATCCATGGAGGCAGGCTGGGGAAATTTCTGGTTCTGGACTTCGGCCACCTGTTTGATCGCCTATGCTTTTTCAACATTGAGGATACAAAGCCGCTTCTTTGGTTATCTGACAGGCATGGCGGTGGGAAGCCTTGCGATGGCAACGATCGAAGTGACACGCGATTTCACGCACATCTCGCGGGATTGGTTCACCGCCAGCGTGTCGATCACCGCGGCAGGGCTGATTATGCTCGCAGCGCAGATCACGCGAATGAAGGAAGCGGAACGATGGCGGGTGTTTGCGGAGCCGTTCCGCTATTTGGGGTTGATTGTCCCCGGCCTGCTCATGCCGTTGACGCTTGTAATGAGACTGACAACACGCGACACCTTCGACGCGTTACATTACGCAATGACCATTAACTGGTTTATAGGCGGACTCGTTTTCGGTTGGGGCGCGGTTCATCATCGCAGTCGCAGCTTGGGGGCGCTCGCGGCCATTTCCCTGCCGATATCCGTTTATATGGGACAGGCTGCTTTCTTCCATAACATGGGTATCAATCCTGCCTGGCACGCGTTCGGGTTGGCATGTCTCACGCCGTTGTATTTATACGCGGGGAAAAATCTGCTGGATGTAAAAGACGAAGCAATTTTGCGGGCACATGGACGCACAGCCACAACATGGGGCGCGGCGCTGATGATTGTCTCCGCGCTATATTCACTCGCCGACCTGACCAGCAGCACGCCTGCGGCTGCAAGCCATGCAGTGTTGATGTTCAGCGCAACAATGGCATCCGTCCTCTGGAAGAGACCGCGCTACTTATCCGCGGCATCCTTCTTCTCGTTCACCGCGCTGACATTCGTGATGACCGAGTTGAAATTGAATTTGTCTGATTTGAGTGTGGGCTGGATTTCGCTGGCTCTTGGTCACATTTTGTTGGCGCTTTATCTTGGGAATAAGCTGCAACGGATAACGGCTTCGGCAACCGACTCCGCCACAGTTTCAGAGACAAAAACGGGTGAACAGACAGCGTATCTTTATCCTCTTGTCGTTGCTGGATATGTCATCGCGGGGCTTGCAGTTTTTCCGCCTCTTGCCCCATATGATGGCGATATGATGGTTTATGCGCTGGGCAACTGGCTTGTGCTTTCCGCGTGGGGCGCGTATCTGGCTTATAAACAGACGCCAGGATTCCTGATAACGGTTCCAACAATGGACGCGTTGCCAAAGGAAAAACGCATAAGAACGGAATTGCTCACGACAGGAGCGATCTATCATTGGCTGGCCGCATTGGCGCTTCCACTTTGGGTGTGGATTGCATTCACAAATCTTCGTCCTACAGATTACAGCCTGCCGCTTGCATTTGCAGCTTTGGCGTGGGCAATGGTTTTCGTCAATCACTGGCTGCGATTTACGGAACAGATATGCCGGGCCCCATGGCGTGTGGTTGGGCTGGTTGTCGGTGTGGTCGCAGTGTCATCCGCTTTTGCTGTGGCGCCGCGTGGATATACCCCCGCAGTTACATTATTACTGCTTGGGCTGCTTTACTTTGCAGACGCTGTTTCGTCTCTTCAACCGCCTGAGTTTTATCCCGCAGGGTTGGTCACAGCCTGGGGATTGATGGCCTTGCTCAATAAGATGAATTGGGACACCGAAGCAATGACGTTCAGTTTATGTTTGTTGATCTTCGTTTATTTTCTCGCAGGATTGGAATCAGAACGCAGGCGGATCGCGTACGCAACGCCGAAGTTTCTCGCGCCGCTTTATGACACGGCTCACCTGCTGACGCTGTTTGTCCTTGCGCGCGTGGGTATCAATTTATTGATTGAGTTCATCGATATTGGAGAGTGGACAGACACCACGCAGTTCTGGGGCGCAGCCGACTTGATAACTTTGGCAGGCAGCTACGCTCTCTTTGCATGGGGACGTTATCAGGAACGCTGGGCACATGTCGCGGCATGGCTCGGTTTCGGAGGCGGCGGTCTCATCGCCATCGTTTACAGCCGTGGACATGGCTCTTCAGCCGCGATTGGCGCGGTTATCGCCTCGCTGTTTATTCTGGCAGAACGTGGAATGAATTATTTAATAAGTGGAGCAGGCGTAAAGAGAAGAATGCGCGCTCGGGCGCGGCTGGTATGGATTCTCTTTCGACGGCCTCTACTTGTGACTGGCTGGATCGCTTCGGCAGGGACTATCGGAATGGCTCTCATCCATAACCTGCTTTTGCTCGGCGGCGGACGCATCCAACAGACGTGGGCAGCGATAGGTTTGACCATTATTGTTGTGTTGTATGCACTCTCGGCACGCATGTTTAGGATGGCACGTTTCGTATGGCTGGCCGCATTCCTTTCTTTCATTCCCTGGACGCTTTATCACAACCTCGGCTGGTTCACATCATACAAACCTCTTCTTACAGAGTTTGCAATTGCATGGACAGTATTGGCGTGGGTGAGTTTTCTCATCAGCTTATGGGTGAGTCGCGTTGCCGACCCAACTTTCACAATGCCGTTGAAAACATTTACACACATCCTTCTGCCGTTTTCAATGCTATGGGCAATCGCGGATACGGATGTGAGTCTCGTAACAGTTGGGCTTTCCATTGCCTTGTATGCGACTTCCGCGTGGTTGTCTCATCGTCGAATCGAAAGGTTATCAACGTATTCGGTGTCCAACGACTCCCGCCGTTGGACACTCCAAAGTCTGGAGACTTTGGAGTCCGTTTCCGCAATATCAACTACGCGATTCTTTTATCCCGCGCTCGGATTGATTCCGTTGTGGTGTGTTTATCTGCTGGACTGGTTATTGCCGATGGCGCGGCACGAACATTTTGGGCTGGCGCTGCTTCCCTTTGGAATCATCGGATTGACAATCGGATTACGCCTCGAACAGATTGCGCCCCGCGTCGAATTGAAACGCGCGTATGGAATGCCCGCGTTTATCGTCGGATATGCAGCGCTTTTGGTCGGGACCTTGCTCACCGCACACATCCCAGGCTTGCTTGTGATGACTTTGCTATATGACGCGCTCCTGCTGGCGGTATCGGCGCGCGTATTCAGGAATCCGATGTGGGTTTATCCTGCATCGGCATTGGGCGCGTTGGCATTCATGATCGCGCTTGGCGAAGGAAACATTCGCGCGGGAAGAGAGGGCTGGTGGCTCATTGGCCTCGCAGCAAATTATCTGCTTATCGGATGGGCGCTGCGCCGCGTGAATTTATCAGGGTACGCATCGGGCGTGATGGCAGTCGGATTCGCATTGATCGCATTGGGTCTGCCTCCTTCAAGCAGGGATCAAGTTGGCGCAATATGGGGCTATGGAAGCGCGGCGCTGCTCTATGCAGTCAGCGCATTCTGGCTGCGTCAACCCTTACTCCTCGTCCCCGCCTGCGCATTGATCGTCGTGCCTTATGCGGTCACACTGCACCGCTCCAATCTGCAAACAGATTATTATGGCCTTGCGCTCATGCCTGGCGCGTTCATCGCGCTTGGCCTCGGCTGGCTGGCAGACAAGCGCTATGGCGCATGGAAAGACTTCCCCTGGGATAAACTTATAAACTGGCCGCAGGCCATCATCAACAGGCTGCTGAACTGGTGGGGTCTGGCACCATACATTTTGGGATTCGGCCTGGCATTCTTCAGTCCGCTTTTCAATGGATCGCGTACTGATTTGCGGGCCTTGACTTTGACGCTCCTGACTCTTATCTGCGTTTGGGCAGTCTTCCGCTTCAAGCTGCGCGGATGGCTGTTTGCGGCGCTACTGGCATTTCATCTCGCTGTGAGTCAGTTCTTCAATTATCTTGGCTGGCAAAAACTCGACTGGCAGGAATGGTGGCTGCGGTTCATGCCGTTGACTCTCGCGATGGCGGCTTTGGGGTTGTTCATCGAAAAACGATTCAATGAAGGCTCGCCTCTTAAAGCGGGCAAAATGAACCTCGGCTGGTCGCGCGTATTCTATCTTTTCCTTGTTACGGATATCTCTCTCGGCCAGCTCAGCAGTTTGAGCGGAACAAATGAAGGTGTGGCGGTGACATTGATCCACGCCTTGGTAGGTGCGATTCTTGCATCAGTCTGGATGGCGAACAGGCTTCCATATCTGAGCGCATTGCTCGGAAGCATCGCCTTAATTCAATGGCATTTTGCTCTTAATATCGAAATAGAATATTTGCCTGTCATGCTCGCGGCTCTGGCCTTTGGCTATGGAAGCCTCGGGCTGGGATATAAGCTTCTTAAACAGAATCCTGCCTCAGGTCAGGAAAAAGAGGCGTTCTCATTTGGTCCGCGCTGGCTGTCGGTTTGGGAAAATCCACTAAGCAGGTGGGGGTTCACCTTGTCCACTTTATCGATAATATTAACTTTCTTCATCGGACTCAATCTCTCCAGGTGGATCATTCGGGCATTGCTCGGGCTTGCTTTCCGGCGCCTTGTTGAATTTGAAACGGTTTGGATGGCAGTCTGGGTACTTTCGCTGGCTGGGCTTTTATACGCGCTCGCAGCGGCGGCCTATCAGAAATTACGGCTCGGATACCTTGCAGTGGCGATGTTGCTGGCCGCGTGGTATTTGTACGCCTTCTTCATCAACGCCTGGGCCAACCTGCGACTCGTTCAATGGTATGCCATACCTGTGGGATTGTATTTGCTCAGTATCGGATTCCTCGAATGGAATCGGAAAAATAAACTGTTGGCGCGCTGGCTGGATTATGCCGCGTTGCTTTTGATGGCAGGCTCGTTGTTCTGGCAAACCTGGGTCTTCGGATGGCTGTACGCACTGATGTTGATGGCCGAAGGATTGGTTTTCATGTTTGTCATGGGAATTGGCCGGCGGCTGAGGAGATTCTTTTACGCAGGCTTGATCGGCGCGATGCTGGCCGTGCTGGGACAATTGCTGAATTCATTGCAAAATATCAATCAATGGCTTGTCTTTGGAATCATCGGTTTGCTGATGATTTCGGGCGCAGTTGCCATCGAGCGCAATATGGAAGCCCTCAAAACATGGCGCGATGAAGTAGTGGAGACGTGGGAGTGAACAAGAAAATGGAAAGCGAACTCCCTGTCGGGTTCAAGCGAATGATAATGGCGATCAGCGGTATCTTGATGCTGATTGGATTGCCATTGAGCGCCAACCTGCTGTGCGCGCTGTCATCAAATTATTTTCAGTACGGTAATATGCTTTACAGCGTATTCAGCTTCCTTGCCGTATGTCTTACTCTGGGCGTCGGAATCGCGGCGTTCATTCACAGCAATCGTTCCATTCAGAAAAAGCCGTCACAGCCTTTGCGCCTGCCCCCCATTCCATGGATGGTGGGCGCGTTCGGTTTGCTCCTGCTGCTCGGCCTTTTCTTCTTTAACGCGAATGTTGCGGCAGGGATTTTCTTCCCGCCCATTTTGATTGCGCTGGCGGCTCTCCCGCCGTTGTGGTCGGTGGCATGGTTCGCAGGAACAAGCTCAGGGTCAACAGATTTGGAGTCCAACGCCTCCCGTCGTTGGACATTTCAAAGTCAGGAGATTTTGGAATCCGGTTTAGTATCGACGAACGGGACGCACATCACATGGCGGCGCGGGGTAATGGCTTTTATCGGCGGCGCAACCATTGGCGTTTTTGTCGCGCTTATCCTGGAGATCATTCTGCCTGCGATTGTCCTTGCGCTGGTGTTCGATCTGGCGCATGTTGTGAGAAACAGCGTCAGCGCTCTGCTTGACCAATTGGCAGGCTCTGATATCGCGGATGCATTAACCAACCCAGGTTTTATTTATGTTTTCATTCTCATCGCGGTCATTGCGCCGCTGGCGGAGGAATTTGCCAAACCGCTGGCCCTTCTTCCGATTTTGCGACGCCTTAATCGCAAGCAAGCCTTTTTACTGGGCGCGCTTGCGGGCGCGGGATTCGCAGCCGTAGAGAATGTCATCTACGCCGCAAGCGGTTACGAATTGTGGAGCGGTGTTTTGGTTATCCGTTCGCTGGGTGGCGCGCTGCATCCGCTCGGCGCGGGGTTGATGGCGCTGGCATGGCGCGACGTATTATGCGAAGAACAGAGCGCGTGGTCGAATTGGTTAACACGCTTTGCCATCGCAGTCGGTGTTCATGCCGTGTGGAACGGCGGATCGCTGCTGGTGATCACGGTCGGCGGCGCAGGTCTGTTCGGAGAACTTCCTGCAGAAGTCGGCATTCTCGGCGTTTCGGCGGCAGGCGCGATGCTGGCTTTTCTTATCCTGCTAGGAATTTCCGCTTTATGGATGGGGCGCATAGTTGGGCGCGGCGAAAGCCCGCAGAGTTTCCCCGACGATAAGCAGACAGACGCTTCACTCCCACCCTCAGAGCGGACTCTGGCTATATGGGCATTGGCCTGCCTGACAGCAATCCTCCCAATCGGAATCGCAGGATTGAGTCTATGGCTGCCGTAATCAAGTCAATTCGGACGAAGCCATTTAATTGGAATGGATGGATTCCCATCGCCTTGATTCTTGTCAACGGATATATGTGGGTGGTCGCCATCCAATCCGCCTTCAAACCTTATGTAGTGGACCCCATCCGCGACCCCGAAGTCGTTGCCCTGCTGGATTACATTCAGTCAGGCGAACATTCAGGCGAAGCATGGCAGGTCAATTTAACCGAATTGGAAGCGGAACAGACGATTACCTGGTATCTGCAAAAATATCCGCAAATCCCGTTTGAACATCCAAATATCACCATCACGCCAGACTATGTAGGCGGCGAGGGTGACGTAACCATCACAGGTATTCGCATTCACGTCAGCGGAAAGGCAAGCGTCATACTGAAGGACGGCCTGCCAGTTGTGAAAATCCTTGAAATGAACCTGCCCCTGCCCGCTTCAATACGCAACGCGATCGAGAATGAGATTCAGGTTCAATTGCAGCGCGCAGATCTACTGCCTGTTCGATTCACGTCGGCAGAGTGGGGCGACGGGGTTGTCCTCGTCAAAGGGGTGATACGGTAAACCACACTACTAAACACGGAAATAAATTGCGCTTTTGCCGAATGGAATTCTTAACGCAAAGGCGCGAAGGAAAAGCCCTTGAATCTTTGCGGCTTTGCGTTAAAAAGGAAAACCGCAATTCATGACCGCGCCCAGTATAGTTTCGGAACGGTTTGGGTTGCAAATCAACCCAAACCGTTTTGTCTTTAATGCGCTCTGTGGCCGCTTATTTTGATATCCGCATGGCGGAACATCCCAACCCGAAAATTCGTTTATTCCTTAAAATCGAATTAAAGCCACTTGACATTACACTCCTCAAAAGGCATACTGGCTTTGGAAGGCAGGCAAAATGAACAACAAAAAACTTCTGCGCGCGCTGGGAATTCTCGTGTCCCTGGCATTGGTGTTCGCCCTTTCAAAAAGCATTTTTCCAGGCAACGCCCGTCTTTCCGTCGAAGTGCAGCCAACGGAACCGCGCGTGATCGCGCAAAATCCAATCGAGGGACAGCGGCTGGATTTATCTTCCTCCATTGAATTTACATTTGACCGCGATATGGATGCGGCAAAAACGGGCGACTCCTTCTCGCTTCTTTCCAACGGGGAGGCTGTCTCTGGCAAAGGGACATGGCTCGACGCCCGGACATTTTCCTTCACCCCCGCTTCGCGCCTGAACCCCGGCGTCGACTATCTTGCCACATTCTCCACCCAAGCCATTGCAAAAGACGGCGCATCTCCCCAGGAAACTATTGAAATCGAATTCAAAACAGTCGAGGCGCTGGCTGTGGCGCAGGTATTCCCCGCGCCAGATACGCAAGAAGTGGATTTGACTTCAAGCATCACGGTCATTTTCAATCACCCCGTTGTGCCTGTGACCATCGTGGAAGAGCAGGGCAAACTGCCCCAGCCGTTGAAATTTACGCCCGCCGTACAAGGCCGGGGCGAATGGGTGAATTCGTCAGTGTATGTGTTTCAGCCGGAGGAAATCTTATTAAGCGGAACCAGTTATCAGGTCAGGGTGGAGGCGGGGGTGAACGATACGCTCGGCAACGCATTGGACGAGTCATTCAATTGGCAATTCAACACGCGCGCTCCGATCCTATCCAGTTTTGCGCTGAAAAATGACGGGCAAAACGAAGGGAAAGGCGGCGGTCAGAATCCATCTGAAGAGATGAAAGACATCCCGCTCGATCAAGCGTTCCTTGTGACCTTTCAACAGCCGATGGATCAGGAAAGCACGGAAGATGCGGTGAGCATTATCAACCGCGAAACATCGGCGGCTTTTCCCGTGAACTTTACATGGGATGAAGCCTTCACCACCTTGACCATCGAGCCAAAAGAAAAATTCGGGGTAGGCAGTTTTTACAGGTTGACGGTTTCCGACAGCGCGCAGGCGGATGACGGCGGCACGCTCGCTGAAGGGTTGACCGTGCAGTTTGCCACTGTGCCTTTGCCTTCCATCGTCAGCGTGCTCCCGCTCGTTGGGTCGAGCGACTCATTTAATTCAAACATTACGATTACCTTCGCATCGCCGATGGATTTTGACAGCATGAAGGGCAGGATAAAAATCTCACCTGCGCTACCAGGTGAACCGAATTGGTATTACAACGCCTACGACAAGGGTTTGTATATTTACGGGCTTGAGCCAGCCACCAATTATGTGGTGCGGATATTGCCCGGCATGAAAGACCCGTATGGCAATACGATCAAGGATGAAATTTCATACACATTCAAAAACGGGGATTATGCCGCGTACGCGCGGCTCGCCCTGCCGTGGACCCCGCTGATCTATCGCGCCGAGGGGGCGCAGGAATTTTATTTTGAACACCTAAATGTGGACGAAGCGACGATTTCCGTTTACCCCATCACATTGGACGAGTTTGGAAAATTAACCAGCGGTACCATCGAAATGCCGAATTTCAATCCGCAGGTGAAAGCGGCGCGCGAATGGAAAATTGAAACGGGTGAAACGAGGAACGCGCTCGAACGCGAGTTGTTCAAATTTGCAGATGGAAATGGAAGACCCCTGGAAACAGGCTATTACTTCGTGGGTGTGAAAGGCAAGCCGCTGCAATACGAGAGCGCTTTTTATCAGGCAAATGTATTCATCGTTGCCACGGACAACGTCACCTTCAAGACAACCTCCACGGAAGGACTCGCGTGGGTGACAGATTTGGAAAGCGGCGCGCCTCAAAAGAATGTGGAGGTCACTTTCTACAATGACAAATTTACGCAGATCGGCAAGACAACGACTGATAAAGATGGGCTTGCTTATCTCAAGAATATTAAGGCGGCGAATTATGTCCGCGCGGAAGGGCATGGCAGGTTCGGTTTCACCGCGTTGTATTGGGGCAGCGGAGTCTCGGCGGGAGACTTCGGTCTCTATCAAAATTATTACGGCGGGGCAGAGAGTCTCTTCGGCTATCTGTACACGGATAGACCCGTGTACCGCCCCGATCAGGAGGTCTTCTTCAAAGGCATCCTGCGGATAAACGATGACCTGCATTACAGCCTGCCAAAACAAAAGCGGGTGTATGTAGTGGTGGAGCAATTTGGCGAAAAGATATTTTCGGAATACGTGCCTGTCAACGAGCAGGGTAGTTTCAGCGGGACGGTTAAACTCGCGCAGGATGTGTCGCTGGGTTCGTACAATATTTACGTTTACAAATCGGCGTCTCAATCCGAGGGACCGGTCAGTTCGGTGGGATTCAGCGTGGCGGAATATAAAAAGCCCGAATTTGAAGTAAGCCTGACCGCAGATAAAACAAATATCCTCGCGGGGGACTCGATCAACTTTGGGCTGGATGCGGAGTATTACTCTGGCGGTATTTTGAAAGACGCGCCGGCAAATTGGTTCATTGAATCCGCAACTTTTTATTTCACGCCCGCAGCCAAATACAGCCAGTATAGTTTTATGGATTGGGATCGCGATGTGTACTGGTCTCCCGATAGAAGCATTGCCACAGACGTAGTAGATGAAGGCGAAGGCGTGACGGATGAAAATGGTCATCTTGATATTTCGCAAACCATTGAATCTGGCGAAGATAAGATCAGCCAGCAAATGTCTTTGTACGCCAACGTGACCGATGTGGCGGGCAACACCGTCAGCGGCGGCGCGAGTGTGGTTGTGCATCAAAGCGAATTTTACGCAGGCATTCGCTCGGAGAGATACATCGGCAGGCAGGGCGAGGAACAGCCTTTCAGCGTGGTCGTTCTCGATTGGGATTCACAGCCGATTGCAGGGCAGGAAGTCACGGTCAATTTTGTGGAGCGGCAATGGTTCAGCGTGCAGGAAAAAGACAAGCAAGGTCAACTGCGCTGGGTCACGTCGGTGAAGGAAATCCCCGTCAGTAAACAGGAGGCAGTTACCGGCGCGGATGGAAGCGCGCTTGTGAATTTCATCCCGCCCAAAGGTGGAGTCTACAAAGCGCTCGTGACCATCCATGACTCAAAAGGAAATTCGCATCAAGCTTCGACTTATATCTGGGTTGCCAGCGAGGGAGAGATTGCGTGGCGACAGACCAACGACCGCGCCTTCAGCCTGATCGCGGATAAAGACATGTACGCGCCCGGCGAGACCGCTGAAATTTTGATCGCTCAGCCGTTTGCAGGCAAAGTGTATGCGCTGGTCACGTATGAACGCGGTCACATCTATAAAAAGGAAGTGGCGCTTCTCGAAGGCAGCAGCACCATTTACAAATTACCGATCACCGATGAATTCGCGCCCATTGCATATGTTTCGGTAACGGTCATCAGCGGCGCGGAAAATTCTGGCGCGCCTGATTTCAAGATCGGCATGGCGCAGATCAATATCGATACGAAAGAAAAGACGATCCATGTCTCTGTCACTGCGGATAAAGAATCTGCGGGACCTGGCGACGAGATCACATACACAATCGAGACGAAGGATATAAACGGCAAGCCCGTCTCGGCGGATGTTTCGCTCGCGGTGGTGGATAAAGCCGCGCTGGCATTGGCGCCATCCAATTCCGCGCCCATGCTGGATAGCTTCTATTCCAAACAGGGATTAAGCGTAGTCACTTCGCTTGGGCTCGTTTCCAGCGCGGACGATTTCAATGCCAACTATCGCAAATCCATCCCCGATGGACAGGGCGGCGGCGGCGGCGGCGATCTCGGCATCATCACCGTGCGCGAAAATTTCAAAGATACGGCTGTGTTCAAAGCGGAAGTTACAACCGATGAGAATGGCATGGCGCAAGTCAACGTGGAACTGCCAGAGAATCTCACCACCTGGTCTGCGGATGTGCGCGCCATCACCGCAGACAGCCGCGTGGGGCAAGCCACCAGTGAACTCGTCAGTACCAAGCCGCTTTTTGTACAATTGCAAACGCCGCGCTTCTTTGTGGTTGGAGATCAGGTCACAGTCGGCGCGACTATTTTCAACAACACAGAAAAATCATTGAAGGTAAATATCTCGCTCGACACGCAAGGCGTTGACCTGCAATCAGACGCGATACAAATAATCGAGATCGAAGGCAAACAGCAAGCCTACGTCACCTGGGATGTG
>CXWL01004876.1_pt1 | contig 12200 bp, 12 predicted proteins | sample 590931 | NCBI WGS metagenome assembly CXWL01 (sample SAMEA3498368, study PRJEB10139) | groundwater metagenome | biome: water well; material: biofilm material | place: Germany | collected 2015-04-27
CGCCCTCTATGACGACCTCCTCACAGTCATCACGCGGTTGAAAGAGCGCCCCACCCTCCGCATTCGCCTCGAATATGAGGTGCGGCGCGGGGACGATTTGCTCGTCACCGGTTTCACGACCCACGCTTTCATCAACAAACAGGGCGAACCCGTCCGTCCCCCGTCCGATTTCGCCACCAAGATGCGCGCGGCGTTCAAGTAACCGCCGGTTCTTGAGCGCCAGCAGCGGCGCTCTGCTTTCAACCGGGATCCCCGCCGGGATGCGGCAAGGATTTTCCGTATTCCGCCAGCACGACCGCGTCCGTTTCCATCGCGCGCGCGGCTTTCAGCCAATCGGTCGCACCGTTTCCGCCGAGTTGACGCACCGCCCACACCGCGTGCGCCCGGACAATGGCGGAGTCGTGGGCGGCGAGTTGCACCAGCTCCGGCAGATGACTCGCATCGCCGGCATTGCCCGCCACGACGCACGCGTTGCGCAACAAGCCTGTCAGCTTGAGTCGTTTGATCGCCGTGCCCCGGAATATCTCCGCAAACCGCCCCGGAGTCAGCTCAAGCAGCTCCCGCAAAGTCAGCTCCGCGATGTCGGGACGCACGCTGAGCAACAGGCTGCGCCCGGCCTGCGCAAAGCGGTTCCAGGGGCAGACTTCGAGACAGAGGTCGCAGCCATAAACATGCCGGCCGATGCCCGCCCGCAGCTCCGCCGGGATGATGCCCTTGTTTTCGATTGTCTGGTAAGAGATGCAACGCCGCGAGTCCACCACGCCCGGCGAGGGAAAGGCGCCGGTCGGACATGCGTCGAGACAGCGTGTGCATTTCCCGCAGAGCAATCCCGCCGGTTCGCCCGCCGCCGGCGGCCGGGTGGTTTTGCGCAACGGTTCGTCGGGCTCGATCCCCGCGCGCGTGAGGATCGACGCGAGGAACAGCCAGTTGCCGTGTTTCTTGGAAACAAGCATCGCGTTCTTGCCGCGGAAACCGAGGCCGCTGCGCGCCGCCCAGCCGCGCTCAAGCACCGGCCCGGTATCCACATAGTAACGGTAATCCTCCGGCGCGAGGCCGCACAGTTCCTCCAGCACGCGGCCGGCGGCGGCCAGCCCCGGCTTGATCGTGTCGTGATAATCCGCGTGCCGGGCGTAACGCGCCCAGAGGGGCTTCCCCCCCGTCGCCGCCGACTCCTGTCCCGCCCAGTAATTGACCCCGAGCAGGATCATGCTGCGTGCGCCCGGCAGCACGAGTTCCACCTGCGCCCGTTTCTCCGCCGTGCGTTCCAGCCACGCCATGTCGGCCTGATGGCCGGCGTCCAGCCAATCGCTCAGTCCCGCGCCGCCGGACTTTTCCACGGCGGCGAACCGCACTTCATCAAAGCCCAGAGNNTGATTTCCCGCAATGGACGGCGGTCGGTGAGCACCATGGTGCCGGCCTGTCCGTAAAGTTTCTCCCGCGCGGTGAAAAGCTCGCGGATGCGCTGTTCGGGATTCTCCACCTGCAGCAGCGGCCGGTGCTTGGTGCGCAAGGTGCGTTCCAGGATGGTCTCAATCGAGGCGTGCAGGCAGATCACCACCCCCCGGGCGTGCAACAGCGCCAGCCGGCCGGGCGGCACGATCAGCCCACCGCCGCAGGCGACGATGCACCGATCCGCGGGGTGGCCCTGCTCGATGAACTCGCGTTCCATCTCGCGAAACTTCGCCTCGCCCTCCTCCGCGAATATCCTCGTCACGGACTTGCCCTGCGTTTGCTCGATCTCGCGGTCGCTGTCGAAAAACCGGAAACCGACTTGCCGGGCGATCTGCCGGCCCACGGCGCTTTTGCCCGTGCCCATGAAACCCACAAGATAAAGATTGGTGGTGGGCGGTGTCATTGGCCGGGGTTTAACGAACACTGCGGAAGTCAGGGGCGCAAGAGCGGGTTGACTCCTGGCGCGGGCCTTCCTTCCGCCGCCGTGGCGCACAATGATGTTCACTCTGTTTAAGGCACCGGAAACCCCGCACGCTGCCGTGTCATAACCGCCGCCCCCGATTAGACTTTCGCCGGCGCCAACACCGCCCGGCCTGACCCCGGAGACGATCGCCCGGTCCGTCGCCGGTCTGCGGACCGCGCGGCGCTGAAGCGGCGGCGAAAAAAAACGCCTCCGGGGGGAGGCGTTTCGGAGCGGGAATTTCGCCGGCGGCTTACTTGCCGGCCGGCGGCGGGGTGACCTTCGGCGCGTCTTTGGCTTCGACCACCTCAACCTCGAAAATAAGCGCGGCGCCGGGGGGGATGCCCTGGTTGCCGGCGTCGCCATAGGCGAGGGAGGGCGGAATGTAGAACTTGGCTTTGCCGCCGACCCCGATCTTCTGCAGGCCCTCGACCATGCCGGGGATGGTTCCCATCGGATTTTCGGCAGTGATCGGACTCATCGGCAGGTCGATGGGTTGGCCGCGCTCGACCGAGCTGTCGAAGGTCTGGCCGTTGACCAGTGTCCCGGTGTAATGGATCTTCACCATCTGGCCGAGCTTGGGGGCGGGACCGGTGCCCGGTTTCAGAACCTCATACCGCAAGCCGCTGGGCAGTTCGATGATGTTTTTGTTTTCCTTCAGCTTGGTGAAGTACGCCACATTGTCGGTCAGGTTCTTCATCCGGAGCTTGGTCATGAAAGTCTCCTGCTTCTGGCCCATGAACTCCTGGAGCTGGAGCTGGATCTGCTGGGGATCATAGGGCAGATCCTTGCCGTTCAGCGCGAGCCCGATGCCGCGCAGCATGGCCTCCTTGTGCGCGGGCGTGAACTCCAAGGCTTGCATTTGATCCGCCATGCGGGTCTGCAACACGAAGATGTAGCCGAAGGCCTCCATCAGCTGCGCTTCGGTAAACTTGACTGTCGGCGCGGCGGGCGCAGCGGCCGGGGTTTTTGTGGGCGCAGCGGCCGGGGTCGGACTCGCCGCAGCGGCCGGGGCTTTTGCGGGTGCAGCGGCCGGACCGGCCGGGGCGGACACCCCGGGGACGTTGAACTTGACCGGATCCTGCGCGGACGCGGCGGTGAGCAGGCTCAGGCTGACGAGGACTGTCGAGACGTAGGAGTAGAGTTTCATTTCGAGTAGGTGGCCCGGTTGGGAAACGGCCCGGGCGGATTTGTGCCGTAAAAGGCGCGAAATTGCTCACCCGCCCGGCAAAAATCAACCCCTTAGGCGACGAAACCCGGTGTTTTCTCCACCCAAGCGCGAGCTTGTCAGCCCGGGCAACCTCCCCAAACTCGTTTTTTCCATGAATGAAAACCAATTCTGGCACAGCACTGACGGCCAGATTCTGACGGTTAAGAACAAGGGCGACATAGCCGTCCTCACCCTGGCCTTCTGGCCGCGCAGTCCAGCCGAGATGGATTTCGTCAAAAGCCGGCTGGCCGAAATCCATTTTACCGAACGCAGTTCGCTGGCCCGCATTGGCATCGAGATGCACCTGCACGGCGCGCCCACCGTCGACGGCAACCGCTTCGTGCTCAGCGCCGACGCCTNNGGCACGCCCGTCGGCCGCCTTTTCTACGCCCCCGCCGCCGCCAAGCTTTCCTCCGCCGAGATCTGGGCCGCCATCCAGGCCAACGACCTGAAGCTGCCCAACACCATCAGCATCGATTCGCACGGCCGCGTCTTCCTCACGCCGCACCAGGTCAGCTACACCCTTTCGCCCAAGCTTCAGCGCCTGAACTTCGAGCACATTGTCAGCGGCAACGCCGGCCGCTCCTTGCTCGACAAGGTCCAGGTCCGCCATGACGCCTCGCCGCTCACCATCCCGCCGCGCTCCGGCATCCTCACCAGCTGCTCCATGTATCTGAAGGAGCACTACGTCGTGCTCAACCAGGGCGAAGGCAACTTCGGCCTCCACACCAGCGCCGTCCTCCTCGACCCGATCAAGACCTTCGGCACGAACGTCATGCTGGAGATCTACAACACCGGCGACCAGCCCGTGGTCAATCCGATGGTCTCCGTCGACATCTTCCGCGCGCCGCCGTTCACGGATCCCGAGGTCAAGACCCTCACCAAGAAGCGCCAGCGTCTGCTTTCCACGGCCGCCAGCCTCTTCAAAAGCCTGGATGACAATCCCGCCGTCGACAGCGCCGAAGCCAGTCCCAAGACCAAGATCACCGTGCGCGGCCAGAGCGCCACGATGGAGAACCGCGCCGTCTTCGTCCGCGCCGGCGAGGATCTGAAAAAGACCATTCCGCCTTTTCCCACCGGCATCGGCAGCCGCACCATGATCCAGGCGCTCGACAACGCCGCGCCCGACGCCGACACGCTGATCATCGACTACTTTCCCGACCTGCTGGAGCACATCGAGCTCATCACCCGCATCGGCGACGTGAAGCTCAAGCGCATCATCTTCCGCCGCGCCTCGCGCACGCACGGCTACTTCCTCTCCAGCAACGCCCACGCCCGCCTCGACACCTTCCACGCCATCGGCGTGCAGGTCTACTGGTATGACGCGGTGACGAAGGACCTCTACGTCCACACCTACAAGAAGGGGCACGGCTTCTTCGTCCGCGAGGAGATGGCCCGCAAGTTCCAGGAGACCACCATCCTCGCCTTCTACGGCTCGGCCGTCGGCATCGAGGCGGCGGACACCGAGCGCATCACGCGGCTGGTCGAGCAACTCACCGGTTTCATCGGCCCCAATGTCGGCGTGCTCACCGGCGGTGGTGGCGGTGTCATGCGTCTCGCCACCGACCAGGCGCGCCTCAAGGGCGCGCTCACCGGCGCCTGCTTCCTCGAACTCGAGGCCCAGCCCCCCGAGCTCGGGGTGGACTTTTTCAACACCTTCCAGGAATCGTCGCGCCACTTCCGCCAGAAATGGTTCGAGGCGGCGGATTTTTGCATCTTCAACGTCGGCGGCGTCGGCACGCTCGAGGAGATCGGCATCGAGATGTGCAACCTCAAGCTCGGCATCCGGCCGCGCGTGCCCTACGTGTTTTTCAATTCCAAGTTCTGGGGCGACCTCCGCAAGCAGGTGAAGACGATGATCGACACCAAGCGCGCCCCGGCCTGGATGTCCGACTACCTGCTGTTCACCGACGACCCCGACGAGGTCGTCCGCTTCTACCGCAAGACGCTGCAGGTTTTGTGACAGGGAAACTGCAGGCGCGTCTTTACGCCGTGCCCTATCCGTGCCCATCTGAGTTATCCGTGGCTAAGCATCTTCCCTCCTCCGTCCTCGTCGTCGGCTCCGGCGGGCGCGAACACGCGCTCGTCCGCGCGCTGCTCGCCTCGCCTGCCCTGAGCGAAGTCGAAGGGCCGGCGAGACCGCGCCTGCTCTGCGCGCCGGGCAACGCGGGCATCGCCGAGGAGGCGAAATGCTTTCCGGTCGCGGCCGATGACATCGCCGGGCTGGTCGCGCTGGCGCAGCGGGAGAAAGCCGAGTTCGTGGTCGTCGGCCCCGAGGTGCCACTGTCGCTCGGCCTCGCCGACAGGCTGATCACCGCAGGCATTCCCGTCTATGGCCCCAAGGCCGACGGCGCCCGGCTCGAAGCCTCCAAGATTTTCACGAAGGAAATCCTGCTCAAATACAGCATCCCTACTGCACCCGCTGCTTTCTTTGACGAAGCGAATGCGGCTATCGCCTATGTCCGCTCTCGTCCCGCCCCAATCGTGGTGAAGGCTGACGGCCTTGCCGCCGGCAAAGGCGTGGTCGTCGCCCAAACCCACGCCGAGGCTGAAACCGCGGTGCGTTCATTACTGGCCTTGGTCCCTCAATCGAAAATCGAGAATCTAAAATCAAAAATTCTCGTGGAGGACTGCCTTTTCGGCGAAGAGACCTCGATCCTCGTCGTCGTGTCGGGCCGCGACTACGTCATCCTGCCGACCTCGCAGGATCACAAGCGCATCGGCGACGGCGACACCGGCCCCAACACCGGCGGCATGGGCGCCTACTCGCCCGCCGAGGTCGTCACGCCGGCATTGCTCACACGCATCGAAAACGAAATCGTCCGCCCTTCGGTCAACGCCATCGCCGATGAAGGCATCGATTACTGCGGCACGCTCTTCATCGGCATCATGCTCACCCCGTCCGGCCCGAGTGTCATCGAATACAACGCCCGCTTCGGCGACCCCGAGACGCAGGTTGTGCTGCCGCGCCTCAAGACCGACCTGCTCGCGCTGCTCTGGGCCGCCGCCCGACGCCAGCTCACCGGGTTCAAGCTCGAAGTGAACCCTGAATACGCCCTGTGTGTCGTTGTTGCCGCCAAGGGTTACCCGGACAAGTTCTCCAAGGGCGATCCCATCCTCCTGCCTCAGGCCTCGGACCTCACACCTCACACCTTCATTTACCACGCCGGCACGGCCAGAAACGCCGCCGGCCAGCTCACGGCCAACGGCGGCCGCGTCCTCGGCGTGACCTCCCTTGCCCCGACGCTGCGCGAAGCCGCCAACCGCGCCTACGCCGCCTGCGACCAGATCCATTGGGCCAACAAATATTTCCGCCGCGACATCGGCGCCAAACAACTGAACCGCCAATGAAACACCTGTTTTCTGCCCTCTGTTTTCTGTCCTCCGTCTTCTGTTCCCTGTCCTCTGGAACCGAGCTCACCGACCTCGGCTCGGGCCTCGCCTACCTGCGCATTCATTCCGCGGGCGACTCCGAGGCCGCGCTGCGCAAGGCCGTGCCCGGGGCCGGCGCCCTCGTGCTTGATTTGCGCTACGCCACGGCCAGCGACGAATCGGCCGCCGCCCTGAAGACCGCCCTCGCCAGGCGCCCGGCAAATATCCCGTTTTTCATCCTCGTCAGCCCGGCAACTCCGGCCGCTCTTGCTACGGCCATCGTCCAGTCCCCCGCTCTCACCCTCGGCGCCCCGGGTTCGACGCCCGGGCCGAAGGTCGTCGTGCAGACCGACGCCGCCACCGACCGCCGCGCCTACGATGCGCTTGAGACCGGCACGCCATTGGAGAAATTGATTTCGGGCAAGATCGAGAAGGAGCGTTTCGACGAGGCGACCCTCGTGCACGAGTTCAAAAACGGCAATCCCGACGCCGCCCCCGCGCCCTTGCCCGATCCCACCGCGCCCAAACCTGCCGGCACGCCGGAGCAGCCCGCGCCGCTGGTTGACCGTGTGCTGCAGCGTGCCGTGCATCTGCACCGGGCCTTGCAGGCGTTGCGCCGCTGACTCGGGCGGCATTCTTTGTGTTTGGCCGCTTTCTGCCTTTAGCTTAAAGCCTGAAGCTTACAGCGTATCGCTTGAACATGCCCGCGCCCGGCCACATCCTCATTGTCTGCACCGGCAACATCTGCCGCAGCCCGATGGCCGAGGGGTTGCTCCGTCATGCGCTCGCCGGCCAGCCCGAGCCGTTGAAATCGCTGCGCGTCGTCTCCGCCGGAGTCGCGGCCCGCACCGGCGAGGCGATTTCGGAAAATTCTGTCATCGCGCTGAAGAAGGGCGGCATCGACATCAGCGGCATGCGCAGCCAGGCCCTCACCCAGGAGCTGCTCGACGGCGCGCTCGTCGTCTTCGGCATGACCGAGTCGCACCGCGCCATCATCCAGTTCAAGTCCATGCCGGTGCCAAAACACCTCTACCTGTTCCGCGAGTTCTTGCCCGCGCCCGCCGAGAAGGAAATCGGTGATCCCTACGGCGGACCGCTCAAGATCTACGAGACCTGCCGCGACGAGATGGTCGAGGCCATCCCCGGGATCCTCGCCCTCCTTAAGACTCTCCTGCCCGCAAAATAATCTTCCCCTTCTTTCACTCTCCCGACTCCTTTCCCCTATGTCGCTCAACGCCACTCCCCTCCAGCAACTCGATCCCGAGGTTTATGCCGTCATCGCCGCTGAGCTCGCCCGCCAGCAGAGCCACCTCGAGCTCATCGCGTCCGAGAATTTCACCTACCCGGCCGTCCTCGAGGCCATGGGCACGGTGCTCACCAACAAATACGCCGAGGGCTATCCCGCGAAACGCTGGTATGGCGGCTGCGAGCAGGTGGACAAGGTCGAGGTGCTGGCCCTCGAACGCGCGAAAAAACTCTTCGGCGCCGAGCATGCCAACGTNNCTGATCGACTACGACGAGCTCGCCGCCGTCGCGATCCGCGAGAAACCCAAGATGATCACCGTCGGCGCCAGCGCCTACTCGCGCATCATCGACTTCGCCCGCATGGGGGAGATTGCCCGCTCCGTCGGCGCGTTCCTCTTTGCCGACATCGCGCACATCGCCGGCCTCGTCGTCACCGGGCATCACCCCTCGCCGTTTCCCCACGCCGATTTCGTCACGACCACGACGCACAAGACCCTGCGCGGGCCGCGCGGCGGCCTCACCCTGTGCAAGGCGGCGCACGCGAAAGCCATCGACTCGGCCGTCTTCCCCGGCGGCCAGGGCGGCCCGCTCATGCACATCATCGCCGCCAAAGCCGTGTGTTTCGGCGAGTGCCTCAAGCCGGAGTTCAAGGCCTACAGCGAGCAGGTCGTCCGGAACGCCCGTGCGCTCGCCGCCGCCATGGTGGTCCGCGGCTACAAGATCAACTCCGGCGGCACCGACAACCACCTCATGCTCGTCGACCTCCGCGCCAAGTTTCCGGAGCTCACGGGCAAGGTCGCGCAGGAGACGCTCGATAAGGCCAACATCACCTGCAACAAGAACACCGTCCCCTTCGAGACGCGCTCGCCTTTCCAGGCCTCGGGCATCCGCCTCGGTTCGCCCGCGATGACCACCCGCGGGATGAAGGAAACCGAGATGAGCGAGATCGCCGGCCTGGTTGACGGCGTGCTCACCGCCATCGGCAAACCCGACGAGGCCGCGGTGCTGGCCGCGACGAAAATGAAGGTCGTCGCCCTCACGTCCCGCTTCCCGCTGCCCTACAAGCTCTAGGCGGTAAGCATTAAGCTGGAGGCAAACAGACGCCGGTCAGTCTTGCTCACAGCTTAAAGCCCAAAACTTATCACTTACGATGCGCCTCGACCGGCTCAAGTCCTTCGTGCTCGCGCTGCCCCACGCCACCATCGTCAAGCAGTGGGGCGAAAACCTGGTCTGCAAGATCGGGGGCAAGATGTTCCTCATCATCTCACTTGACGGCGACACCATGGAGGGCTGCGCCTTCAAGTGCACCCCGGCCGACTACACCCGCCTGACCACCGAGGTCGACGGCATCATCCCGGCACGCTACAATATGTTCAAGTCGCACTGGGTGCAGTTGGAGGACCCCGACGCCCTGAGCGAGGCTCAGCTCAAGGAATATGTCCGCGGTGCCTGCTCGCTGGTAAAGGCCGGCCTCCCCAAGAAGCTGCAAGCCACGCTGGCCTGAGGCGGAAGCGAAACAGGCTTTGCGCGCGGGCTGCTTTCTCTCAACCTTTGCCGCTTCCTCTTCCGTTGCGTGCCCGTCCATCACTGCTCAGCCAAATGACGACAGCCTGTCTGCTGTCCTCTGTTCTCTGTTTTCTGTTCCTCACCGGCTGCTCCACCGTGGCCCGTCGTGCGCCGGGCCGGACGGTGGTGGAGGTTCAGGCCACTACTTTGCCCGCCCGCATCATCTCCAATTTTTTCGTGGTCGAAAGCCAATGGGACGACGGCCGCACCTATCGCTTCCTCGTCGATACCGGTTCCAGCATCAGTTATGTAACGCCCGAACTCGCCCGGCGTTTCGCCGAAAAGCAAAAGAAAGGCGCCGCGCCGCGCACGGTGCGCGTGCACTCGGCCAACGGCGGCGAAGTCGATCTCCCCGCCATCACCCTGCGCCGGCTCACCTTGGGAAAGTCGCTGTTCGAGCGCGTGCCGGCGCTGGTTTTTGATTTCACCGACCTGTCCGGCCACCTCGGTCTGCCGATCGACGGCATCATCGGCTTCCCGGTTTTCAAGAACGCGCTCCTCACGCTGGATTATCCGGGTTCGCGGCTTCTTCTCGCGTCCCGGCCGGAAACTTTTATCCCGCCGCCCAAGCCCGGCCCGCGCAGCGCGACCATGGCCTTCAGCAACCTGCGGGGCACGCCGCTCATCCCGATCCAGATGGGCAACGAATCGTTCAACGTCCTCATCGACTCCGGGAGCGACGGCAGCCTGAGCCTCAACCCTCTCGGCCTGCACCCGCGCTTCACCCGGAGTCCGCGCAACGGCACGCTCATCTCCTCGTTGCAAGGCGACCGCCTCCAGCTGACGGGGCGGCTCACCCAGCAGGTGCTCATCGGCCCGCATCTCTTTGACCGGCCCATCGTGGATCTCACCGACCAGCTCTCCTCCCTCGGCGGCGAATTTCTCCGGCATTTCACGCTCACCTTCGACCAGCACCGCAACCAGGTCACATTCGCGCGCGACTCCAGCGGGCCGATCACGATGGAAGCGCGGCGCCACACCGGGCTGTCATTTGCGCGCACAACGACCTACTGGCGCGTGCTCACCGTCATCCCCGACACACCCACCGCCCGGCTGCCGGTGCAGGCCGGCGACCTCTGCGTCCGCATCAACGGCGAGCCCGTGGAGAAATGGGGTTACGAACGCTACGCCGCGCTCCTGCAGACCGCCGCCAAGATCACCTACACCCTGCTCACCGGCACGAAGGAGATGGATGTCGAGGTCCCCATCTTCGAGCTGGTGCCGTGAGGACGCGGAGCGTCCTCACGCTATAAGCAAAAAGCTTTAAGCCATAGGCTGAAAATTCTCAGGCTGATGGCTTAGAGCTTACTGCCTATTGCTTAATCAGTAAAAACGCCCCGGCCCCGTCGTGGCCGTCCTTCCACGGGTAGGTTTGCACGCTCTGTTCGAGTTTGAACGGTCCGCCGGCCCGGCTGTCGAAGAACGCCTTGATGACCTGCTCGTTCTCCTGCGCATCGATGCTGCAGGTGCTGTAGACAATCCGCCCGCCGGGTCGCACGAGCCGCGCGGCGGCGTGCAGCAGCTCAAGCTGCGACTCGGCGTGTCGCGCGAAATCGCCGTCCTGCAACCTCCACTTCACATCAATGCGGTGGCGCATGACGCCGGTGTTGGAGCACGGGGCGTCGAGCAGCACGGCGTCGTAGCTGAGCGGCAGGTTGAGGTTCTTGTAGAACTCGGTGTTCACCTTGCGCAGGTCGGCCTCGACCTGGGCCACCTCCACGCCGGCCGGCGCACGGGAGAGATTTTCCTTCAGCCGCACGAGGCGGATGTCGGGTTTGCCGGGGGCGGCGGGTTCGTCTAGCGCCACCACCTTGCCGGTCTTCATCGTGTCGGCGATGAACAGGCTCTTGCCGCCGGGCGCGGCGCAGGCGTCGAGGATGGTCTCGCCCGGTTGCGGCGCGAGCAGCCCGATGCACAGCCGCGTGGACGGGTCTTGCAGATAAAGCGCGCCTTCGTTGGCGAGCCGGCGGATCTCGTCCCACTTGCCGGCCTTCACCTCATAAAAGCCGGGCCATTTTGTCGGCGCCAAATACTCCGGCACAGGCATCCCAATGCGCCAACGCGCATAGACCGGCGACGGCTGCTGGTTCCATCCGAGGAGTTGGCGGGTCGTGGCCGCGCCGAACTGCTGCGTCCAGCGGCCAACCAGCCACTCGGGATGGGAAAATTCCGTGGCGAGGTCGGCGGGCTTCCCGGCCAGGCGCAGCGCGAGCTTGCGGGCGACGGCATTGACCAGGCCGGCCTCCTTGGCGCTGGCCACGGTCTTGGCCTTCCCCACGGCGTGATGGATGACTTTGGCGGTGAGGGCCGGCCCTCCCTCCAGCAGCTCAAAGCCGGCCACGATCAGGATCGCTTTAACTTTGGTGCGCGGCGGGCGGGCCATCAGACCGGCCAGGGAAGACTCGAGTCGGCTCGACCACCGGACGACGCCGTAGAAAAGCTGCTGCGCCCGGGCCCGTTCCTGGCCCGTCAAACCTGACGGAAGTCCCTCCAGCAGCGTGTCCACGCGCTCGGCGCGGGCCAGCCAGCGCTCGGTCAGGCCGACCGCGGCTTCCCAGCCGCCGAAGGTGTGTTGCGAGGCACCGGTGGCTTTTTCCAAACCCTGTTTGACATCTTCCGCCATTATCCACTCAACTAATCGGTTCAACGACTAGATACGCAATTATGAATTCCGAAGCCATCTCCACGATTGTCAGCAAACACCCCGCCCTCAAGGCATCCAAAGCCAAGCTGGAGGCCATGGAACCCGGCGCTTACGTGGTGCATCGCAGCTGGGGATTCGGCCAGATCAAGTCGTTCGAGGAGTCCGACCAGAAGCTGGTCATCGATTTCAAGGGCAAGAAGAGCCATCGCATGGATCCCATGTTCTGCGTCTCGAGCATGGAGGTCCTTCCG
>CXWL01054600.1_pt1 | contig 12197 bp, 9 predicted proteins | sample 590931 | NCBI WGS metagenome assembly CXWL01 (sample SAMEA3498368, study PRJEB10139) | groundwater metagenome | biome: water well; material: biofilm material | place: Germany | collected 2015-04-27
ATCTTAAGCTGGCGCACGGCGCGCTGCCGGGCCTCGACGGCAGCCACGGTCTCGCGATCATCGGCTACGGCAGCCTCGGCGGGCGCGAGCTCAACTTCAGCTCCGATCTGGACCTGGTGTTTCTTTATGACGAGGCCCTGCAGGGCGTCGAAAGCCGCGGCGCGCGTCCGCTCGACGGGCAACGCTATCTGGCGCGCGTGGTCCAGCGGCTGCTGCATCTGTTGACGGTGCAAACCGCGTTCGGGCCCCTCTACGAGATCGACGCACGCCTGCGCCCGAACGGCAGCAAGGGCATGCTGGTGACCCCGCTGTCGGCATTCGCGAGCTACCAGCGCGGCGAGGCGTGGCTGTGGGAGCACCAGGCGCTGGTGCGCGCGCGCTGCGTCTGCGGCGACACTAAGATCGGCGCCGCGTTTGCCGAGTTGCGTGCGCGCACGCTGCTGACCCACCGCGACGCCGCCCAGGTGACGACCGACGTCGCGCAGATGCGCGAACGTTGGCGCGAGGCGCTCGATCGCAGCGACGCCGGACACTTCGACCTCAAGCAGGGTCGTGGCGGCCTGGTCGACATCGAATTCGAGACCCAGCGCTGCGTATTGGCCGCCTGTGGGAGNNGCCGCAATGGCGCAGGCGCACGCCCGCCTGCTCGACCGCGGCCTGCGCTGCGCCCTCGCGCTCGACAAGCGACTCGTGCCGCGAGCGGAAGCTGCGGCGCTGGCGTGGTCGCCAGGCGCGTAGCCCGCTGTCGCGTAGCCCGCTGTGCCGCGTAGCGGCTCACCGGGAGGTGTCACTGGCGCGTAGCCCGCTGTGCCGCGTTGCGGCTCACCGGGAGGTGTCGCCCTCCCGGACAGCGCTGGCGCGACCATCTCGGGCTACGCGTAGTCGCCTGGCGCGTAGCCCGCTGTGCCGCGTAGCGGCTCACCGGGAAGGTGTCACCGTCACTGGCGCGACCATCTCGGGCTACGCGTCAGCGAATGAACACCAACATCTGCTGCGCCGCCGCGACCATGAAGCCGGCCAGGAAAAACACATAGCTGAAGCGCAGGTAGCGGTACTTGTGGCGCGACAGGTAGGTGCCGATCGAATACAGGTCGTTGACCAGATTTTCGTAGACCGCCGCATCCGTGCGCAGCGCGTCGCCCCAGAGCCGAAAGAACTCCTCGCGCGGCAATTCGGCGAAATGCGCAAAGAACATGATGTTGAAGTTCGGCGGCAGCAGCGTGGGATCGGTCAGGCGCAGCGGCCGGTATTTCGGCAGCACTGCGAGAATCGCCAGCAGCAGCGCGATCAAGGTGAACCCGGCCAGCGTCATCATGCCGCCGTGCAGCGCCGGGTCGTTCACCCGTCCCATCGCCAAGGTCAGCACGATCGACGACACCGTGATGATGATATTGGCCTTGTTGTCGGCCATCTGGCTCAGGGCCACGTGGTGGCGCTGCGCCTGCATGATCGAGTAGTCGGCGGTGTTGCGGCCGAGGATGCCGTGGAACGGCTCGCGCAGCCCGATATGCGAGGTACCGGGGATACTCGAAGGATCGGTGACGTCGGTCATGGGATCGGTCAGCTTGCTTGGACTCGGTCGATTCTAGTGGGGTGTAGCTTGAATGGACGCTGTTGCGCAAGCTGGCTGTGATTGATCCAACGAGTCGATTGTCGGGATAATCTCGATCATCTTCGACTATCACCGTCTCGATCCGATGAACCTGCGCGACCTTCGCTATTTGACTGCCCTCGCCGAGCACAAGCACTTCGGACGCGCGGCCGAGGCGTCGTTTGCCAGCCAGCCAACCTTGTCGACCCAGATCAAGAAGCTCGAAGACGAGCTCGATGTGCAGTTGTTCGAGCGCCAGCCGCGCAATCTGCTGCTCACCCGCGCGGGCGAAGCCGTGGTGGCGCGCGCGCGTGTGATCCTGCGCGAGGTCGACGGCATCCGCGAAATCGCGCGCAGCGCGCGCGACCCCGAAGCCGGGCGCCTGCGACTGGGCATGTTCCCGACCCTGGGCCCGTACCTGTTGCCGCACGTGGTGCCGGCGATCCGCGCGCGTTTTCCGAAGCTCGAGCTCAGGCTGATCGAGGAGAAGACCGAGGAGTTGCTGGCGCAGCTGGAGCGCGGCGATCTCGACGTCATTTTGTTGGCCCTGCCAGTTGCCGACGAGAACTTCGTCGTGCGCCCGCTGTTCGACGAGGCCTTCGTGCTCGCCGTGCCGAGCGAGCGCGCACACGAGTTTCCGGGCGACGCGAACGGCTGCGTGCGCATGAGCGACCTGCGCCAGCGCGAAGTGCTGCTGCTGGAAGAGGGCCATTGCCTGCGCGACCAGGCGCTGTCGCTGTGCGAGCTCAATGGCGCCGCCGAGAAATCGGGCTTCCGCGCGACCAGCCTCGAAACGCTGCGACAGATGGTTGCCGCGAACGTCGGCGTCACCCTGCTGCCGCAGCTCGCGACCTTGCCGCCGGTGGCGCCGAACGCCTGGCTGGAGTTGCGCAACTTCGTCGACCCGCCGCCGCAGCGCTCGATCGGACTGATCTGGCGCAAGAGCGATGCGCGCGAACCATTGATGCAGGCGCTGGCCGAGTTGTTGTCGACGAGCGCGCGTCTGGCGCTCGGCGCGGCGCCCGCGCCGGCCGCGCCGCGGCGCGCAGGCAAGGCACGTCGATGACCCGTGGGCAGTGGTGGTTNNGTGGTGGTTGCTCGGGATCGCGCTCGCCGGCGCGCTCTGGCACCTCGCAACGCGCGAGCCCGGCGCGGTCGCGCAAGGCCCCGGCGTGCTCGCGCCGAACGCGCCGAAACAAGAGTCTGTCGACCGTGCGCCGATCGCGATGGGGCGCTTCCAGCTGACGCCGGTCGCCGATTTTCAGGCCGAGGCGCGCGTGCTCTCACGCCGCGGTTACGATTACGACGACGAGGCAGAACTCTCGCCGATAGACTTCGCCCTCGGCTGGGGCCGTATGTCCGACAGCGCCGTGCTGGCGCAGCTCGACATCAGCCAGAGCGTGCGCTTCTTTTCGTATCGCTGGAGCAACGAGCCGCCGATTCCGCCGGGCGAGATCGTGGTCTCGGCGACCAATGTGCACCTGATCCCGGAGGACATTGGCATCGAACGCGCGCTCGATCGCGTGCACGCCGGACAGGTCGTGCGCCTGCGCGGCTGGCTGGTGAATGCCGAACGAGCGGATGGCTGGCGCTGGAAGTCCTCGCTGACCCGCGAGGATTCCGGCGCCGGCGCGTGCGAGCTGCTGCTGGTCACCGAGGTCGCCATCGTCAATGCCGGCGGCTGACGCCCCTTTGAACAAGGCTGGGAGCGCCGACGTCCACGTCGGCTCCTGAGGCTGTGCCGGCGGGGACGCCGGCGCTCCCATGCTTGTTCAGAGGGTGCCTTTGGGCCGCATGCTGTAGTCTCCGCTTTTTTCGCGGTCGCCCAGGCGCAAGGCTCGGTCCGGCGGCGTCTCCGTACAGAGGGTCCGTGTTCACATGGCGCCGAAGCAAGCACTGATTTGCGGCTCGTTGGCCTACGACACCATCATGGTGTTCGAGGATCGTTTCAAGAATCACATCCTGGCCGATAAGGTGCACATGCTCAGTGTCGCCTTCTACGTGCCGACCTTGCGGCGCGAGTTTGGCGGCTGCGCGGGCAACATCAGCTACAACTTCAAGCTGCTCGGCGGACATCCGGTGCCGTTTGGCGCTGTCGGGCGCGATTTTGGCGCCTACCGCGAGCATTTCGAGGCCTGCGGCATCGATCTGCGCTGCGTGCGCGAGTTGCCTGATCACTACACCGCGCAGGCCTACATCACCACCGACCTGGACGACAACCAGATCACGGCCTTCCATCCGGGCGCAATGACGCGCAGCCACGGCGCGCACGTCAAGGATGTGCTTGGCGTCAACTTCGGCATCGTCGCGCCGGACAACCGCGATGCCATGTTGCAGCACGCGGCCGAGTTCAAAGAGCTGGGCGTGCCTTTCATCTTCGACCCGGGGCAGGCGCTGCCACTGTTCAACGGCGAGGAGTTCCGCAACTTCATCGACAGCGCGACCTACGTCAGCGTCAACGACTACGAGTCGCAACTGCTGTCAGAACGCACCGGCTGGAGCCCCGAGGAGATCGCGCAACGCGTGTCGGCCTATATCGTCACCCGCGGCCCGGAAGGGTCCTATTGGTACACACGCGAAGGCATGCTCGAAATTCCCTGCGCGCGGGCACGCGAGGTCAAGGATCCGACCGGTTGCGGCGACGCCTATCGGGCCGGGTTGATCTACGGGTTGATGAACGATTTCGATTTCGAAACCACCGGGCGCATCGCGTCGCTCATGGGAACGATCAAGATCGAGCACAACGGCACGCAGAACCAGCGCTTCGATCGTAACCAGTTCCTCGACCGCTTCCTGGCGGAGTTCGGGTACCGCTTCGAGTGACACCGCACCTGAGCGGCATCGCTGTAGCCCCGCGCTTTCACGGAGCCACCACCGCGCGTGCTCTTAGATGGCCGCGCACTCTTCCCCAGGCAGCGGCCATGACCTCCAGCACCGAACAGCTGATCGCGCAGTATTTTTCCGCGTTCAATCACGCCGACTGGGAGGGCATGCTGTCGCTGCTGTCGCCCAACGTCGTGCATGACGTCAACGACCGCGCGCGCCAGTCCGGGCTCGAGGCGTTCACGGAATATTCCTCGCAGCAGAAGCGGCACTTCCTGGAAGTCTTAAGCGACATCGTGATCGATGTTCCGGGCGCCGGTCAGCGCGCGATCGCGCGCTATGTCGTCAGCGGCCAGTACCTCGCTACCCAGACCGGCCTGCCGCCGGCCCGTGGCCAGCGCTACCGCATTCCCGGCGAGAGCATCTTCGACGTCGACGGCGGTCACATCACCCGCATCATCAGTCACTTCGACGAAGACAAGCGCTTGCAGCAGCTCAGTTCGGAGGAGTGAGGAAGCGTCGTCATTGCGAGTCTCCTGCTTCGGCCCGAAACTGCACACGGGCCATGAACCCGCTCATCCTGAGCAAAGCGTCCGGCGCTTCACCAGGACGCGTCGTCGAAGGACGAGCGGGCTCGTGTGGGACACTTCGCTCACCACTCGCCCTTCGACGGCGCGTCCCGGTGAAGCGTTGGGACGCTTTGCTCAGGGTNNGCTTTGCTCAGGGTGAGCGGTGTTTAAGTAATTCAATAACTTACGATATGGGTTCATGGAGAGGAGCCTTAAGCGACGCGGCAATCCACAAAGCCATGGATTGCCACGTCGCTTAGGCTCCTCGCAATGACAGACGACGCGTTCCCTGGACTCCTCGTAACTACGCTCACCCGATCAACCGCACTTCGAATAGCCGCAGTTGAGACAGGTCTGGCAGCCATCCATCAGCACGACCGCCTTGGTGTTGCACTTGTGGCACATGCTGGCGCTCGGCGGGAACGCCGGCGTGCTCTCGGCGGCCGGTGCGGTGGCTACGCCATGCAGCGCGGCTACGCCTTTCGCGTCGGGCTCGCGGCCGGCTTCAGCGTTTTTTTTTGCGCCTTCGTCCATGCGCGCTTCGTATTCGGCGCGCTTCTTGGCGATCGCCTGGCGCTGATCGGGGCTGAGGTCGTCCGACAGGATCATGCCGATCTTCTTCAGGTGATCTTCGATCACGAAACCGAGCTCGGCGACGATCGACGGCATGTAGACGCCGCCGGACTTGAAGTAGCCGCCGCGCGGGTCGAACACGGCCTTCAGCTCGTCGACCAGGAAGGTGACGTCGCCGCCCTTGCGGAACACCGCGCTCATGATCCGGGTGAGCGCGACCGCCCACTGGAAGTGTTCCATGTTCTTCGAGTTGATGAAGATCTCGAATGGCCGGCGCGCCTCGTGCTCGGTGCTCTCGTTGAGCACGATGTCGTTGATCGTCACGTACAGCGCGTGCTCGAACAGCGGCGACTTGATCTTGTAGGTGCTGCCGTCGAGCATCTCCGGACGCTCGACGCGCTCGTGCATGTGGATCACTTCGGCGCTGGCGATCTCCGCGGGTGCGGGCGCAGGCGCGGGCACAGCGGCGGGCTCATCGGGCCTGGCCACGCTGTAGCCGGTGATCTTCTTGGTGATCTTGATGGTCATGGCGCTTACTCTGTGGTGATCAGCTTGAGTTCGTTGCCCTGCTGATACGAGGTCGGCACGCCGAGCGAGCGGCCGATGCGTCCGAGCTCGAGCAGGTGGTCGAGCTGGATCGTATGTTCGCTTTCGGTGAGCAGGACGACCTGCTCGATCACATAACCGCGCTGCACGTTGCCGAGCGCCGCAGCCAGGCTGGTGTAGTCGTAGACCTGGTCCTGGAACAGGAAATCGCGCTCGCCCTGCGGCAGCAGCTCGATGCGCAGCTTCTGCCCCGGCGCAACGTCGGCCGGTATCGCCAGGCGGCTGGCGCCGGGCCCCGGCTGCGATTCGGACGGCCGGTCGTTCGCTTTCAGCACCGCTTCCTTGAGCGACGCGGTGTCCTTGTCCGCGCCATATTTCGCATTGAGCTCGGCCAGATGCTGCTCATAGGCCGCACGCCCGCGTGGCACCAGCATGGTGTCGGAGCTTTGCGTCTGCGCGCTCACCGTGGACGCAGTGACGAGCAGCAGCGTGGACAGCAGAATCCAGGTTTTCATGGCATCCCTCATCGTGTGACCGGACCGCCTGTTCTTGGGAGCGCGCTCGCGCGCGATCTTTGCCGTTGCTTGGTTCCATCTGCGTCGCGTCCCGCGGTCATGGCCCGGCGGCTGCCGGACCATGACCTGAACGTTTTGCGCAGGCCTTACTTCTTTGCCTTTGGCTTCGCGGCGGCTGCCTTCGGCGCCGCCTTCTTCGCTGCCGGTTTTGCCGGCGCCGCCTTGGCGGCTGGTGCCTTCGCTGCCGGTTTCGCGGCGGCTTTGGCGGCCGGCTTGGCCGGCGCTGCCTTGGCGGCCGGCTTCGCTGCTGCCTTCGGCTTCGCCGCGGCCTTCTTCGGCGCCGCCTTCTTCGCTGCGGGCTTGGCATTGCCGGTCATTTCGGCCACCTTGTCCTTGACCGTCGCCACCGCCTTGCTGGCGCCAGCCTTGGCGGCCTTGACCTGGCCCGCGACCGACTTCTCCATGCTGGCGACTTTCTTGCCGACCGACTTCTTGACCTCGGTCGCTTTCTTGACCACGGCCTTCTTGGCGTTGCCGACGCTCTTGGCCGCCGCCTTGGCCATGTCCTCGACCTTGGCTTCAGCCGCCGCGACGACTTCCTTGCCTTCGGCGATCAAGGTTTCACCCAGTTTTTCGGCTTTGTCCTTGAGCTCCTCGACCTTGCCCTTGACGCCACTCGCCTTCGCTTTCGATTTGGATTTCGCAACCATGACGATCCACTCCCTTCGCGTTGTCGACCCCACGAAACGTGGCGCCTGTTAGAACCTCGAGCGCAAGTATCCTTGACTCAGAACTTGCCGTAATAACCTTCCTTCAGCGCCTCGAACAGATTGGCGGCGTTGTGGGTCTCGCCGTCGTACTCGATCTCTTCGTTGCCGCGCGCCTCGACCAGCGTGCCATCGTCCAATTCAAAACGATAGACCGTGTTCTCGAGGTCTTGCTCCTTCACCAGCACGCCCTGGAACGCGGCCGGATTGAACCGGAAGGTCGTGCAGCCCTTGAGGCCCTGCTTGTGGGCGTAGAGATAGATGTCCTTGAAGCGATCGTAGGCGTAATCGGTCGGCACGTTCGCGGTCTTGGAGATCGAAGAATCGACCCAGCGCTGCGCCGCGGCCTGGATGTCGACATGGCCCTTCGGGCTGATGTCGTCGGCGGCGACGAAGTACTCGGGCAGCTTTTCCTCGACCTTGTCGCTGTACGGCATCGCGCGCGCATTGACGAGGTGGCGGTAGGCGAGCAGCTCGTAGCTGAACACCTCGATCTTTTCCTTCGACTTCTTGCCTTCGCGGATGACGTTGCGCGAATAGTGGTGCGCGAACGACGGTTCGATGCCGTTGCTGACGTTGTTGCCGATCGACAGCGAAATCGTGCCGGTCGGCGCAATCGAGCTGTGATGGGTGAAGCGTGCGCCGACCTCGGCGAGCTCGTCGCAGAGGTCGGGGCTCACCGTCGCCAGCCGCTGCATGTAGCGCGAGTACTTGCTGTGCAGCAAGCGGCCGGGCACGCTGTCGCCGATTGCATAGCCGTCGCTCGCCATCTCCGGGCGCTTGCGCAGCATTTCCCCGGTGACCGCGAATTCCTCGCTCATGATCGGCGCCGGACCTTTCTCGCGCGCCACCTCGAGCGCGACTTCCCAGCCGGCAATCGCCATGTCGCGCGAAACCTGATCGGTGAACTCGAGCGATTCCGGCGAGCCGTAGGCCATCTTCAGCATGGTCAGGGTCGAGCCCAACCCGAGGAAGCCCATGCCGTGGCGGCGCTTGCGCAGGATCTCGTCGCGCTGGCCGGGCAGCGGCAGGCCGTTGACCTCGACCACGTTGTCGAGCATGCGCGTGAACACGCGCACCACTTCCTTGTATTCCTCGCCGTCGAAGCGCGCGCGTGCGGTGAACGGCTCGCGCACGAACTTGGTCAGATTGACCGAGCCCAGCAGGCAGGAACCGTATGGCGGCAGCGGCTGTTCGCCACAGGGATTGGTAGCGCGGATGCTCTCGCACCACCAGTTGTTGTTCATCTCGTTGACGCGATCGATCAGGATGAAGCCGGGTTCGGCGAAATCGTAGGTCGAGGTCATGATCATTTCCCACAGACCCTTCGCGCGGATGCGGCTGTACACGCGGCAGGCGACCAGACCGTCGTCGCGGCTGACATAGTTCTCGCGCGTCGGCCACTCGCGCCAGACGATGTTGTGGGTATCGGTGAGATCGACTTCGTGCTGTTCCTTGACGTGCACCGGGAACACCAGCGGCCAGTCGGTATCGTGCTCGACCGCGTGGATGAACTCGTCGGTGATCAGCAGCGACAGGTTGAACTGGCGCAGGCGGCCGTCCTCGCGCTTGGCCTTGATGAATTCCTTGACGTCCGGATGGGCGATGTCGAAGGTGCCCATCTGCGCGCCGCGGCGGCCGCCGGCGCTGGACACCGTGAAGCACATCTTGTCGTAGATATCCATGAAGCTCAACGGACCCGACGTGTAGGCGCCGGCGCCCGACACGTAGGCGCCGCGCGGACGCAGGGTCGAGAACTCGTAGCCGATGCCGCAGCCGGCCTTCAGGGTCAGCCCGGCTTCGTGCACCTTGCCGAGGATGTCGTCCATCGAATCGCCGATGGTGCCGGAGACCGTGCAGTTGATCGTGCTGGTGGCCGGCTTGTGATCGAGCGCGCCGGCGTTGCTGGTGATGCGCCCGGCCGGGATCGCCCCGAACCGCAGCGCCCAGACGAAGCGCTCGTTCCAGTAGGCACGCTTTTCCGGGGTGTGCTCGGCGTCGCTGAGCGCGCGCGCGATGCGCTTGAAGCTGTCATCGATGGTGCGATCGATGGGGTCGCCATTCTTCGCCTTGAGGCGATATTTCTTGTCCCAGATGTCCTGGGACGCGGCCTGCATCGGGATGTCCACAATATCGTTACGAACCGCTTCCAGACGGACTGTGCTCATTCTGCCTCCCCAGGCGCGCGTTTTTCTTATTGGTGATTGCCGACAGCATAACTAGCTCTTGGGCTAAGAGCCGATGCTCAACCACTACATGTTGTGGTGGGGCCGGGCGCGAAGTTTGAGCAGCCGGCGCCCGGTCGTCAAGCGCAGATTGGACCAAATGTGACGGGATCGGCGGGTCTCCGACGAGCGGCGTGAATGGTGAAGGCCGCGTGCAGACCAGCGCGTGCTCTCAGGAGCAAAGCGGTCCGCAGATAACGCAGATAGCAGCAAAGAAGGAACCAAGGACGAGGCGGAATCGATGGAAAAACTGCTGGCCGAACGGTTGCTCTGATTCGCTCTTATCTGCGCCATCTGCGTCATCTGCGGACCGCTTTTCTGCTCCGTCAGCCCCCTCACTCCAGCCCATCGATCGGCAGTGGGTGCGAGAACAGGAAGCCCTGGCCCCGGGTGCAGCCCAAGTCGAGCAGCGCCTGGCGTTGCAGCGAGGTTTCGATGCCTTCGCCGATGACCTCGAGGCTCAGCGAGTCGGCGAGCGCCTTGATCGCGCGGACGACGGCGGCGCTGCCGCCCTGCCCGGCCGGCGCCAGATCGGCGACGAACGAGCGGTCGATCTTCAGCGAGTGGATCGGGAAGCGGTGCAGATAGCTCAAGGACGAATAGCCGGTGCCGAAATCGTCGATCTGCACCAGCACGCCGGCCGCGCGCAGTTGTTCGAGCAGGTAGCGCACGTGGTCGGGGTTGTCGAGCAGCGCACCTTCGGTGACCTCGAGGCGCACCCGCGCGGGATTGACGCCGTGCGCCTCGATCAGCTTGAGCACATCCTTGTCGAACTCCGGCGCGCGCAACTGGCGCGCGGAGACATTGATGCTGACGTAGGCGTCGCGCACCGGCAGCCGGTGCACGTCGCGACAGGCCATCGCGAACATCTGCCAGTCGATCTGGGCGATGCTGCCGTTCTCCTCGGCCACGCTCAGGAAGTCGCCGGGCAACAGCAGGCCGCGCTCGCCGTGGCGCCAGCGCAGGAGCGCCTCGTAGCCGACGACGGCGCCGTCGGTCAGGCGCACGATGGTCTGGAAGAACGGCTCGAACTCGCCGCGCGAAAGCGCGCGCCGGAGGTCGCCCTCGAGATCGAGCACGCGCAGCGCCTCGGCGCGCAGTTGCTCGTCGAACAGTTCGACGCGCTGGCGTCCCTGCGCCTTGGCGCGGTACATGGCGACATCGGCGTCGCGCAGCAGCTCCTCCGAACGCGTGTAACGCGGATGCGAAAACGCGATGCCGACGCTGGCCGAAGTGAACAGCTCCTTGCCGGCGATGCGCATGGGCTCCGACAGCGCCGCGATCAGGCGTTCGGCGACATCGGTCGCGCGTTCCGGGCGGTGCACGTCCTCCAGCAGGATCGCGAACTCGTCGCCACCGAGGCGCGCGACCGTGTCCGGCTCGCGCACGGCGGCGGCCAGGCGCAGCGCGGCCTGTTTCAACAGTTCGTCGCCGACCAGGTGACCGACGCTGTCGTTGACCACCTTGAAGCGGTCGAGGTCCAGGAACAGCACTGCGAAACCGTGGCCGCCCTGCTGGAAGCGCGTCAGCGCGCGGCTCAGGCGATCGAGCAGGAAGGTGCGATTCGGCAGGCCGGTCAGGGTGTCGTGCAGCGCCTGGTGCTTGAGCGTGTCCTCGATGCGCTCGCGCTCGACCATCTGATCGGTCAGCTCACGATTGGCGACCGCCAGCTCGTGGGTGCGATCGGTCACGCGTTGTTCGAGCTCGCTGTAGGCCAGGCGCAGCGATTCCTGCGCAAGCTTGCGCTCGAGGCCGTTCGCGATGTGATAGGCGACGAAGGTCAGCAACTCCTGGTCGCGTTCGGTGAACGGTACCTCGGCCTCGTAGCTCTGCACCGCGAGCACGCCGACCGTGCGCTCGTCGCAGATCAGCGGCACGCCGAGCCAATACGCCGAACGCGGCCCGAAGCTCAACACCTCGCCGTGCTCGGCGAGATCCTCGATCGCGAGGCGATCGGCCAGCAGCACGGTGCCGGTCCGCAGCACGTATTCGGTCAGCCCTTTGGCCAGCCGCCGGCGCTTGCGCACGGCGTCGCGCTCGTCGACCGAGTAGGGAAATTCCAGCTCCTGGCCATCGGCGCTCAAGAGCGCGATGTAGAAATTTCGCGCGTACAGCAGTTCGCCCACGATCGCGTGCACCGCCGCGTAGAACTCCTCCATGGTCTCGGCCGTGCTCGAGCGCTCGGCGATGCTGTACAGCGCCGCCTGCAGGCGCTCGCCACGCTTGCGCTCGGCGACTTCGAGCTGCAGCTCGCGATTGCGCTCGCCGATCTCGAAGGTACGTTCCTCGACCCGCTGCTCCAGATCTTCCTGCGCCTGCTTGCGCTCGAGCGCGGTCAGGATGTGCTGCGCGACGTAAGTCAGCAGTGCCTGGTCGTCGTCGTTGAAGCGATGTTCCTCGAGATAGCTCTGCACCACCACGGCGCCGCGCACCGCGCCGCCGCCGATCAGCGGTACGCCGAGCCAGTCGACGCTGTCCGGCCCGAGACTCGGGTCGCGCGGGATTCCGAGGCTCTCGCGCACGCTGTCGGACGGGCCGCGTTGCGCGCGACCGCTGCGGATCAGGCCCAATGTCAGGCTGTTCGGGAT
>CXWL01117663.1_pt1 | contig 12197 bp, 8 predicted proteins | sample 590931 | NCBI WGS metagenome assembly CXWL01 (sample SAMEA3498368, study PRJEB10139) | groundwater metagenome | biome: water well; material: biofilm material | place: Germany | collected 2015-04-27
CGTAGGCCTCGCGCAGCGCCTTGTCGGCCGCCGCGCCCAGCGGCGTGTAGTACGCCTGCACCTGCTCCAGCGCGCGCTTGCGGTAGTCGATGCCGGCGTCGACGTTCATCACGTCCAGCTTGTCCTTCAACAGCGCGATGGTCGGCAGCATGCGGTCGCGGTGCAGCCCGTCCGGGTACAGCTTGTCCGGATCGTAGTTCGACGTCATCACGAACGATACGCCATTGTTGAACAGCGCCGTCAGCAGGTTATACAGGATCATCGCATCGGCGATATCCGAGACGTGGAATTCGTCGAAGCAGATCAGGCGGTATTTTTTGGCGATGCGGCGCGCCACTTCATCAAGCGGATCGGCCACGCCCTTGAGGTCGTCGAGCTGGCGGTGCACGCCGCGCATGAATTCATGGAAGTGCAGGCGCGTCTTGCGCACCACCGGCACCACCGAGTAGAAGCTGTCCATCAAAAACGACTTGCCGCGCCCTACGCCGCCCCACAGGTAGACGCCGCGCGGCACGTCCGGACGGTTGATCAGGCGCTTGAAGCTGGACGAACGCCGCGACTTGAAATGCACCCACTCCTCGTAGGCGAGCTGCAGCCGGTCGACCGCGCGCTGCTGCGCATCGTCAGGCTCGAAACCACGCTGCGATAGCGCGTGCTGGTAAAACTCTTGGACGTTCATGGGAGGGCAATACGAGGAGCCGGACAGGCGCGAAGCCCGTCCGGCCTGGTACAGATTAGAAGTTCAGCGAACGCTTGTCGACTGCGAGCGCGGCTTCCTTGGTAGCTTCAGACAGCGATGGGTGCGCGTGGCAGATGCGCGCGATGTCTTCCGACGATGCACGGAACTCCATCGCCACCACGGCTTCGGAGATCAGCTCGGAGGCCATCGGGCCGACGATGTGCACGCCCAGGATTTCATCGGTCGTCGCATCGGCCAAAAACTTGACCATGCCGGAGGTGTCGCCCAGTGCGCGTGCACGGCCGTTCGCCATGAACGGGAAGGTGCCGGCCTTGTAGGCCACGCCATCGGCTTTGAGCTGCTGCTCGGTGCGGCCAACCCACGCGATTTCCGGCGAGGTGTAGATCACCCAGGGAACCGTGTTGAAGTTGACGTGGCCGTGCTGGCCCGCGATACGCTCAGCGACCGCAACGCCCTCTTCCTCCGCCTTGTGCGCCAGCATCGGGCCGCGCACGACGTCGCCCACTGCCCATACGTTCGGCAGGTTGGTCTTGCACTCGTCGTCGACGGCGATGAAACCACGCTCGTCCAGCGCCAGGCCGACCGTTTCGGCACCCAGGCCGATGGTGTTCGGCACGCGGCCGATCGAGATGATCAGCTTGTCGAACACAGCGCTCTGCGCGGCGCCGGTCGAATCGGCGTATTCCACGGTGACGTTGTTCTCGCCCTTGGTGATCGCGCCGATCTTGCAACCGAGGCTGATCTTCAGGCCCTGCTTGGTGAACAGCTTGTGCGCTTCCTTGGCGATCTGCTCATCGACTGCGCCGAGGAAGGTAGGCAGGCCTTCGAGCACGGTGACGTCAGCGCCGACACGGCGCCATACGCTGCCCATCTCAAGTCCGATGACGCCCGCGCCGATGACACCCAGCTTGGCTGGAACCGCTTCGATAGCGAGTGCGCCGGTGTTCGACAGGATCAGCTTTTCGTCGAACTCCGCGCCTGGCAGCTGGCGTGCGTTCGAGCCGGTCGCGATGACGACATGCTTGGCCTGCAGCGTTTCGGTCGCAGGACCGGTGACGTTGACGGTGTAGCCACCCTCGACTGCGGCAGAGAACGCGGCGCGGCCGTGGAAGAAGCTGACCTTGTTCTTCTTGAACAGGAACAGGATGCCGTCATTGTTCTGCTTGACGATGGTTTGTTTACGCTTGAGCATCTGCGGCAGATTCAGCGACAGGCCGGAGACTTCGATGCCGTGTTCCTTGAATGCGTGGCCGGCGTGCTCGAAATGCTCGGACGACTGCAGCAGCGCCTTCGATGGAATGCAACCGACGTTGGTGCAGGTGCCGCCAGGAGCAGGACCGCCCTTGGCGTTGACCCAGTCGTCGACGCAGGCGACGTTAAAGCCCAGCTGCGCAGCGCGGATTGCGGCGATGTAGCCGCCTGGGCCGCCGCCGATCACGACGACATCGAATTGTTTTGGAGTGCTCATTGATTATTCCTTGATTATTCTTCGGGGACGAAAATCCACAGCAGCAGGTAGATCACGAGGCCGAAACCGAACGAGATCGTGAACAGCGCAAACACCAGGCGCCAGATCCACGCATCCATCCCGGAGGCTTTGGCGAGGCCGCCGCAGACGCCGCCGATCCAGCGGTCGGTACGCGAGCGGCGCAGGCGCGATAACTCGTCACCCAGGCTGCCATCGCCGGTGGATGAAAAGCCGGGCTTGTTCAGGTCGGCGGACGCCGACAGCAGCCTGGCCTTGGCCTGTTCGAATTCGGCATCGGTCAGTGCGCCGGCCTGGTGCAGTTCGTGCAAACGCTTGATTTCATCGGAGATGTTCACGTGCTACCTCGCTCAACGCAAAAGTGATACCTGCTGAGAAACCGTCGCTCCCGCGAAAGCGGGAACCCATGCTGAGTCAATGATGACCGCGACGTCAGCGATGCTGTACGCGGTCCATGGGTCCCCGCCTGCGCGGGAACGACGGGGCTAACTGTGCTTACAGGTCCAGCAACAGGCGTGCTGGATCTTCCAGCGTTTCCTTCATCGTGACCAGGCCCAGGACGGCTTCGCGGCCGTCGATGATGCGGTGGTCGTACGACATCGCCAGGTAGTTCATCGGACGGATCACAATCTGGCCGTTTTCGACGACAGCACGGTCCTTGGTCGCGTGAACGCCCAGGATGGCCGACTGCGGCGGGTTGATGATCGGGGTCGACAGCATCGAACCGAAGGTGCCGCCGTTCGAGATCGAGAACGTACCGCCGGTCAGGTCTTCCAGGGTCAGCTTGCCTTCCTTGGCCTTGGCGCCGAATTCGCCGATCTTCTTTTCGATCTCGGCGATCGTCATCTGGTCGGCGTTGCGCAGGATCGGCACTACCAGGCCGCGCGGCGAACCGACCGCGATACCGATGTCGAAGTAGCCGTGGTAGACGATGTCGTTGCCGTCGACCGACGCGTTGATGACCGGGTACTTCTTCAGTGCCGCGACAGCTGCCTTGACGAAGAACGACATGAAGCCCAGCTTGACGCCGTGCTCTTTCTCGAACTTGTCCTTGTACTTGTTGCGCAGGTCGATCACCGGCTGCATGTTGACTTCGTTGAACGTCGTCAGGATCGCGTTGGTCGATTGCGACTGGANNCAGGCGCTCGGCGATACGGGCGCGCAGGCGGCTCATTGGCACGCGCTCTTCCGGACGGTCGCCCAGGTTGGCCGGCGCCGGTGCTGCAACCTGCTGCAATGCAGGCTTCGCTGCAGGCGCAGGTGCGGCCGCCTTGGCGCCCGATGCAACCGCCGCCAGTGCGTCGCCCTTGGTGACGCGGCCGTCTTTGCCGCTGCCGGCAACGCCGCTGGCGCTCATGCTGTTATCGGCCAGGATCTTCGATGCGGCTGGCATCGCCACGCCCGCCATCGAGCCACCGCCCGCCGGCGCTGCCGCCGCAGGTGCTGCTGCCGCTGCTGGTGCGCTCGATACCTCGATCGGGCTGACCTTCACCGAGCCTTCGGTGTCGATGATGGCGATGACTTCGCCCGCGACCACGGTGGCGCCGTCGGCCTTGATGATCTGGGTGATGACGCCCGATACCGGCGCCGGCAGCTCAAGGACTACCTTGTCGGTTTCGATATCGATCAGGTTCTCGTCGCGGGTGACCGCTTCGCCGAGCTTCTTGTGCCATGCCAGCAGGGTAGCTTCAGCGACCGATTCCGACAGTTGTGGGACCTTGACTTCGATTTGTGCCATGTATAACTCCGTATTCTGTTTTTATGTGCCCGCCGCCCGGCGGGCACCTTGTCATCACTGTTTGTTCAACACAAAGCCCTTGAGCTTCGAGAATGCCGTATCCAGCAGTTCCTTCTGCTGCGCGTAGTGCTTGTCGTAGTAACCGACAGCTGGCGCGGCCGAAGCTGGGCGTCCGGCGTACGCAAGGCGCTGGCCAGAGTCCATATTCTCGAACAGGTTGTGCTGGATCTGGAACCATGCGCCCTGGTTTTGCGGCTCGTCCTGCGCCCAAACCAGTTCGGTCGCGTTCGGGAACTTTTTCAGCTCCGCGGCGAACGACTTGTGCGGGAACGGATACAGCTGCTCGACGCGGATGATCGCGGTATCGAGCTGGCCGCGCGTCTTGCGTGCGTTGACCAGGTCGAAGTACACCTTGCCCGAGCAGGCCACGACGCGCTTGACCTTCTTGGCGTCGATCTTGTCGTCGGTCTCGCCGATCACGGTGGAGAAGGCGCCCTTGGCCAGGTCGGTCAGCGGCGAACCGGCGTCCTTGTTACGCAGCAGCGACTTCGGCGTCATGATGACCAGCGGCTTCCTGAACTGGCGCACCATCTGGCGGCGCAGCAGGTGGAAGATCTGGGCGGCGGTGGTCGGCTGCACCACTTGCATGTTGTTCTCTGCGCACAGTTGCAGGAAACGTTCAGGGCGCGCGGACGAGTGCTCAGGCCCCTGGCCTTCATAACCGTGCGGCAGCATCATCACCAGGCCGGAGGCGCGGCCCCACTTGACTTCGCCCGAGCTGATGAACTGGTCGATGACGACCTGCGCGCCGTTGGCGAAGTCGCCGAACTGCGCTTCCCAGATGGTCAGCGTGTTTGGTTCAGCGGTCGAATAGCCGTACTCGAATGCGAGCACCGCTTCTTCGGACAGCACCGAGTCGATCACGGTGAAAGGCGCCTGGGTTTCCGACACGTTGCTCAGCGGGACATAGGTGCCCGCGTCCCAACGCTCGCGGTTCTGGTCGTGCAGCACAGCGTGGCGGTGCACGAAGGTGCCGCGCCCGGCATCCTGGCCGGTCAGGCGCACTGCGTAGCCGGACGCCACCAGCGATGCATAGGCCAGGTGTTCGCCCATACCCCAGTCGAGGTTCACGTCGCCGTTGCCCATCGCTGCGCGGTCGCCCAGCACCTTTTCCACCAGCGAGTGCGGCTTGAAGCCGTCCGGCACGGTGGTGATGCGGGTGGCGAGGCGCTTGAGTTCCGTCATCGGCACTGCGGTGTCGGCGCTGTCGGTCCACTTCTTGTTCAGGAACGGCAGCCAGTCGACCGCGTACTTGTTCTTGAAGTCGGTGATGACAGGATCGACGGTGTGTTTGCCGGCGTCCATCGCGTCGCGGAAGGCAGCGACCATTTTGTCGCCTTCGTCCGCGGCGATGATGCCCTGCGCTGCCAGCTTGTCCGCGTACAGCTTGCGGGTGCCTGGGTGCTTGGCGATCTTCTTGTACATCAGCGGCTGGGTCAATGCAGGGGTGTCCTGCTCGTTGTGGCCCAGTTTGCGGTAGCAGATGATGTCGAGGACGACGTCCTTCTTGAACTGCATGCGGTAGTCGAGCGCGATCTGGGTCGCCAGCACGACCGCTTCAGGATCATCGCCGTTGATGTGCAGGACCGGCGCTTCGATCATCTTGACGACGTCGGAGCAGTACGTGGTCGAACGCGAGTCGCGCGGATCGGACGTGGTGAAGCCGATCTGGTTGTTGATCACGATGTGCACCGTGCCACCCGTGCCGTAGCCGCGGGTCTGGGCAAGGTTCAGCGTTTCCATGACCACGCCCTGGCCTGCGAATGCAGCGTCGCCGTGCACCAGGATCGGCAGCACTTGCGCGCCTTCGGTGTCGCCGCGGCGGTCCATGCGCGCCTTGACCGAGCCTTCAACCACCGGGTTGACGATCTCGAGGTGCGATGGGTTGAATGCCAGCGACAGGTGGACCGGGCCACCGGCGGTCGAGATATCGCTCGAGAAGCCCTGGTGGTATTTGACGTCGCCCGACGGCAGTTCGTCGCCGTGCTTGCCTTCGAATTCTTCGAACAGGTCCTGCGGCGATTTGCCGAGGGTGTTAACCAGCACGTTCAGGCGGCCGCGGTGGGCCATGCCGATAACAATCTCCTGCACGCCCTTTGCGCCGGCGCGCTGGATGGTCTCGTCGATCGATGGAATGAACGATTCTGAGCCTTCGAGCGAGAAACGCTTCTGGCCGACGTAGCGGGTGTGGAGGTAGCGTTCCAGGCCTTCGGCCGCGGTCAGGCGGTCGAGGATGTGACGCTTTTCTTCTTTCGCGAAGGCCGGAGTCGAGCGGATCGATTCGAGGCGTTCCTGCAGCCAGCGTTTTTCGGCCGGGTCGCTGATGTACATGAACTCAGCGCCGATCGAACGGCAGTAGGTATCACGCAGGAAGTTGAGCAGGTCGCGCAGGGACGCGGTCTCTTGCCCGAAGTAGGTGTTGCTGATGTTGAAGACGGTGTCCAGGTCCGCATCGGAGAAACCGTAGAACGCCGGTTCCAGCTCAGGGATGGGCGGGCGCTCCTGGCGCTGCAGCGGGTCCAGGTTGGCCCAGCGCGCGCCCAGGTAGCGGTAAGCGGCGATCATCTGGGTGACGGCGACGCGCTTGCGGCCCATCTCGACGTCGGACGATGCGGTCACGACGCGGATCGGGCCCTGCTTGGCGCGTTCGGCGAACGACGCGATGACGGAAGCATGCGCGACGTCAGGCTTGTTCGAGCCGTCGACCGCAGGCACATGCTGCATGGAGTCGAAGTAGCTGCGCCAGTTATCCGGCACCGAGCCCGGGTTGTCGAGGTAGGCCTCGTACAACTCCTCTACGTAGGGCGCATTACCGCCGAACAAATAGGAGTTGGCGGTGTTTTCTTTCATCATCTTGCTCACCTTTCTTCGCGCTTCGCGAGGTTGGCGGGTTAATCTAACCTTCCGCGACACGGCCTGACCGGTTAGCGGATCGCACATCAAGTTGTGGGGAAGGACTTAAAGCCGGAGTATTCTTTCCAGGGTTCGTCAGAATAGCACGCGGTATTGTATCGCAACATCCCGCAGGGTGAAAAAGTGGGCGGTAATGTTGCATATTAGAAGGTTTGGCGAGTGAACATTATCATTGCAACAAGGTTCACCCTGTTCACGCTCAGGCCGCAGTGCGGTCGACCTGGCGTTTGAACAGATACATCGTGACCAGCACAAGGCCGATCGGCACCAGCGTCAGGTAAAAGGCGAAATGCCCGCTGAAGTTGCCGAACACATAGCCGGTAACGAAGGAACCGGTGGTGCCGCCCAGCGCAGAGAAGATCACCAGCAGGCCGGTCATCGCGGAATGCTGGTTGGCCGGGAGCGAGCTGAGCATGACCGAATTGATGCCCGGGTAGATCGGCGCCATGAACAGGCCGATCAGCGGGAACAAGAAGGTCGCCAGCGGCGCGCTCGACCAGGTGACGTTCGGGTCGTGGACCACGTTCTGGGTCAGCGGCAGCGCGACCAGCACCACCGCCGCCATGCCGATCACGCAGGCATTCATCACCGGGTACCAGTTCACGCGCCGCATGATCACGCCGGCGGACAGGCGGCCGATTGCCAGGCAGGCTGCGAAGATGCTGGTGACCTGGACGCTCATCGCCGCGGGCAGCATCAGGATCTCATTATTAAAGGTAGGCAGCCAGGTGCCGATGCTTTGCTCGATCAGCACGTACAGGAAGGCGGTGATGACGAATACGCAGATCAGCGGCTTGAAGAACATCTTCAGCATTTCGGTGAAGTCGTCCCAGCGGCTACGACCTTCCGGCAGCGCGGCGGTGCTTTCATCGAACGGGGTTGCCAGCACCAGCGCAAAGGTCAGGCCGCACAGCGCCGCCAGCACCCAGTAGACCTGCAGCCAGCTTTGCGACCTGGGATCGGCAGAGTCGATGAAATGGGCGAAGATCCAGTAGGCGCTCAGCACGCCGACCATGAACACGCCCTCCAGCGTATTCATCAGGCCAGCGTGATGCTTGCGGTCGGTGGCGATCAGGCCGAGGGTGGAATACACCGACACCTTCACCAGCGCGAACGCGATGCCGACGCACATGAACAGCAGCTTGGTCGTCAGGAAGGCGGGCACCAGCGGCATCGCGATGCTGGCGCAGGTCACCAGCGCCAGCGCGGCCAGGATCGCCTTGCGGTAGCCGATACGCGGCAGGAACGACGCCACCAGGAAGGACACGATCGCGATCGGCAGGTCCTTGAAGGCCTCGAGCACGCTGGCGCTCGATTTGCTGACGTCGTAGTTGTTGATCACCTGGAGGATCACGGTCCCGACGCTGTTCAGCAGGATCGCAAAGACGAAGTAGATCAAAAAAAGGGCAAGCACGATGCGCTGGTTTTTCACGCGGTCTCCTGTGTTTCTATTTTTTATATGTGGTGCTGCAAAAAACGTCATTCCCGCGCACGCCTCGGCGGCCCCGCGTCAATCCATTCTGCGGATGCTCGCAGGCGCCATAGGATCGCGCTTGCGCGGGATCGACGGAACGCTCAGTAGTCTTCCAGCCTGAATTGGTCTAGGCCGGCGATGACCCGGTCGGCCAGCGCCAGCACGGCCGGGCTGCCGACGCCCAGCGCATACATGCCGGCGCTCTTGATCGCGGCAACGCCCGCCACGGCGTCTTCCACGCCGAGGCACTCGCCTGGATCGACGCCCAGCTTTGCAGCGGCGGTCAGGAAGATCTCGGGATGGGGTTTGCTGTGGGTGATCTTCGCCGCATCGACGACGTAGTCGAAGCGGCCGCGGATGCCCAGGTGTTCGAGCACGGTGAAGGCATTTTTGCTGACCGAGGCCAGGCCGATGCGCAGGCCGGCGGCACGTACGGAGGCCAGGGCCTCGACGGCGCCCGGCAGCAGGTCGGCCTCGGACATCGTCGAGATCAGGTCCTGATAGTGGCGGTTCTTGGCGTCGGCCATCTCCAGCTTCTGCTGCGCGCTGTAGTTTTGCGCGGCCTCGCCCAGGATCAGGTTGAGGGACCCCATGCGGTCGACGCCCTTGAGGTGCTCATTGAAGGCTTCGTCGAAATGCACGCCTACCGATTCGGCGAGCCGCTTCCATGCGAGGTAATGGTAGTGGNNCGACCTCACGGCCGCGGTGCGTGAAGCCGAGCGAGGCGCCGTGCAGCAGCGTGTACTCGACATGGCCGGGCTCCACCCTCACCTGCAGCAATGCGCCGCGGATGTGGATCTTGAATTGGTAGTGTTGCCACCTGGCGGGCAGGGTCGGCGCGAAACGCAGCGCGCCGTCGGTGACGCGCATACCGGCGAAGCCGTAGGCCACGCCCATCCAGGTGCCGGCCATGGCCGCGGTGTGTACGCCGTAGTGCGTGTTCCCGTGCGTGTCGTCGAGGTCGAGCCGCGCCGTCTCCATGAAGTAGTCGTAGGCCTTGTCGTGATAGCCCACTTCCGACGCGATGATGCTGAAGATGCAGGACGACAGCGACGAATCGTGGGTCGTCACCGCCTCGTAGTAATCGAAATCGCGCTTCTTGTCGTCCAGCGTGAACTGGTCGGACAGCAGCAGCAGCGCCAGCACCACGTCGGCCTGCTTGCATACCTGGTGGCGGTAGATCACCAGCGGGTGGTAGTTCAGCAGCAGCGGATAGTTCTCTTTCGGCGTGGACGCGAAGTCCCAGACCTTCTTGGACAGGAAGCTGTCGTCCTGCTCGTGGATGCCCAGCGCGGCGTCATACGGCAGCGCCATGTGGGCGGCAGCGCGGCGCCATTGCGCCAGTTCGCCGGCTTCCAGCTGCGCGGCCTGGGCGATGCGGCTGAAGTCCGCCGGGCGTTCGCGTTCGATGATGTCGACCATGTCAGCGGCAAAGTTCAGGTGCATGCGCGCCATCGCATTGGTGTAGTAGTTGTTGTTGACCAGTGCCGTGTATTCGTCCGGGCCGGTCACTTCGTTGATGCAGAACCGGCCGTCGCGGTTGTAGCTTCCGATGCCGAGCCAGATGCGCGCGGTTTCGAGCACGATCTCGGCGCCTGCCTGCGCCATGAAGTCGATGTCGCCGGTCGCCTCGAAATACAGCTTGATGGAATAGGCGATGTCCGCGTTGATGTGGTACTGCGCGGTACCGGCCGGATAGTAGGCCGAGCACTCGTCGCCGGCGATCGTGCGCCACGGGTAGAGCGCACCTCTGGCATGCGACATCTGGCGTGCGCGTTCGCGCGCCTTCGGCAGGCCGCTGTAGCGGTAGTCGAGCAGCTTGCGGGCGATTTCCGGTTTGCTGTACAAGAAAAACGGGAAGATGTAGATCTCGGTGTCCCAGAAATAGTGGCCTTCGTAGCCCTCCCCGGTGACGCCTTTCGCCGCGATGTTGGTCTTGCCGTCGCGGCCGACCGATTGCAGCAGGTGGTACTGGTTGAAGCGGATGCCCTGCTGAAGCGCGTCGTCGCCGGCGATTTCGACATCGGCTTCGCCCCAGAATGCATCGAGGTAGTCGGCCTGCTGCGCGACCAAGGCGCCGAAGCCAGCCGCGCGGGCCCTTTCCAGTGCGGCGCGCGCCAGGCCGGCCAGCTCGTGCTCCGGATAATCGCGCGACGAGTAATACACGCCGAACTTCGTCAGGCGAACCGCTTCGCCGCTTTTCGCTTCGATCTCAAATGACTGGCCGGCCTGGCGCGCGCCGCACTGGAAAGGGCCCGCGCGGCTGGCTTCGGCGCCTTGGTCNNCCGAACTTCGTCAGGCGAACCGCTTCGCCGCTTTTCGCTTCGATCTCAAATGACTGGCCGGCCACCTGCCCTTGCTGGAAGCTGGATGCGCGCAGCTGCGCGCCGCCACATTCGACGAGCGTGTCAATCGCGCTGACCAGCGTGAAGCCGCTGTTATGGGTGCGTTGCGCAATGCTCGAGAACGCATCGTCCTGGTCGATGCGTACCAGTTGCAGGGCCGGGCCGGACACCGCCGAACCGACGCGCGGGTCATCCCCGGCTTCCTGGTTCTTCACTGCGCCATCGATCTGCGACACCAGCCTGAGCGCGCCGCTAAAATTCAGCGGGGTGACCTGGTAGTCGATCGCGAACAAGTGCTTATTACCGAAGGCGACCAGGCGGCGGCTGGCCAGTGCGATGCTTTTCCCCGCTGGCGAAGTCCATTCAAGGCTGCGAGTGAGCACCCCGGTACGGAAGTCGAGCGTGCGCTCGTAGGCCGTGAGCGTCCCTTGCGACATGTCGAAGCGCTCCTCGCCGATCCACAGGTGGACGCCTTTTGCGTTCGGTACGTTGAGCATGAACTGGTTCGTCCTGGCCAGGCCGTATGCGGCCTCGGGATAGACGATCGGCTCCGACTCATAGAAGCCGTTCAGGTAGGTGCCGTCGAGCGAATTGCCGGGCGCGCCGCCGTAGCCTTCTTCATGGCAGCCGCGCAGGCCGATGTAGCCGTTACCCAGTGCAAACAGTGTCTCGTTCAGGAAGTTGCTGGCCGTGTCCAGGCCGGCTTCGCGCAAACGCCATGGATCGAGGGGAAAGGTGTGGGAGTGGCTCGGCTGCTGCACAAGAAGTCCTTCAGTCTTATCAGTTAATCTGTCTCCACCAGGCGGAGGAGTTAATTCACCATCGCTACGACGATCGTGGTGGAATCCATACAAAAAGCGAACTGCCCTTAAAAATCGTCCGCCTCGGATCGGAGGCGCTCAGGTCTGGCGGCGCACCAGTTCAGTCGGGAGCATTTCGGATTCGACTGCCTCGCCGTTGACCAGCCCCAGGATCTTCTTCGCCAGTAGCACGCCGCCATCGCGCAGGTACTGGTGCACGCTGGTCAGCGGCGGCACGAAGCTCGCTGCGCCCGGGGTATCGTCGTAGCCGATCACGGATACCTCGTCCGGCACGCGCAGGCTGTTTTCAGCCAGCGCGCGAATCGCGCCCATGGCCAGCAGGTCGCTGGCTGCGAACACGCCGTCGAAGCCGTGGCCCTGCTTCTTCAGTACCGCCGACATGCTGTCGAACCCTGCTTCAAACGTGAATGCCTTCGGGCGGATGATGTGCACCGTGGCCTGCTTGCCCAGCGCCTCGATAAAGCCGGCGCAGCGCTCCTTGACCTCGGCGTGGTCGACGTCGCCCAGGAAAATCAGTTTCTTGCGGCCTTGCTCGATAAAGCGCTCGGCCACGCTGATGCCGCCTTTGCGGTTGTCGCTGCCGACGACGATATACGAGGCGCCTTCTTCCGGTGCGCCCCAGACCACCAGCGGCAAGCCGGATTTCTGCAGCGTGCGCAC
>CXWL01109713.1_pt1 | contig 12194 bp, 8 predicted proteins | sample 590931 | NCBI WGS metagenome assembly CXWL01 (sample SAMEA3498368, study PRJEB10139) | groundwater metagenome | biome: water well; material: biofilm material | place: Germany | collected 2015-04-27
GGTAACCCCACCCTTTGGCAAGGCCTTACTGTCAGATTAAGTCTGAACTACTACAAATTATTGATGCCCCATAGAATCCAAACGTTCGACGTAACCGATCTTCGCCCGCTTTGAAAATGAAAACTAAATTTCTCGAATAGCTCGATTACCTGATCGGTTTGAGAATCTGCTCATGCAATTCTGAACCTCGATCTCGACCTTTGCAGGCTTGCCTCTGTACACGCTGCTCTTTAACCAAACCACTTCTGCCTTGAGCGCCTCGTCACCTGTCACCGTGATGTGCCAGCACTTCTTCTCTCCGTCCCAACGATAGGCTCGTGCCTTGAGCGTATCCTTGGTCTCAAACGGCGAACCGATTGCATAAATGGTGTAGCTTTTTTGGCCCAGAGAATTCAGTATGGAATTCAATACCAACTCGCCTGATTTAGGGAGCTTCTGTTGCAGGACTTCTAGTAGCGCAAAACAATCCACATCCGCGCGATGTGCGTCGTAGAAGAACCCATATTTGTATGCGATATATTCCAGCTTGGCTGATCCGATACCTTCCTCGCTCCAATCGACCTGTGCGAAAGAACATCCCCACGGCAGCGTCTCGAAAATAGGCAGTCGCTTCTCCATAAAGATGCGGTCAAATTTTGAGTTGTGTGCGACAACCAAACTAACACCTTCGAGAAACTGTTCTACGCTAGACTCATCAATACGTTTCCCCGCCACCATTTCATCTGTGATGCCATGCACGGCAGTTGCTTCAGGTGGAATGGGGAAACCCGGGGCTTCCAGTTGATCGAAGGAGTCAAGTACGTTGTAGGCAATCCCTGTCTCTGGGTCAAACTCGAACAGAACCATTCCCAGTTCGATAATCGCGTCCTTGTCTGAATTCGTGCCGGTCGTTTCTGAATCAACAACCACACCTTTGGATAAGACGCGGCCATCGTTTTCTGAGAAATATTTGCGAGGTGTGATTCGTCGAATAACTTTGAAATCAGAATGTGCGTCCAACAGACGAGCTGCTTCGATGACGGCGGAATCAATGTGTGTTTTAGACATGGTGATATTAGAAGTAACCGGGAGTAATCCCCAAAATAAATGACTGCACGACCATTACGTCACGAGGGGTCAGGCATCGTAAGTGAATTGGCACTGTTTGAGAACTTCAGTAGGCGTGTAATAGCTATATCCACGCTTACGACTTGATTCCGAGATCAAGTGCAGGTTCTTTCTTGCTCTTGAGCAAATCACATAAAGCAGCTTCTTCGCACTTTCTTCCTGCTTTGGAGCACGGAAGTGAGGAACCATTCCATCAAGTAAGGCGAAGACGATAACCGCATCAAACTCCCCGCCCTTGATTCCGTGAATGGTTGAAAGTGTCACACCTCGGCGTGCCTGAAAAACTTTCCTGAAATTGACCACCGTTCCGAGAGAATCAGAACCTTGTTGAATGAGCAGCTTGACACGCGCTTCGGCGCTAGCGAAGAAGGCTTCGTAGTGATCCTTCAATGTTAGATGCGAGGCAATTGAAATACCCAGTTGGTCGCACAATGTCTCAAAGAAAGCACGAAGATAAAGCAGACCATCTGGCTCGGCAAGGACAATTGAGTTGCACTTACGAAGAAGTGATTTCTTGCTGATCTTGGTGACATCGGCACCAGCATCCTCCAAGTCTCGCAAAACATCAGCGGCCCACCTAAGGCGGCGAACATACATCAAGGGTGAAGGTTCAGTAAGGGCGATCTTTGAAAGTTTGTACCAGAAGTTATCCACGTCCCTACCAAATGGCGCCATACCTGGCCCATCAAAGCTGTAGTTGGGCAGCTTCGCAACAAGTTGCCGTGTCATACTCGCAAGTGGCGCCCATTGCGGACAAAGCACACATATTTCGTTGGGAGCTATGCCTTTCACTTCCACGTTGTACTTAATCAGACGAACGATTTCATCCGAAAGAGTGTCCTTAGTCACTGTGGAATCAAAGGTGATTAGGCTCGGATAGTGCCTTTCATCCGAAGCTGCAACGATTGTGGTGTCAAAGAAGTTGTAGTTTCCGAAGTAATCCACTAAACGAACTGTAGAGCGGTAGTTTTTAGAAAGCTCCAATAAGACCAGTTCAATGTTGGCCATCTGGCCAAACAAGGTAGGCTCTATCGCATAACCACCCAACGACTCATAGATTGATTGATTCGGATCGCCCACTACAAACGTACTGGTCGCACCTTGACCAGCTTTGAGAATTGAGCAAACGATGTCGTATTGGATGTCCTTCGTGTCCTGATATTCGTCTATCAAAATGTAGCTAAACAGATTTGACAGAAGCTCACTGATGGCCGGAACGGTGGATATTAGTTGGTAGGAACACCAGAGAATTAGCTCAAAATCTATCTGTTTGGCATCGTGCAATGCTTGGAAGTATTCGACAAATATTTTTTGCAAAGAGGCACGCTTGCCCGGCTCTGGGCATGTCAGCACATAGCCTTCCTTGCTGAAATAATACTCGCAATCCCAAACGGTTATCTTCTGATGTTTGTAGGGCTCACACAAGCTCTCAAGCAGCTTGTCTTTATCGTGAGGATCAATAACCCTATAACCATTCTTCAGGGATTGGTGATAGATGAAATAGGGCTTGATGATCCATTCAAGGCAGAATGAATGAATTGTTCCTATCCAAAGCTGTGAAGTGTCAACACCAAGATTTTCTACACGCTCATGAATTTCGTCAGCAGCCCTATGTGTATAGGTGATTGCAATGACAAACTTCTTGTTGGACGTGATCTTTGAAAGTTCGTAGGCTACTTTGTAGGTCAGAGTTCTGGTCTTACCACTGCCTGGGCAGGCAATCAGAAATACGTTGCCCACCTGCAGAATTGCATCCGCCTGCTCATCATTCAAGTCATCGGCATTCCAGACGAACATGACTCAAAAGCCCCCCAAGATGTCATTGATCTTATCGGCAGCGAATGTGGCTAGCATGGCGTTGCGAATTTCTTCAAAGGTCATCGTCCCTGATTTAAATGCCCGTAGCTTCGTTCTGAACTCCACAATCTCAGGGCTTGGAATGGCAGCGGCACCCTGAATGCATCGCAGGCGGTAATTCAGGATGTTGGCCCAAACTTCATTGCTGACGCTCGGGTAAGAGAAGAAGATGGCATCCAAGATGTAGTCTGGGATAACCGTTTGATGGTGAATCTGCTTGCTTAGCAGGATTGCGAACCATCCCTTCCCCTCTTGGGCGGCCATGCGAAGAACACGTTTACCGTAGCGAGCGATGTCGCCCGACTCAATGTCGTTTTTTGCTCGTGTGATGGTTGCAGGGGCGGTATAGACATCGGGGATGGTCGCCACTACCTGTGCGGCATTCCCGCTCTTGATGAAGTCAACTTCAAAGGTGTGATCAGCGAAGAAAGTCTTGACCCAAGAGTTGCTGTGTTCAAAAGCCTCAAGAATGCCCTTCCTGGCGATGCCTGCCGTTTGCGATGCTAGACACTTGAGCTTGAAGCTTTCCAGAGCTTCTGGATCTGCGGGGTCTGGTGTCGTGTCAACGATGGCGGCATCAAGGTCTGTGATGATCCCGCATTTCTTTCTTATGCGGGAATCGTGAAACAGCACCGCAACATTTTTGAAGCCGGTGCTTCTGATGTTGATTAAGCTGATTCCTAGCTCGTCAAGGCTAACCCCAAGAACCTTTTTAATCATCGCAGGAATCAGGATTTCTTCGGCGTCACCCTCAACGAGTACAACACTCTTTGCAAAAAGAAGATTACTTCTTACTGCATCAAGGTATCTTTGAACGTTGCGAATATCGGTTGGAGACATTCCGACCGATGGTTGATAAGCCTCGCATTTCCCGTGATGCTTGCCAAGAATGTTGATATTCTCAACATTACTTACCTCAGAGATATGAGTAGAATGAGTGGAGTAAATAATCTGTGTGTCGGCAAAATTCAGCCTGTCAAACAAAGTCTTTTGGATGTGCGTGTGGATGTGAGCTTCAGGCTCTTCAATTAACAGGAAGTTTGCAAACGATTGTTTGGCCTTCTGGTACTTGAACTCTAGAAGCTTGAGTGTCAGGTAGATTAAGTTGGCACCGCCCAAGCTCAATTCGTGAATCGGCCCCTCATGTCCTTGCTCGGATTCCCCTACAAAAAGCTTGAGGGACTGAAATAGCTTATCGGCCTCGTCTGAAAGGTCTGACTTAATTGACAATGAAGTCGGCGAGTAGGTCTCTCCTGCCGCATCTTTGATGGTACTGGTGATATCGTTGCGAATCTCCTGAACATCATCCAAAGCTTCAATGGACGTGTTCAGACCATTGACCAAGTCGGCAATGGGCTGGAAGACAAGAGGATCAATCTCTCCGCTTTTGCTCTTCAGCAAAGTAAGTAGCGGATTGGTTCTGTTGTTTTGAAACTCTGAGATTACGTCTCGCAGTGCTTGCACGAAGGTGAAAGATATCTCCTTAGCGACCGACAGAATCCCTGGAATCTTGCTGCCGATTTCGGAGAAGTTCAGTTCTTCGTTGAACTTCACCGCATCAAAGTCACCAACTATCGTCTTATAGACTTCGCCGTCGTTGAAGTCAGCTTCACTCTTCCCTGTGAAGATAGCTTCGTAGTGTCCAATCGTTATTTCGTTACGGATTTTAGCCAGCCCTGCTTGATCGCCTTCAGCAAGCTCGGAGAGAGCAAGCCTGATTTCGTACTTTGGACGAAAAATCAGATTGTAGGTGGCACGGGATACAGCACCAGACAAGATGTTGCCTGTTCCATGCAGGAAAAGTGATTGAATCGCTTCGTCCTGTGAGATTTTCTCAAACTCAAGGCTGATAATGATCCAATGTCCTCGCCAGTCCCCTATGCCGCGAAAGAAGTCTCGTTCGTCAAGCTTGTATGCAAAACGAAGTAGGCTGTCGTCAAGAAGCAATCTGATGGCACGAAAAACGTTCGTCTTACCGGAGCCATTTTCGCCGATGATTGTATTAACACCTTCTTTGAATACTAAATGTGTGTTTGCGAAATTTCGGTAATTGACGAGTGACAGTTTTGAGATATGCATTGATTTCTCTTGGGTTAGTTTAGTTTCACTCGGCTTCATCAAAGCTGGCAAGCTGTTTACGACCTTCATTGTCTCAAGGCTGCCCCGTAGAACTCGCTTCACGAAGTCAACGATGCAGCAGGAGCATCTGATCAGCCGTTCGGGTCGTTGCCTATCGGTGCAATGATACCCCGTGGCGTCCTCGACCGTTCGGGAATGAGCAAGCACATTGCTGTTGTTGGCGAATAGCTGGTTTCGGGCTGTATATTATCTGTATTGGCTAGCACACAAGGCTTCAATTGCTGGCTAGTGATAATACTGATTATCACTAGATGACTTCACGCAGTTGCCTGACAGATAGTCTTGTTATTACGCTACCCTTAACCGGACACTCGTGGCACTCAACTGCCCGTCGGTTCTTGAATTGACCTTCCGTTAACCAGTCGTTCAAACAGCACTGAGTTGAATATCTATCTTTGTTCTTGTTGACATTTNNAGGAAGATTCATGTCAACCGCAACCATAACCAGCAAGGGGCAGATCACTATTCCCGCCGTCGTGCGCGCCGCGCTTGGTGTTGAGGCCGGTGATCGAATAGAGTTTGTTCAAGTTGAGCTGGGGCGATTCGAGCTGGTCGCATCAACACAGTCTGTGAGCGCATTGAAGGGGTTGGTGCGCAAACCGGCATCGCCGGTAACGATTGAGGCAATGGGCCAGGCAATCGCCACTCAAGGTGCCAAAGCCAGATGATTGGCCTGGATACCAACGTTCTCGTTCGCTATATCGCGCAGGACGATCCAGTGCAGTCGCTCAAAGCAACGCGACTGATTGAGTCGTTAACTGCGGATGAGCCGGGCTACGTTAGCCTTATTTCGGTGGTGGAGCTGGTCTGGGTGCTGACAGGCTGCTACGCATCAGCCAAAGCCGAGATAAGCGTGGTGCTGGAGACCTTGTTGCGCACCAAAGAAATCATTGTGGAAAATGCCGACGTTGTTTGGAAAGCGTTGCGACTTTTCAAGGCAAGTGACGCTGATTTTGCGGACTGCTTGATCGAGCGTTCGGCCAGCGAGGCGGGGTGTGGCTATACGGCAACATTTGACCGGGATGCGGCCAAGAATTGCGGGATGAAGTTGATCGGCTGAATTACGAAATGCTTTGGATGCAGGAGGCAAAAATGGGAATCTTGATTTTGTTGGGCATCGCGGTGGTAGCGATATTTGCGTGCTATTGGGTGACTGTCGGCGCGTTCCGCTTACTGATCCGCCTGTTCGGTCTTCCAAAATACCGGGATGTGATCGTGCCGTCCAAGTATGACTTCAAAACCGTAGTTGAGTTTGATAACCCGGTTGCCCAGTATGTTTACGATTTGATGGCTGGGTTCAAACATGTGATCGAAGACGGTGGCTTCAAGCTTGGATTGAGTTTTGTGTTCTTTGCCGCCTTGGGCGCGATGGTGTCTTTTGTCTGGATGCTGGTCATTGCGGTTATAGCCCTGTGGTTTTTGCTTTGGGCATCTCCCTCCGCAATGAGGGCAGNNAATGAGGGCAGAAAGAAGGAGGGCCAAGAGGTTCAAGGACTGCACCGCTGAAGACTGGCACAAGACTCACCTGTGGGCGATGAAGTCCGAATTGCGCCAGCAGGAAATGGCGAGCGCAATCAGACGGAGCGGAGTGGGCGGCTTGCATCACTGAGGTGTACTAATCCAGACTTGATCGTACAGCCAGTGTCAGATCGAGCGGCTTAGGACGACCCAGAACTTTCCGGTTGAGGTCATTCTGAAATACTCCCGCTTTTTCGGCCAAGCGGAATTTGGCAGTCTGTCGAGGATTTCATTTCTGAGTGTCCGCTCTTCCAAGTTTGAAGTGAGCGCGCCGGTTGATTCTTTCGTTTATCACCTAAAAATACTCTGAATTGCCAAGACGATTTTTTTGGGGCGAAACAGTATGTCTACCTCTTCTTCAGCAAGTGCATACATAAATTCTTGCCGAGATTTTGAACTGGCTTTTTGCTCTATTAATGCTAGAACGCGCAACATCACCGTGCGCATCACCTTGGTTATGTCATCAGCTACATCTTCTCGACCATAACAAAGTGCATCACAACACTCTTTGTAATATGTCTTAACAAGCTGTATCTGAAACTCCTCGGCGACCACACGAAGAAACCCAGCACAAACATGCATACCCGACCGAAGCTCAAGAGTCGGGTGCTTAAATGTTTCCAACACTGATTTAACCTGTGGCGACAAGGCGCTCGTGTTTTTCTTCGCCGCCCATATCAAGTCATCCGATCCGACACTGACAAAGTCGTGTCCTAACGAAAGTTTTTCGATGATAATTCGCGAATACTCGGCCTGTTTAAGTAGAGCTGTATCCCTTAAATGCATTAAGAGTGGTTGAAGCCAAAGGGTATCAGTGACTCCAGCTTGGGTGGCAAGAAAACGAAGTGCACCATCCTCCGACAGAAGAATGGCTTTTCGTTCCAAAGCTAGATAAATTGCATCTATAGATGCATTGTCCAATAGCCTTGCGAGCAACCTTTGGTCATTGGTAACGGTGACGGGGCCGAAAGTTGGCACGACCTCACAATACTTGTTTACGTAATCCAGTAGCTTATGCAGAAATTGTTTGCGATGCTCGTAGTACTTCGCAGGAATATCAGTCATATAAAACTGGCCGTTTTCCTCACGCATATTGCTTGATGCCTGAGGCGCATCAACTAATTGAATTAACCCAAGGAGCTGCTCCTTGAGTGTTTGCGGTATTAGTGGTGTGCCTATTAGCTTTATAGTTTTCTCGAATACATTACAGCGCGCCAGTTCTGCCAGAGTCACCAAGTCCAATACGTAACGTACGCCTTCTTTTCTGACTAACTCCCTGCTTTGTTCACGTTCTAAATGAGTGCCGCCACACACATAAAATCTTGCATGTTTAAATGGCCACTCAAGCAACAGCGTTACCGGATCAGAGCCTAGGGCATCTGCAAGAACCGATATTGGAAATTGTTGTTTCGAATATTGTGCGAACAGCGATTCCGCATATTTTGACCGCCTTCTCAGTGACTCCAAGATCGGCTCAACATCAAGCCCTCCATCCGGTTTGCCAAGATTCACGCTCCAGAGAGGCCCCGATGGCCCGGTTGATGCCGCAATAACTTCATGCGCTTTTCGTGAGGCAAACAAAAGAATGCTTTCAATCTGCACTACCTCAGCCACTACCTTGCCAATCCCGCTGTCTATTTCTGTTTTTTCACCAAGTTTTTTCCCAACAACGCAGCCTGCTTGGAGTGAATCAGGCGGCACCACTTCTGGCCAAGTACTAAGCTTGGATAATCCTGGATATTCAACAGCAATCCATCGCATATCATTTGGATATCTAAGTTGCACGGCGACACCTGATGATGCGGCATCGCCAATTTGGAACATATCTATATTCTTAGCTAGGAGTAACACCAGCAGATAAAATCCCGCAATGCGAGCATCCTGTGGGTGGGCACGGAATAGCCGGTATAGCCGCATGATGCCCTGATGAGCAAAGCCATAATTGGTTTCATACTTTGAAAACTCGAATTCATTTTCTGGGCTGCCATTTCCGAAGACGGGATTTGTTGCAAGAAATGCTTTTAGCTCTTCGACTTTCTCCAATTGGCGTAGAACACCAACATAACCAACAGCAACGCCTGAATCGAGGGGAGTGGTCTCTACCTCATGTTTCAATATGTCATACAGTCGTGGCAAGTCACCGGCTGCGCGTGCAAGATTCGCCGCGATGCGCCTGAAAGATGAAAGTTCATGTGCTGACGCAGGCAAAGATTCAATGGCTAGTCGTGCTCGCTCACGTTGATCGGACTCAACAAGGCAAATAAGATATCGCTGAGTTAATGATCCCCAGACATGCGTGTCGGCTAACCTTCCATAGAGATCGGATGCTTCGAGGTAAAGTCTAAAGTCATACAAAAGGTCTGCCACTTGAAGGATTGTCGGTGGCAAAGTTGCTTCAGTCACAGCAGCAAGGCATTGCCTTGCCTGATTCTCCGACTCCAAAATATTGCGTTGTTTACGTAGCATCCTGGCAAAGAGAGTGGCAAGAGGGATATTGGCCGGTGCTGTTTCAAGCTGTGCTTTTGCCCTCTCTATAGCTGTTGTTTGATTCCCCGCTACCCATAAAGCATGAATCGAAAGTGCCAGTAGGTCCTCTGCAATTTGTTCATCAACGTTTCTCGTATCAAGTACTGACTTAATATTCTCGTAGCAAGCCAGCTCCCCACTGTTGGCATACGCTTCCGCAAGAATAACGAGTATTCCAGTTGAAAGTTCATTTATCAGGCTGCCTGTGAGTACGCGAACAGCGGAGATATCACCTTTGTCGACAAGCTCATTGATGCGAATCCGCAACAAACCATCAGCTAGTGGGAAGCGCTGAAGGCCGCGTAGTGCGATACGACAACTTCGGTCAGTATCACCAGTAAGATTCAAGGAAATCGCTATGTTGTTTGTTACTTCAAATGAAGCTTTTTCAGGTTGAATGGATTCGAGCTCGGCCTCAACGGGCTCGAACGCTGAAATGGCCCCATGTAGCGCCTGTTTTTGTTCGGATGAAATTTGTCCAAAGTGGGCAATGACTGGATCAACGGTAGCCCATATAAGAGCCGAGGCAAGTAGTGCGCGTTTAGTCTCAAGTGACTTCGTATCTTTCTCATAGCACCTGCGTGCAAACTCATAAGCTTCCTGCTGTCGGCCCTGCTTTTGCCGTATGTATGAAAGCGTATACAGAATATCCCCATCGTTGCGCAGCGATTCCGGGAGCCCTTCTTCTGGTTCATTTTGGCCGAGCAAAAAGCAACTGGCTATCTTCAGTGCCCATAAAATCGGGCTGGTAGGATACCTCGCGATCCCTGCCTCACATGCAGTCAAGCTTTCATTGAACAGGCGCTTTATATGAAAGGCACGGGCTCGATTAGCCAGCGCTTTTTCGTCTTCAGGTGCGTAGTCGAAAGCTTTCAGATACTCATTGGCAGCGGCTTCTTCTTGACCATCAACGAACAAGCAAGTGGCAAGATTGGTATGCCAGCGAAACTTGGTAAAGTCGTCACTCGTGGCGATTTCATCACTATGGGTATCCAAAATTTCGCGCGCCTCTTTGAAAAGGCCGCTACGGATTTTGTCTCTTGCCATGTCAAGCTGCTTTGCCAGCAGCTTGTTGATTTCATGGCCGCTAGATTGGGGGGCTGAATTGCTATCTAGTTTTGCGAGAATCGCGGCAATACCCGCCTCTACCTTAGTCTGCCCATTAAGCAGATCAATTTGGATTTTTCCCTGCCTCGTTTGATCTTCTATGTAGGTTTGTGCTTGCTGTTCAAGAAGATCGACGGCGAGGCTTGCATCTGCTTTTACTTCTCTGATAGCCAGATAGGTTTCTTCAACTTGCCTTTCGTCTATGAAGCTCTGGAGAGCAGGTTGATCCTTCATCGCTTCCATGACGAAGTTGAGTAGATCAGTGATACTCTCTTCGATATTAGCGGGACAAGATAATCCGATCTGTGTGCGGTACGCGGCGGCAATAACCGACACGTCCGGTGCTTTATTGCGTGTCAGATATTTCGCCAACTCAGGCCCAGCATGATTCTCAAGAAAATGCTGGTCTAAAAGTGAAGCGGCAAGTTCTTTGTGCTTATTGGCGAAATGTTCGAAGCCATTCTGGATGGCATCTTTGAGTGCATTTTCGATGGCGGCAGCGTCATCATGCGACTTGGCCGCATCGGCAACTTTTTGCCACAACCATGGCACGAATACACCAACAGCAGTTTCAAGTACCATTCGAGTTCCTGGCTGAAAGAGTGATAGTTAAATGGCTCATGGGTATTGTTGCAATCTTGCTCAATAGCGCCGTGGCGATGAACAATGCTAACAGATATTGATTCTAGCTGAATGGTAGTGGTTGACTCCTTGGTATATTGGCACTTCTGCACCTCGACATGGGCAGAGCGACAGGCCGTTTAGGGGCGAATAGTTCATTTGAATTCTGCGTGAAGAGCAGACATCAGAAATGAAATTCCTTGGTTATCAACTATAGTCCGCTTAGCCGACAACCTGACGTCTGAAACACCACCCCTGAAGCTCCGTTCCTGGTCGATGGGACAGAGTGATCTCGATCTGATCGGACGGATTGTGTCAGGTCAAGTCTGGATCAGTACAACTGAGGCCAATCGCTTTAATCCTTGAATATCTGCTTCGCTTTATCTCCAATCCGATTGCCAAGGTCGTTTGCTTTGCTTACCCCTTCTTTAACGGCCTCCATTGCAGATTGCGCGTCATCTATGACGGGCTGTGCAGGAATGACCGGATCTTCGTGACCCAGGTTATTAACTGTTTGATTGGTTGCGACCGCGCCAACTACTGTTCCCGCCACAGCATGGGTTGCATTTACCTCGGCCTCGCGGTTGGCTCCGGCCCTTCTGGCCGATTCACGCTCAGCCTCTCTTCTTGCATCCGTTGCTGCTTGAGTCTCAACTTTACCCGCAGCCAGGCCGCGCTCTTCTACCTTTGCCGCATTGGCAAGTATTTTGCCTTCCGCGACATCGCCTGCTGCCTTGCCTAGAACTTTTCCGGCAGCATTCCCGACCAGCCTGCCAGCCGCCCCTCCCCCAACCATCAACCCGACATCAAGCGCGGTATCTACGATGGCATCCGTGGTCGAACCCTTGTAACCTTCGGCAACGGGTTTCGCCACCCCGGCCTCGTCACTGACCAACCCAACTTTATTCAGCAGTGACATCGTGCCTGCCGGCATGATTGCGGCTGTAGCATTCTGCGTCGCCAGACTCATGTTGTTTTGCCGGGCGGGGTCGGTGGAGCGGGTTGCATCCTGCTCCAAGGGTTTGCCTTCTTCGGTAACGGCGCCATGCCCCGCTTTGATTCTGTCATCAGCCTGTCCGGTCATTCTCTGCACCTGTCCTGCAACGTGGTTGACTGGTGCCGTATTGGGATCAACCCCCGCGCTTCTCGCTGCGCCCATTACCTGCGCATCGTTCCTGCTGTGGAAATCGGTAACTGCCTCAGTTCCCGGCACGGCGGCTTTATTTTGTTCGTATTGCCCAGCCACGTTGTTTGTTGGCTTTTCGATTGCCTGATCTATCTTGGGCACAAGCTGCTCGCTCACAAAACGATCCGCGTAT
>CXWL01016807.1_pt1 | contig 12193 bp, 8 predicted proteins | sample 590931 | NCBI WGS metagenome assembly CXWL01 (sample SAMEA3498368, study PRJEB10139) | groundwater metagenome | biome: water well; material: biofilm material | place: Germany | collected 2015-04-27
ATCACCTGGGCGGTGCTGGCCATCGTCCGCAATTTGCTTGGGATCGTTGGCACATTGATCGCGATGCTGGCTTTGAATTTGAAACTATCCCTGCTGACCTTTGCCGTTCTGCCTTTCATGGTGTTGGCAACCGTGGCGTTTCGTTCGGTTGCGCGCAAGAATTATCGCAAAGTGCGTGCCGCCGTTTCGTGGACGAATTCTGTGCTGGCGGAAAATGTCAATGGCGTGCGGGTGGTGCAGGCCTTTTCGCGGCAGGAGCGGAATTACAAAACTTTCAAGGAATATGTCAACCGTTATTTTTACGAGACGAGTTTGGATGCGGCCAAGGTCGCTTCGGTGTTCACGCCTGTTGTGGATGTGCTTGGCTCGATTGCAACCGCGCTGGTGGTTTATGTGGGCGGCACGGCAGTATTGGGTGAGTCGATTACGCCGGGTGTGTTGATCGCTTTCGTACTTTATGTGGATCGTTTCTTCGAGCCGATCCGCGATTTGAGCCGCCGCTTCGATACGCTCCAATCCACGATGGCGGGCGGCGAAAGAATTTTGGAATTGCTCAACACGCCTGTGGATGTTCAGGATGCAGTGAATGCCAAAGAAATGGAATCAATCGTCGGCGGGGTGCGATTCGAAAATGTCACCTTTCATTATTCCGACGACCCGACGCTTGTCCTCGATCAAATCAATCTGGATGTGAAAGCGGGCGAGACGATTGCGTTGGTGGGGGAGACGGGCGCCGGCAAGACCACCATCGTCAAACTTCTCACTCGCTTCCATGACCCAACCGACGGCTGGTTGCGCGTGGACGGTGTGGACTTGCGGACGGTGACTCAGCAATCGCTGCGCGCTCAAATGGGCATGGTTCTGCAAGACCCGTTTCTATTCAACGGCACGGTGAAGGAAAATATTTTGTTCGGGCGTTTGGATGCGAGCGATGAAGAAGTGATCGCCGCCGCAACTGCCGTTGGCGCGCATGATTTTATTCTTGCTCTGAAGAACGGCTACGAAACCTCTGTGGAGGAAGGCGGCGCGACCTTGAGCGTGGGCCAGCGTCAGTTGATTTCTTTTGCGCGCGCGCTGCTGGCAGACCCGCGCATTTTGATTTTGGACGAAGCCACATCTTCTGTAGATATTCAGACTGAACAGATTATTCAACGCGCCTTGATTAAGCTATTGAAGGGACGCACATCCTTTGTGATCGCGCATCGCTTGTCCACGATTACGAATGCAGATAAAATAGTTGTCATTGACGGCGGAAAGATCATCGAGCAGGGCAGGCACGCGGACTTGCTCGAGTTGAAGGGCCGCTATTACGAACTATACAAAACGGGATTTCAGGAGTGAACGATGACAGACACTCAAAACGAATTTTTATACAAAATGTCCCGACACCTGCGCATGGGACTCGCCGAAGCGCAGGCCAGGGTCAACGACCTGTACCGCATCGAGGAGTTGGAGGATTATATTGGCGTTAAAGATTCCCCGATCGAATACATTCAGGCGGCGCTGGCCCCGCTCATTGGGCAGGTGAACGACTTTCAGGATTATGCGGAAACCGTCACCAACCGAATGGAACTGGATTTGCAAGATGTGGACATTTACGCCCTGCTGGACGGCGTGATGACCATTGCGGATCAGTTGATCGAACAAAAGGTTGACGTCACATTGGAAGAGGAAATTCCAGAAAACCTTCCGACCATCGAAGGCGATCCTACCCGCCTTTCACAGGCTTTGTTGAATTACATCCACAATGCGATCAAGTTTACCGAGCGTGGAACGGTAACCGTCCGCGTGGTGAATGAGCATAATCAAATCGTGTTCCAAGTCAGCGATACAGGCATGGGGATAGCCGAAACGGATCAGGAAAAAGTGTTTGAGCCTTTCGAAACCATCCTTGAAGATAAAAACGATCCGCGCCTCGGCTTCGGGCTTGGCTTGAAGATCGTGGAGTACATCATTGATTTGCACGATGGTGAGACCTGGTTCGAAAGTGAAGCAGGGCGGGGGAGTTCATTCTTTTTTACGATACCACTGTAAAAAAATACCGCGCCATATACTAAATCCCGCTGAAATGGCTAAGAAAACCTCAAACTTGCAAAATTGTTATTGATTCCCTTTGTTTGACAGGCGATGATACAGGCGGATTTGGTTAAAATCAATTCAAGAGGAAAACGCATGAAATTACATCGCTTTTTATTTTTTGTTTTTATGCTGTCTGTGTTGACATCCATTCCGTTGAGCAATGCAGTTGCAGCCAGTATCACCCTATCACCGACTGCCAATAAAAATTTGAGTGGCAGCTCGGCTGGGAGCCTTTCCGCACTGGACACCATTGACCATGCTACATTTATGGTATTTAAGACCCCGGGTAAAATCTACAAAGGCTATCGCACATACAGAGTCCCTGCTTCAATGCCCCCCGAATCGCTGACTTCTCTTAAAGTAAAGGTAAGCTACCGCGGGTTACCCGCCGGCTCCCAAACCTGGACCTGGTACGCATACAACTGGTCTGCTCAAAGCTGGACGAAGATCGGAACAAACCAGGGCGCAAAGAAAAACGTTTGGAAAACCTTTATTTTCAAAGTGCCGAACCCGCAGGCGCATATCCAGGAGACTGGTGTTGTGCGAATTCTCTTGCAATCCGATAATGCCGGCGGTAATGCCAGTATCGATTATGAAGGAGTATTGGTAACCACGGCTTATGTGCTTGGCAACGCCCCCAACATCCCCGCCAAGTGCGCGGTTTTCCCCGCCAATAATTATTGGAATACCCCGGTCAACACATTAAGTGTTGATTCAAGATCTTCTGCATGGATCAACTCCATCGGCGCCGACAGGCATTTTCACATGGATTTTGGCTCGGGCTTATGGGATGGCGGCCCTATCGGCATTCCATATAACGTTGTGTCTGGCTCAGCGGTCACAAAATATGATGTCGATTTTTATTACCCCACACAGTCGGACCCGGGCCCATATCCCATCCCCAACAGTCCCGCACGCGAGTGGGGTTCAGATCATCATATATTAGTTGTAGACACGGACACCTGCATTCTTTATGAAACGTATGATATGTCGTTTAGCGGCGGTCAATGGTCCGGCGGTTCTGGCGCAATCTGGGATATGGACAGCAACGCCCTGCGTCCCGATGTATGGACATCCGCCGACGCCGCAGGGCTGCCCATTCTGGCTGGTTTGGCACGCTATCAGGAAATTGTAGCTGCCCTGCAACAGCCAAACCCGAGCGATCAAATCATCCCTCACGCCCTGCGCTTTACAGTAAACTGTTCGCCGGATTGGTATATTTGGCCGGCACGGCACCAGGCCAGGAGCGGTTCCTGCGCCAGCCCGGTTCCGTTCGGCGCCCGCTTCCGACTGAAGGCCAATTACAACATCAGCGGTTTTGACCCTGTTTTGCAAGTCATTTTACGTACCATGAAAGTCTATGGGATTGTAAACGCGGATAACGGCGGCCCCTGGGTTATCAATGGCGTTCCGGATGAACGCTGGGATAACGTGATGCTCCACAAACTGGATGTTCTTACAGGGAGCAATTTCGAGGCGGTGAACACTGCCTGTATGAAAGTAGGCGCCAACTCTGGTCAGGCGAATCTTGCCAATTGCCCATAAGAGAAATTTGAACGAATCAAAAAAGGAGCGGCGAAACACTTCGCCGCTCCTTTTTTAGTCTGCGTGATAACGGCTGGGTTGACATTGGATATTCTTCCCCTGAACCTTCGCCCCGACCAGACGCCTCCTGCTTTAATACGACAGTTGATTCGGTTATGCTGAAAGCTGCTTCCCCCTTTGAGAAAACCATGCCAGGTGAAAACTGAGGCTTGACGCGCTTTTTAGAATGGCATAGAATTCGATCATTATCTCATCCAACCTGATTTAGAAAGGAGGCACGAAAACATGCAAGCCATCTCATCATCCACAAAACAATTGTTCAGCGCGCCTCTACCAGGTGAAATGTAGGTACGGCTTTAGTCGTTCTTTCAAGCTTTCAACCGCAGGCGCGCTCAGCCTGCGGTTTTCTTTTTTCACTGTGCCGCAAAATTTATTTTGCGCACCTCTGGCAAGATGAATCTTGCCTTACCTGACCGCAGGATACCGTTCCCTGTGGTTTTTTGTTTAAGGTAAAACAAAACAATGGATACCAACGATTATATTGAATTTTATAACAAGCTCGATGATGAAGACAAACTAAATTCCCATCTTGGAATCGATAAACGACCTCCCTACGAGCGGGTCACTAAAAAACTGGCTCAACAGGAACGCAGTTTCAAACATGCACAGGATGATTCAAGCGGCTCTTTCAAATTTTCCTATAAGGCCGCGCGTTTCGAGGAATGGTGGTTGTTGGATTCGCTCGGTGCATTCTACGAACACAAGTGGATTTCGGATGTCCTGCGAAAAGTCAAAGGTGGGAAGGAGGCGTCCGTATACCAGTGCCAGCCCGGGGCGGAGGTGGATGCGCCGCTCCTCGCCGCGAAGATCTATCGTCCGCGCATGTTGCGCAACCTTAAGAACGATGGCGAATATCGCATCGGTCGCGTGGATTTGGACCAGGACGGCGGCGCTTTGTGGAAGGCAAGGGACATCAACGCGATTGCGAAACGCACGAGTTACGGGGAGGAGGTCAGGCATCAATCCTGGATCGCGTATGAATATGTGACCATGGAAAAGTTGTATCACGCAGGCGCGGATGTGCCCAAGCCGTATGCGAAAGAGAAAAACGCCATCCTGATGGAGTTTGTGGGCGATACTGGAACCGCCGCGCCTCCGCTCAGCCATATCTCGCTTGAGGCGGATGAAGCGAAACTGCTTTTTGAACGGGTCATCCGCAACATTGACATTATGCTTGCCAATGAACGTATTCACGGCGACCTTTCTGCGTACAACATCTTGTATTGGGAAGGCGGTATCAAGTTGATTGATTTTCCTCAAGTGGTGTTGCCCGAAGCAAACCCCGCCTCGTGGCGCATTTTCCAGCGGGACGTGATTCGTGTCTGTCAGTATTTTTCCGCGCAAGGCGTTTTCTGTAACGAGAAGGAACTCGCTGCAGACCTGTGGCTTTCCCACGGCCATAAAATTTTCAAGGAGGTCGAGCCAAAATATCTTGACCCCGAGAAACCCGAAGATCGTAAAGCCTGGGAAAAACAACGGTAGCATTACCGTACATTTTAGAATCGGGACGCTCGCGAAGCGAAACGCTGAAAACGCAGATTTTTCTTTTTTGAATCAGCGAAAATCAGCGTTCTTCAGCGTCCAAAAGGATTTTGTACGGTAGAGAATGCCGCGCTATTATTTTCCATTTTCTTTCCTCTTTCTTCTTTCCTCCATTACAATCGTGAATCAGGAGATTGCCCAAATGAACAACGTTCGCCCGCGGTTGACTTTAATGAGCGAAGAACAAATCCACGAAGCGCATCGCAATGTTCTGCGCGTGTTGAGCGAAACCGGCGTTCGCGTTGATTCTCCTTCCATCTTGCAGATGCTTGAATCCAAACTTGGATTGAAATCGCAGGATCGAATTATTAAGTTTCCCCCGGAAGTTGTGGAGGATGCCATCAAGTCTGCGCCGAAAACAATCGATGTGTACGACCGCCGCGGCGAACATAAATTGAAACTGGGCGAAGACCGCCTGCGTTTTGGTGTGGGCGTCACGGCTCTGTTCTATCAAAACCCATTCGATGAAACGCTGGATATTTTCAAGCGCGAAAATTTTAGAGACCTTGTCCGTTTGGGTTCGAGCCTCAAACATTATGATGTCATTTCCACCGTCGGCATCGTGCGCGATGTCCCTGAAGAATTGGGCGACCTGTACGGCTCGCTTGAACACATTGCCAACACCACCAAGCCATTGGTGCTGCTGGTTTCAGACGAAAACAAATTCCCCGATGTCTTGCAAATGTTCGAAATGCTGCATGGCGATCTCGGCAGCAAGCCGTTTATCATCCCATACTTCAACCCCGTCAGCCCGCTTGTCATGAACGCAGGCACCGTGGATAAAATGAAAATCGCCATCAAGCGCGGCCTGCCGATCATCTTTTCAAATTACAGCATGGCGGGGGCGTCCACACCGCTCACACCCGCAGGCACACTCACCCTGCTCATGGCTGAATTACTCGCAGGCTTGGTCATCAGCCAGGCCATCAAAAAAGGCGCGCCCATTTTACTCGGCATGTTACCCGTCTATTTCGACATGCGCACCATGCTCAACTTCTACGACCCGCAAAGCATCCTCATCAGCGTCGCCTGCTCCGAAATGATGAAACACTACGGCATCCCGCACTGTTCGACATCAGGGAGCGGCGCTGGCTGGGGCATGGATTTGATCGCCGCAGACACCTACTGGATGAACACCCTCGCGCTTCTTCTCTCAAGCGGACACCTGGCTCCGTTCATTGGAGATTCCCTCGGCTCGAAGTCCATCTCGCCAACCACCTTCGTCCACACTCACGAGATCATAGACCAGTCCCTGCGAATCCATAGCGGCTTTCAATTGGATGATGTCAACTCTGCGGTGGATGAGATCGCCAAAGTTGGCCCGGGAAAGAATTTCCTTAGCCAACCGTCCACCATGCGAAATTATAAAACCGGATATTACACCAGCAGCATCTACCCACATTACAGCATGGAAAAATGGCAGGAAGCAGGTTCTCCGCCAGCCTGTCAGGTTCTGCGTGAAAAGACTCAAGATCTCATGGCTTCTGCCGTTGCTCCTGATGATTATCAAGAGTTTATCGGAAAAGGCGAAGAGTTCATCGGGAAATATGTTTCTTGACGCATGTTATACTATTTGGAAAACAAGGAGAAACAGTGAGATTAAGTTCACGGCAAAAAATTGGCGGAGGGTTTATCTTAATTCTTTTTGTGCTGGCTTGTGTAATCCCATCGATAGGGAACCCTGCTCTCACACAAGCTCCAGGCGCGCCAGTCCCTGAATTATTGGAGACCGTCATTGTGCAGACTGCCGCCATTGCGCAGACCCGAACCGCGGCCGCCCTGCCTCCCACCCTTACCCCAACGTTGACACGTGAAGCAACCTCCACACTGATTGCGGCGCCTGCCACACAAACACCCTTTTCCCTTTTCCCAGGCGTAAAAACTGAAACCCTTGACCCCGCCTACGCTGTTACCGCTGGAATCCAGAGTTTAGGGATAATTGACCCGCGTGATGAAATTCCATATACCGGCCTGCCCTGGACTTGTGTCGTCCGCGCAACGAGTCCCAAAGGCGGGATCATTCAACCTGAAACCGAGTTCTACGCCTATTGGACAGTGATAAACACCGGCACCAAAGCCTGGACCAGCACCACAGTTGATTTTATTTACAAGAGCGGTTACCGTCATGAGGGGAAAATCATTCAAGACCTTCCCTCGTCAGTAGCCTCTGGACGCAGCGCTACGTTTAAAGTTTTTTATATTGCCCCCAAAAAACACGGGATGTATACAGCAGTCTGGACGTTGAAAGTCGGCAACCGCCCATTTTGCGGCATGAAGATGTTTTTCGAAGTCCCGGAAGATTAGCGCCGCAAGGGCCTATTTGCCTATTTGAATTTGCCCCACAACCCATATCCTTCGTTTCTTCTCTTCTCACGCCGTTCGTGCTGTTCGTGGATTTGTTCTACGTGATCTGCCTTTTCCTTGATTGCAGCTTCAAGCCACAAACGGCCTTTCTCCGCTGTCGCATGGCTTCCCGCGCCATACGCGCCTGTTTTTGTATCGTCGTCCCAGGGTGGGTTGGCAATCAATGAACCGCCTTCGATCCAATCCATGTAGTAATCCGGGGTGCTGACAAAATCGGTTTCATCCACGACTCGCTCCATGTGGCAGAGATCGGGACGGAGATGCAGCAGGTAGGATGTTTCCAATTCGCCGGCATGTCCCATGCCTCCAATTTTGGTGGTGCGGTATTTTTCCAATGCTTCAGCGCCGATTCTGCCTGAGGTGTGCAACCAGGCTGTGGCGCAGAAGATGCGGCGGTGACGTTCGCCAGCGTACTTCACAATATTCACCAGAAACGATGAGTTGCCGCCATGTCCGCTCATCAAGTAAAAACGATCAAAACCGCGCGCAACGAGAATATCAATTACCGCACCCCAAAAATCTTCAAAGGCGCGTCCGCCGGCGTTCATGGTTGCAGCGAAAGACGAGCGATGTGTGCTTACTCCATAAGGCATAACTGGCATCGCTAAACTGCGCGTAGGCAATAAAGTAAATGCGCCTTGTGCTATGGCATCAATAATGATAGTGTCAACGGAGAGGGGGAGATGATAGCCATGCTGTTCCGTATGCCCAATTGGAATGAGAATCACTTTCCCGCGTTCGCTGTCTTGTGGTAAAAACATCGGCTCTGCGTTTTGGGATGGATTTGGCTGGCGAAGCAGGAAGGCTGAATGACCGCCAACAAAACTGGATTGTGGGTCAAACCCTTGTGGAGCAAGGCAATAGACTCGCGTAAATCCATCGTCTCGCAAGCCGTCTAACAGGTTGGTTATGTATTGAAAGAAAATTGGTTCGGGCAGCTCCAATCCACTGCCGCGCCAGCCAAATGGGAAGGCTGGCAGGAGGCCGATTCGGGGAGGATTACTCAATTGATCAGCGAGCAGTTCGAGGTTATATCCTGAGCCGAGCGGTAGAACGAGTGGTGTATCGCGAGGCAGACCCGCAACGGCATCCCAAGTCATTTCATCGTATTTGAAGAAAATCAAACTTCGCGTAGTCAAAATATAACCTCACTTTTCTTATACGTTTTATCACACAGAAAACAAAAAGAACTCATCTATGTATTTCACCACCCCGCCAGCAGACAGTAACTTAAATTTTCAGGAGTTTTGCATGTCATTCTCCCGAAGGACAAGCGAAGAATCTCTTAGATTATCGTAGAGACCCTTCGCTGTCGCTCAGGGTGACATGCAAAACAAGAGGAACGAGCGAAAGTCTTAATTTTATAGCCATGAACTCGGCATCCACTCCGTATCCATTTTGTAGACCAAAGCCGCTCGCCTTTTGAAACCCAAAGCGCAGGTAGCATTTCGGCCTGCCAAGCACAACGGCATAATCATATTGCAGGTCAATGCATATTTGCAAACCTGCGCGAATCAATTTTGAGCCAACGCCTAGGGTCGATGGCGACAGGCGCAAGGCCGAGGCCTTTTTCTGGAGTGGGTGGGTGAGTTGTAACGGGGCTGAACAAAATATGGTCGATAACTTTTTCATCTGAAACGGCAACCAGTGAAATAACAGCATTGCCGTTTTTGCGGATTGCGCTCACTACTTTGCTTTCTGCATCTGTGCGAAACGCGGAAAGCAAAATTTTCTTCACTGCCTTGTGATCTGCTGGGATTTCAGGGCGGATGGTTATATTCATTTTGGAAGCAAATGCCAATCCAAAAATCTTTCCATGCGCTCGTACACATCAAAAAGATTTTCACGCCTCAAAAAGCCGTGCGGTTCATCGTCGTAGGTTTTGTATTCAAATGCTTTTCCTTCACGACGCAGGGCTTCGGCCCACTCTTCACTGGCTTCGGGTGGGACAACGGTATCGAGCAAGCCATGCAAAATCAAAACAGGCTTTTGGATATTTTTCGCTTCTGTGATCGGCGAGCCTTTGAGGTAGGCTTGCAGGTTGTCCGCAGGGTGGCCTAAAAATATTTCAGTATAAAGCCTCAAACGCTTTTCGCATTGCGCCCAGGAACTTACCAGATTCGAATCACCATATTTTGCGACGCCACACGCGAATAAATATTCAGGGTCGCGCGAAAGAGCGCATACGGTCATGTAGCCGCCGTAACTTCCGCCGGTGATTCCGATGCGGTCTGGTTTGATATCTTTTATGGTTCGTAAAAACTTTGCGCCGTGCAGGCAATCTTGCGTGTCGCCCACGCCCCAGTCGTTATAATTTGCGCGTTCAAAATCTTTACCATATCCTGTTGAGCCACGATAATTCGGCGCGAGGTAGGTGTAGCCTTTCGCAACGAAATATTGAGCGAGCTCATCCCAACCAAAAACGTACTGATCCTTCGGCCCGCCGTGCGGATACAGGATCGCCGCGCCGTTCGATTTTTCGGGGCGGTACAAATACGCTGGAATTTCCAGGCCATCATAACTTTTGTAGGAGACGATCTCAGGCGGGGTGAATTGATTCTTTTGCATGGCAGGTGAATTTGAAAATGAAAGTTGTGTCGCCTGTTTGCTTTTCAAATCCATGCGATAGACGTCGGGCGGGGTGGTTGGGCTTTCAAATTCAAATGTGATGAAAGATTCATCCACTGCCCAATTTGGATTTGAGTGAATGCCCGCCTCGCTTCGCAATCCGACCAGTGAACCTGATTCAGTCTCGAGAAGCATTAGCTCAAACGAACCATTGTTATTCACCACCGCAAGAATCTGTTTTCCCGAAGGCGACCACTCGTATTGGAAAATATCCTGTCCCGCTTTGGTGAGTTGGTGCAGGCCTTCGCCATTCGGCTTGATGAGATATAGCTCTTCGCGTTGAGTCTCCTGGGCGATGAATGTTATCCACTTTCCATCGGGGGACCATTTTGGTGACATGGCTCGCACGGAGGGCTTTCCATATAAAGTGATTTGTTTGCCTGTGGCAGTTTCAAGCAGAACGATATCAAGGCGATTCAAGTCATCAAAGCGGCGGAGGTTGAAGAGGATGAAATTTCCATCGGGCGAAGGGCGGGCATCCCAATGGTCGCCGAGGGTATCGGTGGTCAAGGCACGCGGCCAGGAACCTTCGTAATCGGTAAGTAGTAATTGATCGGTGTCGTTGCGCTCGATGGTGACAATTAACCCGCGTGAATCAGGCATCCAGCGGGGGCTACTGGCGGCGATGGCGAAGTCTGTGATTTTTTTCGGCAGGCCGCCATCGTAAGGGACGATGTGAACGTGTCCTTTGATTCCGAAGGCAAGCCATTTTCCATCGGGTGACCATTCCGGGATTTCATCATCCCAATAGGCAGCCAGAGGGCGGTCTGTGGTGATGCGCGCCAGCCATCCTCCAGCAGACGGCATGGTGAAAACATCGGACAGAGTTTCGCCGTCTTTGATGCAGGCAATCTGTCCCTGAGATGAAAGCGAATGGGACCGAATCCGCTCAAAGGAAGTCAGAAGCGAGAGGTTTAATCCAGGGGGGTCTTTGAGGTCTGTTCGTTTTAGCGAGGGCCAGCCGTTCCGTTCGTATTTTTCAGTAAGTTTTATTGGGTTTTCCATTGGAGCCTGCCTTTGTGCGATTTTACCAATAAATTCGCTTTCCCTATTTTTGAATTTACAGTAAAATTCCAGCCTAGTGGATATTCCCCAAATGCGCCCTAAACGCACCCTCGTTAATCATTAACGATAAGCAACTGCGCCATGGCAGATGAATTCTGTCATGGCGCGTATTGTTTTTGGGAATATAAAAACTTTCAATGAACGGAGGAGAAATCATGAAACAAAAGGCTCTGTATATTCTTTTGCTCGCCGCGCTGGTTCTTTCTGCGTGTGGAAATTTGGGCGGCGGCCAGCCTGCGGTGGTGCGTATTGGCTGGGCGGGCAGTCCGGATACCTTGAACCCAGGGTCGGCGATTCTTTCGGAGGCTTATACCATCTTTGGTTTGGTGTACGACTCCATGTATAAACTAAACCTGGACGGCACATTCTCGCTGGGTGTTGCGGAAAGTGTGGAACGCTCGGCTGACGGCCTGGTTTATACTTATAAAATCCGTGAGGGGGTCAAGTTCCATGATGGTCAGCCAATGACAGCAAAGGACATTAAATTTTCTTACGATCTTTACAAGGCGCACGAGGATTTTCCCTACATCAACTCCTACACTGCGTACATCGAAAGCACGGAAGCGCCCGACGACGGCACGATTGTTTTGACCCTTTCAGAGGCGATTCCGAATATTGAAAGCCAGTTGGTTTTCATGTATATTCTCCCGGAGCATATTTGGAAGGATCATGCAGAAGGTTCGGCCACGGTCGAGTTCGAGAATTTTGAAATGATCGGCACCGGCCCATTCAAAATCGTCGAATACAAACAAAACGAATTTGTGCGCCTCGGCGCGAACAAGGATCATTTCGAGACTCCGCCGAAAGTGGATGAAGTGATCTTCCAAACTTTCGAAAGCCAGGATGTGCTTGTGCAGGCCATTAAAAGCGGGCAGGTGGATATGATCACTGAAATGCCCGCCACCGCGGT
>CXWL01006511.1_pt1 | contig 12191 bp, 13 predicted proteins | sample 590931 | NCBI WGS metagenome assembly CXWL01 (sample SAMEA3498368, study PRJEB10139) | groundwater metagenome | biome: water well; material: biofilm material | place: Germany | collected 2015-04-27
GGACTCCACTTTGCCGCTCGGCTTGCGGAGAAGTATGTGGTGATGGCCAAAGGGGCGGTGGTGGTGTCGGGCAAGAGTAGTGAGTTGAGCGCGGAACAGGTAAAACAGTATTTGACGGTATAATTTGAGGCCCGGGGGCGGGAGTGTTCTCCTGCTCGCGCAACGCGCACGCTCAGAAGGTGCTCGTTCGACGCGCGCAGTAGAGCCCCATCTGGCTATCCCCCCACATGCCACTTTCCCGCACTTTTGAGGGAATAGAAAAAGGAAGTGAGGGATGGAGGCTGATGATCTTCTGTGCTCGCGCAACGCGCGGTCGCGGACTCACCTCGTTGGACGCGCGCAGTAGAAGATCAATCAGCCCCCATCCCTGGAGAGAGAACGAGCAAGCTTGGAAGGAGCATGTATATCGTTCGATGCGCGCAGTTGAAGTCACACTGCCCACCCCGGTACTATTTTGGCCTCCTTTGAGTCGAGGGAGCGAGGGTATGTTCCGCGCCATTGACCGTTGACCATAGACCATTGAAGAGGCCTGGCCATGCATCTGACACCGAGAGAACAAGAGAAGCTTCTGATTTATGTCGCGGCGAATTTGGCCAAGGAACGGAAGGCGCGCGGGCTGAAGTTGAATCATCCTGAGGCGGTTGCATTTATCACGGCTGCGATTCTGGAAGGCATTCGTGATGGCCGCTCGGTGGCGGATCTGATGAGCTACGGTGCGACGTTGCTGAAGAAGAAAGATGTCATGCCGGGCGTGGCGGAGATGATTCACGAATTGCAAGTCGAAGGCACGTTCCCGGATGGGACGAAGTTAGTCACGGTTCACGAACCGATTCGATGATAGCAGGCTGTTGATAAAGGCCGCCAGCGGCGTTATCAGCTCATCGAAATCCTCAACGGGGACCCGGCCGCCTCACCACTCGGCGGCGCGCACAGACGTGGTGCTCCTTATTCGTCGCACCGTGCGCCCCAGAGGGTACGCCTGCGGTTCCGACTCGCCTGCGGCCTTGCTGGACAGCCTTTCTGAACAGCCTGCAGCTGGCTTCACAGAAGTCTGCGACATAGAGGGGTCGCGAGTTTTATAGCGATGGAGTAGCTTGTAAACATAATATTGCTAGGTGTGATGATGGCCAAGAAAGCAAAACCGAAAACGAAGCCTACCAAGCGACCCGCTGCTGCGAAGGCCACAATAAAAGGCTCGCTCCAGCCTGCGGCTGTCATTCCCGGTGAGGTCATCCTCGGTGAGGGCGACATTGTTGCGTTTAAAGGTCGCCAGACGGTTGAATTGATAGTTGCCAATACCGGCGATCGGCCGATTCAGGTTGGGTCTCATTGTCATTTCTTCGAGGCGAATCGGGCGCTGCGGTTTAATCGTGAAAAGGCCTATGGGTTTCGGTTGCAAGTTCCGGCCGGCACAGCGGTGCGATTTGAGCCTGGCGAGGACAAGCTGGTGACGTTGGTTTCGGTAGGAGGCAATCGGGTGGCCTATGGGATCAATGGATTGGTGAACGGTCGTCTGGACGATTCAACTGTGAAAGCCAAGGCTCTCGCCGCTGCGCGGGAACAGGGGTTCATTGGGAAGGTTAAGGTTTAGGCTGAGGTCTAGGTTAGATCAGAGAAGGCTTATCCGAGCTAAGCCTAAGCCTTAGCCTCAACCTTCAGGAAAGGTCTTCGTATGAAAATCCCGCGCCGCCAATACGCTGATTTGTATGGCCCAACCGTCGGCGATCGCATTCGCCTGGCCGATACGGAGTTGTTGATCGAGATTACACGCGATCTGACTGTGCCTGGTGAAGAGGCCAAATTCGGTGGCGGCAAGGTCATTCGCGACGGCATGGGCCAGTCGCCTGCTGCCACTCGCGCGCAGGGCGCGCTGGATTTGGTTATCACGAACGCGATCATTGTCGACTGGTGGGGGATCGTGAAGGCGGATATCGGCATTCGGGATGGCCGCATCGTCGGTATCGGTAAGGCCGGCAATCCCAACATGATGGACGGTGTGACGAAGGGGATGGAGGTCGGGGCCTGCACCGAAGTCCTGTCGGCGGAGGGGAAGATCATCACAGCCGGTGGAATCGATACGCACATCCATTTTATCTGTCCGCAGATCATCAATGAGGCCTTGGCGAATGGACTCACGACCTTGATCGGCGGCGGCACCGGTCCGGCAACCGGCACCAATGCCACAACCTGCACGCCTGGTTCCTGGAATATCCATCGGATGCTGGAAGCAGCGGAAGGATTTCCGATCAACCTCGGCTTTCTTGGAAAGGGCAATTCATCGCTGCCGGATGGTTTGCGCGAGCAGGTGGAAGCAGGGGCGATCGGGCTCAAGTTGCACGAAGACTGGGGCACCACGCCTGCAGCGATTTCGACCTGCCTCGATGTTGCGGAAGAATTCGATGTTCAAGTCGCCATCCATACCGATACGTTGAACGAAGCAGGGTTTGTTGAAGACACGATCAAGGCTTTCAAAGGACGGACGATTCACTCGTTTCATACAGAAGGCGCCGGTGGCGGGCATGCTCCCGACATCATCAAGGTCTGTGGCGAGGCCAACGTGTTACCCTCCTCCACGAACCCCACGATGCCGTTCACGGTGAACACTATGGATGAGCATCTCGACATGCTCATGGTCTGTCACCACTTGAACCCTCGCGTGCCGGAAGACATCGCCTTTGCCGAATCGCGCATTCGCCGTGAGACCATTGCAGCGGAAGACATTCTGCACGACATGGGAGCGATCAGCATCATGTCGTCCGATTCGCAGGCGATGGGGCGGGTGGGCGAGGTCATCATTCGCACCTGGCAGACGGCTCACAAGATGAAGGTGCAGCGCGGGCATCTTTCCCAAGCCGGCATCGACAAGCCGTCCGGCTCCAACGATAACTTTCGCGCGCAGCGCTATATCTCGAAATACACGATCAATCCGGCGATCGCGCACGGCATCGCCCACGAAGTGGGCTCAGTTGAGGTGGGCAAGTTGGCGGACCTTGTGCTCTGGAAGCCTGCCTTCTTCGGTGTGAAGCCTGAAATCGTCCTGAAGGGCGGGTTCCCCATGTCCGCTGCCATGGGAGACCCGAACGCTTCTATTCCAACACCACAGCCGGTCTTCACCAGGCCCATGTTCGGGAGCTTTGGCCGTGCCATCTTTTCCACGAGCCTGACCTTTCTTTCCAAGGCCGCCATCGATCGAGAGGTGCATAAGTCTCTTGGCCTGCAGAAACGTGTGGCGGCGGTGAAGGGATGCCGTAGCATCGGGAAACGCGATATGAAACTGAACGATGCGTTGCCGCACATGGAGGTGGACCCTGAAACCTATGTGGTGAAAGCGGACGGACAGGTGCTGACGTGCGAACCACTCGCTGTGTTGCCGATGGCGCAACGGTATTTTTTGTTCTAACGGCTGCTGAAAACGCCGTCCAGCGGCGTTCGCACCTCACTCCAGGAACCGTGAAACGTGAGACGTGAAAAGTGAAACGAGGGTTAGCCATAGATCTGGGGCCTTGCCGAATACCATTTTAAGCATCCGCGAAGAAGGAATTTGGAGAAGGATACTGTGGACACGTCATCTCTTCTGAAAGGTCTTCGGTTCGTCGATAGTTTCTTTCCATCGGGAGGTTATGCCTTCTCCTCAGGGCTTGAGGCGGCGGTGCAGGGGGGGGTAGTTCGGAATGGGGAAGAACTGTCGCGCTATGTGGTGGAGTTGCTTACGACTGGAATAGGCGAGCGCGAAGCAGTGGCAGTGGGATCGGCGCATGAGGCCTATGTTTCCGGCTCCTTGGAAACTGCCTTCGAGGCAGATCGAGAACTAGAGGCGATGAAGCTGGGCATTGAGTCACGGACTGCCAGCAGGCAAATGGGACGCCAAGTGATTAGGCTGGCAGCTGATCAACTTGCCAGGCAGCCACTAATCGAAGACTATCTTGCGGCGGTTGAGGCTGTGCGGACGCCGGGGCATCTGGCCGTCAGCCTCGGCCTTACGTTGGCGGCGGCCGGTTGGTCGAAAAAAGATACCATCGCCGCGTTCCTCTACCAAACCGCAACAGGCTTTGTGGCGGCGGCGATGAAGTTGCTGCCGCTTGGTCAGCGAGAGGGACAGAGACTATTGGAAAGCTGGATCGAGGCGATCGAACGGATCAGTCACAATGCAGCGCTTCAATATGTGCTTCAGTCTTGGTCACCGGTCCAGGACATTTACGCCATGAGACACAGCAGGCTGGAATCGAGACTTTTTCGGTCTTAAGGGCTGATAGCTATCAGCTGACAGCTGTCAGCTATTTGAGGTGTTATGCATCGGTCTGACGAACATCTCTGTGGCAACGGCCGCGTCACAGCGGCGAGGGAGAAGCATATTCCCGTCATCGGCATCGGCGGGCCGGTGGGATCTGGAAAGACCGCGCTGGTCGAAGCCCTCTGCCTCCGCCTGCGCGATCGGGTAAGTTTGGCGGTGGTGACCAACGACATCTTTACCAAGGAAGACGCCGAGTTTCTCACGCGCCGGGGAGCGTTGCCACAAGACCGCATTCTTGGTGTCGAGACCGGCGGTTGCCCTCATACGGCAATTCGTGAAGACGCCTCGCATAATCAGGAGGCTTTGGACGATTTATTCAAGCGCCATCCCGATGTCGAACTGATGTTCGTCGAGAGCGGCGGCGACAATCTGGCTGCGACATTCAGCCCCGAACTTGCGGACACAGTCATCTATGTCATCGATGTGGCAGCCGGTGACAAAATTCCCCGTAAAGGCGGCCCAGGGATTACTCGCTCCGACCTGCTTGTGATCAACAAGATCGATCTCGCGCCGCATGTCGGCGCGGATCTTTCTGTCATGGATCGGGACAGTAAGCGGATGCGGGGCGACCTGCCCTATCTTTTCACGAATCTCAAGACAGGACAGGGGCTCGATCAGGTCGTGGCGTGGGTCGAGCGGCTCTTGCCGCAGCGAGCCAGGACCGTGAAAGGTAAGACGTGAAAGGTGAACCAAGGGGACTGGCTCCGACGTCTGCGGCTGTGCCTGTCCCGCTGCCCCGACGGGGACAGGCGCCAGGAAGAAAAGCGCCAGCCCCCGTCATTCACCATTCACCATTCACCATTCACGAATCGCTGGTCGGCCGGCGCGGGGCTCTGTCCTACGAGTTCGAGCGGGAGGGGCCACGCACAGTCCTGACACGTTCGTCTTGCACCAGCCCCTGGCATCACTTCCCACCTTCCTATCTCGACGACAGCGGCTGTGCTTACACCTGGCTTGTGAATCCATCCGGCGGTTTGGTTGGCGGCGATCAGGTGTCGGTGGAGGCGCAGCTCCATGCCGGGGCTCATGTGCTCATGACGAGTCCCTCGGCCAATCGTGTCTATCGAAGTCTGGCTGAGCCGGCGCTACAAGAAATTCGTCTTTCGGTCGGCCCTGACGCGAGGCTGGAATGGTTGCCCGAGGTCACGATCCCTTTTGCCGGGTCTCGCTTTCGCCAATCGATCCATGTGGATTTGGCGCCAGGCGCGACGGTGGTCCTGTGGGATGCCATGGCTTCCGGCCGGGTTGCAAGACAGGAACGCTGGGCCTTTACATCGATTGAAAACGAGATCTGTATAAGGGGACTGGCTCCGGCTGAGAAGGGGGACAGTCCCGGTGCGGGACAGTCCCAGCCGGTGCCTGTCCCCCTCCTCAGCGAACGGTATCGCGTGGTTCCTGGCCAACTGCCTGAATCGGTAGGCCTCGTCGGAAGCTGGGACTATGTAGCGTCGGTCTTTGTCATTGGCGATGCAGTCGATGTCGAGGTCTGGAAACGCCTTGATGTTGTACTTGCCTCGATTCTCGATCGGCGCCCTGGCCTTGTGCTGGGAGGAGTTTCAACTCCCGCAACTCCTGGCTTAGTGGTTAAAATCGTTGCCAGATCTGCGCCGGACCTAACCGTGACGTTGGAGGCAATCTGGGTAGCGATTCGGAAAGAGCTGTGGGATCTTCCGGTTCCGAATTTGCGAAGGTATTGAATAGGCTGAAGGCTGAAGGGGTTCAGGCCGAAGGCCGAAGGGGTAAAGGGAGCAAGGCTGAAGGTCGGAATTCGGAGTCCGACGCTTCTAAAGCTTCTCTCTTGGGCATTGTATTTCCACCTTCGGCCTATCAACCTTCAGCCTTAACCTCTGAACCCCTTCAGCCTATTATGCTATAAAACCGCATGCGTATCTTTCGTATCGCCATGGTGCAAATGAATCCGACGGTCGGGGATCTGGATGGGAACGTCCACCGGATCACGGCTTGGCTTCGAGAGGCCAAGAAGGCGAAGGCCGACTTGGTTGCATTCCCGGAGTTGGCCATCACCGGCTATCCTCCGGAAGACCTCCTACTCAAGCCTCGTTTTATCGAGGACAACCGTCGCGCGCTTCAGGAAATAGTTCGCCATTGCCGGGGCCTTGTTGCAGTGGTGGGCTATGTCAGCCAGAGCGATGGGCCGGACCTGAAACCGGCTCGCTCATCGGTGGTGCAGGCAGGCGCGCATGAACTCTACAATGCAGCTGCGGTCATCGCAGATCAAAAACTCATCACGACCTATTGCAAGTGGTACTTGCCGAATTACGGGGTATTCGACGAGAGCCGCTATTTTCATCCAGGCCGCAGGCTGCCGCTCATTCGTCTGCGCGGCACGATGGTTGGGGTCAACATTTGCGAGGATGTCTGGTTGCCTGATGGTCCGACCGGGTTCCAGGCGGCAGCAGGCGCTGAAGTTATCGTGAATATCAATGCCTCGCCGTTTCATTTGGGCAAGAGCCGGGTGCGTGAGCAGATGCTGGCAACCCGCGCGAGGGAAAATGGAGTGGTCCTCACGTATACCAACGCGGTCGGCGCTCAAGATGAACTGGTGTTCGATGGGAGCAGTGTGATTCTCGACCATCAGGGTGAGGTCATCGCGCGGGGGAAAGCCTTTGAAGAGGATCTGATTGTGGCAGACCTCAACATGGAAGCGGTCGCGCGGGCGAGACGGACCGGCCGGAAAAAACTCTTGCCGAGGCCTATGGCTTCTGCGGTAGAGGTCTGTGTCGCGCCGCTTCGGTCTGTCCAAAAGAAACGGGCGCGAGCGGTCTCCAATCTGGCGGCAGTTCTGGATCCGCTGGAGGAAGTCTATTTGGCCCTCACGCTTGGTGTGCGCGATTACGTCAAGAAAAATGGATTTGCGCGCGCCGTCATCGGCTTAAGCGGCGGGGTGGATTCGGCGCTGACCGCCGCGATCGCGGTCGATGCGTTGGGCGCCGAGAACGTGTGGGGCCTGTTCATGCCGTCGCCCTATACGTCGCAAGACAGCCATGAGGACGTTGCCGAATTGACGAACAGGCTGGGGATCTCCGTCCGGACGATTCCCATCACGGGGCTCTTCGATACCTACAAGCATGCATTGATGGAGACCTTCGCAGGGCGCGCGCCGGATACGACGGAAGAGAATCTCCAGGCCCGCATCCGTGGCAATCTCCTCATGGCCTTCTCCAACAAGTTCGGCCATTTGGTCCTGACGACCGGTAACAAGAGCGAGATGAGTGTGGGGTATGCCACGTTATACGGCGACATGGCCGGCGGTTTCGCCGTAATCAAGGACGTCCCCAAGACGATGGTGTATGACTTGGCGCGTCTCCGCAACCTCCGTAGCGTAACTCCGGTGATTCCCAAACGGACATTGGATCGTCCGCCCACCGCCGAACTGAGGCCCAATCAAAAGGATGAAGACTCGCTCCCTCCTTACGAAGTGCTTGATCCCATTCTCCAGGCCTATGTGGAAGAAGATCGGTCACTCGAAGAGATCGTCGAAGCAGGGTACGACCGTGCCACAGTAGCGCGTGTCATGAGGATGGTGGATGGCAGTGAGTACAAGCGCCGACAGGCGCCGATCGGCATTAAGATTACCCATCGGGCCTTGGGGAAGGATCGGCGGATGCCGATTACGAACGGGTATCGGAATTCGTAGGCTGAAGGGGTTCAGGCTGAAGGCCGAAGCCTGAAGGTCGGAACTCTGAACACTTCAGCCTGAATCCCTTCAGCCTATCAGCCTTCATTCATTTTTGCTGCTGATTCTGGCTCCCGAGTTGCTTTTTCATGGATTGCAGTTCCTGCTTGAGGGTTTCCACCTCCTGAGCCAAGGCCCCTGTGGAGCAAGCCCTGGCTTCGGCCGCACGAGCTGCTTCTAGCGACGCTTGGTCCAGTAGCTGATAATCGAAGGCAACAAACCTGTCGGTCACCTTCTTGATCGTCGGCGGTTTCGGGCTGTCGGTTCGGAGAGCGGCTTGCGGAGTGAACTGCAGGATACGGTATCTGAGGCCTGAATAATCGAGTGGTTCCTGTGATCGGTAGGGGAGATCGGTAAAGTCCAGGTTCGTGCGCATCGGGTTGTAGCGAAATTGAGAGAGGATCACATAGAGCTGCCGATCGTAGGCGTAGAGAGAGCCGGCGGTTATTTCCGTGGTCGTTGATTGAAATCTATTCGAACCTTCGCGCGTCGTCACCACACGATATTCGATCGAATGGTTGGCAGATGCCGTACGTAAGCCCTCCGCAAGCAGTGGAGCGAGGAACTGGATCTGATCTTCCGAAAAGAGGGGGTAGGTAGAGGGCTGCCCCGCAAAGCCTTCGACGACACGACGATGGGGTCCGATACCTTCGTCACGAATTCTTAATCCTGTCAATAGCTGGGCGAGCAGGGCTGGTTCCAGACTGATCGGATGGCTGGCCTGAATCAACGGGTCAGAAATGGTCTGCAGCGACACGGATCCGCGAGCGTCCTCAAAGAGGATGTTCCCGCTCGGGGCGGTCGTGCTGCAAGCGGTGCCGGCTACACAGAGCAGGGTCAGCACAATACTGCACAAAGGAATCGTGAAGCGTGAAGCGTAAAACGTGAAGCGGGGGGCAGGCTGATACTTTGGTGAAGGAGTCATCGGTGGGAGTGAATTTAACAGGGTTTAGGCTGAAGGTCGATAGGCTGAAGACTGAAGGTTTTGAAACGGTGGGCTCCGAATTCCGACCTTCAGTCTGAACCCCTTCAGCCTATCAGCCTTCATTCATTTTTGCTGCTGATTCTGGCTCCCGAGTTGCTTTTGAATGGACTCCAGTTGCTTCTTGAGGGTTTCCACCTCCTGAGCCAGGGCTGCTGTGTTGCGAGCCTGAGCTTCGGCTGTGCGGGCCTGGATCTCGGCTGCGGTCCGGGCCTGGGCCTCGGCTGTGCGGGCCTGAGCTTCGGCCGCGCGAGCGGCTTCCAGCGTCTTGTCATCCATCTGAGGTGCTGCTTGTTTTTTGGCTTCGAGATTTCGCCAGGCCTGTTGCAGCAGCTGATAATCGACGGCAAGAAATCTATCGGTCGGTTTTCCTCCTGCCGGCGGATCAGGACTATCGGTTCGGAGGGCGGCTTTCGGGGTGAACCGCAGGGTACGGTACTTGAGGCCTGAATAATCGAGTGGCTGCTGTGATCGGTGGGCGGCATCATTCATGTCCAGGTTCGTCAGCGTCGGGTTGACACGAAATTGAGAGAGGATCACGTACAACTGCCGGCCATAGGCGTAGAGAGAGCCGGACGTTGTTTCCCTGGTCGCCGATTGAAACCTATTAGAACCTTCGTACGTCGTCACGACACGAAACTCGACAGACTGATTGGCGGTTGCCGTACGTAACCCCTGGGCAAGTAGCGGCGCGAGGAATTGGACCTGATCTTCCGAAAAGAGGGGATAGGTGAGGGCTGCCTTCCCTTCAACTAAAGTCTGGATGCCCTTGACATGGTGTTCTCCAAGACCTTCGTCGTGAAGCTCTATACCTGTCAGTAGCTGGGTGAGAAGGGCCGGTTCCAGATTGATCGGATGGTTAGCCTGAATCGACCGGTCTGAAATCGTTTGGAGGGATACGGATCCGTGAGGGCCGTCAAAGAGGATTTTCCCGGTCGGGCCAGTCGTAGCACAGGCGGTGACGGCTACACAGAGCAGAGCCAGCAGAAGCGAACGACCGTGAGACAGTTTTCTCGCTAAATGCTGCGGTGAAGAAGTCATAGGTGGGAACGAATGTAGCATAGACGATTGGCCATTGCCAGGAGTCTGCCCGAGTTCAGACCGCACTGGATATATTCATGATTTTTCAGAGCGCGATGGCATGCACCCTGCTGACTGCCAACAACAACCGCCATCGTCTCAACAGGTTCCTATTTCTGATTCAGGTCGAAAAACAACCACACCGAAAAGATGTTGTTCATGCGATCGTTACTGCTCGAATGCGTATCGATATATTGGTTCAAATAACCGATTTCCGTTTTAATCTCCGGGGTGAAACGATATCCGAACCCGACAAAGCCGCGGTTTTGATCGAACCCTTGGCGCGATTTGAGTTGTGGCCCCCAGTCCGTCTGATACAGATTCACGAACACCTCATCCCACACCACAAAATCTACACCAGGAAGGAGAGAGACGGGCCAGGAGAATTTGAAAAATTGACGAAACCGCCCGGCGGAATCACCCCCGTTGGCTTGCCAGCGCTGTTCCAGCCGTGATCGGCTGGTAAAGGCACCGAGAGGCGTCGATCCTGACCACATATATTGCTCCCATAGTCTGTTTTCAGGAATATCTGTGTGGTCGGGCAGGTAGTTCTCGACTCGAGCATACCCCAACCACACAGTGGAATGGTCCGTAAGCGCATAGCCGAGGCCGGGACGAAGCAACGATTGGTTCAGTGCAATGTCCGACGAACAACATTCTCGAGCCCGAACCTGACCCTCCATCCACCAGAGCCATCGTTTGCTGAGCTCAGGATTCAGGTACGCGAAATTCCCTCGTGCCAACGCAACTCCCCATACTCCGGTATCGCTTTGCAGCTCCGCCCAGGCAGTCGACGAAGTGAACGGCATCAGGGAGCATGCGACCATCGCGGTGACGAGATATAGCGCAGGGAGAAGTAATCGAGCCGATCGCATGATCGAACGGTGACAGATCAACTTCATAGTCATTGTTAGAATTCCTCTGGTAGGGATCGGGTCGTCACAGAGATTGTGTCGTCCATAGCCGGGAACTACTCCCGCGATCCTTGCGTTGCTGGAGATGGCCAGCGGGACCTTAACATAAACGCCTTTCGCCAGGCTAGGAACTTGTCCAACATGGCCTTCGCAACGAGGCGAAGGCGGTGGGCCAGATGCGAGGCCGCAGGCTTGAAATAAATCGGATGTGCATTCGCGTGAAGACATTCAGGATTGTGTCGGGCCAAGTACGACTCAGATGGTTCCGGATTGTTCGCCGCGGCAGAACGGTCAATGTTGAACAGGTTCCTAGCGCCGATTGCTGATCCATCGCGGCCACTGGCACAAGTCGCTCTCGATAAGAACCACTCGGTAGGGTAAAGTGACGGGCTATTCATACAGCATGAATCGCCGATGAGAGGTGTGGCTGGCCTCCTCCCTGACGATCTTCAGGCTGCATCACGATGTCTCGCCCGTCTCGCTCATAGACATAAGATCAAAAGGCCTCGAATAGATAGGATGTCGCACCGGCCCGATCCGGCGCGTTAGGGCTTCTTACTTTTTTCAAGCGGGCAGCCGATGATGTCACCGGGCACTGGGTTTAGTAAAGGCGCTACGGCAAGACGGTGGCCGCGCTTACTTAATCGTTGGGCGCCATAGACCCAAACGATCGACAATGGCACTTTCTGAGAGGAACTCATTATGGGATTGACCGCCGTACTCACTCCCGTCGAAGAAGGTGGCTATATTGCCTTAAACCCTGAAACTGGCACCACTACGCAGGGTGAAACTGTCGAAGAGGCCATCTCTTATTTGCAGGAAGCCACTGTGCTGTATCTGGCCGAGTTCCCAATTTGTTCACCCGGTCATCCGCTGGTAACCACGTTTAGCGTTCCATCACATGCCTAAACTTCCCCACATTTCCGGCCTTGCAATCGTCAAGGCACGGGAGCGTTTGGGGTTCGAGAGACTTCGCCAGTCAGGAAACCATGTGGTCATGGGGCGCAATGGAAAAGGCTGTGTTGCTCCCATGCACCGCGAAGTCAAGGTGGGGACATTAGCCGGTTTACTTCGTCAAGCGGGTGTATCGCCAGATGAATTCATGAAAGCGTTGTGAAGTGCTGCGCAACAAGGCAACTGAACAGGGGCGGTATTCCTTGGTGATTCAGGCATGAGCAACTGTCTTGATTGTCAAGATGCCAGCACGGGTTCTGCTCTCCATGGTGT
>CXWL01039982.1_pt1 | contig 12191 bp, 7 predicted proteins | sample 590931 | NCBI WGS metagenome assembly CXWL01 (sample SAMEA3498368, study PRJEB10139) | groundwater metagenome | biome: water well; material: biofilm material | place: Germany | collected 2015-04-27
GGCGATGGGCGTCTTGCACTTCGGGCACCGCGAGCCGGGGCTGACGATGCTCTCGTCAGCGGGCAGGCGACCGATGACGACGTTCAAGAAGCTGCCCACGCACAGGCCGAAGAACGCTACCCAAACGGCGAAGGCCGCGTTGACGAAGCTCAAGCCGCTTTGCTCTCGCCCGCGGTCATCGGTGCGCGCAACTGCGCCATGCGGGCCACGGCCTTTTGGTCTTCCTCACTGAAAGTCACCGCCACCCCGAAGCCCGTCTTGCGCCGTTTGCCGAAGGCGATGTCGGTGCGCGCCCAGGCCACGCTGCCCTTCCATTCGAGCGCTTGACCCCAGGGAAACTGCACCCGCACCGTCAGTTGCGTGCCCACCCGCGGCAGCACCGGAGTGGCGACGAAAACACCCTTCACGTCCTTGCCGCGTTCCACATAGAGGTTGTGGTCGGTCAAGGTGTCGACCGAAATATCGTAGCGGTCGAAGAGGGGCTCTTGCTTGTCGAACTTGGCCAGCTCGTCGTCGATGAGCGCTCCCAAATCGACGATGGGCCCTTCGTCTTTCACCTTCTCGACGTGCATCGCCTTCTTCGGCAACGGTGGCGGCAATTGCGGCGCCGCGTCGAGCTCGAGAGACATGATGTCGTCGGCCGCCAGCGCATTGAGCTTGGAAAGGCCCGAGTCAGAAGCGGCCGCGGCCTCTTCACCGCCCACCATTGGCAACAACTGCGCCAGAGGGTCACGCAGCAACATGCGAATCGGCACGCTTGAATCAGCGCCAAGCGCCTTCACCATTTCGCCGACGGCCGACTCTTCTTCGTCGTTCACCATCAACACAAAGCGCGCCTGGGTCGACTGCCGCACTTCGTTGACCAGCCCCGCCATTTGTTCCCGAGACAGCCCCCCGGTGGAAGGGTTCAAAATCACCAGGTTCGGCTGCGAGAGCGAAATCAGGTCAGGAGTCAGCCCATCGCGGCCGCACACCGTATCGACGATGCGCGTGTCCGAGTGCAGCAGCTCCGAGAGCAGCTGCAGCAACATCGCGTCATCGTCGACGAGGACGATGACCGCTGGGCCAGCTGAAGCCATCAGCGCCCTTTGCCTCCGTGGGTTTCAGGCTCGAGCGCCATCGCCCGTTCAACCATCGCGGGCGAGGTGGCGTTGGCCTTGGCGGTGTCGAGAGAGATGAGGCCCCTGCGGTGCAGGTCCACCAGGTGCTGGTCGAAGGTCTGGGTGCCCAAATCTTCGGAGCTGCGTTCCATGTGGGTCGCCAGCTCAGCCGTCTTATTCGGGTCGCGAATCGCCTGCTGCATGCCCAAAGTGGTGAGCAGCGCTTCGCAGGCCGGCACCAGGCCCTGGCCGTCAGAACGGGGCAGCAAGCGCAGGCTCACCACGGCCTTGAGCACGTCGGCGAGGCGGCCACGCGCCAGGGTCTGCTCATCGGTGGGAAAGAGGCCCGCGAAACGGCCGATGGTGCGCACCACGTCCATGGTGTGCAGCGTGCCGATGACGAGGTGGCCGGTTTCCGCCGCTTTCAAGCAGGTGTCGGCGGTCTCGGGGTCACGCAATTCGCCCACCATGATGATGTCGGGGTCTTGCCGCATCGCCGCGCGCAGGGCGTGCTTGAAGCTCTCGGTGTCGCTGCCCACTTCGCGTTGAATGATGAGCGACTGCGAGACCGGGTAGATGAATTCAATCGGGTCTTCGATGGTGATGATGTGCAGGCGCTCCGAGGCGTTGATGCGCTGGAGCATCGCGGCGATGGTGGTCGACTTGCCTTGCCCGGTGGCGCCGGTAATCAGCACCAGACCTTCACGCGCCTGCGACACCCGCTCGATGATGGGCGGCAGGCCGAGCTTTTCGACCGTGGGTATCTCGAAGGGAATGACGCGCAGCACCAGGCCGTAGCTGTTGCGCTGGCGAAAGACGCTGACGCGAAAGCGCGACACCCCGGGAATGCTGTAGCTGCGATCGACTTCGTTGCCGCTCAGGTCTTGCTTGCCGAGCACGATGCGAGCCGCCGCCGCGGTGTCGTCGGGCTTCAAGGGTTCCATGCGGGCGCCGTAGAGCGAGCCGTTGACCCGGTAGGTCGGCGGGTAACCGACTTCTAAGTGAATGTCGCTGACGTTCTTCTTCACGCCGAGCGCCAACAGCGCATCGAACTGTTGCTGATTCATGCAGCCTCCAAAGGCCGCCGAGCATGGCATGCCTGCGTTGGTCTGCCAGATCTTTTGCTTAAGCCCCCCTTACGCCTATACGCGTCGTTCATGAACTGCCTGGTGACGCTCATTTTCTTGGCCAGTGCCCCCGTCGTCGCGGGTGCCGACGCTCGCGAAGAGGTTCCGGCACCACGGCTGAGGTGGAACCCGGCCATCGATTTGCCCGTCACCGCTACTATGGCGGCGGGCCTGTTGCTTTCGGAGACCGTGTTCAAGAAAGCGCTCGCTCCAGCCAACTGCCGCTGGTGTGGCCACAACGCGGTCGACGACGCGTTCACGGGTCTTCGGGTTCCCCTGGCTTCGCAAGGCACGATGGACCTCTTGAGCTACCTCACGGTTGGCGTCTTGCCCTTGGCCGCGCTGGGTTACGACTTCTGGCAAGCGACCGACCTGAAGAATTTCGGCATCGACGCGCTGCTGGTGATGGAAGCGATGTTCGCCGCGGCCACATTCAATCAGGTGGTGAAGTTCGCGGTCGGGCGCGAGCGGCCTTTCGTGGCGCGCTTGGCGCAAGAAGGCAAGGGCACCACTCACTCGCCCGAAGACAACAATCTCTCGTTCTTTTCGGGCCACACCTCGATGGCGTTTTCGCTTGCGGTCGCTGTGGGCACCGTGGCCGAGCTGCGCCGTTACCGGCACCGCGTCTGGGTGTGGACCGTGGGTCTGTCTCTCGCCACTGCCACCGCGGTGCTGCGCATGGCCGCTGACAAGCACTACTTCACCGATGTGTTGACCGGAGCGCTGGTGGGTGGAGCGCTGGGCTACTTCATTCCCGCCTGGTTGCACGGAGTCGAAGAGCAGCCCGCGACGACGGCCCGCTTGCTGCCGATGCCGGGCGGCCTCGCCCTGGTGGGCCATTTCTAGGCAGCTATATTTCGTGGTCAGCGCGCTCCTGTTGAGCACCGGGTGCGCGACTACCAAACCCACCCCTGACGCGCTGCTCGTCGACGACATCGAACTCGAAGGCGTCAAAGGCGTTGAAGAAAGTGAGATTAAGAAGCGCATTCTCACCAGCGAGACTGGCTTCCTGCCTGGTTGGTTTCCGATTTGGGGCCGCGATGATTATTTCGATGCCACTGCTTGGCAGGCCGACTTGCGCCGGGTGGAGCGCTACTACCAGGCGCAGGGCTACTATCGCGCCAAAGTGGTCGAAGAGAAGGTGAGGCCGATACCCGGCGAGCGGGTGGTGCTCTCGCTGCGCGTTGAAGAAGGCCCCGCGGTGAAGTTGAAGAAGCTCGAGCTCAAAGGGCTCGAAGGGCTGCCGGCCGAGCAGCGGGAAGAAGTCCTAAAGAAGCTGCCGCTGAAGGTGGACGATATCTTCGTCGAAGACGCCTGGACGAAGTTGAAGGACCTGATTCCCGAACGGCTGCGCGAGCTGGGTTACGTGGAAGTGGTGCTCGAAGGCGAAGCAGTGGTGAACGTCGATGGCTCCACCGTGCAGGCGCAGGCGCAGGTGACGACCGGCCCCCGCTACAAGATGGGTAACGTACTGGTCGACCTGGGTGAGAGCCGTGTCAGCCGCGACACGATTCTGTTACAGGCCAAGAGCGCGTTCTCGACGGACGACTGGTACAGCGACACCGCGCTGGCTGACATTCAAGCCCGCGTTTTTCAGATGGGCGTGTTCTCGGCGGTACGGGTGAACCGGGCTTCGGTCGACCGGGCGAAGCGCGCGGTGGACATCGCGGTCAAAGTCAGTGACGCGCCCTTTCACAGCATTCGCGCCGGCGTGGGCTTGGGCATCGACCAGGTGCGGCAAGAAGGCAGTGGTTCCATCGAGCTCACCCATCGCAACTTCTTCGGAGGCCTGCGCCGCGGCAGCCTGAAAATCAAAGGCGGGTACGCGTTTCTGCCCGACGTCTACAACGTGGCGATTCAATCGCCCGGAGCTCAGAGCGGCCCGGTCTTTTCGGTGCACGGTGAATTCGAGCAGCCGCCGCTCAATTGGACGAAGGGCCCCGAAGTCTTGCGCAACGAGCTCAATAAGCTCAGCTTTCAAACTTCGCTCGATGGGTTTTCGGGTTTGGAGCCCAGCTACAAATACGTGGGCGTGGCGTGGAAGGTGGGCTTGCTGTGGAAGCCGACCACCCACCTGCGCGTTTTTCCCAGCTACAACCTCGAGTTCTACCCGGTGCTCTCGTCGGAAATTCCGCTCGATGGGCGTGCTCCGGAACAAGCCGTGGGTTGCCGAGAACCGTGCCCGCTGTCGTATCTGGAAGAGACGATTGAATACGACCGGCGCGACAGTTTGCTCGAGCCACGGTCGGGCTTCTACGCCGCGGTGGCGTTTCAGCAAGGCGGCGGCGCTCTGCAAGGCCAGTTCTCGTTCTACCGAATACTGCCCGAGGTGCGCGGGTACTTGAGCTTCGGCGAAGAGAAGAAAGTGACGCTTTCGGCGAAGCTGAAGATGGGCACGCTGCTCAGCGGCGCTTCTGATGGCAACACTCCCATCGTGGCGCGCTTTTTTTCCGGAGGTGCTTCATCGATGCGCGGCTTCAACAGCCGCAGGCTCTCGCCGATGACGGCGGTGGCCAAGAGCGGGTCGGCCGATAGTCTGGTGGCTCCCTTCGGTGCGCGTGAGGGTGAGACGTTGCCCATCGGTGGCAAAGGGCTCGTCGAGGCCGCGTTCGAAGTGCGGTGGAATCTCATCGGTGATTTGGTGTTGGCCGTCTTCTTCGACGCCGGCTTCGTCACCAAAGACTCGCTGCCGGTGGGAAACCCCGGCCAGCTCTTCGCCAACCTGCAATACGCTTCGGGCTTGGGCTTGCGCTACCGCACCCCGGTGGGCCCGATTCGCGTCGATTTTGCCATGCGCTTGCCGATCGGGCCCGGGCTGTCAGTGGTGCAGAATAACCCCGCGCGCCCGGTGGTGTATCCGGTAGATGGAAGCTGTTTCGGGCTCTTTGACGCTGGGCCTAACCACGGCGGCAGCCCTGAGGGGCGCTGCGTGATTCAGTTCTCGGTGGGTGAAGCGTTCTAGGTGAGACGGTCGAAGGCTCGAGCGAGCGCAGCGCCAGCAAGCATTTAGATAGGCAGAGGGGTGACGACGGTCCGCCCCGCATTTCGCTGTGCTCGGCCCGCCTCTTTAGAACTGCAGCTTGCTCAATATCTGCTCGAGAAACTCAACCCGTGAATCCACCGGGCCTCGCGCCGGCAACCAGGCCACTTTGCGCTCGCGCAATTTCGTTAGGTACCAGGTGTGTTGACGCTCGCGAAACCCCGGTTCGCGCCGAGCGCCGTCTTGCGCGAAGGCGAAGTCGGGCGCGCAGATGACCAGCGCGTCATAAGGGCGGCGCGAGAGCTCTTCCAGCTCGGGTTCGGCTTGGCCGAACATTTCGTGGCAATAGAAGAGCGTGGCCAGGGGCGTGGTGTCACAGATGAGAAAACGATGGGCGTTCTGCGCGAGCTCTTCTTCGCGTTGAACCTGCTCGCGCGCGATTCGCAGCATGTCCGCGTAGATGAGCTTGCCCTTGCGTTTTTCCCACAGCTCCCGGCCGTACTCAGCGGCCCAGGACGTCTGTAGTTGCTTGGCGAGCGCCTCGGCGAGCGTGGTCTTGCCCGTCGATTCGCCGCCGAGAATGCCAACCCGCTTGACGAAGGACGCATAGACCAGCGGCGACATTCGCTGCCGGTTGCCATGAATGTCGGCGCGCAGCGTGGTGCCTGAAACGGGCACGTTTCGGCGTTCTTCGTCCACGCAGACGTGGGTGACGGGGTGGCCGAAGTGTTTGGCCAGCACCTGGGCGAAGCCATCGCCATCGCGCTCGCTGGTGAATACCGCGTCGACCGTGTGGCCTAACCGTTCGAGGCAAAGTTTGGCGGCGAGGTCTCGGTGCAGGCTCTCTGGAGCGACGTTGGGAGGCACTTCGCTGGCGGGGAGCACCAACCTCTCGACGGTGGGAAAGAGCTCCTCCAGCCATTGTTCGCGCCGCGTCGGCTCGCAGCCCGGAAATTCAGGGTTGCTGTAGCTGATGATGGAAAGCGAATCGCACCGCGACATCGCTTGGCGAATGATGAATTCGTGGCCGTGGTGCAGCGGAGCAAATTTGCCCACCAACAGACCGCGCGCGAAGCGTTCGTTCATCGAGCGCACTCCCGTGTCCATGAGCGCATTGAGATGGCGGCGTTCACCCAGAAGCCAGCGTAGAGCACGGCGGCAAGGGTAAGCCCTCTAGACCCAAAGAGGGAAACGGAAAGGGTGTTCATTCCTAGCCAGAACCACCAGGTCTCGAGCCTGAAGCGCCATCAACGGTAAAAATGTGGTCGGGCCCGGTGCATCACCTACGAAACGTACCGCCCCACGGCGAAGCGGGTGGTCATCACGATGAGCAGCGCGATACTGACGGCCGCGTAGAGCACGCGCACCCACCGCGGGCGCTGAGCAAGCAACTGCGCCAACACCAGCAAGCTGGGAAACGCGGCGAGCCCATAGCGGCCGAGCCCGATGAAGTCGCGGCTGGCATAGAGCGGCAACAGCAGCACCGCCGCTACGTACGCGGTGTAACCCCAGCCCAACCGGTATCGCATCGGCCAGGCCAGCGCCAACAGACCGAGCGCGAGGCTCAGGTGAATGAGTGGAGAGATGAAGCCCGGCAAATCGCGTTGCGTTTCGAAGAGCGCGGGCTTGATGCCGCCGTGGTCGACGAGCTGCCCCCAGCCGGCCTGGGTGTGAAGAAAGGCCAGGGGGTCCGAGAAGGTGAGGCCCAAGTAAGTCATGTAGGCGACGAGCCCGGCGCCGCCGAGCGCCGGCAAGGCGATGCGCCACGAGAATGGCTTGCCTTCCTGCCGCGTCAGTTCCCACTCGCGCACCATCAGACCGAAGACCACCGCGGGGCCCACCGGTCGGGTGGCGGTGGCCAGCGCGGCGAAGAGAATCGCCATGCCCAGGTGCCTTCGTTCCAGCGCCAGAAAGGCCGAGGCCACCAACAGCAAGAAGAGCGCGTCGGAATAGACCGCCCCTACCAGGTAGTAGGCGAACGGCCACATCAACAGCAGCAAGAGCGAGAGGTCGGCGGCTTGCGGCTTGAGTGTTTTCGCCCAACGGTGAAAGACGAGCGTGCCCAGTGCTCCGCTGAGCAAGGTGACCGCGATGCCGGAAAGAAAACTGTCGAGGCCCACCGCGATAAGCCCACGCATCAAAAGTGGATAGAGCGGAAAGTACGCCACTGAGCTCTGTTGGTTGGCGACGTACGAATAGCCTTCGGTGGCGATTATTTGGTACCAGCCGCAGTCCCACCGCAGCCACATGTCGATGAAGGGGTACGCCGCCCAGCGGTCGGTGGTTTGGCCGGGCCCGGTGACCCCCACCCACTTCAGGGCGATGACGCCGACGCTCACGCAGCAGAGCGCCAAGAGGGCATGGAGGGCGAGAGGAGGGAGCCGGCGCACTTTAAGTCGGTATCGTAGCTGTCTCGGGGTTAGTTTCTATTGTCATGTCTGTGCCGTCGCCAGAGGAGTTGCCGACGAGCCCCGAGGTGCCGCTGGCCCCGAAGCGGCGCCGGCGTTGGCCCTGGGTGCTTGGCGGCATCGTGCTGACCTTGGTGTTTCTGGTGATGGGAGCGTTCCTCTATCTGCGCACCGCGGCGGGTGGCGAGCTGCTCAAGGCCCAGGTGCTGCGGGCGGCCTCGGCTGCGTTGCGGGGCAAATTGGAGTTGGGCGAGGTGCGGTTGTGGGGCGCCTTCGCCACCCTGACGGAAGTGAAGCTCTTCACCCCCGAGGGCGAGTTGGTGGCCCATATCGAGAGGGTGCAGGCGCGGGTCGAGTTGTGGGCGCTGACCCGGGGGGAAGTGCGGCTCGATGAAGTGCAGCTCGACGGGCCCCACCTGTACTTGAAGACCGATGACCGGGGGCTCAATCTTTCCCGGGCTCTTGCCTCGCGCTCCGGCACCATTCCGGCGGAAAAATCAGAGAGCGCGGGCGTGCGCTTCGGAGTGCGAAGTCTGGCGCTGCGCCGTGGCAGCTTCGAATTGCAGACTGGCAATGAGCCCACGCGCCAGCTCGACTTCGATGAATTGATGGCTGATGGGCAAGTGGTGGGCTCCACCGCGCCGCTGCAGTTGGAAGGCACGTTGAAGTTGAGCGGGCAGTCCCGCGCTCCCTTGGCCGCGCCGCTGAGCATCGACATCGCGATGCGCAATCAGTCGAGCAACTCGACGCTGGGGAATGTGGCGCTGCAGTGGGGCGGCTCGCGCCTGCAGGCCCGCGTCGGTTTGCCGGCGCTGGAAATCGATATCGAGGCGCTGGAAATTGCCGAAGCGATGCGTCGAGCATGGGGAATCGAATTTGAAGATGACGCGCCTTGGCGTCTGAAGGGGTTGCTCTCGCTTAAGCGCGCCGAGCTTTCGGCGCAAGCCGCGGGCGCCAAAGCGTCGCTCACCGCGTCGTATTCGCTGGAGCCAATGAAGGTCGACCTTTTCTTGTTGAAGGTAGACGAGCTGTCGGCACGGCTTTTCTCGAAAGGGTTGGCTCCGTCCACCGTGTCATTGAAGGTGGAAGGCGCGCTCGCAGACGTCTCGAACGCGCTCGTCACGGGGAACGCGACAGCGTCGGCGAGTTGGAAAGGGCCCAACGGCGCGCAGTGGGCGGACGCACAGCTCAAACTGACCGCCCAAGGCGGGGCCGTCGACATTCCTGCGCTCACGGCGCGCGTCTTCGGCTCCAAGCTTGAAGCGAACGGCCGCGGTGATGTTCGCAACGTGGCGGTGAAAGGCACCTGGACCATCGCTTCTGCCGCGGCGCTCAGCCGCGGTCTCACCCATGCGCTGAGTCTCGAGCCGGTGTCCACCAGCGGCAGCGGCCGGCTGGACCTGAGCCTCGATGGCACCTGGAGTGCTCCGAAAGTCTCGGGGCGTGGCCGCTTCGAGTCGCTGTCGTTTCCCGGCGTGAAACTGATTGGGCTCGTGGTTGACGCGCGCGTGCCCAACCTCGGCCGGCCCTACGAAGCGGGAGGAGAATTGACCCTGGCGCGGCTCGACCTCGGCGAGCAGCACCTCGAGGCCATCGACGCCAAAGTGTCGACCTGGGGCCGCAAGCTCGAGGCGAAGCTGACCGCCAAGGGGTTGTCGCAGATTGCTCTCAACCTTACCGGCACTCTGGGTACTGATGCCCGCAGCATGGTGGTCTCGGCGATGAGTTTGAGTTACCCCCAGGCGCAGTGGTCGCTGCTCGCGCCGGTGGAGATGAAGTGGAGCGAAGGGCGGTTTCAGAGCGAGCACTTGACGCTGGTGGCCGACCGGCAGCGGTTGAGTTGGGTCGGCGGGTGGACACCGAAGGCGCTGGACGGAAAGGTTCGCGTCGAGGCTTTGAACCTCTCGCGGTTGCCGGCGCTGCTGGGCACCGGTGGGCTGAAGCTCAAAGGCGAAGTGGGGTTGAGCGCCAAGTTGTCGGGCACGGTGAAGGCTCCCGGTGTAGATGCACAGCTCGATTGGAAAGCCGGCGGCATCTACGGCGTCGACGACATCACCCTCGCCTCGAAGGCGATTTACGCAAGAGGCAAGCTGAGCGGTTCGCTCAAGGCGGAAACTTCCGCGGGCGCGGTGGAAGGGGCGTGGAACCTGCCGCTCACCGCCTGGCGCAGAAACGAGAAAGAACCGCTCTCGCTCGATGTGAAGGTGAAAGACGTGGCGACGAAGAAGCTCATCGAGCTCTCAGGCGCGAAGGTCGTAGTGCAGGGTGCGGTCAGCGGCCGGGTGACGGTATCGGGTGACACCCAGGCCCCGCTGGCGATGGTGGAGCTAGAATCGAGCACCCTCGATTTCGCACCGAACGCCAGCGCACCGCACGTGGTGGTCGAAAAGGCCGTGGTGAAATTACAGAGCGACGAGCGGGCGCAGGTCGCGGGGCAATTTGATGTGCAGCTGTTGGGTGGGGGCGTGAAGGTGACGTTGCATTCGGGCGGGCTGGCCAAGAGTTTGCGAGAAGGTTTGCCCTCGGTCGAAGAATGGCGGCGCATGCCGCTGACGGTGAGCTGGAACATCGAGGGACTCGAGAGTCAGAAGGTGTTTCGCGCGGCCGATGTCGCGGGTGAGTTCGCGGGGCTGTTGTCGTCGCGTGGAAAGGTGACTGGGAATATTGCGGAACCGGCTGTCGATGCGTCGTTCGCTTGGACGGGCTTGAAGACGCCACCCCTGCGGGTGCATGACTTGGCAGTCACCGTGCAAACCACGCGCGAGCAGTCGGTGCTCAAGTTGACGCTCTCGCAAGAGGGGCAGATTGCCGGCCTCGCCGATGTCACGGTGGGAGCGGGCTTGGACAAGTGGGCGCGGCTCGACGAGCTCGGCGCCGCGGCGCTCAAGGTCGAAGTCAAAGCGGGGCCGCTTTCGCTGCCGAAGACTCTGGAATTGACCAATGGCCGCACCAAGACCTGGCTCGCCCAGGGTTTGCTGCGGCTGGGTGTTTCGGCGAGCGGCACCCTGGCCACCCCTCAGTGGAAAGCGCGGGCCTCGGTGGAAGCGCATGGCGCCGGCAAGGTGTCGTTGGGGCAGTGGAACGCGTCGTGGGACTACGCGGGAAAGACGCACACCGCGTCGGTGGCGATGTTCTCGCCGCGGGCAGGCGCGCTCAATGCCAAGGCGCAGGCCGAGCTCGAAGTGGGGTTGGCGAGTGTGCGGCGCGGGTTGGCTTGGGCGAGCGCTCCCTTCGATGCGTCGCTCGAGGTCAAGAGTTTCGATATCGCCTTTCTCTCGGGAGTGCACGAGAGCTTGCGCACTGTGGGGGGCATTATCGAGGGGCAGGGCGTGGCACGGGGCACTGCGAAAGACCCCTGGGTAGAAGCGGACCTGGCGATTTCGAAGGGCCAGCTGGGGCTCGCGGGGTTGGGTGAGTACAAAGAGATTGGCGCCAAGTTTCACGTCGACCCGCAGCGCGTCACTCTCCAGCGGTTGAACGCGGTGTCGGGCGCGGGCACGGTGGCATTGAAGGGCGAGGGCACCCGCGTCAAGGCAGGACATTGGGCGCTGCAGGCCTCGGGCGAAACGGTGCAGTTTCCCATTGTGGTCGAAGACCAGACGGTGGCGTCGGCCACGGCGCAGCTGAAAGTCGCGGGGGAATACACGGGGGGGTGGTTGAATCTTCGCGAAGTGACCGTGGCGAAGGCGCGTGTCGATTTGCCGGCCACCAAGCGCAAAGACCTGCAGTCGCTTGATCAGCGCGAAGACATCGTCATCGTTCGGGCCGGCGAAGATTTGGCGCAGGTCAAACGAGAGCGGGCGGAACGAAAAGCGGCAGGAGGTCCCTTCAAGCTGGCGATGGCGGTGTCGCTACCCGACGGTGTTCAGGTTCGCGCCAGCGACTTGCAGGTCGATGCTGATCTCTCCGACGGGTTTCGGGTCGAGTATCAGAATTCGCCTCTGATTTATGGCTCGGTGACGGTGCGCAAGGGCTACGTCGACGTCTTCGGGCGCCGGTTAGATGTAAGCCGTGATTCGCGCATCACCTTCGCGGGAGACCCCAAGAAGCCGTTCTTGAATCTCATCGCGCAGTGGGTGAACGAGCGCGAAGGGGTGACGGTGTACGTGACGGTGAAGAGCCAGGGTCAGCTCGATAAGATTTCGCTCAAGACCCGGTCGGATCCGCCGCTCTCGGAAGGTGAGATCTACACGTTGCTCGCGACCGGCCGCCGCAATCTGAAGCGGGGCTCGGGCGCGGCGATGACTGGCGAGCAGGCGGTCTCGAGCGTAGCGGGCGTGGTGGCGGCGCAGCTGAAGACGGCCTTGATGTCGAAGCTGCCGATACAAATAGACGTACTTAGCGTCGATTCAGGAGAGAAGGGCTTTGGTGACTGGCGCGTCGAAGCCGGCAAGTACTTGAGTGATGATTTCTACGTGGGCTATTTGTTTCAGGCCGGTGCGGACCCCCGGCGCGGGCAGAACACGCACACTGCGCGGGTGGAGTACCAGTGGACGAAGCGCATCTCGGTGGAAGCGTTCGGAGGGAGCGAGCGCTCGGCCGGGGCTGAGTTGGTGTGGAGCTATGAGTACTAGGG
>CXWL01021983.1_pt1 | contig 12190 bp, 13 predicted proteins | sample 590931 | NCBI WGS metagenome assembly CXWL01 (sample SAMEA3498368, study PRJEB10139) | groundwater metagenome | biome: water well; material: biofilm material | place: Germany | collected 2015-04-27
AGGGATCGACTGCCCCGGCACAGGGTAACGAATCGTGCGACGCCAATTCTCCCAGGCTCACCACTTCATTCTCTGCGCGATGGTCTGCGCAGCGGGTTTCGGCTGCACTCAGGACAGTAACAACATTCGGGACCTCGACCCCTACGTCCGTGCTCCGCAGGACCCTCAACCCATTCGTCCTCCCTCCCGCAAACCACCTTCGTCTCCACGCAACAACGTCGCCACGGGCGATCGCGCCTGGATGCCTTCAGGGGGAATCTCAAATCGATGGGAATGTGTCGTCGTTCATCACTCTGGCAGCGACAAATCCACGCCGCAGGGCATGCGCTCCTGGCACATGAAGGGACGCGGCTGGGATGAACTGGGCTATCACTTCGTCATCGGCAACGGCATCGGATACGACGATGGCAAGATTTTCGTCGGCGAAAGATGGCGAAAACAGATGCACGGAGCTCACTGCAAAACCCCCGGCAACCACTACAACGATCATGGAATCGGAGTCTGCCTGATTGGCGACCTCGATTCACATCCCCCCACCAGCAAACAAATCAAAGCCCTGGCCAGACTCTCTTCCTTCCTGGTTCGGCAGTGCGGTCTGTCCAAGAGCAAACTTCTCACCCACGGCGGCATCACCCACAAGACCGCCTGCCCAGGTCGATGCTTTTCAATGTCGCCGGTCCTCCGAACCATGTCCTCCACCGCCCTTTCGGCTTCGTCAAACTAGCAGACATTGCCACCCAGTACCCGCCCAGTCCCTTGTGATAAACGCCCATAGACCGTTTAGCCGGCCCGAGCTTGCTCGGCGCTTTAACCCCGCCAACAAGCAAATACGCTGTAGTTCAATCCGCCCGTGTATGTACGCAAACATCCCCCCCGGAACGTGTCTGGTAGCGAACTAAAGGTTTGCCGGGGCCACTCTTAATGAAATCCACCCGTCAGGTTCATTGAGTCTAAACCTAAAGTTCGACCCCGCTTTTCCGGTGACAGCCCTGTGGCGGGCAGTTATACTATCTTGGGTATATCCGCGCTGAGCGTCACAATCGCCTTAACTGATTGTGTCTCAAAGCCCGGAAAGTCCAGCGAGTCACTGGTAACCGACGGAGGTCATTTCGGCTTGAAGATGGAAGAGTCGGACCCCCGTAAAAACGTCAAGCTGATCATTGCCGGCGTGGTTTTCATCGCCGCGCTGATCACCGCTTGGTTCATGGTAGGCGGTTCGTCGCCCGCCGAAATCGCAGCGAAGCAAATATATATTTGCTCCGAGACCAATCGCACGTTTGAGCACAAGGCCGTCGAAGGTGAAATAGAGCCGATCATGTCGCCGCACTCAAAAAAGAAAACCGGGTACTTGGCCGAGAAGTGCTATTGGCGGAAGATGCCCGACGGCTCCTACAAGGCCAAGAAGAACCCGACGTATGTTCTCCTCAAACGCCGCGTCGATTGGGAATCAACAGAAAAGACCTACTGCCCCGATTGCGAAAGAGAAGTCGTGGGGCACAATCCGATGCCGTCACCTGAAGAGATGCAGGCGGCAGACTAACAGCGAGCCAATTAGAGGATGTGATGTCATGATGCAGCGCCGACTGTCATTTCGATCCAGCAGACGGGACGCTTTCACCCTCATCGAGCTACTCGTCGTCATTTCGATCGTATCGCTTCTTATCTCGCTCCTCCTGCCGGCCCTGTCGGGCGCAAGACGCAGCGGCATGCGCGTCGCCTGTCTCGCCAGCATGAGAGGCACGGGAACCAGCAACGCAGCCTACGGGTCCGACAACGACGATTGGATTCTCGGATCGCCCGCCGGTTCGGGCGGCTATCTACACGGTACGGGCGCCGCCAAGCCTACCGTAGCTTTCGGACCCGCCGTCCAACGATGGGATTTCATGGGGCCAATGGCCTCGATGAACGGTATTCCCTTTGCCGAGGCGTCCGGCATGGTCGCACAGGTGATTAAGCGATTCAACGACATCAGAACCAGCCCCTCCTTCTTGTGCAAAGCCAACAACTTTCTCGCCGTCTACTATAACGGTCCCAACGCCGGCACAGGCAGGATGATCAGTTACAACACCTGTCGATGGCAATTGATGATCCAGGCGGATAGCGCCGCCGCGGCCGGTTTTCCAAAGGATTCATCGGGAATCTCCTGGTATTCAAACAGCTTCCCGGATCTAAAACTCCCCCTGAAATGGCGCCCCTCAATCGGTCGCATCGGCTCACCGGGAAACAAGATTTTTTGCGCCGACGGCTCTCGATTTTCCAACACCGACAGCCCGCCTGACTACGACCTGGATGTCCAGGCTGGTTGGGGAGGAACCTTCTCAGATTCCGGCGCCTTTGCGGACGGGGCCGGGCGGACCAGATCGTGGGACCGCAGTTTCGCCCCCGGCAATTACCCCATCACCGCCGGCAAGGCTGACGCGCGAGTCTATGCCTTCCGACATGCCAGCGCCGAGCCGCCCGCCGGCGCCAAAGCCAACGTCTTTAAGACCAATGTCATTTTCCATGACGGCCACGGCGAAACGATGGGGGATCTGAAATTCTCCAATCCTCAGCTTTGGCTGCCACAGGGCTCCACGACGGAGCCCAGCGCGCTTTGGCCCGACACACGGAAACAGTACGGTTACACCGCCACCATCAGGATCGGGCCCTGATGAACGCCTCGCGTCGGCGCTGGTAAAATCGCCCGATGAGCGCGCCCACCCACAGCAATCCCATTGTCTCATTCCGCTGCCGAAACGTCGGCTGTCGTGCGATGCTTCAATTCACGCTCGCCCCGACAAGTGAGCCATTCGTTTCGTGCTTCCTGTGCGGCGAGAAACACGAATTGTCGCAGTCGACCACATCCATCGCCGACCACGCAATTACCACCTGCCATCTCTGCGGTGGCAGAGAGTTCTTCATCCGAAAAGACTTTCCACAACGACTCGGAATGGCGATCGTTGTCGTGTTTGGGGTCGTCGCTTCGATTCTTTTTTACCGTCGCTCGATCGTCGCCTGTTATGCCACGCTTGCCGCCGCGGTGCTGATCGACGCGCTGATCTATCTCTTCGTGGGCCGCGTGACCGTCTGTTACCGATGCCGGGCGGAATACCGCCGTGTCGCATATAATCCCGGCCACGGACCCTTCGATCTCGCTACGTCGGAAAAATACCCAACGGGGACTCGCTCATGAGCGAACACGCCAGGCCCGAACAGCCCGTCGATCTCAAGAAGATCGCGTCCGCCGTCCGCGACATCCTCGTCGCCATCGGAGAAGACCCGGATCGTGAGGGACTCAAGAAGACCCCCATGCGCGTCGCCCGGATGTACGCCGAAATGTTCTCAGGCCTGCGATCCGATCCCCGCGAGCACTTGCAGACCTTCTTCCAGGAAAAATACGACCAGATGGTCATCCTGCGCGACGTTACCTTCCACAGCATGTGCGAGCATCATCTCATGCCCTTCGAGGGCAAAGCGCACATCGCCTACCTGCCCGATGGCAAGGTCATCGGCCTCTCCAAGCTCGCCCGCGTCGTCGACGCCTTTGCCCACCGGCCGCAGTTGCAGGAGCGTCTGACCACGCAGGTNNGCAGAAGCCCGGCAGCGTCATGGTCACCTCCGCCCTCCGCGGCGTGTGCAGCACCAATAGCGCCACCCGCGCCGAAATCATGAGCCTGTTGCACAAGTAAATTGCGGTAGAACGACTCGGGCGTTGAAACAACCCCTCCTTCAGGATATTCTCGCCAATCAGGCAATTCTGCCGCTCGGTCCCGATCCTGATTCGGGAGAAAGGTGGCCCCGATGCGCGATCAAACACACCTGAACCCGATCGTCTATCCGACACTCATGTTCCTCGTACTCGCTGTCTGCGGCGGATGTTTGCTCCCGCTGCCCAGCGGGTTCATCAGCAGCTTTGCTTTGAGTCCCGACAGAGAATGTCAGGACATCGCCAACTCCCTCAATCTCGGTGCGCTGCGCGCCGCGTCGATTCCCACCGATGTGGGGCTCTCCTTCGAGCCTTTCACGGCCACCAGCGCCAACGGCCAGACCCTCGCCGGCTGGTTCATCCCAGCACAATTCAACGGCGTGGTCGAAGCCGATCCGCAAGGCACGGTCTTGATTACACACGGAACCGATGGAGCAATCCCCTGCGCTCTTCCCTGGGCGGCCGTGGCGGCCAACAATCGAATGCACGCCGTCGTCTTCGACTACCAGGGATTCGGCGACAGCGGTGGTTCGCCCGACATTGCAACGCTTCTCGATGACAGCGAAGCCGTCCTCGATTTCATCCTCAGCGACGCCTCGCCGGCGCGGCAGAAGGTTCATCTGCTGGGCATTTCTCTGGGAACCGGACCCGCCCTGGGGCTGGCCATTCTCAAGTCTCGCCCGCAGCTTCAAACCATCCTGCTCGACAGCGCCTACGACCCCGTCCAGATCTTCGACGCAATCACGTCCTCAATCGGCTTCTTCTTTCCCACGCTGGGATCATCCGCCCAGAGCGGCTTCCCCTGGCTGTTCGAAACACGGATGCGGTTGGGAGAAATGATGTTGCCCGCCCAGTTGATTCACGGAGAACTGGACGGCATTACACCACTGACCGGAGCAAGAACGGTCCACGACAACCTTGGCGCCACGGCAAAAAGTCTCGCCATTTTCACCGGGCGAACTCACGTGCAGGCGCTGTTTCTCAACGAGTTCAATTTCGTATCACTCGCCGTCACCTTTTGGCGCAACCCGACCGCCACGCCAAATTCGCTTGCCGCAGCCACCGATCTGACCATCCAAATCCCCGTGATACGCTAAGTGGAAACGGATAATGACTTACCCACGGAGTGCCTCGAAATGGCTTCGCCGTTTGGCGGATCACCCGAACCCGCTTGCCTCTTCACGTAACGATAGGTGTAATTCTTTCCGCGTAACTTCTTAGATGTGAAGGCGGAGGTGCTCTTAGCACCAGAGCTGTTTGGCAGACGGGAGCGTAGCGGCGCACGATCGTTCCCATTCGCGGCGAACCAGCCCCAGTCCGTATACGCAATACTCAAATTGCTCGCTCAGCGTGTGCAGCAATCTCGCCGGGGGTCGGGTCGAATCGTCGCTGAGCTGGGAGGCAATCTCGTAAGACTCCTTGCCCTTCCGCGAATAAGCGATGATCTCGTCGCGCTTGTGTCGCCGTTTGATTCGACGAAGGTTCTCGGGATACAGCCCGGTCCAGAAGAGAGTGAAATCACCGATGTGACGATGGATCAATCGCCGTCTCTCGACGTCGCTGACGACCGCGGGCAGGGACGCCTCAGTCAACATCTCCGCCACGTCTTCAACGCTCCGGCCGCTGCCGTCGCCCAGAAGGTTGATCTTCTCAACGTGCAGAAAATCCGCCAGAAGATCGACGAGGTAATCGAGAACCGATGGATCGGCCAAGCCGATGTTGGTTTGAAAGCTTTGCTCGACGAGCCCGGCAAACCAGGCCCGAAGCGGATGATTGGTCGGGATGGGCGACACGATTGATCGACTCCCTTCTACCCAATACTAGGAATCAACCCATGTTCGGTAAAGTCTTTGGAGTACACCAATGCGATCATGGAGTATTATCGGCCATGTAGAATCGAATATTGATTTACCCAATGGCTCTCTCGAATTGGCTTCGCCGTTTGGCGGATCACCCGTTTCGGCTCGCCTCTTCGCGGAATGTAAGTGTACCTTTTTCTGCTCTCCTGATTGGCAACCATGAAGACCACCGAGCTTCAGTACGAGCTTCCCCCCGAACTGATCGCCCAGCGACCGGCCGCCCCTCGAGACTCCGCCCGGCTTCTCGTCCTCCACCGCGCTACCGGCCGAATCGAGCATCGCGTCTTCCGCGACCTGCCCGGCTATCTTGATCGACGCGATTGCCTCGTCATCAATCGCACCAAAGTAATCGCCGCGAGATTCGCCGCCCGACGCGCCACGGGTGGGCGCATCGACGGATTGTTCGTCACCCAGCGATCAGCCGGTCAGTGGCAGGTTCTGCTCGATGGCGCCGGTCGACTGCGGCCCGGCGAGCGGCTCACCCTGCTCGGCAAGGATGGAAAGAGTGTGTCGTCTTGGACTATCGAGTTTCTCAATCACGTCGGCGATGGCCTCTGCGAGGTGCATGTCGCGCCCGCCGATTCCGCCGAAAACGTGCTCGCCCAGACAGGCCACATGCCACTGCCCCCATACATCAAACGCGATGATGACGAATCGGCCACGCTCGATGCCCTGGATCGCACCGAATACCAGACGGTGTTTGCGTCGCAGACCGGCGCTGTGGCAGCGCCGACGGCCGGGCTGCACTTCACTCCCGAAATGCTGGAATCACTCCGAAAGCGGGGCAACCAGATTGCCGAGCTGGTGCTGCACGTCGGCATGGGAACCTTCGCCCCCATCAAGGTCGAGCGCCTCGCCGACCACCAAATGCACCGCGAATGGTACGATCTCCCACGCCAAAGCACTGCCACGATCGAATCGGCCCTAGCCGGTGGCGGCAAAATCATCGCCGTCGGAACCACCAGCGTCCGCGTTCTGGAAACATGCAGCCGTACCGGCCCGCTCGTCGCAGGAAGCGGCTGGACCGATCTGCTCATCTATCCGCCCTATTCCTTTCGCGCCACCGATGCGCTGGTGACCAATTTTCATCTGCCGGGAAGCACGCTCCTGGCGCTGGTGTTCGCATATGCGGGTAAGGAACTGGTACGCGACGCCTACGAGTCGGCGATCCGCGAGCGTTACCGCTTTTACAGTTATGGCGATGCGATGTTGATCCTTTAGAGCGGTTCCCGAATCAGAGACTGATCAGCGCCGCGACCATCATGAAGCACCACGGAATGCCAAACCTGTGGAGAACACTCAACCCGGATTTCCCAGATGACACTTGCGTCGGTGGGTAATGAGTTGACGATTTCACCGATGAATACAGGCGAAAACGAACCTCAGTCAGCCGGAATCTGGAGAGCTCAATGAGTGTTCGCTTTGGCGTGCAACCTGGGCAACATCCTGCGTCGGCTGCTTCTGCCGGGACCGATGAAACACTGGACGATGACCACGCCGCCGGAGAAGCAGATCAAGATCGGAGCGAAGGTAGTCCCTCACGCGCGGTCTGTGATCTTCCAATTGGCCGAGGTAGCGGTGCCTACTCCGTCCGGATGAGCAACAGAATGGCGTGGGTCAACATTCAAAAGATAGGCAGGCGATGGTCGAGGTGCGCCCAGCGGCCGCTGGAAGGGTCGATGGCATGTCCCCGGAGCATCGATTCGGGCTTCTTCCCCAGACGCCAAGACCAGCACCAAGGGCAGCCAAATGCCCACCGGAACGCCTTGGATCGGAGACGCTGAGCCGTTATCATGGTGCCTTGGCGTTCCGGCTTGTCCGGAAAACAGGCCAAACGGGAAATGTCGGATTACACTTCTCGGAGGAAAGCAAATGGGCTCGCGACGACGCAATGGGGCTCGTGTAGCTACCCTGCTCTGCGACCTAGTCTGCCCTTGCCGCAACGCTTATCCAGCATTTGCTGCGTCACCTGAAGCGCCTCCTCAAATGTCGATTCTTGCGCCATCGCTAGGGGCGCTGACCAGCGCCGTGCGGCCGCGAGGCCCCCACTATTCATGACAAAAGTTTCTTCACAGTGGCGATCGCTCGTTTCCGCGCAGTCGGGTCGGAGCGCCGTCTCCGCGGATACAGAGCTTCGGGCTGGAAGCAGGATCGGCATCATCGGAGGTGGGCCGGCGGGATCCCTCACGGCCTACTTCCTGTTGAAGATCGCCGAACATGCGGGCCTGAATATCTGCGTAGACATCTATGAGCCGAAAGACTTCTCACGCTGCGGACCGGCCGGGTGCAATATGTGCGGTGGGGTCATTTCGGAATCGCTTGTTCAAATGCTGGCGACCGAGGGGATCAACCTGCCCCACTCGGTGGTGCAGCGCGGAATCTCGTCATACGTGTTGCACACCGATGCGGCCGCCGTCCGGATTAGGACGCCCACCGAGGAAATGCGTATTGCGTGCGTGCATCGGGGCTGTGGGCCAAAGGGATCCGAGCCCGGATCATGGCAAAGCTTCGACGGGTATCTCCTGAACTTGGCCTGCCAGAAGGGCGCTCGACACCTCCCCCAGCGCGTCGAGGCCCTTGAATGGCTCGACGGTCGGCCCGTGATTCGGCCAAGGGAAGGTCGCGAACAATGTTATGATCTGGTCGTCGGGGCGGTGGGCGTAAACTCTGAAAGTGTCAAGCTCTTCGAGCACGTTGGCTCGGGATTACGCCGTCCGAAGACGACACGGGCCTGCATCGCGGAAATCTGTCTGGGCAGGGATCAGGTGCAAACCCACCTGGGTAGCGCCATGCACGTTTTCTTGCTGGATCTGCCGCGATTGGAGTTCGCTGCGCTTATCCCCAAAGGCGACTATGTGACAACCTGCGTTCTTGGTCGCGACGTAGACCAGCAGCTTCTTCGCACGTTTCTGGCCACGCCGGAGGTGCGGGCCTGTCTCCCCCCTGAGTTAGACACCGCTACCCTGCCGTGCCGTTGCGGACCACGAATCAACATCGCCGCCGCCCGGCCCTGCTTCGGCGATCGCGTCGTCCTGGTGGGCGACTGTGGGGTCTCGCGTCTGTACAAGGACGGCATCGGCGCCGCCTACCGCGCCGCGAAGGCCTGCGCGGTTACCGCAATCTTTCACGGTGTGTCTGAACGCGACTTCGTCAGGTATTACTGGCCGACATGCCGAAGGCTTCAATTGGACAACCGAGTGGGAAAGCTCCTTTTTCTTAGCGGGTGGATATTCCGCAAGGTACCATTCCTGCGAGGCGGCATGCTTCGGATGGTCGCGGACGAGCAGCGCGTCCCGGGTCCGGGCTCGATCATGAGTACGGTGTTGTGGGATATGTTCACGGGGAGCGCGCCCTATCTGGACATATTGCTCCGCATGCTAAAGCCGAAGTTCCTGTACGATTTCTTGTCCAATTGTATGGGGGTGCTTTTCCGCCTCTCCCCGTCGCGAGTCACCACCTCCTAATAGTTTCGGAGGCTTGTTATGTCCGCAGGTCCACTTGGCAAGCTGTATGAACAAGGCGAGCCCATAGTCACGGAGGGCGAGACCGGAGATCGCATGTATGTGATTCAGGAAGGAGAGGTTGAGGTCGTGCTTGGCAACTCGGAGATTGAGGTGCAGCTCAGCGTCCTTGGCGAGGGAGACGTCTTTGGAGAGATGGCCCTGTTTACGAAAAGGCCGAGGTCAGCAACCGTCCGTTCCCGGGGAAAATCACGCGTTCTGAGCGTCGACCAGAAGACCTTCCTCAAGCGAACTCACGAGGACCCCTCGCTAGCGTTCCGCATCCTGCAGAAGCTGGCGGAGCGCATTGAGCGCCTCAACAAGGAGGTACTCCTGCTCCGGCAACAGAACGGCAGGTGAAGAAGTACTCTCGATTATCACTCGGGAATCGCGATGCGGAATAGAGGCAACGATCCGCGCTCCGTCCCTTCCCCGTCAGGCGCTCCTCAATCTCCCTTATGGCGAGGCACTGCGCCGCCGAAGGCGGGTGAAACGGCGCATGGCTTTTCAAAGACTCGGTAACCGCTCTAATCGTCTTTGTCCGACTTGCCGGACTTGTCGCTCTTGGCATCCCACCCGTAATCAAAATACTGATGATCGAAGCTGCCATCGGCTCGCACGTCGACGATGCCAAAGCCCTCTTCCACGCCGTGATGCGGCCCCTTCCACCACGAGCCGCACACCGCACCGTCGTTGATGAACGTCGTCCCCTGATACTCGATTCGATCCCGCTCGTGAATGTGACCCGAAAGGCTCAGCCGAACGCGCCGGTTGCGATACAACCCGATCCGCTGGGCGGCGTCGGTGCAGACGAACGCGCTCGGCACGCGCCATTCCTTGTCGACGACAAGGTCCGCGTGGCCGTATTGTGTCGCCGTAACAGTCGGAATGTGCTCGCACATCACGATCGGCGTCTCTCGCGGCGTGCGATCGAATTCCTGTTTGAGCCATTCGCGCTGAACGTCGTCAATGTAGCCCTCGTAAGGGTATTTGCCATCGCGCTTGGCGGGCTGAATGTTGTCGAGACAGAAGAACCGCCAGCCCTTGTGGTCAAACCGATGAAACGTCTCGCTCATGCCCAGAAGTTCCTTGTACATCGCCTTGCCATAACTCGGCGTCCCGGGAGCCACGCCGCTCTTGATCGACCAGCCAAACACGTCGTGATTGCCGATCGTGTTGTAAATGGGCAGCGAGGTGTTGTCGGCGAGCACCTTCTTGTATAGATCGAAGAGCGACCGCGCCTTCGCGGCGTCGACCCCAAGCACGTCGAACACCAGATCGCCCCCGGTGAGAATAAAGTCCGGCCGGGGCTTCAGCGCCTCCACCGCCCGAAGCGCCCTGGCAAAACCCTTGTCGCCGTCCCGCTTCTGGCGAACGTGAATATCCGTCAGATGCACGAAACGAAACGCCTGCGCAACCGGCGCACCGCCCTTCACGTCGTCCGCCAGGCTTGACCACGGCCGAATCGCGCCCGTCGCGGCCGCAACGAGACCGCCCTTCAACAATTCTCGACGTGTCGGTTGAAATATCATGGACTATGTTTCAAATAACGGAGGCAGTTCTGAAGATGCACGCGAATCTTCCTTCGGCGGTGCAATGCCTAGATGTTCGTAGGCACGCACCGTGGCGCACCTCCCCTGCCGCGTCCGCGTCACGAACGACTGTTGCAACAGGAACGGCTCGACCATGTCTTCGAGCGTATCGCGCGACTGGCCCATCGTCGCCGCAATCGCCTCGATCCCCGCCGGTCCGCCGCGATGNNCCGCCGGCCCGCCGCGATAGGTTTGAATGAGCGTCGAGAGAAACGCGCGATCCAGCCGATCGAGCCCCACGCCGTCGATCTCTTCGATTGAAAGCGCCTTTTCCACCGCCGCCAGACCCAGCTTTCCATCGCCGCGCACCTGCGCGTAGTCGCGCACCCGGCGCAGCAACCGATTGGCGACTCGCGGCGTGCCTCGCGACCGCTCGGCAATCATCCGCAGCGACGCCTCGTCGGCGCTGACCTCCAATCTCACCGCCGATCGACGGACGATCTCAAGCAATTCATCCGCGGAATAAAAGTCGAGGTGATATCGCAGGCCGAAGCGATCTCGCAGCGCCGCCGTCAGCATCCCCGCCCGCGTCGTCGCGCCGATCAGGGTAAAGCGGTTGAGCTGAAAATTGACCGTCCGCCCCGACAGCCCCCCTTCGATCGTGAAATCGACGCGAAAGTCCTCCATTGCCGGATAGAGAAACTCCTCGACCACGCTGCTGAGCCGGTGAATCTCGTCGATGAACAGCACGTCGCCGCGCTCCAGGTTGGTGAGCACGCTCATCAGGTCGGCCTGCTTGACGATCGCCGGCCCGCTGGTCACACGAACGCGATCTGCAACCCCCATTTCGGCCGCGATGATGTGCGCGAAAGTCGTCTTGCCCAAACCCGGCGGGCCATCGAGCAAAATGTGTTCCAACGGCTCCTTGCGCTTCTTGGCCGCCTCAATGGCGATGCGAAGCTGCGCAATCACCTGCGTCTGACCGACACACTCCGCCAACCTGCGCGGCCGCAGAGCAAAGTTGACCTGCTCTTCGCGGTCAGACGTAGCATCGGCGCTGATAACCCGCTCCCGGCTCATTGGCAGCGCTCCGGGCCAAATGGAGAATGTAGAATTAGAATTGAGAATGTAGAAAGTGAAACGTACGCGACCACGCCGCGCGGCCCTTTCTCCATTCTCAATTCTACATTCTCAATTCGTCTCTGTTTCATCTCTCCGCCCCGCTCTTGATCCGATACGCCGCCTTCACCCATTCTTCCGGCGAGTCGATGTCGTCGTGCAACTGCGCCGCTCGAGCCACCCAGCGCTGTGCGTCCGATCGGCTGTCGCCCCAGGCCGCCAGAATCTCAATCGCGTCACGCTGCTCCGCCGTGAATGCATCGCTCACCGCCGCCGGCGACGATCCCGCGGCAAACGCATGGCCCGCCACTTTGCCCCGCAACTCCGCGACGATCTGCTCGGCCATTCGTTTGCCGATTCCCGGCAGACGCGCCAACGCCGCCGAATCACCCGATTCAATGTCGGCCGCCATTCGCGCCACCGGAACCGCCAGTGCCCGCAGCGCCTTGCGCACCCCGACCCCCTTGACCGTCAGAAACTGTCGAAAAAATGAGC
>CXWL01001574.1_pt1 | contig 12188 bp, 13 predicted proteins | sample 590931 | NCBI WGS metagenome assembly CXWL01 (sample SAMEA3498368, study PRJEB10139) | groundwater metagenome | biome: water well; material: biofilm material | place: Germany | collected 2015-04-27
TCAATATGGCGATTGGGTCGAAATTCCCGAAGGGAAGAAGATCAAGGTCAAAGCCACCCCTGAAAACATCGAAGACCTTTTCAACCAGTGCGGGCGCATTCTGGGCGAAGGCTTGCACATGACCTTTTGGAAGGCAAAACGCGACCGTCAAAATCCCTATCGCCGCCAGTTGGAACTCTACGGCATTTTGCAGGAACAGGAAACCATCACCAAACTGGAACGTGTCTGCGGCAAGGCATTGAAAGACTTGTATGAAAGGCGGCGCATTTCCATCGGTAAACTTCCATCCAGCAGGCAGGAAGAATACCGCCGCATCTACTACAGAATGCAGAAAGAACCCGCCGCCGAGTCGCTTGTCCCTTCGATGGATTACCCAGGTCGAAAGACAGGTACACACTTGGAAAAGCATTTATATGCTGATGATACAGAAAGNNGAAGGCGAAACAATCAAGCCAGTCTATCCTGATTTTATTATCTTCCGAAAAGTGAAGAATAAAATAGTCGTTGATATTTTAGACCCACACAGCAGTAGCTATTCCGATGCAATTCCAAAAGCAAAAGGCTTGGCAAAATTCGCCGAAACACATGGCGAGCAGTTCGGAAGAATAGAGTTGATCCATAAGGTCAATGGTCAACTAAAGCGAATTGATTTGAAAGACGAGGCGACAAGAAAAAAGATTTTGAAGGCAACTGAAAAACCACACTTAGATAAGTTGTTCGATGAAATGTAGAAGGTCATCTTCTCCCAATTAAGTTTTATCGTACTCATAAAGGAAAAATTCTTATGAAAGCCACAGACATCTTAATGGAAGAACATCGCGTCATAGAAAAAGTATTGGATTCGCTGGAGACCGCCGCCAACCGTCTTTCTTCGGGACAAAGCATCCCAATGGATTTCTTTTTCAAGGCAGTTGACTTCATCAAGAATTTTGCCGATGGATGTCATCACAAAAAAGAGGAGGGGATTCTCTTTGTCGCCATGGATGCGAACGGGATGCCGCAGGATGCGGAACCTGTATCCACTTTTTTGGAGGAACATGAAGAAGGTCGCCGCCTGACACGCGCCATACTGGAAGGCGCAGAACGAGTTCAGGCAGGCGACGCTGCCTCCGTACAAGACATCGCTCAAAATGCGTTGAACTACATCACATTGCTACGCGAGCATATCCAGAAGGAAGATCATGTTCTTTTCCCGATGGCAGACGATNNCATGAGGCTGAAGTCCACGAAAAGTATCTCCGCATTGCGCACGAACTCGCGCAAGTCGCGGCCGCTTAAAAACCCGCCGCAATTCCCTTGATTGCACGCAAGCCTTCTGGCAAAATGATTCGGCATTGGACAACATCAACGTGGTACAGTTAGAAACCGATTATCTTAAATTCATCTTACAGGTTATCCATGCCAAATCACCTAATCAACGAAAACTCACCCTACTTGCTCCAACACGCCAATAACCCCGTAGATTGGTATCCATGGGGCGAAGAAGCTCTTTCCAAGGCAAGAACAGAAGATAAACCAATTTTCCTAAGCATTGGCTATGCCGCCTGCCATTGGTGTCATGTGATGGCGCACGAATCCTTTGAAGATGACGAAACCTCCACCTTAATGAACGAGGATTTCATCAACATCAAAGTGGATCGAGAGGAACGGCCCGACATCGACGGGATTTACATGCAAGCCGTCATCGCCATGACAGGCTCAGGCGGCTGGCCCATGTCCGTTTTTCTCACGCCAGACTTGAAACCATTTTACGCAGGCACATACTTCCCACCCGTCCGCCGCTTCAACATGCCGGCCTTCAAAGATGTATTGAGCGGCCTCGCCAACGCCTGGAAGAACGACAGAAGTGAAGTTGAAAAAACTGGCCTGCAAGTCGGCGCTCATTTGCAAACGCAGGTTAAAAATCAAAGCAAAGATTTCCTCGCGCTCGAACATCTCGATGCAATTGCAAAAGCCATGCAGGCATCCTACGATTGGGGCTATGGCGGCTGGGGCGATGCGCCCAAATTTCCGCAGGCAATGGCGCTTGAATTTTTACTTCACCATTCCGTTGCAAATAAAAACGATGAAACCCTCAAACTTATCAAACATTGTTTGCAAGCCATGGCTCGCGGCGGCATGTATGATGTGGTCGGCGGCGGCTTTTCACGTTACAGCGCCGACAACCTTTGGCGCGTGCCTCATTTCGAGAAGTAGGGTCCCCAATCGATAACTTGTTTCTACCCAAGAAACACCATACATCTACATATTTTTGATTGTCTTCCACTATAAAAGATGCTCTCACATCCAACAGTTCAATAATTCTCCTACGATCTTCAAACGATTCGTCGCCCGGTTCCAAACCCTCTGCAATCTGAGCAGCGAATTCCACAATTTGCCGAATCTCATTATCTGTTAAAGCTTCAGATTCCAGGTTCAAATTCAATTCATCACGTTCCTTCTCAAAAGCTGAGAGTGTCGATTCCAATTGCTGTTTCTTATCAATCAGCAACTCCCTCTGAACCTGTCCAGATATATATAGATCGAGGACGCGATCTAATTGTGTTTTTGAACCCTGCCACAGATCCTCCAAGACAATCAGGCGATCACGAATCGGAGCGCAGAACTGTTCTCGCCCTTCCTGATACTCGGCAAGTCCATGCTCCAACACCCCGGGTTTCGTGAGGAGATCTTTTACCCAGTTCCAAACCAATGGGTCAACAATATCGACTCGAAAACTCGGAAGGTTACACTCGACATTGGCGATGTTCCCCATATAACCATTACAGCGGTAGTAAAGATAATATTTAAGTTCCTTACCGCTCGGTCGAGTAGCATAGCAATTGACGCTGCTTTTGCACAAACCACACCTAACCCGACTCCGAAGTAAATACTCTCTCTTTATATGGCGAAGTGATTCACTGGTGTTCAACTTTCGTTGAATTTGTGCACGTTTCCAGGTTTCGTCGGAGACAATCGCCGGTACATCAAAGGACAGCCACCATTCGCGGGCGTTAGGCTTGTGGTAACCTCCGAAAGTGTTACGTTTTCCATAATGCCAATGACCTGCATATGTTTCTGAACCCAAAATCCGCATGACCAACCTCCCGGACCATTCTCCTTTTCCGCGCTTTTTGAACATCCCGCGAATATCCGCCCAGGTAGGAACTTTCATTGCAGTCAATCTTTTGGCAATATCACGTGCAGACAGCCGCTTACCACGCTCGTCGCCCTCAACATAAAACCTGTAAACCAACCGTACGACTGCTGCCTCCTCTTCATGAATCACCAAATTTTTACCGTCTGCTGATAAGCGATACCCAAATGGGGGTTTATCTCCATGAAGCATGATTTTCCCGTTTTTGACCACCTGCCGCCTTCCGCGCACCATGCGTTCGGCAATTTTTTCACGTTCGTATTCAGCTATAGTCGCACGAATATGCTTGTTCAGGCGTCCTTCCGGCGAGTTTTCATAGCTCGCAAGCACATAAACAACTTCGACGCCGGCTCGATTCAATTGTTCTTCAACGATAAGTTGTTTCGCAAGTTTACGGCTGAGGCGGTCAATCTCGCGAACCACCAATACATCAAACTCTCCTTTTTGTGCCATATCACGTGCGTGATTAAGTTCGGGTAATTCAAATGAAGCGCCGGATGCACCACGATCATCCTCGGCTAATTCTGCAATGACTTGCCATCCATTGTCGAGTGCAAAATCCCTGCACATTTCCAATTGTCCAGCCAGATTACGTCCTTCCTTGCCGCGGTCATCGCTGGAAACTCTTGCATAGAGTACAGCACGTTTAATTGTATTCATGATCTTCCTTCAGGGGTAATATTTTTTTGGGGAATGGTATAGGATTAGCAGGGCCAGACCGGGCTGGCTGTCGCTTAGTTACGGGAGGGCTGGTAAAGGATTTCCCGCATTTCCTCAAAGAGTTGCGGTCCCAACACAAGGGATTGTTCATGGGAGGCAAGTTCAAAGGAATTCACAAGATCGGCTAATACCATGCCGATATTTCCTTCAACCTCCAATAGGCTCTTTCCACTTGCCCCCTCCTGCCACTCCTGGCGGAATTTGGAAAGGATCGAAATCGCTTTTGTTCGTGGACTTGGATTCATGTTTAGCATCAGATGGCTCCTTTTGATTATTGGAGCGATCTCATTCTGCCCGGTCAGAAAAGAAATCGCCCCGGTGAATCCCACCAGGGCGTGAAAACTGGGCTGATATAATGAAGTCAGCCCGTCCCTCCGCTACTATCGGTGGGTTGGGTCAGGGTCGTGCGTGTGTTCCACCACATTCACGGCCCGTTTCAACAGATATAATTATCGTACTGATACGATAATTATACTACACAAGAATCAAAAGTCAATAATCCCCCACCCCATCGATTTATCGTCTTTTTGAACCAGGTTTCGGCTTTGCTCCGCGACGTTCCCCCAGTTTCTCTGCATGCTTTATATAAGTTTCCAGGGAATGCCGGCTGACCTGCCAGGACGGTCCCCACTTACGCCCAACCACTTTGTTAGATCGAATCAATTGACGGATGTAATCCGGGTTATAGCCGCTTACACGCGCAGCATCATAGGTAGTCAACCAATCGTCCATAAAACAATTCTCCCAAAAATAATTATAACTTGGTTGGTAGTAAGTTTACTTGTTGCATGTAGTATGTATTCGATACGACGGCCATTGGTTTTGGTAATTTCATGAAATCGTAGTTAGGTGATTGTAAGCTTTTTCACATTCATTTTTTCGGGCTTCTCCATTAGAATTTTAGCCTTATGGCTAAATACACCAAACGCAGTAATATTCATCCAAGATTGCGAATCGTGTTGTATCTGATTCTATTCACATGCGGTGGATTGTTGTTTGGTTCGATCGTCTGGGTCTTCCATCGAATTCAAACAAGATTTGGAAATGAACTCGCCGAAGTTGCGGCAGCACTCATGTCCATTCTCATCCTCGCGTTGATCACGGTTGGAATGCGCGCCGGCTGGAGCCTGGACCGTTTCATTCGACATCGCAGAATCGACCTCTGGCGAATTCACCAATCCATCAGACCGACCGGATATTTCCTTTCGTTGCTGGGATATGAGGAAGTTCAACCTCAGTTGAGCCTGCCTGAATCAGGGACTTCAAACGTAACACAATTGCTGGCAAGCATGGACAAACCGAAACGGCGCGGCAGACCACCCACCCACTCGCTTGATCGCTGGACGCGGGTCGTATTTGCCTGGGAAAATCGCGATCCATACCGCAACCCCATGACCTTGACCGAGTTCCTTTCTCAGGAATTTGGCACGTATGCTGACGGGACACCCTGCATGTCTGAAAACAGTTTCTACGAGAATCGAAAGAAGGTGTTTGAGGAACTCCGCAAAAACGCTGCACTACAACAAGAAACTGGAAGTTAAAGTCAAGATACATAGATCTCAAAATAAAAGCCGCTGCTCATGCGGCTTTTATTTTTTCCGTCGAGATCTGTAAATCCAAGTTGACAACAACGCGCCCAAAAATCATTACATTTAGCATTGGATTTATGTGATTTGCGTCTATGGTGGTTTCTATTTGACATTAATCATTTTGAAATACAATTATTTTTCACGCAAATGGGGTCCATGACACTTACGATAGAGGCGTTTACCATCCCGATTTCAATTCAAACCGCATGAAATGGTGCTTGACGTAGTGTTTTTTTCGACCCAGTATCACATCAAACGGGCAACACATGTTTTCATTATTTATCGGTCTCCTTATGGGCATTGTATTCTTCCTTTTCCCCATTGTGATTGGAATAGCGTTGTTCTTTATCCTGATTGTGCGCATCAGATGGGTGTTCAGGAAAAGAGACGATGATATTCAATGACATCCAAACCGCCCACACAAGACTTACCTTGAATTTACTCCACTACATTTTCCAAAAATTCTCTCAGGGGACAATATGAGTATCGAGAATACCCATTAATTAATGCCACCGGAATTTCCGTAGAATTCCTGTGACTCAAAATGGGGAATTAATTGACTCCCGTCATGTAAAAGAGCTGCTGTACGTGGCTCTTTTATCTTAACCAAAGCGAGGTTGAACATGGCAAGAGTTGTCATATACCTTCTCGAACCAGAAATGAATGCACTCAATCAATTAGCCCAACAGGAATATCGACCCGTGAAGTCGCAGGCAGCATTGATCATTAGAAATGAACTCAAGCGCCTTGGACTGATCGAGGGACAACTGGCAGGTGGAGACAANNGGACTTGGACTGATCGAGGGACAACTGGCAGGTGGAGACAAACAACCTGAGTTATCTGCAGAAACCGATGACAGGGGTGCAGCATGTTAGAACAGCCCACCCAGGAAATCGAACTGACCGCCGAACAACGCCGCAATCTGGGGCATGTATATCGCATGATCCTTGGCTGGCGAAGGGATCGTAAAAATAAAACGGCATCCCCACCTGTATCCGAATCAATGTCTGGAGAACACCAATCGCCACAGACCAAATCGGATTCCGATGTACAGGCAAAAAGCGAGTCCTGAGATGTTCACAGGAATTGTCGTCGGACTTGCCATATTTGGCGGAAGCCTCCTTGTCGGGATGATCGTTTTCTTTTTTTTGTCCTGATCCCCTCAGAGCCTGAAGCATCTTCATCGTTTTCAAATATAGGAACATACCATGTCCACCAAAGTCATCTGTATTGCCAATCAAAAAGGCGGGGTCGGCAAGACCACCACTGCCGTATCCCTCGCCCACAGTCTGTCCCAAAAAGGCAGGCGCGTATTACTGATCGATCTTGACCCGCAGGGTCAATCCGCCACTGCACTGGGATGTAACCCTGAACCCGGTGCGTTTTATCTACTCACAATGGGAAGCACACCACAGGAGAGCACCTTTGTGCAGTCATGGATGCGTTTCTCCGGGCGGGAAGGACTGTACCTCCTGCCCGGGAACCAACAGACGATGGCCGCCCAGACCGTGCTCAACGCGCAGGACAAACCCATCTCTGCCATCCGCCAATCCATCCAACGCTTCTTCAAGGATGGACTGCACTACATCCTCTTCGACACCGCGCCCAGTGTGGGTGGCATTCAGGAACGTGCGGTCTGGGCTTCGGACCTGGTGATCGTTCCCACTGCCACCGAGTTTTTATCTGCTGATGGCGTCTCAAAGGTTTTGCTCATGATGAGTATCCTGCAGGAAAAGAAAAACTGGCGTGGCAATCTATTGGGAATACTGCCGACCTTCTACGATGAACAAACCCGTGAAAGCAAAGCCACAATGGATGCCCTGCGCGAACGATTTGATGCCAGTGTACTACCTCCAATCCATCGCGCCACGCTATTACGGGAATGTGCCGCAGAAGGGCAGACGATTTTTGAAGTTGATCCATTGTGTCGGGCAGCAAAAGAATATCAAGCGTTGACCCAGTTGGTGATGAAGTTCTAGGAGACCACCATGACCAAGAGACGGAATCCCTTTGAAACTTCTGAATCAACTCCAGTCGCAGTCCATCCACCAAGCATCTATGATTCTCTGCGCGTGGCTGCACCTCGCAAACGCAATCGTCAGTGGGAAAAGGAACACCAAAGCCACAAGGTGGTTTATCGCGGTGTGGATCCAAAATTATCTCTGAAGGTTAAGTCGATTGCCGGTGATCTGCTTGTGCCATCGGGAGAAGTCGCACGTGCGGTGATCGAATATGCCCTGCGGGGTTATGAGCAGGGCGAAGTTGATCTTCATCCAAGACCCAATCCACTGCGAATGCGAATGACCTTATTTCCATCTTCTGATTCAGCGCGTTCATACGACCGACCCAAAAAATTATCGAAACAAAAACACCCCGAGTCATTATGGCGGGTCATCACCACCTGGCGCGGCTTTCCACCCGAACTTAAAAAAGAACTTGCGGCTCTGGCGTCCGAAGACGGATTGAATGCGCCGATTGGGGAATTGATCACCGCCTTGCTGCGTTTTGGTTTGAAGGCATACGACAACGGTTTGTTAAATCTTGAACCAGTCCAAAAAGCTGGGACCTTCACATTGGCTTTGGATGGCACGAAATGAATTTCACACAAAAGATAAATGTCAACCAAAGGAATGAATTCAACGCAGGCGGCATTGTCTACGTGCCGCCTACGGGTTGTCTACCTCCCGCCTGCGCTTCCGCCCACGTTCCCGCCTGCGTTGAACGCACAGGAAGGGCTGGGACGAATAATTGGGAGGATGTGGGAACTGTGAGACCTATGATTGTAAATAGCCTGATTTTGTTTTCGGAGTTGAAACTATGAATCCAACCAAAGCCTGGCAATCTGTGCTGGGTCTGCTCCAGATGGAAATGCCGCGTGCCTCGTTCGATACATGGGTACGGGATACAGAAGTGTTGTCGCTTGAGCTGGGTGTGATGATCGTTGCGACACGCAATGCATATGCGCGTGACTGGTTGGAGTCGCGCCTTGCCAGTACCGTGCAACGATTGCTGATCGGTATTTTGCATCAATCCGTATCCGTTCAATTTGCTGTCCGAGATTCTCCAAGTGAAGAAATGGAATCTGACAATGATGATGAAAAAGAAGATGACGAACAGGAAGTTGCCATTGAACCCGTGCAATGGCTGGACTATGACAGGATCGTCCAGCCGCATAAACAGGTGGTGGTGAAAGGGTATCTGCGCCGGCTGGGGATGGAGATCGGTCCAAAAGCGATCTGGTTGTACATTGGTTTTCACCAAGCTGCCTGGAGAGTGCATGCGAGCGGAAAAGAATCTGGCATGGCATTACACAGCGGCGATGTCATGCGATTCAGCGGGTTGAGTTTTGGCGCCTTCTGGAGATCGCTGCGGCATAAGGGCATCCAGTCCGAACTCAATGGATTGGTGCAGCGCATGGACCCAGCCCATGAACGCAAATACCGGCGCGGACGGGATGGACGCCCCCATCGTATACCGATCCGCTATCAGGTCTGCATGACTCCGCGTCTGACTCGTGCAGATGCCACTACGATTTATTCGCGAATAAGGGCTTTGTTGGATCAAGGAACACCCATCCTGAATGCCTTACAAGCGCTGCTGGACACTGAGGATGTCATGGAGTTACTCATTCCCAACGAGTCTGCAAATCCAAATATTCCCTTTGATACCGTGATGGACATGGCGCGTTTTGAAACTGGTGAAATGTTGGATCCTCAGGTAGACCACCTGGCACAGGAACTGCATCGCAGGGTCATCAATTCGCTGGGTGATATTCACATCACGCATTATTTCATCACGGAAACGATCAAGCGCTTCAACCTGACTCCCGCGCAAGCCTGGTTGATCACTGTTGCGCGCGATATGGCGTACCTAAATTCTCGCACCGGTGAACGGCGCGAAGTAGTGACCTTCAAAGGGGGCTATCAAGAGATGGCTTCCTTGATCAGTTCCAATCGTTATAAGACTGTGCAAGCCTGGTTCAACCAGCAATGGACATCACAACAGCGCGGCGGTGATCTCACTCGTTTTCTGGTTGAAGTGGAACCTTCTAACTCCAAGACCTATCTCGACCTGCGTGTTGAGAGCATGTCACGTACATTTCGGGTGCTTTTGGATGAACCTCTGGACGCAAATGGAAGTAATAAGGTGGACGCAAATGGCAGTAATAGTGTGGACGCAGATGGCAGTAATAGCCAGACGCAAATGGAAGCATTAGTGGACGCAAATGGCAGCAATATGGTGGACGCAAATGGCACTGCTTTAAACTCTTTAAAACACCCATTAAACACAAATAAAAATAACACTTCCACCACCAATCCCCTGAAGGGGACGAGACACGCACGCTGCGCAAAAGCGGCGGGGGCGGTGCCAGATTTTTGGGAACTCGAAACCCTGCTTCTACAGAATAACGTGCATCCCAAAGTCCAACGTGAACTCCTGGAAGTCCAAGCCTCCGTACATGCCTTTGTTTCGTGGGTCCTTTACGTCGCCAGTCCGCAAAGCGGAAATTTAGCAGACCCACTGGGTTACGCCATCAGCCGACTGCGGGAACATTCCCTGCGCGAAGCGCGCGGAGTCTTCCGACAACTGGCCGACCTGCCGCCCGCAGAACTTTTGATGTTGATCGACACCACCCCAACGCGAGCATACGAAATTCCCACTCAAATAAATCATCCACTTGCACATGCCTGGAAAAAGGCGATGGGTTCCAACAACCCCCTCCTGCCAGCCGTGCGTCAAATCCTCTTTGGAGAAGGAGACAGTGAATAACATGCAATTACATTTCCTGATTACATCCGAACAACGCGCGACCGGCGCGATATTTTTCGACAACATGAATGAAAACATTCTGGCCTTTGTGTATCCGACAGATGCCGCGCGCAGCTTCCACACTTTTTTCTGTCCACCATTGCGAATCATCGCTTTGAGCGCAGAGGGAGAGACACTCTTTGATCAGGTCATTCAACCCTGGAAATTCGTAAGACTGCCAGCCTGTCGGTATGTGATCGAGACCGGTCCAAAGGTGGACTACCGTCCTTTTGTAAATACCATCATTTCGATTTCGCCCGATCTACCTCAGAGCGGCGCGATGGATGCCAACACCCGCATGGATAGTTTGTTATTTGCCCTGCTTGCCGAAGCGGTGGCTGACATCCGCCGTATCCGTGAGGCGCATCAGGGTGAAGTCAAACCTGAAATCCAGCGCAGGAAATTTGAAACCTGGGAACGCGGACAGATCGTAAGTTCAGCGGGTTTTCTGCTGGACTTCTCGCGTGCCTGGAACCTGCCGGATGGCGCGGTGAAACTATCCTATTCGGTGTTGAGTGTGGAGGAACCCTACCTCGACGAATTGGTGGCGGCATCTGTAGCCGGCATTCCCTGGCGCCATGAATTTCCCAATACCTGTATGCGTTGCGGTAAGCCAGGTTCCTGGCGACCGATTTTGAATCCACCCCCGGACGCACCCGTGGAAATTGTATGGCGCTATCAGCGACCGGAGAATGCCATTCCGATCTGCCATCATTGCACGGAGACTCTTGATCTTCTCAGGAGCGAACCATTACAGCTTGACCTGGTCTGGGGATTATGGGGACCGCGCTTTGAAGCGTTCTGGCAATGGCATCGGGCCATGAAAAATAATCATTTGCCTGAATGGGATCCATACGCCTTTCCCCTCTGGCCGCCTGAATTTGGTGGAGCGACATGGGAATCCGGTAGTGGCGCTTTGTGCCATGCAGAGCCACGCCCACCGCATGCCATCACCCGTAACGATCAACATATGACCGCCCTGCGCCGGGCACTCTATAGCAAAAGTTTTCGTGGGCGACAGTTGGGTGAAGCCCCATTGCAAAAGTTATTAAACTTTTGCTTCGACATTCCTGAAGGAGATACCCCATGACTTTTTTCGCTTTCCTTGGCGCACTCAGCTTGAGCGTGCTGGCTTTTGAACTAATGTCCGTTTTCCAAACCGCGTTCAGTATGTTTGGATCCAACCGCCTGATGAACTTCCAAGCACCCACCTCAGCCAAGAGGCGTTCCACTTGGGAGGCACTACTCGTTGCCATTTTGCCCGGACGCTTTGATCCGGACCAAGCTAAGAACATGGCGGATGTAGTTAGCCTATTACGGCGTGCTGGTTATCCATACGATACGCCCGGTGAATTTTATGCCGTGGCCATCCGCGACTTTTCGATTTTCCTTGCAGTGGGTGGAATGCTTGCCGGCGCTTTGGCAGCCATGAACATCATTGCAGCTGCGCCTGTCATCGCAATGATCTTTATCTTCCTGGGCTTGCGCCGTCCGTATGTGCGTATGAAGACTCTGGCGAAGAAACGCGCAGAGTCACTGCGTAATAACATGCTGATCGGATTATCTGTTTTGGGTTCGTTGTTGTCATCCGGAGTTGGTGTGCAGGAAGCACTGCGACGCGCATCCACTGTCGGTGGACCATTCTGCAATCTATTGGGGTTACTAGTGGCGCGCATGGAAGTGGAAGATTTTACGAAAGCTGTTGAAGTCACGCGCGCTCACCTGCCAGATCCTGCGGATGTGGAAGCCAATCTCTTTCTGCGCGACATCTATGATTTCTTCGCTAACAATCGTCCGGTGTTGTCCAGCGTGCAGGGCTTGCAAGAGTCCGTCCATCGTTCCGTGGTGGAGACAACCGAGGCAAGAGCTGCGTTGGTGCGTCAACGAGCCGGCTTGTTCGGTGTGATGGCTGTGTTGGGATTGGTACTGGCGA
>CXWL01108043.1_pt1 | contig 12187 bp, 14 predicted proteins | sample 590931 | NCBI WGS metagenome assembly CXWL01 (sample SAMEA3498368, study PRJEB10139) | groundwater metagenome | biome: water well; material: biofilm material | place: Germany | collected 2015-04-27
CAAGGTGCGCAAGGAGCTGCGGCGCTGGCTGCGCCGCCTGCACGACGACCTGCACGTGACCAGCATCTTCGTCACCCACGACCAGGAGGAGGCGCTGGAAGTGGCCGACCAGGTGGTGCTGATGAACAAAGGCGGAGTCGAGCAGATCGGCACGCCGGACGCGGTCTACAACCATCCGGCGTCGCCATTCGTGTACGGCTTCCTCGGCAACGTGAACCTGTTCCACGGCCGCATACACGAAGGCGTGCTGGCCAGCGGCGATGTGAACTTCGACGTACCCGACCATGCCGAGGTGGTGGACAGCAAAGGCATCGCCTATGTGCGGCCGCACGACCTCGAAGTGGACCGCTACGCTGCGGGAGCGGAGGGCATCGTGGTCAAGCTGCGCCGCGCGCATGCGATCGGACCGCTGGCCCAGCTCGACCTCGAGCGCGCCGACAATGCCGAACTGATCGAAGCGGTGATTCCCAACGAACGTTATCGCGAATTGCAGTTGAAGGATGGCGAAACGCTGGTGGTGCGGCCGCGCCGCATGCATGTGTTCGTCGACCAGGGAGCCGCGATATGAACTTCCAGCAGCTGCGATCGATTCGCGAAGCGGCGCGTCGCAACTTCAACCTGACCGAGGTGGCGAACGCGCTGTTCACCTCGCAGCCGGGCGTGAGCCGCCAAATCCGCGAGCTCGAAGATGAACTGGGCGTGGTGATTTTCGAACGCAACGGCAAGCGCCTGACCGGCCTGACCGACCCGGGCAAGGGCATCCTGAAGATCGTCGACCGCTTGCTGGTGGAAGCGGAAAACCTGCAGCAGGCGAGCATGGAATACGCCGGCCAGAAGAGCGGCACGCTGACCGTCGCCGCGACCCACACGCAGGCGCGCTATGCGCTGCCGAAGGTAGTGCAGTCGTTCCGCGCCGATTTTCCCGATGTGCGCATCGCGCTCCAGCAAAGCGCGCCCGATCATATCGCCGAGTGGGTATTGTCGGGCAAGGCCGACATCGGCATCGCCACTGAAGGCTTGTCGCAGTTTCCCGACCTGGTGTCATTCCCGTGCTATCGCTGGAGCCACCTGATCGTGGTGCCGGACGGGCATCCCTTGTTGGCGCATTCGCCGATCCGGCTCGTGGACTTGGCGGCGTTCCCGCTGATTACTTACGACGTCGGCTTCACCGGCCGCGGCCACATCGACGCCGCGTTCGCCGAGGCGGGGGTGAAGACCGATATCGTGCTTACCGCGATGGATTCGGACGTCATCAAGCAGTACGTCTCGCTGGGGCTGGGAGTGGGGCTGGTCGCGTCGATGGCGTTCGACCATGGACGCGACAAGGGATTGCGGGCGGTCGAGGCGTCGCACCTGTTCGCCCAGAACGTCACGCGGCTGGCGGTGCGGCGCGGGGCCTACCTGCGCGCTTACGCCTACCATTTCATCGAGCAGTTCGCGCCGGCGCTCACGCGTGCCGAGGTTGATCGCGCGATGAATACCGACGCACCGCAAGCCGGCTGACGCTTGACTTCTTACTGCCCCGGGTTCGGCATCCGAGCGTGGATCGCATCGATGGCCGCGACCACGTGTTCGGGCAAGGTGGTATCAGCCGCGTCGATGTTCTCCTTCAGCTGCGCCAGGCTGGTCGCGCCGATGATGGTCGAGGCCACGAACCAGCGCGAGTAACACCACGCCAGCGCCATCTGCGCCGGCGTCATGCCGTTCGCGCGCGCCAATTCCGCGTACTCCTTCACCGCCGCCAGCACCGTTGGCCGCAGGTAGCGCGGACTCCAGGTCGGCGGGAAAATCGTCAGCCGCCCGCTCGCCTTCGGATTGTCGAGGTACTTCCCGCTCAGCTGCCCAAACGCCAGCGGGCTGTAGGCCAGCAGGCCGACGTCCTCGCGGAAGCAGGTTTCGTTGAGCAGGCTGGTCTCGAACCCGCGCGCGGTCAGGTTGTACAGGTTCTGGATCGTCGCAATGCGCGGCAGTCCCTTCATCTCGGCCTGGCGGGTGAACTCGCTCACGCCCCAGGAGCTTTCGTTCGACACGCCGATATGGCCGATCTTGCCGGCGTCGATCAGGCTGCCGAGCGCCGCCAGCGTGTCTTCAATCGCCACGCAGCTGCGCTCCTTCTGCGGCTCGAACGCCGTGGCGCCGAAGACCGGTACATTCCGGCTTGGCCAGTGCAGCTGGTACAGGTCGATATGGTCGGTCTGCAGCCGCTTCAGGCTGGTTTCCACCGCGGCGCGGATATTCGCCGCATCGAGGTTTTGCGTACCGCCCCGCACCCAATGCAGCGCCGGGTTCGGGCCGGCCGCCTTGGTCGCCAGCACCACGTCCCCGCGCTTGCCGGTTTTCTTGAGCCACGAGCCGATGAAGCGTTCGGTCGAGCCCTGCGTCTCCGCGCGCGGCATCACCGGATACATCTCGGCAGTGTCGATGAAATTGATGCCGCGTTCGAGCGCGTAATCGAGCTGGCTGTGCGCCTCGGCCTCGGAATTCTGCTCGCCGAAGGTCATCGTGCCGAGGCACACTGTGGAGACGCGTAGGGCGCTTGTGCCGAGCAGGGTGGTTTGCATGGTGTGATCCTCGGTTGTGCTTAGCGTTTCAGCGCGCGCGCGCACTCGCGCACCAGTGCGGGGCCACCGTAAATCAGGCCGCTGTAGAGCTGGACCAGCGAGGCGCCTGCGTCGATCTTGGCTTTGGCGTCGGCGCCGCACATGATGCCGCCCACCCCAATGATCGGCAGCTCGTCGCCCAGTTCCGACTTCAGCGAGCGGATCACTCTGTTCGACAGTTCGAACACCGGGGCGCCGGACAGGCCGCCGGCTTCGGCGCCGTGCTGCATGCCCTCGACCGCGCTGCGCGAGAGGGTGGTGTTGGTGGCGATGACCCCGTCGATCCCATGGCGCACCAGCGCGCCGGCGATGTTCTTGACCTGCTCCGAGTCGATGTCCGGCGCGATCTTGAGCGTGATCGGCACGTAGCGCTTGTGCTGGTCGGCCAGGCGCGACTGCGCATCCTTGAGCTGTGCGAGCAGCGCGTCCAGTTCCGAGGCGCCCTGCAGCTGGCGCAGGTTCTTGGTGTTCGGCGACGAGATATTGACCGTCACGTAGCTCGCGTACGGATACACTTTTCGCAGGCAGTGCAGGTAATCGTCGGCCGCGTTTTCGATCGGCGTGTCGGCGTTCTTGCCGATGTTCAGGCCCAGCACGCCTTCCTTATTCTGGTAGAACTTCGAGGCCTGCACATTCGCGACGAACGCATCGACCCCGCCGTTGTTGAAGCCCATGCGGTTGATGATCGCATTCGCCTGCGGCAGCCGGAACATGCGCGGCTTCGGATTGCCCGCCTGGGCGCGCGGCGTGACGGTGCCGATTTCGATCGAGCCGAAACCGAGCGCGGCCAGGCCGTCGATATAGGCGCCGTCCTTGTCCAGTCCCGCGGCCAGGCCGACCGGGTTGGGGAAGGTAATCCCCATCACGGTGCGCGGATCGGCTTCAGGCTTGCCGAGGGCGCGCGTGAGACCCAGCGCGGCGGCGCGGCGCAGTGCGGGCAGGGTCAGGTTGTGGGCCGCTTCCGGGTCGAGCGCGAACAGCAGGGGGCGGGTGAGGGCATACAGCAGTTTTTCGGACATGGGGGATGGGGGTTGTGCAGACCGCTCATTTTACCTACTTGTCGAGCAGCCCCCAAGTGCCATTGATGCGCGCCTCGAGCGGACGGAAGTTGATCTTGTACGCCATCTTCGGGCTCTGCTCGATCCAGTAGCCGAGATATACGTACGGCAGCGCCAGTTCGTGCGCCTGCGCGATCTGCCACAGCACGTTGTAGGTGCCGAACGAGGCGCCCGCGACATCGGGATCGAAGAAGGTGTACACCGACGACAGACCGTCCGACAGCACGTCGATGATCGACACCATGCGCAGCGTGCCGTCCTGCTCGCGGAATTCGACCAGCCGGGTGTTGACGCGGCTCTGCAGCAGGAACTGGGCGTACTGGTCGCGGCTGTCCTGGTCCATGCCGCCGCCGAAGTGGCGGGTGCTCTGGTAGCGCAGGTAGAGCGCGTAGTGCTCGTCCGAGAAGCCGAGGTTGGCGACGATCGCGGCCAATCCCGCATGGCGGGTGGCGGCGCGGCGCTGGCCGCGGCTCGGCTTGAACTCGGCGGTGCGCACCCGCACCGGGATGCAGGCCTGGCAACCGTCGCAATACGGCCGGTAGGTGAAGATGCCGCTGCGGCGGAAACCGCTCTTGACCAGTTCGGAATAGACGTCGGCATTGATCAGGTGCGACGGGGTGGCCACCTGCGAGCGGGCCTGGCGCGCGTCGAGGTAGCTGCACGGGTAGGGCGCCGTCGTATAGAACTGCAGCGTAGAGAATGGCAGGTCGTTAAGGTGCGTCATGCGGATGCTCTCGATGTGACGTGGTTGCGCTACATTTGACTGGTTCGTTCTATTCTATCGAAAGATTGACTTTCTCACCGCTTTGCTTCGAATGGCGGCACCGGCTCCCAGTGCGTGATGCCGGGTTCGCGGATGGCGCCGCGCACGTGGTCGAGGAAGGCAGCGCGCGAAATCGGCGCGGCGCCCAGCGAGGCCAGGTGCCCGGTCTCCTGCTGGCAGTCGATCATGGCCACGCCATGGCTGCGCAGAAAGGCGACCAAATAGGCCAGCGCGATCTTCGAACCATCGGTCACGCGGGCGAACATCGATTCGCCGTAGAACATGCGGCCGATGCAGACTCCGTAGGCGCCGCCCACCAGTTCGCCATCGAGCCACAGTTCGGACGAGTGCGCGTGGCCCATCTCATGCAGGCCGGAGTAGCCGGCGATGATGTCTTTCGAAATCCAGGTGCCGGGACCGTCCCGGCGCGGCGCCGCGCAGGCCCGCATCACGGCTTCGAAATCGCTGTCGAAACGCACTTGCCAGCGCCCGCCTTCCTGCATGCTGCGCTCGACCCTGCGCAAAGTCTTGCGCAGGCTGTCGCTGATGCGGAACTGGTCGGTCATCAGGACCATGCGCGGGTCGGTGCTCCACCACAGGATCGGCTGGCCCTCGGAAAACCACGGGAAAATGCCGTGCTGGTAGGCGATCAGCAGGCGCTGCGGCGACAGGTCGGCGCCGGCGGCGAGCAAGCCGGGCGCGTCGATCGTCAACGCGTGGGAGACGTCCGGAAACGGCGTGTTCGTTTCGAGCCAGGGAATCATGGATCAGTCGGGGTCGCTGGCGGCGCGCATCGGGCGCACGATATCGTGGCTGTGAAAACCGTAACTGCCGCCTTCTCGCATTTTGACGCGATCGGCAAAGAACAGTTCCAGCGTCGTGCGGATGGTGGGGAAGGCCAGGTCGCCCCAGGGAATCTCGGCCTCGCTGAACAGGCGTACATCCAGGCTTTCGATCCCCGCGGCGAAGTCGAGGTCGCGCAGGCGCGCCAGGTAGAACAGGTGCACTTGATGAACGTGGGCAATATTTAGCAAGGTGAACAGCGGGCCCAGTTCGATATTGGCGCCGGCTTCCTCTTCGGTTTCGCGGATCGCGGCCTCGGCGGTGGTTTCGTTGTTCTCCATGAAGCCGGCCGGCAAGGTCCAGTAGCCGTAGCGCGGTTCGATCGCGCGCTTGCACAGCAGCACTTTCAATTCGCCATCACCTTCCCAGACTGGCAGCGAACCGATGACGAGCTTGGGGTTTTGATAATGGATGGCATCGCATTGCGCGCACACATAGCGCGGCCGGTTGTCGCCTTCGGGAATTGCCAATGCCACCGGATGGGCGCATTCGGAACAGAAATTCATAGGTAGCCAGAAGAATAGTATTTCGCTTACTTTACACCGATTGCGCAGGCTGCGCCGGAACTGGAAGACGGCAAAAACTATCGAACGCCGGATTTTGGGTGCTGCTATCGCACATCGGCTATGGATTAATATTGCCTAAACGGGCGGATGGCCGTATAATCACTGCATCAGACGCGGGGTGGAGCAGTCTGGCAGCTCGTCGGGCTCATAACCCGAAGGTCACAGGTTCAAATCCTGTCCCCGCAACCAGAATTGAGGAAGAGCCGCTAGTTTCGAAAGAGACTAGCGGCTTTTCTGTTTTTGCGCGATTTTCATTTGCGTGGGGCAAGCGTTGCACTCCTCGATGTGCGTCAAGTTCGCCGCTGCCAGCAGGGACGATGGCGCGCCGGCGCGGTCGAACCGATGGCGGCCAGGGATCCGGGCGCCCTACGACGGGAGCGGCGAAACGATGAGCACTGTGGATGAAATTAATGAATCGTGGGGATGGGTGGGGCTGACTGCGGTCGAAGTGCTCGGCGAAAATGATTTCGGCAATCTGATCATCAGGGACGAGGAGGGAAAATATTGGCGTTTGTGCCCGCAAGAACTGTGCTGCGAGACGGTGGCCGGCGACCGCGACGAACTCGATGCGCTGTCATACAACCAGCAATTCCTGCATGGCTGGTACATGACCGAGCTGGTCACGATGGCGCGGGAAAAGCTGGGGCCGCTAGCATCGGGGCGGAAATATTGTCTGAAGGTGCCTAGCGTACTGGGCGGGGAGTACGGCGGGGATAATCTGGCGACCGTGCCGCTGCTGGCGCTGATCCGGTTCAGCGGGGAGGTCGCGCAGCAGATAGTCGGGGAGGCATGAGGCGAAGCGGGCGCCCGGCGTCAGCCGTCCGCCTTGGGATGCAGGCTGGCCCACAGGTGCGCCGCGGCCATGGTCCGGTGCGGCTTGTAGCGCTCCAGCAAGGCCTCGGTGCGCGCCATGTCGGGCTTGGCGTCTTCTCCCAGCAGGTGCTGGAACGCGGCGCGGATTGCGACGTCGCCGTGCAGCGAGCAATCGGCGTAGCCATAACCGCGCAGCAGCGCGTAGTTGACGGTCCACGGGCCAATGCCTTTGACCGCCAGCAGCGCTGCGCTGGCGCGCTCGATGTCGCCGCCGCGTTCCAACTGCAATTCGCCATCGTCGACCATGCGCGCCAGGCGCAGCAGCGTCTCCGCCTTGGAACGCGAGAATTTACGCGAGGTCAGGTCTTCCACTGCGAGCGCCGCTACTTGACGCGCTTCGGGATAGCACCACAGGCCGCTGCTATGCTGCCGGCCCGCTTGCAGGATGAAAGTGCGGCGCAGCGCGATCGCGAACGTCAGGTTGATCTGCTGTCCGATGATCGCCCAGGTCAGCGCTTCGAAAATGGTGGCCGACTGCACGATGCGCAGGCCGGGACGCTGGCGCGCCACCGCGCCCATCAGCGCGTCGTCCCCGGCCAGCGCGAGGAAGGGCGCCGGGTCGATGCGCAGTCCGAGTATGTTGAGCAGCGCTTCATCCACCATGTTTGCAGCTGGCGCCGTCAGCGCGCCATCGGCATGCACGTCGCACAGCGCCATGGCCGGCGTCAGCGTCACATCCAGCAGCACCGGCACGCCGTCGAGCAGCACGCCTTTGCGGATGCGGCCAGGCGCGACCTGCTCGGCCACGCCTTCCGCATCGCGGCTGTGAAACGCCAGTACGTCGGCGGCCTGGTAGCCGGAAGGGAGCGGGATCGAGAGCTGCACCGGCCGTCCTTACCGGTCCGCCATTGCCGCAACCGGGCGCGCGCCGAAACGCGGCACGAAACCGGTCACCAGGGCGGTCCCGGTGATCACGATCGCCGCGCCGGCCGCCGTGTACCAGCCGACTGTCTCGCCCAGGAACAGGACTCCCCACAGAATCCCGAACAGGGGATTGAGGAAGGTGACGGTCAGCGCCGAGGTCGGGCCGACTTCGTCGATCAGGCGGAAGTACAGGATGTACGCGATGCCGCTGCACATGACGCCGAGCGCCAGCGCCGCGCCCATGATGCCGATGGTCGGCTCGGCCGGCGCCGGGAAGAACGGCAGCGCCGGAATCACCAGCAGGGTCGCGGCCCACATGCTGCCATGCGCGTTGGCGAACGGCTCGACGCTGCTGGCGTTGCGCGCGTACGCGCTGGCGATGCTGTAGCTGAAGGCGCCGGCCAGCGCCGCCAAAACCGCAAGCGCCGCGCCGGGGCGCGAAGTGGCATGGTCGAATCCGACCAGCAGTGCCACGCCGGCGGTGCCGAGCAGCAGGCCGAGCGCGGTTCGCCCGGTGATCCGCTGGCGCGACCAGGCCGCGCCGATCAGGGCGCCCCACATCGGCGCAGTGGCGTTCAGCACCGACAGCACCGACGCCGTCAGCGTGCGCGCGGCGAACGCGAACAGCAGGAACGGCAGCGCGGAATTGAACATGCCGAGCATCAGGTAATGCTTCCAGTTGGCGTGCAGGTCGAGCCGCTTCTTGAGGAACAGGCCGACGATGGCGAGGAAGACGGCGGCGAAGGCCACGCGATATTCGATCAGGACCGCGGGACCCAGTACCGGCGCGCAGATGCGCATGAAGAGGAAGGAGCTTCCCCAGATCGCCGCGAGCAGCACCAGGCGCAGGAAGTTTGCTGTGTTCATGAAAAAAGCCCGGTCAGTGAAACGTGTAGTGTGGGTTGCGCGCAAATGCGGGCGAAACCCGTTTCTTGCGATTGAATCGGCTAGTGTAGTGTTGCGCTCTTGGGGCCGCGTATAAAAATGATGCGTTTGCGTGCCAGGCTAGGCGCAAACCGCAGCGATAGTGAACTATCGCGAGGATTTGCAACGACGCATGGCGCGCAAAGGCGCATTTTTATGCGGCAACAAGAACGCAGCACTACACTACTCGCGCATGCAGGCATCCTCGCCGGGCGGGGTCAGTGCGGCGGCGTGGTTCACCAGCAGTATGGAAGGGACGCCGTTCTTCACGGCAGTCATCTCGGCCAGGATCGAGATCGCGATTTCGGCCGGCGTCTTGCTGCCGATGTACAGGCCGACCGGCCCGTGCAGGCGCGCCAGCTGGTCGTCGTCGAGGTCGAACTGCTTGAGGCGCTCGCGCCGCTTGGCGTTGTTCATGCGCGAGCCGATCGCGCCGACGTAGAACGCATCGGACTTGAGCGCTTCCATCAGCGCCAGGTCGTCCAGCTTGGGATCGTGGGTCAGCGCCAGCACGGCGCTGCGGCGGTCCAGCTTCGATTCGAGCACCAGGTCGTCGGGCATNNGCGACGAAGCGCGACAGCTGGCCGGCGCCGATGATGAACAGGCGCCAGCGCGGGCCGTGCACGGTGCACAGGACGCCGTCGGCGATATGCTGGACGGTGCCGGGGGGCGCGTTGGACATGGTGACAGCGCCGCTCTGCAGGTCGAGCAGGCGCGCGACCAGTTCGTGCCGGTCGAGCCGCGCCAGCAGGTCGCCGATGGCGCTCGCTGGCGACAACGGCTCGATGGCCAGTTCGATGGTGCCGCCGCAGGGCAGGCCGAAGCGGTGCGCTTCATCGGCGCTGATGCCGTAGCTGACGATCTCGGGAACGCTGCGGCTGATGCCGTGCTGGCGCACCTGTTCGATCAGGTCGTCCTCGATGCAGCCGCCCGACACCGAGCCGACCACGCGGCCGTCTTCGCAGATGGCGAGCGTGGCGCCGATCGGACGCGGGCTCGAGCCCCAGGTCTTGATGACCGTGACCAGCTGGCAACGCAAGCCGCCGGCAATCCAGCCGGCGGCGGTCTTTAATACTTCGAGGTCGATGCTGTCCATGGGATCGAATATACTGGGCGCTTGAATCTCGCGCGGTGGAAAAATATGACCCATGATACAAAAAAAGACGACGGCTCGCCGAAGTTCGGCCGTTTACTGGCCGTGCTGGTGGGGGCGGTGATGTTTTGCGGACTGCTGACTTGGGTGATGGGGACGCTGTTTCCGGATTTTCCGAACTTCTGATCGGGTCGATACCGCGTCGCCAAGCTGAGGTGGTATGGGTTCCCCCATACCACTCGTAGACAAAGATATTGCCGATTAAGGCAGCAAGGGCTTCTTGGCAGCCTGTTTCGCCTTGAGCTCAGCAACCGCCTTGTCAATCGCAGCGACCCGGATCGCGGTCGCCGGATGGTTCGCCACATATCCATTGAGCACCGTCGCCGGGTGGTTGGCCGCCAGCCGCTTCCAGAACGCGCTTGCGCCGTCCAGGTTGTAGTTGGCGCGCGCCAGCAGGTACACGGCCAGGCGGTCGGCCGCCGCATCGAGGTCCTGCGGCATGGCCTTGATGCCGCCGCTACCGATCAGCATCGACGTGTCCGGCTTCACCGTCACCAGGTTGTCGATGATGCTGCCGATGGTGCTGGCATTGCGCTGCGAGGTCGCGTGACCCAGCATGTTGTGCGCCATGCCCTTGGCCATCAGGTAGGCCAGCTCGTCGTCGCCTTTGGTGAAATTGATCATCCCGCGCGTGACCATCACCCGCGTGCCGTCGGCATACGAGTTGATATTGTCGGCGTTACCCAGTTCGATCCCGAAACCGCATGCGCGCGTGACCGGAATGGTCAGCTGCTTGCTATTGCCGTCGCGTTCGATCCCCATCGGCAGGCTGGCCTGGGCCGCCACCAGCGGCCCGAACACGCCTCCGGCCAGTGTCGATGCATTCGGCCCGCTAGGCAGCGGCCTGGAGCCTGCGGTCATCAGCCGGTCGCCCTTGCGCAGGCCCGCATGCGCGGCGCCGCTGCCGGCCAGTACCCCGGTCACCTGTAGTCGTTCGCCCATGCCGAAGGCGACGTGCGCCGCTTCGTTGTAGTCGCCCGGGTAGGAGTAGCGGTTCTTGGCGGTGAACCCGAGCAGGTTGCGCGCCTGCGTCTTGCACAGCTCCGCGTTGTTGATCAACAGCGGCGCCGCGACCCGGTACAGGCGGTCCTGCAGCACAGCCATCCTGGTCAGCGCCTCCGCGTCCGCGGCCATGCGCGGCGACAGTGCCGGCGCCTCTTCTACCGGCGCTTGCGGGGCAACGACGACGGGACCCTGAGGGCGAGGGGCTCGCGTGGCGCAGCCAGACATCAGCAACGCCAGCGCCAGTGCCGGCAAGGCCGGCCGCAGACCATGGATGCGCTTCATAGATTTCCTCACTTATTATTGTTTGCCGGTGCTGCCGAAACCGCCGGCACCGCGTTCGCTTTCCTTCTCCGAGTCGAATTCGTCGACGACGTTAAATGCAACCTGCATGACCGGCACGATAATCAGCTGCGCCAGCCGCTCCATCGGGTTCAGCGTAAAAGCGTGCTGGCCGCGGTTCCAGGTGGAGACCATCAACTGGCCCTGGTAATCCGAGTCGATCAAGCCTACCAGATTCCCCAGGACAATGCCGTTCTTGTGGCCCATCCCGCTGCGCGGCAGGATCATGGCGCAATAGCCAGGGTTGGCGACGTGGATCGCCAGGCCGGTCGGGATCAGCACGGCGGCCCCGGCTTCGATGGTAATGGCCTCGTCGATGCAGGCGCGCAGGTCGAGTCCCGCGCTGCCCGGGGTGGCGTAGGCCGGCAGCATGTCTTTCATGCGCGGGTCGAGGATCTTGATGTCGATGGTCTTCATGGTTCCTTGTTGTCAGGTGAGCAGGGAGCGCTGTTCGATCCGCTTGGCGATCTCTGAGATCAGCTGGCGCGCCAGCGTGAGCTTGTCGGCGCGCGGCAGCACGGTGTGGCCGTCTTCGTCGAACAGGATCACGGTGTTGTCATCCTGCCCGAAAGTTTGGGGGCCGATATTGCCTACCAACAGAGGAATGCCCTTTTTTTCGCGCTTGACGGCGCCAAATTCGACCAGTTTCTCCGATTCGGCGGCAAAACCGACACAATAGGGCCAGCCGGAGACCGACGTGGTGGCGGCGACCGAGGCCAGGATGTCGGCGTTCTGGGCGAATTCCAGCTGCGGCGCGCCGCCATCCTGTTTTTTCATTTTCTGTTCGCTGGCGTTGGTCACGCGCCAGTCGGCGACCGCAGCCACGCCGATGAACACATGCTGCCCGCCGACCGCCGCCATCACCGCGTCATGCATCTGCTGCGCGCTCTGCACGTTCACGCGGCGCACGCCGTGCGGCGTCGGCAGGGTGGTGGGCCCGGACACCAGCACCACGTCGGCGCCGGCTTCGCGGGCGGCGCGCGCCACCGCGTAGCCCATCTTGCCCGAAGAGAGGTTGGTGATCCCGCGCACCGGATCGATCGCCTCGAAAGTGGGGCCGGCCGTGATCAGCACGCGCTTGCCGGCCAATACCTTCGGCTGGAACGAGGCGACCAGTTCTTCCACCAGTTCGTCCGGCTCGAGCATGCGCCCGAAGCCGGTCTCGCCGCAGGCCTGCTCGCCGGCCGCGGGGCCGAAGA
>CXWL01125104.1_pt1 | contig 12187 bp, 9 predicted proteins | sample 590931 | NCBI WGS metagenome assembly CXWL01 (sample SAMEA3498368, study PRJEB10139) | groundwater metagenome | biome: water well; material: biofilm material | place: Germany | collected 2015-04-27
AAGAATGCCTTGAGCATCAGCTTCGCCCCAGGGTTCGTCATCGTGGAATTCGTGATCAAGCAGGTGATCGTGCTCGGGCTCGGGGATATCTCGTTCTTCGCTCATGGCTTTTCGAATCAACAGAAGGAAAAGCGGACTGTATAGGCAGATCCCTTCCTTCAGTCAACGCGCGAAGCCTGGCGAGGTCGGGGGCAGAATACACAAGAGCCCGGTGACGCGAGGTTGTACCAATCGCAAATTGGATCCCGATTATCATAAGTGACCGATAATCGAACATCTTTTAATACATTTAACTATCTGTTTTTAATGGTTTTTTTAATTATGATAAGAAGAAATCCAAACAAAATCCAAAAACCACCCCTTCTCAATGGATCCATAACTTGATTGACTTGCACCCCTCGGTGTCAGGCGTCGCGCCTGCCCGCTGATAAAAATAACAAGGGTGTCGAGATGAATGACTGCTCAATCGGGCTCAAGCTTCGGCTTGCAGCCACCTGTGTGTGCCTGATGCGTTTTGCCTTTACCCTGCCCCACGCCGAGGGTCGGTCATGAGTATCGACCTGAAGAAAGTCGTCGATGACGGCCCGATGGCCCGCTTCCAGTGGCTGGCCATCGGCATCTGCATTGTCCTGAACATGATCGATGGCTTCGACGTACTGGTGATGGCCTTCACCGCCTCCTCAGTGTCTGCCGAATGGGCGTTGAACGGCGCGCAAGTCGGGCTGCTGTTAAGTGCCGGGCTGTTTGGCATGGCGGCGGGATCGCTGTTTATTGCGCCCTGGGCGGATCGCTTCGGCCGCGTGCCGTTGATCCTGTTTTGCCTGCTGCTTTCGGGCGTCGGCATGCTGTTGTCGTCGCTGAGCCAGACGCCGCTGCAACTGGCGTTGTTGCGCGGCCTGACCGGCCTGGGCATCGGCGGCATTCTGGCCAGCAGCAACGTGATTGCCAGTGAGTTTGCCAACAAGCGCTGGCGCGGGCTGGCGGTGAGTCTGCAATCCACCGGCTATGCCCTGGGTGCGACCCTGGGCGGGCTGTTGTCGGTGTGGTTGCTGACCCACTTTGGCTGGCGTTCGGTGTTCATTTTTGGCGGCGCCGTGACCCTGGCGGTGATTCCCCTGGTGCTGCTGTTCTTGCCCGAATCGCTGGACTTCCTGATCACCCGTCGCCCGGTCAATGCCCTGGCGCGGATCAATCGCCTGGCCGTCCGCCTCGGCCAGCCGGCACTGGGCGAACTACCCTTGATCCCTTCGACGCCGAACGCCGGCAAGGGCCGCCTGGCCCAGTTGCTCGCACCTGAATCGCGACGCACCACCCTGCTGATCTGGCTGCTGTTCTTCCTGGTGATGTTCGGCTTCTACTTTGTCATGAGCTGGACGCCGAAGCTGCTGGTGGCTGCCGGCTTGTCGGCGCAACAGGGGATCAGCGGCGGCGTGCTGTTGAGCGTCGGCGGGATCTTCGGTGCGGCACTGATTGGCGCCCTGGCCTCGCGCTGGCGCCTGACCCGGGTGTTGGCGCTGTTCATGCTGATCTCCGCGGTCTTGCTGGTGCTGTTTGTCGGCTCGGCGTCTTCGGTGTCGATGGCCCTCGGCCTCGGCCTGCTGATCGGGTTGTTCGTCAACGGTTGTGTGGCGGGTCTTTACGCGCTGTCGCCGATTGTCTACGACGCTTCGGTGCGCACCACCGGGGTCGGCTGGGGCATTGGCATCGGGCGTATCGGCGCGATCCTCTCGCCGACCGTTGCCGGTGTGCTGCTCGACAGCGGCTGGCAACCCCTGCACCTGTATGGCGTGTTTGCCGTGGTGTTCGTGATTGCCGCCATCGTTCTGCTGCAGTTGCGTCCCGGCACTCAGGCGCAGCCGAGCAGCGAACTCAGCCGGGCCTGATCCCCTGCAAAACCGGTAGCGAGGGCCGTGCTCTCGCTACCCACTTCATCCTCCAGGAATACAACAATAATGACTGTCCTCCCCCTCCCTCCCCGGGTCTTGCTCGGCGGTGCAATTGCCCTTGCCTTGAGTTCCTCGGTCAACGCCGAAACCGGTGGCTTCCTCGAAGACGCAAAGACCAGCCTGACCCTGCGCAATTACTACTTCAATCGCGACTTCAACGATTCTGGCGCGAGTAAAAGCAAGATCGAAGAATGGGCCCAGGGCGCGATCCTCAAGTTCAGTTCCGGCTACACCCCAGGCGTGGTCGGCTTCGGCCTGGACGGCATCGCCATGCTCGGCGTCAAGCTCGACAGCGGCCCACAACGCAGCGGTTCGGAACTGCTGCCGGTGCACGACGATGGTCGCGCCGCCGACAACTACGGACGTGCCGGACTGGCAGCAAAAATGCGCGTGTCGCAGACCGAGCTGATGCTTGGCGAGCTGATGCCGGATGTGCCGCTGCTGCGCTACGACGACGGCCGCCTGCTACCACAGACTTTCCAGGGCGGCATGCTGGCGTCCCGCGAGCTGTCGGGGCTGAACCTGCAGGGCGGTCGTTACACCGCCGTCAGTCTGCGCAACTCGTCGAACATGCAGGACCTCTCGGCCTGGGCCGCGCCCACCGTGATGTCCGACGGCTTCAACTATGTCGGCGCCGAATACCGCTTCAACGCGCAACAGACCCTGATCGGCGCCTGGCACTCGCAGCTCGAAGACATCTACCAGCAAAGCTATCTGAACCTGCTGCACAAACAGACCTTTGGCGCCTGGACCCTCGGCGCCAACCTCGGCTACTTCATCGACAAGGATGATGGCAGTGCGCGAATCGGCGAAGTGCAGAGCCATACCGCCTACGGCCTGTTCTCCGCCAACCTCGGTGGCCATACCCTGTACCTGGGGCTGCAAAAGGTCAGCGGCGACACCGGCTGGATGTCGGTGTATGGCAGCAGCGGCCGGACCCTGGGCAACGACATGTTCAACGGCAATTTCAGCAACGCTGACGAGCGCTCCTGGCAAGCACGCTATGACTACAACTTCGCCGCCATGGGCATCCCCGGTCTGCAACTGATGACCCGCTACGGTCACGGTGAAAACGCCACGACCAAGGTCGGCAGCAACGGCAAGGAATGGGAACGGGATACCGAAGTCAGCTACACCCTGCAAAGCGGCGCGCTGAAAAACCTCAGCCTGCGCGTCAACAACGCCACCAACCGTCGCAGCTTCAACAGCGACTTCGATCAGACCCGGGTCATTGTCAGCTACCCCCTGTCGTTCTGATCCTCCCGCCAGGGGCGCACACCGCCCCTGCATCTCCTTGCCGACCTGCGTTACTATGGCCAATCCCTTTCTGGAAGTCGCCTGCATGAGCAAACCGGGTCAAATGGTGCTGGTCGCACTGCGCAAAATGATCGCCTCGGGCGAACTGGCCGCCGGCGAGCGGCTGATGGAAATCCCCACCGCAGAGCGTTTCGGCGTCTCGCGTATGCCAGTGCGCATGGCCTTCGTCACCCTTGAGCAGGAAGGCTTGCTGGTGCGCCATGGCGGACGGGGTTATCAGATACGTTCAGTGAGTGCCGACGACATCGCCGGCGCCGTGGAGGTGCGCGGCGTACTGGAAGGCCTGGCAGCACGGCAGAGCGCCGAGCGCGGCTTGAGCGAAGAAGCACAGGCGGCCTTGCGCGAATGCCTGGTGCAGGGTGATGCGTTGTTCGACAAGGGCTTCGTCACCGAAGAGGACATCGAAGCCTTTCATGACCTCAACATGCGCTTTCATCAAGTGATCGTCGACAGCAGCGCCAACCCGGCGATTGCCGAAGCGCTGGCGCGCAACGACCATCGCCCCTTCGCCTCAGTGTCGGCGCTGGCGATCGATCGTCAGGACATGGCGCGGGAATACCGGCGCTTCAACTTTGCGCACATGCAGCACCACTCGGTGTTCGACGCACTGGTCAGCCGCCAGGGCGCACGCGCGGAAGCGATCATGCGCGAACACGCCAACGCCACCCTGCGCTACGCCGAGGTGTTCGGCGCAATCGGCAACAACGAGCGACTGAAAGTCATCGCTCGTGGTGAATGACTCTGAGGATTAGATGTCGAGCACCAGCAGCGCCGATTTGGACCGCGAGCAGCATGGCGTGAACTGATCATTGGCCGCCTGCTCTTCCTCGGTGAGGAACAGGTCACGGTGATCGGGCACCCCTTCCAGCACACGGGTCAGGCAGGTGCCGCAAATGCCCTGCTCACAGGACAGGGCAATCTCCACCCCATGACTCTCCAGCACTTGCACCACGGTCTTGTCCGCCGGAATATCGAACACCTGCCCGCTGCTGCCCAGCTTCACCTGGAACGCGCCATCGCCTGCCGTGTCCACCGGTGCGGCGGCAAAGTATTCGCGATGCAGTTGAGCCTCGCCCCAGCCCTGGGCCTTGGCGCTGTCGAGCACGTGCTGCATGAACCCCGCAGGACCGCAGACATACAGGTGCAGGTCCGCCCGTGGATTGGCCAGGACTTTGGCGGCATCCAGGCGCGAATCGGCGTCTTCATCGAAATGCAGGTGCACCCGGTCGGCGAAGGCAGCGCCCTTGAGTCGCTCGACAAAGGCCGCCCGCTCGCTGGAACGCGCACAGTAATGCAGCTCGAAATCTGCACCGCTGGCAGCCAGGTGTTCGGCCATGCACAGGATCGGGGTGATGCCGATACCACCGGCGAACAACAGGCTGCGCGCCCCTTCCGGCACCAGCGGGAACAGGTTGCGCGGCTCGCTGATGAACAGCCGGTCACCGTTGTTGATCTGCTCGTGCATGCTCTGCGAGCCACCGCGCGAAGCGGCGTCCTTGAGCACGCCGATCTGGTAGCGGTGGCGCTCTTGCGGGTGATTGCACAGCGAGTACTGGCGGATCAAGCCGCCGGGCAGGTGCACGTCGATATGCGAGCCGGCGCTGAAGCCGGGCAGCTCCCCGCCTTGCGCGCAGATCAGCTCGTAGCTGCAGATATCCAATGCTTCGTTGTGCCGGGATTTGACGACGACTTCAATCATGACGCACCTTCAAGACCGGCCACCGCAGTGGCCGTAGACAAGATCAATGGGATTCACCGGGCCTGACGCTGCAGGCTAGTTGGCCGTGGCGATCAGCTCGACAGCCGGCGCGCGTTCGCGGGCGATGATGCGTTCCAGCACCCGTCGCGATTGCACGCCACCGGCATCGATATTGAGCTTGAGGAGGTTGCGCTGAGGGTTGGCCAGCAGGTTTTTTTGCTGCTGTTCGAGCATGTCCAGGTCTTCGCTGAAGATTTTGCCCTGGCCCTCGCGGATGGTCGCAGTCAGCGCATCGTCCTGCGGATTGAAATTGCGTGCCATGCCCCAGAAGTACCAGATCGAGGTCTCGGTTTCCGGGGTGATGAAGTCGACCACAATGCTCGACGCCTTATGCTGCGGCTCGGCGTGGTAGCCGCCCTTGCCGGCGTGAGCCACACCCACTTCGATCAACACGTGGCTGGGCGGACTGAAACGGCAGATCTGCCAGCGGTCCACCGGCACATCGTCGGCCAGGTTGTTGCCGCGCAGGGCCATGCGCCAGAACGGCGGCGCCATGATGTTGTCCATGTGCCGTGCAGTGACCACCTCGTCGCCCTCGACCGTGGTCACTGGCGCCACTTCATCGATCTCTTTCTGGCCGATGCTCGAGGCATGCACGTAGGTTTCGTGGGTGAGGTCCATCAGGTTGTCGATCATCAGGCGATAGTCGCAATTGATGTGGAACAGCCCGCCACCGTAGGCCCACTCGTCGCTGACCGCCCATTCCAGGTGATGGATCAGCGCCGGATCAGCCTGGTCCTGCTCGCCCGGCCAGACCCAGATGAAACCGTAGCGCTCGACCACCGCGTAGGTCTTGTTGCACGGAAAACCGCGCACGCGCTGGCCCGGCATTTCCACGGTCTTGCCGTCGCAGCCCATGACCAGGCCGTGGTAGCCACAGACCAGGTTGCCGTTCTCGACATAACCCAGCGACAGCGGCGCACCACGGTGTGGGCAGAAATCTTCGACGGCGGCCACCCGGCCTTCCTGACCGCGATAGAAAACGATTTTCTCACCACAGATCTGCCGGCCCAGGGGCTTGTCAGCGATCTCGTCGGGGGTGCAGGCGACATACCAAGTGTTCTTTGGATACATGGGACTCTCCGGGACAGGCTTGTTTTTATGGATCCATTTAAAGCGTTGAAACGGATTCAAGTCAAGGTATTTGCGCTTAAACTGGCTTTAGTGGATCCATTACAGCTTTTTTAGTCTTTATCCAGGCCCACCATCCGGCGCCGACTGATTGTTGCAACCCGTCGGTATTGACTACGTAGGGGACAGTTTTGAACTGAACCGCTTCAGCGCCTGCCTCGATAATCGTTAGCTCACTGACGAACTGTCGAGGTCAAGCATGACGAGTACCACTGCGCAACAAGTAAGCCCCGCCACGCTAAGGCGAGTGATCGTGGCCGCGGGTATCGGCAATTTCGTCGAGTGGTTCGACTTTGCTGTCTACGGGTTTCTCGCCACCACCATCGCCCAGCAATTCTTCCCCAGCGGCGATCCCAGCGCGGCGCTGCTGAAGACCTTTGCGGTGTTCGCTGTAGCTTTTGCGTTTCGGCCTCTAGGCGGGATTTTCTTCGGCATGCTGGGTGACCGGATTGGTCGCAAGCGCACCCTGGCGATGACCATTCTGCTGATGGCGGCGGCCACCACCTTGATCGGTTTGCTGCCCACCTATGCCGCAATCGGTGTCGCGGCACCGATCCTGCTGTCGCTGATCCGTTGCGCCCAGGGCTTTTCCGCCGGCGGCGAGTACGCCGGGGCCTGTGCCTATCTGATGGAGCACGCGCCGAACGATAAACGCGCCTGGTACGGCAGCTTCATTCCGGTGTCGACCTTTTCCGCATTCGCTGCAGCCGCAGTGGTGGCCTACGCCCTCGAGGCGTCGTTATCCGCCGAAGCCATGGGCAGTTGGGGCTGGCGCCTGCCGTTCCTGATTGCCGCGCCCTTGGGTCTGGTGGGGCTTTACCTGCGCTGGAAACTGGATGAGACCCCGGCGTTCCAGGCGGTGACCGAAGAGCATGCCGTCGCCCACTCGCCGCTCAAGGAAACGTTGCGTAACCATGCTTGGGCAATGTGCTGCCTGGGCGCATTCGTCTCGCTCACGGCGTTATCGTTCTATATGTTCACCACCTACTTCGCGACCTACCTGCAAGTGGCCGGAGGCCTGAGTCGCGCAACGGCGTTGCTGGTGTCGCTGATTGCCTTGCTGTTTGCTGCCGCGATCTGCCCGCTGGCCGGGCTGTACTCGGACCGGGTCGGCCGCCGAATGACTGTCGTGACCGCCTGCGTCCTGTTGATCGTGGCGGTGTATCCGGCATTTATGCTGGCCAGCTCCGGCTCGTTCGCCGCATCGGTGGTCGGCGTCATGCTGCTGGCGGTCGGCGCGGTATTGTGCGGCGTGGTCACCGCCGCCCTGCTCTCGGAAACCTTCCCGACCCGCACCCGGTACACCGCCTCGGCCATCACCTACAACATGGCCTACACCCTCTTCGGCGGCACCGCGCCGCTGGTGGCGACCTGGCTGATCAGCACCAGCGGCAGCAACTTGTCGCCGGCGTTTTACTTGATTGCGATTGCCTTATTGGCATTGGCGGGTGGGTTGGCACTGCCGGAAACGTCGCGGATTTCCCTGCATGAGGTAGCGGGCGACCATAAAGGAACAGGCGCCAAGGCCAGGGTCGTCAACACCTGACCCGGCAGGTTGGGGGCCTATCCAGCCCCCCAACCGTTAACGTTTTCGTTGATATTTTGCGGATTTTCCGTCAACAGGAATGACAGGCCGATCGTCATGGATCGCAGCAGAACAACGCAATGGCAACACCTGTAGCCACTCACACGCCGATCACCTGTTCCTCGAATCCCAAGGGCTGCACTGCAGCCGTCAGGTACAACTGCTTGAAATGCTCGCAATCCATGGCCTTGGCGAACAGCCAGCCCTGGGCGTACTTGACGTGGTTGGCCCGCAGGTAGTCGAGTTGCTGCACGGTCTCGACGCCCTCGGCCACCAGGTCCAGATGCAGGGCACGGCCCATTTCGATGACGTGGGTGACCAGTGGCGCCGACTGTTGCGCCTGGCTGATGCGGTCGATAAAGGAGCGGTCGATCTTCAGCACATCGAGCGGCAATTGCTGCAGGTATTGCAGGCTCGAATAACCGGTGCCGAAGTCGTCCAGCGCCACGACGAAGCCGGCCTCGCGGGCCTGTTCGATGGTTCTGCTGGCCGCCGCCGGATCGATGAAGCTGCGCTCCGTGACCTCCAGCCAGATCTGCGCGGGCAGCACGTTGGCGTGCTGGATCTGCCGCTGCAGGATTGGCAGGAAGCGTCCGGAGCAGACATCCGAGGCAGCCAGGTTTATTGCGACATGCAGGGCTCGGTCACGCACCAGCAACGGCCCCAGGTCATCGATGATGGCGTGAATCAGTTGATCGGTGATCGGCTGGATCAGCCCGCTGGCCTCGGCCAAGGGGATGAACAGGTCCGGCGCGACGATCTCGCCGCCCGGTTTGCGCCAGCGAATCAGCGCTTCGGCGCCAATGCAGCGGCGGCTGGCGATGTCGAAAATCGGTTGGTAATAGACGACAAACTCCTGGCGACGCACCGCCCGCTCCAGCGCAGCCAGGGGCGACAGGCCACGGCGCCAGGCGCGTATCACCAGGGTCAGCAGCCCCGCCGCGCCGAGCAAGCCCAGGGGCAGCAGGTACAACTGGTTCCTCCAGAAGCTGCGTAGCAGGAATTCCCGAGGGATGGCCGCCAGTACGCTGAGGTTAGGCTGCGGGACCAGGGTGTAGAGGAATCCGTCCTTGAGGCCGTGAGTCGGGCCTTGGTGCACCAACGCCAGAAAGTGCGCGGTCGTCGAATCGGTTGGCCCCAGCAGGCGCCCCTGTTTGCTGGCGATGGCGACACGGATTCCATCATCGAGTGTCACCTCGCGAAACTGCTCGGGATCCACCAGCACATTGAACGCGGCGTACTGCAGGGCCAGCATCGGTTTCAGGCCCTCGCTCTCGGGCGGGGCATCGATGGACACCCTGACGCCGTCCTCGGTGATGAAATCGTGGGGCAACACCTGCGACCTGGGGGGCGTGGCGCCCCACGAGGTACAGGCAAACACATCTTCCTCGTAGCCCACCGATTCGACCGAAAAGCTGTTCATCGCGACGATGCGCATCTGCTCGATACCCTCCGGTGAACAGGGCTGCAGGTCAGTCAGGGCGACGTCCTTCAGGGCCCGGGAGGCCAGGTCCAGGGTCTGGCTGGCGCGCTGCGAAGCAATCTGCGCCAGCGTCACCAGGCGTTCCTGGGCCGCGAAAACCGTCAACCACCAACCGATCATGGTGCTGATTGCCAGCGGCACCAGCACGGCCAGCACACTGAGGAACATGCCGCGCAGTTTGACTCTGGAGCGTTTCATGGGACCTTCCTGGACCGCGGGATTGCCGGTCTACTTGACCTGGAATTCGATGCTGTAGGGCACCGTCGTACCTCGGCGCGCGGTGGCGCGAGGCTGATACACCTGCACGCTGTACTGCCCGGAGGCCGGCAGTTCGGCACTCCAGTCGCCGCCCACATAACCGCTGCCCAGCGCCGTCGCGGCACCTGGCTCACTGCCCGGGGCAAAGACATTGAAATTGGCGTTGTTGCTGCCGCTGATGCGCACGCTCATGTGCTGCCCGGCCTTGGCGCCGAGGGTATAGCGCACGCTGTCGTAGCCGCTGAAGGTGCCCTTGAGTACGGCACTGGAGGCGCCCTTGGCGAAGTTCACCGGGACCGTGGTGACGTTGTCCCCGGCGAGCACCAGTGTGGAGACGGACGCCGCGAGGACCAGGGAAAGCAAGCGTGCAGGTTTCATGAGGTCGATTCCATTGGATGAGCACTAGTTGAAGTTCTGCGTGTTGTATTTTTCGCAACCGCCTGCGCCCTGACGAGGGAAAAATCAGTCAGTGCTTGTAGGAAAATGACTACACGGCTCAAGCTGCCATGCTAAAAGTGATGGGCAACGTCTTGGAGTTGACTGATGGCACGGATTCTCATCGCAGACGAACACCCGATGACCCGGCTCGCGCTTCGCCTGCTGCTGCAGGAACAACTGCACAGCATCGTCGGCGAGGCACGCGACGGCCTTGAAGCCTTGAGTCTGGCCACCAGCCTGAGGCCTGACTTACTGATCATCGATCTCGATCTGTCCCGCATTACCGGCCTGGACGTCATCAGCCACCTGCGTGCGCGCGGTGTGCAACAGCCCATCCTGGGGTTCAGCACCCAGGACTCGCGGCATTTCGTCAGCCGTTTCCTACAGGCCGGCGCTTCCGGTTTCGTCAGCAAGCACCAGGAACCCGATGTGCTCAAGGAAGCCATCACCGTGCTGCTGCGTGGCCAGACTTACTTCTCCAGCGAACTGCTGGGCAGCGTCCACCGCAACAGCCTGCAAGAGAATGATGCCGAGCGCATCGCCACCCTTTCCAATCGCGAATTGAGCGTGCTCAGTCTGCTCGCCAGTGGGTACAGCAACCAGCAGATTGCCAACGAACTGACCATTGGCGAGAAATCGGTCAGCACCTATCGCGCACGATTGCGGGCCAAGCTCAACTTGCACAACATGCTCGACCTGTTCGATTTTGCCCGGCGCAACCGCCTTGCCGCGCCCGCCAGTCAGTTGCACGCGCCCGTTGCCGAACACAGCGAAGACACCGAGATGTGGCGCTCCATGGTGCAGAGCCTGCCTGCCGCCTTCTACGTACGGGATACCGAGGCGCGCCTGGTTTACGCTAATCCGGCGCACCTTGCGATGTACCACGCGCAACTGGAACAGATCCTCGGCACCCTGACCACCGAAGTTGATTGGTACAAGCCTGGCGACGCGCGCAACATGCTGCTGTTCCTGCAGCGCGCCATCGCCGAGGAGCGCGCCTTCGACAAAGACATCGAGCTGAGCATCCACGGCCAGCGCCGGGTCCTGCACCACTGGGGCACGCCGTACCGCGACGCGCAAGGCCAGATGCTCGGGATGATCTGCTGCAGCACCGATATCACCCGGCGCTACGAACAACTCGACGCCCTGCGCGCCCGAGCCGAAAGCGCGGAACTGGCCCAGCGGCAACTGCTGGAATTGCTCGACAGTGTCAGCCAGCAAATGACCGCGGGACTGGCGGAACTCGGGGCGGCCCTTGCGGCTGACGGCAGCCAACTGCCCTCCCAAGCCAGCGAACAGCTGCGAGATTTGCAAGGCCATCTGCAGCAGTTGCAGCGTGCACTGCACACACCGGAGCCTGCTGATCAGGCGACGATCACGACAGACCTCGTGGAACTGACCGTGCAGGTGTTGCGCGACTTGCGCGGGCGGGCGGAGCAAAAGCACATCAGCCTGTTCCTCGACAGCGACAACCTGTCCCGCTCCAGCGTCATGGCCGACCGCGCACGCCTGCATGAACTGTTGTGCCACCTTGGCCGCTATGCCATCGACCTGAGCCCGGCCGGCGAAGTACGGCTGAGTCTCGCCTGCACCGCGAAGCAGACCCACCTCGGCGTGCGCATGACCTTTCGCGGCAGCCCCGTACCCAGCACCGAGCCGCAGCGCGCCTATTCCCTGACGGAACTCACCCGCGAGGCAAGCACGGCCGAGCAACCCCGCAATCGCCTCGACCTCAACCTCGCCCGCCACCTGGCCAGCCAACTGGGCGCCGAACTGCAGGTCACCCATCTGCCGGAACAAGGCCTGAGCGCTACCCTGCATTTGTTGTTGCCGATAGCGCCCGTGTAGGAGCGAGCTTGCTACGGGCGGCGTTGCGACGAAAAACCTGAGGGCGCCGCACGCATCCAGCCAGCCCAGGTAGCGAAAAAAACCCATCCCAGCAGATAGCCGGTACGGCAAAACGCTTGCAAAAAGTTTGGTATACCATAATATGTCATTCCATAGGCCGAACAGTCGCAGCGACTCGACGGACCTTCTGCTCCCGATAGGCGGGCACTCAAAGCCCCGCTCATAAACACAACAATGAGGGCGTAAAAATGGTGTTGAACAAACGTGTCACCGCAGTGCTGTTCGCCGGCCTGCTGAGCGCGACCAGCCAAGCGTTGATGGCCGCTGAAAGCGTCAACTTCGTCAGCTGGGGCGGGAGTACCCAGGATGCGCAGAAGCAGGCCTGGGCCGACCCGTTCAGCAAGGCCAGCGGCATCACCGTG
>CXWL01081842.1_pt1 | contig 12182 bp, 11 predicted proteins | sample 590931 | NCBI WGS metagenome assembly CXWL01 (sample SAMEA3498368, study PRJEB10139) | groundwater metagenome | biome: water well; material: biofilm material | place: Germany | collected 2015-04-27
CGCGCACGGTTCAGGTCCGTGTGCCGCAAGGTGTGGAGGTTCGAGTCCTCTTCCGGGCACCAAGTTTTTAATGGCTCGCGTAAGCGAGCCATTTTCTTTTGTACTACTTCCCATCAAATAAAAACACGCAGCGCTGTTGCGATGCGTGTCCGATTTATTGGTTTGCGACACCTATTAAACCTTGAATGGGTGACGCAACACGATGGTTTCGTCGCGATCCGGACCAGTTGAAACCATATCCACAGGCACTTCGCAAATCTGCGCGATGCGTTGCAGATAATTACGCGCTTCGACTGGTAGCTCTTCGTAACGCTTCACACCAACCGTACTGCCACTCCAGCCTGGCATGTCTTCATATACCGGTTCGCATCCATCCAGCGCTTCCGAACCCACCGGCAAAATGTCACTGAACTGACCATCGATCTTGTAACCCACACCGATACGCACGGTCTCCATGCCATCCATCACATCCAGCTTGGTCACACACAGGCCGGACACGCCGTTGATCTGGATAGAACGTTTCAGTGCAGCCGCATCGAACCAGCCACAGCGGCGCGCACGCCCGGTAGTGGAACCGAATTCATGCCCCTTCTCGGCCAGCATCTTGCCTATGGGATCTTGCTTTTGTTCCGCATCGTACAACTCGGTCGGAAACGGCCCGGAGCCAACACGGGTGGTATAGGCCTTGGTGATGCCCAGCACGTAATGCAGCATCTGCGGGCCGATGCCGGCGCCGCTACAGGCCGCGCCGGAAATGCAATTGCTGGAGGTCACGTAAGGATAAGTACCGTGGTCGATGTCCAGCAACGTACCCTGTGCACCTTCGAACAGCAGGTTCTGCCCGGCCTTGTTGGCTTCGTACAAGGCGCGCGGCACATCCAGCACCAGCGGCTTGATGCGCTCGGCCAGCGCCAGCGCCTCATCCATGGTCTTTTGGAAATCCACCATCGCCGCATTGAAGTAGTTCTTCAACACGAAGTTGTGATAGTCCAGAACCTCGCCCAGCTTGGCGGCGAAACGTTTGCGATGGAACAGGTCCTGCAAACGGATGGCGCGGCGCGCCACCTTGTCTTCATAGGCCGGACCGATACCGCGTCCGGTGGTACCGATCTTGCCCGCTCCCTTGGCTGCCTCGCGCGCTTTGTCCAGTGCCTCGTGGTAGGGCAGGATCAGCGGACAGGCTTCGGATATACGCAAACGCTCATATACCTGCACACCCGCAGCCGCAAGTTTATCCATTTCTTTGAGCAAGGCAGAAGGCGACACCACCACCCCGTTGCCGATATAGCACATCACTTTATTACGCAGGATGCCCGAAGGAATTAGATGCAATACGGTCTTCTCGCCAGCGATGACCAGTGTGTGCCCGGCATTATGCCCACCCTGAAAGCGCACCACGCCTTGCGCGTGGTCGGTCAGCCAATCGACCACCTTGCCCTTGCCTTCATCGCCCCATTGGGTGCCGATCACTACAACGTTCCTGGACATGCTCATTCCTATCGTAGGGTGGGCAAAATCCTGCCCACCGATTTTTTCCGCGTGGGCACTGCGTGCCCACCCTGCATAATCAATTTTTCATTTCGACGACAACCCACTTGCCGTCGCGCAACACCAATTCCCGATCGCAGTTCAGCTCAGGGTGGTACTCGGCCTTGCCCAGCAGGTCGACCACCACAGCCTGCCCCTGCTTGCGCAGTCCGGTGATGGCCGCATCCAGTGTGGCATCGTTTCGATAGGGTGCATGAATGGCCTTGGGCTGCATTCGCCTGGCCAGCAAACTGTGCAACTGGCGCAAGTCCATGCTGAAACCAGTTGCCGGTCGCGCACGCCCAAAACTCTTGCCCACATCGTCATAGCGGCCACCCAATGCAATGGCGTCATGGCTGCCTGCGTGATAAGCGGCGAACACCATGCCGCTGTGATAGTGGTAGCCGCGCAGCTCGGCCAGGTCAATGCCGATATCGCGCGCCAGAGTCTTGAGATGCGCCGCTGCTTGTTCCAATTCGTTCAACGCTGCTGTCACTTCCGGATGGGATGGCAAGGTCGAACGGGCCCGGCCAATGACTTCCACTCCGCCGTAAAGTTGCGGCAAAGCCAACAGCGCGGTTTGCACATCTTGCGGCAGACCCGCCACCAACCCATGCAGGGCTGACACGTCCTTGCGTTGCATGGCGTTGAACAAGGAAGATTCCAATTCAGGATTGATCGTGGCTCTGCTCGCCAAAGCACGGAATACGCCAACATGGCCGAGATCCAGATGCACTCCTTCAACACCAAACAACGCCAACGCTTGCAGCATCAGACGTTGCACTTCGAGGTCACTCTCGATGCCGCCGTGACCATACAGCTCGGCACCGATCTGCAACGGCTCGCGCGTGCGCAGCAATCCGGCGGGCTGCGTATGTACCACGCTGCCGGCATAACACAGACGTGTAACACCCTGACGATTCAACAGATGCGCGTCGATGCGCGCCACCTGGGGAGTGATGTCGGCACGCAAAGCCAGCGTGCGTCCGCTCAATTGGTCCACCAGTTTAAAGGTGAGCAGATCCATGTCAGTGCTGTCATTGATAAGCAGCGACTCGGCGTATTCGAGCAGGGGTGGTGCCACCAGCTGATATCCGGACAGGCGCAGCAATTCGAGCACTTCACGACGCATACTTTCGATGCGCCATGCCTCGTCCGGCAGCATGTCTTGGATATATTCCGGCAACAACCAATTCATTGTTTGATCCAGTAAATCAGCAACAATCCGCTCAACATCAGCGACAATCCAACAAAGCGCGCTTGCCCATCCTGCAACTGCGACAAATTACGCAAGGTTTCGCGCCAAGGCTTGGGAAACAGGAACGGCATGATTCCCTCCAGCACCAGCATCAGTCCCAAGGCGACCAGCCAAAAATCACCCATCACGAGGATTACTTGCCGCCCTTGTTGGAACTCTTCAAGTACTTGAAGAAGGAAGAACTGGGATCCAGCACCATCACATCGCTCTTGTTCTTGAATGTCTGTTTGTAGGCATCCAGGCTGCGATAAAAAGCATAGAACTCCGAGTTCCGTCCGAAGGCGGATGCGTACAGCGCGGATGCCCTGGCATCGCCCTCACCCTTGATCTTCTGCGCATCGCGATAGGCCTGCGCCAAAGTCACCTGACGCTGCCTGTCGGCATCGGCGCGGATCTTTTCACTCTCGGCGTTACCCGTGGCACGCAGTTCGTTCGCTACCCGCTTGCGTTCGGCTTCCATACGGCGATAAACGGAATCGCTGATCTCCACTGGGAAATCGACGCGTTTCAGGCGCACATCCAGCACTTCCACGCCGATCTTGCGCGCGTCCCCATCAGTCTTCTCTTGCACTATACGCATCAGTTCGTCGCGTTTGCCTGATACCACATCATGAATGGTGAGTTTGCCGAATTCCTCGCGCATCGCAGAATTGACCGTCTGCATCAAACGGGTTTGGGCGCGCGCCTCGTCTCCACCCACGCTGATGTAATACTGTTTCACATCAAAGATGCGCCATTTGACGAAGGAATCCACCAGCACATTCTTTTTCTCGGCAGTGATGAAGCGTTCAGGATCGGTGGTTTCGAAGGTCAGAATGCGCGAATCGAAATAGCGCACATTCTGCACCAGTGGCAATTTGAACTTGAGACCAGGTGTGGTTTCCACGCGCATGACCTCGCCCAACTGGAACACGATCGCCGTCTGCCGCTGGTCCACTACAAACGCACCCATGCCAAGCAAAATCAAGACAACGACCGCACCCACCAATACGTTTCTGCTATTCGGTTTCATCAACGCCCCTCCCGATCACGGCCCAAAGACCCATCCCGCACACGCGGCTGCTGAGCAAATTCGCTTGATGGAGTCACCGCCTGTTCTGCCACTTTAGCTGCTTGAGAGGCTTGCAGCGCCTCAGGCGATGAAGGATTGGTACTCTGCATCAGTTTATCCAGTGGCAGATAAAGCAGGCTGCCGTTGCCATTTTTCTGGTCTATCATCACTTTGCTGCTGCTGGTGAGTATCTGCTGCATCATGTCGATGTACATGCGCTCGCGCGTTACCTGCGGCGCTTTTTCATATTCGACCAATATCTGTTTAAAGCGGCTGGCATCACCCTCGGCATTGGCGATCACGCTCTGCTTATAACCGTCAGCCTCCTGCATCAAACGCGCCGCTGCACCTTTGGCCTTGGGCACCACGTCATTGGCATACGATTGGCCTTCGTTCTTTTGCCGTTCACGGTCTTGCCCGGCTTTCACCGCATCGTCAAACGCTGCCTGAACTTGCTCTGGCGGCTGCGCGTTCTGCATGGTCAGCTTGCTTACCAGAATGCCTGATTTGTAGCGATCCAGAATATCCTGCATCAGCTTGGTGGTGGAAGCCGCAACCTGCTCGCGCCCTTCATACAGCACGAAATCCATTTTGCTTCTACCGACCACCTCGCGAATGGCAGTCTCCGCAGCCTGACGCACGTTTTCGTCCGGCGCACGGTTATTGAACAGATATTCACCGGGGTCTTTCAGAAAATATTGCACCGCGAACTGGATATCAATGATGTTCTCGTCATCGGTCAACATCAGCGATTCCTTCAGCATCTTGTTCTTCACGTTTTCGCGGTAACCGACCTCGACCGTGCGCACCTGGCTCAGGTTGACCACTTCCACGGTCTCGACAGGATAGGGCAAGTGCCAGCGTGGGCCCGCCTCAGTCACTTCGACTTGCTTGCCAAAGCGCAACACCACGCCGCGCTGGCTGGCATCGACGATGTAGAAACCGCTGGCAATCCAGATCAGCGCAACGATCACTATGATCAGCCCGATACTGCCACCGAAACCGCCTGTAGCGCCACCCGAGGATTTATTGGGAGAGCCACCGCCCGAGTTACCGAACAGCGATTGGATTTTTTTGTTGAGGTTGCGCATCACCTCCTCCAGGTCAGGAGGGCCGCCACTGTTTTTATTACCCCATTGCGGGTCATTCAGTCCCATAGTTCTTCACACCTTCGTTCACTAATGATCATTTAGGGGATGCCACTCTTCCGTCTGCGCGTGTTGCCTTGGTGCATCTCGCACCTCGACCAGCGCAACGCGCAAATCGGCCAAACCGGCACCTGATTTCGCACTCAAATTAATGGCCGCGATATTACCATATTCATCACGCTGTACGCCCGGCTCCAGGCCCTGCAAATCGATCTTGTTATAGACCACGATCTGTGCAATGTGCTGCGCGCCGATCTCTGCCAATACCTTGTTCACCTCGGCCACTTGGTCGTGCCGCTCGGGACTGTTTACATCCACCACATGCAGCAACAGATCAGCCATCGCTGTTTCTTCCAAAGTACTGCGGAATGCCGCCACCAGACCATGCGGCAGATGGCGGATGAAACCGACGGTATCGGACAAAATTACTTGCCGATGGCTGTCACCTTCCAGAAATATCTTGCGCGCGGTAGTGTCCAGCGTGGCGAACAACTGGTTGGCCACATAGACATTGGCATTGGTCAGGCGGTTGAACAGCGTGGATTTGCCCGCGTTGGTGTAGCCGACGATGGACACCGACATCACGTCGGAGCGGTTGCGTGCACGGCGTTGCACTTCGCGGTGGCGCTTGAGTTGGCGCAACCTTTCATTCAACAGTTGTACCCGCCGATCCAGTTTGCGCCGATCCAATTCCAGCTGTGTCTCGCCCGGGCCGCGCGCACCAACGGCATATTTCTGCTGCCCCATGTCCATGTTCATGCCGACCAGGCGCGTGGAAAGATACTTGAGCTGTGCCAGTTCGACCTGCACCTTGCCTTCATGACTCTGGGCGCGTAACGCGAAGATATCCAGAATCAGCATGGTGCGGTCGATGACGCGCGCCTTGATCTTTGCGGTCAGGTTGCGCATCTGCGCCGGAGACAGGTCGTGATTGAAGATGACCAGCGGCGCCTCCAACTCCTCGACCAAGGCAGCAATTTCGTCCACCTTGCCGCTGCCCGCGAACGTAGAAGCATCGGGGCGCTGGCGTTTGCCCTCCACCAGCGCGAGCGTTTTAACACCGGCACTCTCCGCCAGCAAACGCAACTCTTCCAGACTTTCTGCGTAATCCGGCGCACCGAGATCGAGACTGACCAGCACCGCCGTATTGGCAACAGCCGTTGCTTCAGACATCACTCGTCATCGAAGGGAATGGTGACCGCGCGCGCAGGAACGATGGTGGAAATGGCGTGTTTATAAACCATCTGGGTGACAGTATTCTTCAACAGCACCACATACTGATCGAAAGACTCAACCTGACCTTGCAGCTTGATGCCGTTGACCAGATAGATGGCGACCTGCACATGTTCCTTGCGTAGTACGTTCAGAAACGGGTCTTGTAGTTGTTGCCCTTTAGTACTCATGTTGTCGGCTCTTGTTTTGTTTAAGACGGTGTCACTCTACTGGATTTCCATCGGACTGACTAGCCGTACAGTCTGCGCCCGCGAATACGTGCTCGATGTGCCGCTCGCTCTTCACTCTCGGTCAGCGGACGAGGGGGTTTGTCAGCAAAGGGATTCTTGCCGGATTTGAATTCGATGCGCAACGGCGTGCCTTGCAGCTTGAAAGCATCGGTAAAACATTTTTCCAGATAGCGGCGATAACTGTCTGATACTTTGTCCAGCGCACTGCCGTGAACAACGATGAGCGGCGGATTACTGCCGCCCTGATGGGCATAACGCATCTTGGGACGGAAGATACTGCCGCGCGGCGGTTGTTGTTTCTCGACTGCCGCCAGCAACACACGGGTCAGTTGGGGTGTGGGCAACTTCGTCATCGCGGCGGCATAGGCCTGATTCACCGATTTCAGCAGCGCATCCACGCCCGTGCCGTTCAACGCCGAAATGAAATGCTGCTTGGCAAAGCCGAGGAAATGCAGCTTGCGCTCGATATCGTGCTTGGCCGTGTCGCGTTTGTATTCGTCCAGTCCGTCCCATTTGTTTACTGCCAGCACCAGCGCGCGGCCTGCTTGCAGCACGAAGTCCGCAAGATGCGCGTCCTGCTCGGTGATCTCGTCGCGTGCATCCACCACCAGCACCACCACGTTGGCATCCTCGATGGCCTGCATGGTTTTTACCACCGAGAACTTCTCGATGGCTTCGTCGATCTTGCCGCGACGACGCACGCCCGCGGTGTCGATGATGGTGTACTGCCTGCCGCCGCGCTCGAAGTCGATGTAGATCGAGTCGCGCGTGGTGCCCGGTTGGTCGAATGCGATGACGCGCTCTTCGCCGACGATGGCATTGACTAGCGTCGATTTGCCCACATTGGGCCGGCCGACGATGGCGAGTTTGGGATGATCGGATTTCTCCTCAACCTCGTCCTCAACGGCCGGCAATTCTTCCAGTGCAAGTTCAATCATCTCGGCGACGTTGTCACCGTGCGCAGAAGAGATGGGCAGCGGTTCGCCCAGACCAAGCTCATGAAAATCCGCCGTGACGCGGGTGCGCTGCATGCCCTCCGCCTTGTTCACCAACAGCATCACCGGACGCCCTGTCTTGCGCAGCTGGGTGGCAATGATGCGGTCTTGCGGCGTCAGCCCTTCGCGTCCATCGACGATGAACAGCACCAGATCGGCCTCGTCCACCGCCTGCCGCGTCTGTTTGGCCATTTCGTGCAGGATGCCTTCCTTGGCGACCGGCTCCAGACCACCGGTATCCACCACCAGATAAGGACGCTCGCCGACGCGCCCGCGACCGTAGTGGCGGTCGCGCGTCAGCCCCGGCATGTCCGCTACCAGCGCATCGCGGCTACGCGTGAGGCGGTTGAACAACGTGGATTTGCCGACGTTGGGACGGCCGACGAGTACAAGAGTAGGTAACATGAATATCGTTAACGGATGGCGATAGAATACAGCTCGCCGTCGCTGGTTTGGATCAGCGCACCGTCACCCAGGGTTATCGGTGGGGACAGGATTGGGCTGCCGTCGGTTTTGTGGCGCGCGGCGAAGCTGCCGTCCTCGCTCTTCAGCACATGAATGTAGCCCTCGAAATCGCCCAGCAGCAGATGATCATCCAGTGGATAGGTTACGCTGGCGCGGCGATGTGACAGCCGATCGTTTTTCCACAGGGAACTGCCGGTGCTCCTGTCCAATGCCAACACGTTACTGTCGGTATCGGTCAGGTAAAGATTCTTGCCGAACAAGGCCAAGCCTTTGTCGCTGGACAGATCGCGCGTCCACAGGGTACCGCCCTGCACTGCATCGAAGCAGGCGACACGTCCCTGGAAAGCCACGGCACACACCTGCGTATCGTCCACCGCCGGCAAGCTGGTGATATCACTGATGCGCTCCAATTCGGTGTTACCACGCGGTTGCGATACGGCAGACTCCCAGATGACTACGCCTTTGGTCAGCCCGATCGCTGCCACTTTGCCCGCCGCAAAACCCGCATACGCCATGCCATTACGGATCACTACACCGGCGTGGTTACGCACGATCAGCGTGGGTGTCGAACGCTCGTATAGCCACAGCCGCTTACCGTCCTGCGCGTTCAAGCCGGCGATGCGCCCGTTACCGGTGCGTACCACCACGATATCATCGGCGATCTTCGGCGCACTCAACACTTCGCTGGAAACCTTCACTTTCCAGCGCAGTTTGCCATCGTCTTCTTCGTAGGCGGCCACATCACCCTTATCGCTGCCAATCAGCACCAGGCCATCTCCTGCCCCGACTCCGCCGGAGATCGTAAATCCGGGCTCGATGCGCCACACTTGCTTGCCGCTGTTGCGATCAAAACGGAACACATACTTCGCACTCGCAGCGTACACACCTTCACGCGTCACGGCAGGGGCCAGCACGTTGAATCCCGCATTGCCCACGTTCTGCCGCCAGCGGATATCCACGTTGGCAGCGGGTTTGAACTCCGCCAGCTTGGACGGATTGATACCGGCCTTGTCGCTGCTGCAGGCAGCCAGGAACAATAACAGGACGATTGCGTGAAGACGGCTTAAACTCATTTCGCCGCGCCCAATCCATCCAGCTTCAATTGGATCAAATTCCGGTAAGCACTTTTGATATCAGTCTTGTCCAACGCCTGTTGATAGGCCACGCGCGCCTCGGGCACTTTACCCACCGCACTCAATACATCGCCTTTGAGGTCGGCATACAAACCGGTGAAAGACTCGGGATGGGCGGCATCGAGTTGTGTTAGCGCATCGTCATATTTCTTTTCGTCCAGCAGCACACTCGCCAATTTCAACCTTGCAGTGTCCTGCAAACCGGTTTCGCTCGCATGCCCGATCACCCACATCAGTTGCGTCTTGGCATGGGGAATATCCCCGGCCTGCAAGCTGGCTTGCGACGCCAGCATTTGCGCACGCGACGCATAGGCACTGCTGCCGTAACGGCTGGCCAGCGCATCGGCTGCGTCGCCAACACGTTTGGCATCATTAGTGGAAATCTGTTTCACCACTTCGGCATACAGTTTGAGTGCTTCCTCAGCCTGGTTGGCCTGTTGACTCTTCCAGAATTGCAACCCGGCAAATCCGAGCAAGCCGATCACCAACGCGCCGACCACCCACTTGCCATTGTCTTTCCACCACGCCTTAAGCGCATCAACTTGTTCCTGTTCCTGCAAATCCAACTCTGACATTTTCATTTCCTCACTTGATCAATTCACAAATTTTTTGCTGCAAATCTTCCATCCCGACGCGCTGCTGTTCGCCGCCACCGCGCAACGGCTTGAGCATGACGGCATTCGCCGCGACTTCATCATCACCAATGATGACCGCACATAGCGCTGCACTGCCATCGGCCTTCTTCATCTGCGACTTGAAGCTGCCGCCGCCACAGTGCAACAGCACGCGTATTCCGCCGTCACGCATTGCTTCCGCCACTTGCCACGCCAGAATCTGTGCCTGTTCGCCCTGATGTACCACATACACATCCAGGGGTGTTGCCGGGTTCTGCATGCCGTCTTCCTGCAACAAGGCCAGCAGGCGCTCCACACCCATGGCGAATCCGCACGCCGGTGCGGGCTTGCCGCCGATCTGTGCTATCAGGCCGTCGTAGCGACCTCCGGCGCAGATGGTACCTTGTGCACCCAATCGGGTAGTCACCCACTCGAACACGGTACGGTTGTAGTAATCCAGCCCGCGCACCAAACGCGGATTGATCTCGAAGGCGATGTCGTGCTGCTTCAAGATCGCCTGAACCGCTTCAAAGTGATTGATGGCATCAGTTTCCAACTCATCCATCAACAATGGCGCGGCACCCACCAGTTCCCGCAGCGCCGGATTCTTGGTGTCGAGAATGCGCAGGGGATTGCTATGCAATCGGCGCTGCGCCTCCGCATCCAGCATCTCCTTGTGTCGCTCGAAATAGGCGATGAGCTTTTCGCGGTGACGCTGACGTGCTGCCGCATCGCCGAGCGTGTTCAATTGCAGCGCGACATCGCGCAGCCCAAGCCTGCGCCACAGCCGCGCGCACATCAGAATCTGTTCGGCATCGATATCCGGCCCGGCGAAGCCCAGCGCCTCCACGCCAACCTGGTGAAACTGGCGGTAGCGCCCCTTCTGCGGCCGCTCATGGCGGAACATCGGCCCGCTGTAATACAAACGCTGGGGCGCGTTATACAGCAAATTGTGCTGCAGCACGGCGCGCACGCAGGAGGCCGTCGCTTCCGGACGCAGCGTCAACAGGTCGCCGTTGAGCGCATCCTCGAAGCTGTACATTTCCTTCTCGACGATGTCGGTGACCTCGCCGATCGCGCGCTTGAACAGCGCGGTCGGCTCGACCAGCGGCATGCGGATGTTGCGGTAGCCGTAGCCGTGCAGCCAGTCGCGCACCACTTCCTCGAACCACAGCCACAGTTCCGCCTCGTCCGGCAATATGTCATTCATGCCGCGTACGGCTTGTATCGTTGCTTCACTCATGTTGGAACTCAAACGGCTTGGATCTGAATTCGGCGCCTGGGCTTGTCGCCAGGTGCGCGCCGGATATAAGTGCGTTTCACGTAGTCATCCACAATCTGCTGAAACTCCTGCGCGATATTGTCGCCGCGCAAGGTCACTGTCTTTTCGCCATCCACATACACCGGTGCCGCAGGGCTTTCACCGGTTCCCGGCAAACTGATGCCGATGCTGGCCAGTTTGCTTTCCCCGGGGCCGTTGACAATGCAGCCCATCACCGCGACATCCATCTCCTCGACACCCACATATTGCTCGCGCCACAGTGGCATCTGCGCACGCAGATAGCGCTGTATGTCCTGTGCCAGCTCCTGGAACAGTGTGCTGGTGGTTCGACCGCAGCCGGGACACGCCGTCACCATCGGCGCAAAAGAACGCAGCCCCATGGTCTGCAATATCTCCTGTCCCACCAAGACTTCCTGGGTGCGGTCGCCCTTCGGTTCCGGCGTCAGCGAAATGCGTATCGTGTCGCCGATACCGCGCTGCAATAACACCGCCAGCGCGGCGGTGGAAGCGACGATACCCTTGGAACCCATACCCGCCTCGGTCAGCCCCAGATGCAGGGGGTAGTCACAGCGCCCGGATAATTCGGTATAGACCGCGATCAGATCCTGCACCGCGCTTACCTTGCACGACAGCACGATGCGGTCATGTGCCAAGCCCAATTCCTCGGCGCGATGCGCGCTCTGCAAGGCGGAGACGATGAGCGCTTCGCGCGTCACCTCGCCCGCCTCTTTGGGCTGCGCCAGTTTGGCGTTCTCATCCATCATGCGCACAACCAGATCCTGGTTCAGACTACCCCAATTAACCCCGATGCGCACCGGCTTGTCGTATTGTTTGGCGACCGCGATCATCATGGCGAACTGGTCTTCTCCCTTGCGGTTCTTGCCGACGTTACCGGGATTGATGCGGTACTTCGCCAGCGCCTGCGCGCAGTCCGGGAACTCGGTGAGCAGGCGGTGGCCGTTGTAGTGGAAATCGCCGATCAGCGGTACATCACAACCCATGTCGTCCAGCATTTTGCGGATCGTCACCACCTGTGCAGCCGCTGCCGAAGTATTGACCGTGATGCGCACCAGCTCGGAACCGGCTTGCGCCAACTCATACACCTGGCGCGCCGTGCCTTCAGCATCGGCGGTATCGGTATTGGTCATGGATTGCACCACGATGGGCGCCCCCCCCCCAATGACGATATCGCCAACCCTGACTGCCTGCGTCTTATGCCGCAAAGTGGAATGATGACTCATGCTTT
>CXWL01002206.1_pt1 | contig 12176 bp, 15 predicted proteins | sample 590931 | NCBI WGS metagenome assembly CXWL01 (sample SAMEA3498368, study PRJEB10139) | groundwater metagenome | biome: water well; material: biofilm material | place: Germany | collected 2015-04-27
AGCAGCGCCGTCGTCATCATGGTTGCGACCATGACCTCGGTCAGCGTAAATCCCGCTTGGGCCTGTTTCCATATCTGCGCCCGTGTCGTCATAAGGTCACCTAGTCCTTCTACCCCACATACCCATCTCACTCAGCCACTTACTCAGGAACTACCAGGGTTTGAAAAGCGACCGTTCTGGCTCGCTGCCCAGACCCCCGGTCGTTCCAGTTCACCCTGACTGTGACCTGCAGGGCTCCGGATCCAACCGGCGCCACTTGAGTCGCGGTAACTAGCCCAACGCCGTTCACGAGGTTTGAGCCCAAAATCCTCGCCCGCCACTGGGCGCAATCTCCCTGAACCGTCTGGGTCACCACCTGCAGCTTGGTACTCGGAATTGGCGCGATATTTAGGGGCGGCGGGGCAGGGAGACCACCTGCCAGGCAATTCCCCGGTCCGGTGGTATCAAGATTGTGGTACGCCCAGGAGTACTGCCGGTTATTCTGAATTCGCTCCATCATGTCCGCCGCAACATTCGTCACAATGGATACATCGTTGGCATCCACATTCTTCCCGAATGACATGCCCTGCATGGCCGCCATACCCATCACTCCCACTCCGAGAATAGCGGCCGAAACGAGCACCTCTACAAGCGTGAACCCCTTTTCGTTGCGTGCCTTCATGATGGTTTCGACTGCTCCTCTTTTCATGATGTGGCGTTCAACACACAGGGGTTGATGGCCTGCCGACACCACGTCACCTTCCCCGAGGGCGCGAGCGAGATCGTATAAATCAGACTGGGATTACGTACGCTTTGCAATTGAATCGTCTGAGCCGCCAGGGGTGACGTGCTCAGCCCTCTCGGCGTATATCCGATTGGATTGACCGGCAGCGGCAGGACAAATCTCACATTGAGCGGCAAGGTCTCTACCCCAAGTGGCGCTGTGAACGTCACCTGGTCTAGGCCCATCGGTATATTGGCTGGAGTGGCCACGATCATAGCATTCCGGCTAATGGCAGCAGAGCGAGCCATGATGAGGCGGTTATAGATTGTCGTTGTTGTTTGATACAGCTCATACTTGGCATACATAAACGTCAGATTCGGAACAGCCAACGCCGCAGCGATCCCAACAATGACGACCACGATCATGATTTCAAGAAGAGTAAAACCACCTTCTTGTGAACGAAATTTGCTCAGCCTGTTTGATCGAGGGTGCATCATGGCACCTCCAACCGAGCAAAGGGCATGCCGTTACTGAATCTCTTTCGTAATAGACTAACTATTTGATTTATAAATGTTTACCTGGAGTAAGGTTGAGCGTGTGATGGTCGCTTTTCGCGCAATGTGCCGACAAATTTTGGCCGAGGCTCTGCACAGTCTCGCGCTCCCCCTTAAGGGCTTCAGATAGAGAGACTCACGAACGTCCAACCGGTCACTACATACAATGGTGATTGATTGAAGATTGAAGACTGGAGAATGCGCCACAGACGGGCTACCAAAGGGAAGCCACCCGCAATGAGAGGACTACTTGGTGAGGGACAATGCCTGTCGGCACTACAGAAGACGCGAGAAGATCTGCCCCGCTCTTATTTCACTGCCACGGCACGAACTTGCCTATAGGTGGTGGCGCCTTCGAAAATTTTCTGAATCCCGTGTTGAAGTAACGTCCTCATACCTTCACGCCTCGCGACATCAGCCATCTCCGCCGTCCTGGCCCGAGACTGAATACACCTCTTTACCTCATCGGAACCGACCAGCAACTCATGCAGCGCCATCCGGCCTTTATATCCGCTCTGATTGCATCGCTCACACCCATGCGCTCGATAGAGGCTCAGGTCCGGCGAATACCTCACCCCGACTCGATCCCAGTCACACACTCCATAGGCCTGAACCAGGTCGTCAAACTCCTGCCGATCCGGATGGTATGCCTCTTTGCAATGCACACAGAGGCGCTTACACAAGCGTTGCGCCAGTACGCCTAGCATCGCATCGGAAAAGTTGAACGCATCGCACCCCATGTCCAACNNGTAAAGCCGATCTTGGGGTGCACCTGCACTTGACGGAGCCCCTCCTGGGTCAGCTCGATCGGATCCTCTGCCGTCACGATCTTACGGGCATCGGTATTTACCTGCTTCAACAGGGCATGTAAGGTCGTCGTTTTCCCGGACCCGGTCGGCCCCACGCAAAGGAGAATGCCCTGCGGACGTTCGACCAACTCCTTCACGCACTGCAAGACGCCCGGTATAAACTCCATGGCCTCCAACGGCATCGGGGTTTTCGCCGTTAAGAGTCGTAGCGTGACATCTTCATTCTCTCCCGCCGTAGGTAGCGTCGCCACACGCAGTTCAAGATCCCGATCTTTTCCAAGACGATAGCGAATCTTGCCATCCTGCGGCTTGCGCCGTTCCGCAATATCAAGATTGGCCATGATCTTGATACGTGACACCATCGCACGCCGGTAGCCGGAGGGAATCTTCATATAGGGGAAGCAGGTCCCGTCAACACGGAAGCGCACTGCGGTGTCCCGTCCGGTCGAGTACGGCTCAATATGAATATCCGAGGCCCCAAGCCGATCTGCCTCGGTGATCAGATGATTCGCCAATCGCACAATGGCGGAATCGTGCTCCGTAATCTGCTGCACCTTGCCGTCGGCTTCGTTCCAGACCTCATGCACGAGTTCGCCGAGAATATCGGCGATCGCCCCGCGAGCCGACTGCTCTGTGGCCAGAAGCAACCACTTTTCAAGATCGCGCCGTAACCCGACAACGCCTCGAATTGTCAGCCGTGGGAACGCGCGCCGGATATCCGGATCTTTATCGAGATCCTGCGGATCCGTCCTCAGAACCTCCACCACCGTTCCTTGTCGCTTGATCGGCACCCAGGCGCTTTTCCGGAGATACTCAATGCGCAGATTTTTGAGGAGTGCCACCTCTAGAACGGCGCGATCATCATACGCAACAAACGGACAGCTAAAATACTCGCTGAGTGCGGCGCCAAAGTCGGACTTGGCAACATGATAGGTGTCGAGAAGAAGCGATTCCAGGTCAACACCTTGCGCCTGTACAGCTTCATGCGCTGCCTCCATCTCATCCTGGCTAAGGACACCACGTGCAACAAGTACGCTAAGGAGACGGCGATCCCGATCCATACGGACGGGCGGACTCTTGCGTGCCGGAAGTTCGATGTTGTCGGAAGGATTCGCGCCGGAGAGTTTTTCGCTTGGACGCTGCATCATTCTCCTCTTTTCTGCCACATCGTTGTCATTCATATCGGACCATCCAGGTCCCGGGCGCTCGCATGACAACTGGAACCCCGCGAAACAGCCCTCGCCCCATCTCATGGTCGTACCACAGCTCCAGAGTCACCCCGGGGTAAGCCGTCGAAATCGTTCCTTCTGCCGCCACAGCTCCAAACACCCGCAGGGAGCGATCGAGGGTGATATTCCCGACGACATAGAGCGCCCCGTTCAGATGAATATCTGAGAGTTGAACGGCGGTCCGGCTCCCAACCGCCCCGCTGCCTCCGGCAGGAGGGCTCAATACAGAGAGGGACTGCCCCGACCCAGCGGGACCCACCATGACATGGCCTTGCACAACAAGGACCGCTTCAAGATAGGCTGTATTCAACCGAACCACCCCAAGGTTGTCGGCCCGCGGAGCCTTTTGATCCAGCGTATCAATGAAGATGAGCCCACGGGTATCGCCAACGCTGCGTGATCGAAGATACTCGTCTGGCGTCACACCATGGCCCGGCTCTACTGACCCACTCGCATACAGGAGGCCATCCCGATCGATTGCCAAGTAGGTGCCATGTTGTTTGGCCAGTTGCTTGAGCTGTTCGTACCCCCAGCGATCTCTCCGCACCCCGGGAGTCGGATACCGATTTGCATGGACATTGAGGGGAAGCACGCCATTACTGCTCTGCCCCGGTGAAAGGTGCATGAGATGAACCGGTCCCCCTATCCATATCGACAGCCATCGGTCCTCGCGGTGGGACATGTCGCGATAACTCACGCCGGTCACCGGTGCGCTGTCACTCTGCGAAGGGAGGTCCTCCATCCGCTGCACGATCAGGTCGCCGCCGACAGTCAGATCTCCCCAATGCACCAGCGCACCGGACTCCGGCGCGACCTGGGGCAGGCCAAGATTTCCTCCAACCTGGATCCCGGCCCGCAGTGCCGGAATTTCCAGGGCACCGAGTTGCATTGAGACTGCATGTCTCGTAGATGAACTCGCCGTCGTGACCGTTGCGTCGACCGTACAGAGCAACCCGGGTGTGCTCGGGGCATAGACCTTCAGCTCTTGCACTGAGCCGAGATCCTCCAGGAATCGAAACATTCCTGTCCCTGCATCGTTCATCAGATGTTGGTCTGCACTCCGTGAAGCATTGAGCAGCACATCGGGACGATCGGCCGTCCCGACGAATTGAGACCGTCCGGCTTGGTCGAAAAATGAAGGGCTTCCGTCCGATGACGACTGCCGCTTGGTCAGAAGTGCCGCCAATGCCGACGGGCTGGTGTGCGAACTATGAAACCAGGCAATGACCAGATCTTGTGCCGCATCGGCAACGGCCTGAGCTACAGCGACATCGGTTGCTCCAGAGGCGCTTGACGCCTCTTGCCCTACCAGATCAAGCAGCGCAGCACCCAACAATGCCAGCACCAAAGCAAGGATCATAACCCCCAACAGCGCAATGCCCTGTTCGTGAGAGGCGCGTGTTTGAACTGTCTTCATGGACCTGACTCCTTTCATCCGATGCGCTAGGAACGCACCGCGACGTCTCGAACAACCGTAGTTCCCCCGACAACCGGCATCAGTTCCACTGCCACACGAATAATCCGACCGATCCCCGCACCAGCCTTCCCCCACTCATCCCAGTACGACAAACACACCGACTGTAGATCGCCTATCAGTACCCCGGCGCCTCCATCAATCTGCCGCATCAGCTGCATGCGATCTCGGTCATCAATCCGGGTGTAGTACGTCACCCGATTGCGCACCTCTACCGATGCACCAGGAGGATAGGTTTCCCCAACCGGATCACTCAGCAGAAGTTGGCTGCGCTGGCCCGTGCTCCCCAGTCGATGGGATTCACACCTACTCACTCCACAGAGCACTACAGTTTTCCCAGCTTCCCATCCACTGCCGCTCTGCACCGGCAAGACGATTTGACCAGCCGCGACAGAGCCCGTTGTCACCGTCTGCAACCCGTGGATGTTGGCGGAAAACTCAAAGCGATCAGCCCTGGCAATAGCAATAGTCGACGACGAAGCCATCCGTACTTCCTGCTCAAAGACCTCCAAACCCAACCGCATCTCTTGCTGGGCGGCCATGATGCGTTGCTGTCGAACGGCCTGAGCTTGCACGATGTTGAATGCCTCCAGGCTTCCCGCCAATACCAACGTTCCGATCGCCAAGGCCACCATCAGTTCTGATAAACACACCCCTGACTCTAAAATCAGGCCTTTCAGCCACCCATCGTATCGACTCGATCCGCTCATCGGGCTCCTGTAAATGTCGGATTGGCCCGCACAGTTCCCACCTCCACCACCCGCACACTCCCGAGCGCCTGATAGGATGCTGTCGCCCGAATCGTCACCAATCCGGCTGTGCTGAATGGCCCGAGGCGGTCCATCGCCACCGTCCATTTCAGAGTCACCCCGTCACGCTCCCACTGAGCCGAGTAGATGCCATCTCCGGCCGAGACATCGGCCCCCTGCCCATCATCCGCCATCACCACATCCGTTCTGCCATCATGGTCGAGATCATCCTGCAGGAGCGCTTCCCACCGCACGGACCGTTTCGCTTCCAAGCGCCCCTGCGCCAGCGCCACCGCCCTGGTCTTTATCACCCCCTGTTGAGCCAACCGAGCAGACACCTGGAGCGCCGCCATCCCTCCCATCACGACGATCGTTGAAATACTCATGGCGACCATCACCTCCACCAGACTGAAGCCCCTGTCGTAACGCCGCCTCATCGAATCGAGACCCGCCCCGTGAGACTCACGGTGATGGTGCGCGCATGCCCATGGCCGTTGCGGAATTGGATCGTGGTGGCGGTCGCAGAACGACCGCTCGGATGAAACACGACATCCGGCCCCGCGCTCGGCTCATCGACCTCAAGCCCTTTGTGCTGATACGACAACTGGTGATGCTGCACGCGATCGTTACCGACCTCAGCGACGATCGTCTGGCGGTCTTGATCGAATACCAGCCGGACACGGTCTCGCTTCGATATTGCCCACTGCCTCGCCCAACGGAGTTCAGACGAGACCTGCTGCGCAAATACATCGGCCTGCATACGCGCGTTCAGCATCATCAGATTGGGAATGGCCAGCGCCGACACAAGTCCGACGATCGCCATCGAGGTCAGCGCCTCCGTGAGGCTGAATCCGCTCTCACTCTTCACAACTGATGTTCTGTTTGCACTGCATCGGTTCATACTCAGATGTCATATCAAGAGCCATACCTGTAGCGCACAGTTCTGCATTTCGACATGAGCCGATAGGAGCAAGACACCGATCCTTTTAAATCTCACAGGAAAATCAGCGGGAATTGGAGGAAATAACCACGAAGCTAGACGTCTGAAAGGGCCACACGCAGCGTATGACCGCGTAACAAGACGGATACAACCGGGAAAGGATTAGATACAGAGGAGAACGAATAGTGTGAATTGAAGGGATGAGGTTAGCCCGCCAACAACCCCTGGTACCACTCAAGAATGGCGGTTCCAAAGAAAAGAGCACTCACTGCGCCCAGGACCAGAAAAGGACCAAATGGAATATACTCCTCGCGCTTGATCACCTGCGCCGCGAGCAACGACACGCCAACGACCGACCCGACCAAAGATCCAATCATGATCGTCATCAATGCCAGCTTCCATCCCAGAAATGCCCCGATCATTGCCAGTAATTTGATATCCCCGCCGCCCATTCCTTCCTTGCCGAACAGATAGGGACTGGCCCAGGCGAGCAGCCACAAAATCCCGCCGCCGACCAGGAGCCCGATGAGGCCATTGAGTAATCCCAATGGCAAAATGGTTGCGGCACTCACCAGCCCTACAACAATCCCGGGAAAGGTGACCGCATTGGGAATAATCTTATGGGACAAGTCCGTACCCGCCACCACGAGCAAGGCAGAAAAAAGGATGGCATAGACCGCCGCCACCATTGTAGGCCCGAAGAACCAGAGCATGGCCAGATACCCAACTGTATTCAAGGCTTCTACGACTGGATAATGGAGCGGAATACTGACGGAACAGGCACGACATCGCCCGGCAAGCATCAGATAGCCTAGAATCGGCACGTTGTCATACCATGCAATCGGCTTGGAGCAGGCAGGACAATGGGATCCTGGCCAGACAATGGATTCATGGCGAGGCAATCGGTAAATGCACACATTGAGAAAACTCCCAATGAGTGCACCCAAGAGTCCCACTATGAGATACAACTGCCACATACCGCGCCAGGCCTCTGGTGAAGCCGAGACTCACTCCAATTTCTCTCTAGCTTGTTACGAATACTCTAGTTTCCGTACTCAGTAACCCTACTAGGGCCATTGTGCTTGCATTTACACTCATTCAGAACGTCTCTATAATTTCCCCCGCTGCGCGCCTGATGCGCAACCGCGCGAATCCAGTATACCTCAAGCTCCGGCGATTCAAAGGAGAACTGACGATTATGGCCAAAGCAACGACCAAGCCTCGGGTACGCAAATCCCTTGCAGACCTTGAGCCCCCTCCTCGCAAGAAACGGCCGGAGTCGCTCACCGCACGTGAGCAGGAAATTCTGGAGTTGATCTGGGCCGGATTTAAGAATAAGGAAATCGGCACCAAGCTCAAGATCAGCGTGAAAACGGTGGAAGCCCACCGCGCCAACATGATGAAGAAAATGCGGGTGTCCAACACCGCCCAACTGCTGAAAAACGCTATTCAAGGCGGAGTGCTGAAGATCCGCTAACGTGGGCGGGTTGGTGCAGGTAAACTACGCTGCCGCACCGCCTCAAAGAGCGTCACTGCTGCAGAAGCCGAGACATTCAGCGACTGCACATGCCCCTTCATCGGAATGCGAATCCGTTCATCGCAATGCTGTAATACGCCGGGACGAATCCCCGCACCCTCTCCCCCAAAGACAAACCCGACAGGGCCTCGAAGATCCACCTCGGTGAACAGTTTCGTCGCCGTCGGTTCTAGGCCATAAATCCACACCCCCGCCGCTTTCAACGACTCAAGCAGCCGGCTCGTATTGGTCACTCGCGCAACGGGAATGTGGTCGATCGCCCCGGCCGACACCTTCGCCACCACCGAGGTCAGTCCGGCCGCCCGCCGCTCGGGAATAAACACACCATGCACACCGGCGCCTTCGGCAGTCCGAAGCACTGCGCCGAGATTATGCGGATCCTCCACGCCATCGAGAATCACCAGTAATGGTGGCTCGTTCCGTTTGGCAGCGCCGGCAAGAATGGATTCTTCCGTCTGGTAGGCCTTCGCTGCGGCAAAGGCCGCAATGCCCTGGTGCCGACCTCCGGGAGCCAGCCGATCGAGAGACGCGAGCGGCTGGACATGGACCGGCACATGCAGCGCTCGCGCCAGCTGCACCAACTCGGCAAACTGCTTGTCGGTACGAATCACGTGCAGCCGCTGCAGCGGCCTGCTACCGGCCTTCAGTGCTTCCCGAACCGCATGGAGACCATAGAGAATCTCCTGGCTGTCATCGTTTCCATCGGCTGGTGCCATCGGGCTTGTCTTCGATAATGATGCCTTGGGCTGCCAGTTCCGCTCGAATGGCGTCGGCGAGCTTGAAGTCTTTCCGCTTCTTGGCTTCCGTTCGTTCGGCAATTTGTCTCTCAATCTCGACCTCACTGGCGAGGGGAAGAGGTCCCCCGGCTTCGACGTTAAAAACCCAATGATCCAACTGGAACAATGCCAACACTCGGCCCAGCGACCGAAAGGCCTCCCTGGCCCTGTGTCGCGCACCCGTCGACAAACCCTCGGCCAGCAGTTTATTCAAATCACTGCGCAGCCCTTGCAGCGCCGCGATAGCCATCGGCGTATTGATATCATCGTCCATAGCCGACTGAAATGCGGCCGTGCATCGCTCAATCGCCGGATTCAGCCCTGCATCTCCTGACGTCTTCCCGCCCGTCTCGGCCAATCGTGCAAAGAGATCATAGAACCCATTCACCGCGTTCTTCGCTTCTTTCAACGCCTGATCGGAGAAATCCAACGGGCCACGGTACTGCGTCGCCAGCAAGAAATACCGCAACTGTTCTCCGGTTTCCGCTTCCGGCCATTCTGACTTTTCAAAGATCTCCCTGATCGTGAAGAAATTCCCCAACGACTTGGACATCTTCTCCTGGTTGATCTGCACAAATCCGTTATGCATCCAGTAGCGTGCAAATTCTTTCCCCGTCGCACCGCACGATTGCGCAATTTCGTTCTCATGATGCGGAAAAATCAGATCCATCCCGCCGCCGTGGATATCGAAGGTCTCGCCCAGATGCTTAATGGACATAGCAGAACATTCGATATGCCACCCCGGCCGTCCCTGGCCCCACGGGCTCGGCCACGCCGGCTCATCCGGCTTGGCGCTCTTCCATAGTGCAAAATCCATCGGGTGCCGCTTCCGCTCGTCCACACCCACCCGTGCCCCGGCTTGGAGATCCTCCATCTTCCGCTTGGATAGTCGCCCGTAGTCCCCATATTTCGCGACTTCGAAGTAGACATCTCCGTCCACTTGATACGCTAAACACTTCGCGATCAGGGTTTCGGTCAGCCGGACGATGTCGGCCATATGCTCAGTCGCTTTCGGTTCGATCGACGCGGGTCGCACGCCCAATCGCCTCATATCATCGTGATAGGCCTGAATGTATGTCGCGGTGATCGTATCGCAGCTGACACCCTGCTCATTGGCGCGCTTGATGATCTTGTCGTCGACGTCGGTGAAATTCTTGGCAAACTCGACACGAAAGCCGGAATACTCCAGATACCGCCGAACCACATCAAACACCAGCGCACTGCGCGCATGACCAATGTGGCAATAATCATAGACCGTCACCCCGCATACGTACATGCGCACGATGCCGGGCACGAGCGGTTCAAACGTGTCCTTCTTCCCTGTCAGCGTATTGTAAATCTTGAGCATACGAGCAACCTATGGCCGTGTCGCGCGCCGCTTCGGCCAGTGCGACCACACAAAGAGCCCGATGATGATGGCCAGAATCACGCCGATGACAATATCAAACCGATGGAAATAATCACGCAGTTCTTCCCAGCGCTCTCCCATCTTGAACCCGATATACGCAAGGAGGTAACACCAGGGCAACGCACCAAGAAACGTAAACAGGACAAAACGTGGAAAGTTCATTCGAGCGACGCCGGCCGGTAACGAAATGAACGTGCGCACCACCGGAAGCATCCTGCTGAAAAAGACCGCAGCTTCCCCGTATTTCAGGAACCAGCGATCGGCGATATCGAGATCTCGATGCGACACAAGAAAGTACGGGCCATAGCGCTCCACGAACGGGCGGCCACCCCAAACCCCGGCATAGTAGGCGGCAATAGACCCGACGACGTTCCCCATCGCCCCGGCCAGCGTCACCCCGAGCATCGTGAACTCCCCGGACAGCACCAGATAGCCGGAAAACGGCATAATAATCTCGCTGGGCAACGGGATGCACGCACTCTCCACAGCCATGGTGAACAGAATCCCGGCATAACCGAATCGGGAAATGCAGGCAATGACAAAGCGGCTCAGCTCACCAATGATCGTTTCAATGATACTCCCAATCATCGATCAGCCCTTCCGCCGTGAGGCTGAACCCGCGCGCGGTTTGGTACGCATCGACTTATCCTGGACCATCGGTTCCCAGGCACGAAAGTGGTCGAGTACTGCATAGTTGGTGCAGTCCAAGTGAATCGGCGTCACAGACACCCGTCCCGCCTCGATCGCTTCATGATCGGCATTCTTGCTCCGGCTCCAGGACACCCGCGTCCCGGCGATCCAGAAATATTTCCTGCCATGCGGATCAAGCTTCTCGATAATGGGATTATCAAAACGCCGGCGGCTAAGGCAGGTGACCCGCACTCCTTTGATGGAACGCAGCGCACGATTCGGCACATTCACATTGAGCAACGTTTCATCAGGAAGGCCTTGCTCCAGCACGAGTCGAACAATGCGCGTCGCGTAGTCGGCGGCCACAGGAAACCGAAAGGTCGATCGCCCCTCCTGCGAGACGGCGATCGACGGAATGCCAAGAATCGTCCCCTCCATCGCCGCAGAGACGGTTCCCGAATAGAGGACGTCATCCCCAAGATTGACGCCCTTGTTGATTCCGGACACCACAATGGCAGGAGGCTTCGGCATCACTTTGAGCAACGCCAAGTTCACACAATCCACCGGCGTGCCGTTCACGGAAAATGTGCGCGGAGCCAGACGATGCAGACGAAGGGGTTTATGCAGCGTCACGGCATGGGCGACGGCGGTACGCTCTCGATCCGGCGCCACCACCCATACCTCGCCGATCGCCTTGAGCGCTTCAGCCAATGCCGTCAGGCCCGGTGAGTCAATACCATCGTCATTGGTGACCAAAATTCGCATGTGGTTCCAGTCATAAAAAAAGCTGCGCGAAGCAGCTTTTTCTCCATCCCTGCGGCCGACCGAGAGGCCGCGCCACTATCGCTGCCTCGTGCTCAGCCGCCAAGGGGCTCTGAAAAGATTGGTCGGGGCGGCGGGATTTGAACCCACGACCACTCGCACCCCAAGCGAGTACGCTACCGGGCTGCGCTACGCCCCGACATCTTCTCTGTATGATTCGATCCCTATTGTCGCTTGTGCAACCCTGGAAAGGCAATGGGGATGTTACTGAAAACCTAGCGTGAATGCGCCTCGATGATTTTCACGATAGCCTGGAGATCCCCGCGCAGCTTCTTGGCCAACTCTTGAGGGGTGAGCTTCCGAGAAGCCGCCCGCCCACGCCTGGCCCAATACCGCTTCACTCCCTCCAGCGTGTGACCTTCCTCATACAGCATCCGCTTAATTTCAAGGACCGTCTCAATGTCCCGACGAATATATAGACGCTGATTTCCACGACTTTTCTTCGGACTCAGGAACTTAAACTCAGACTCCCAAAAACGTAACACATAAGCCGGGAGCTTCGTCAGTTGACTGACCTCCCCGATTTTATAGAAAACTTTACTCCC
>CXWL01036151.1_pt1 | contig 12176 bp, 11 predicted proteins | sample 590931 | NCBI WGS metagenome assembly CXWL01 (sample SAMEA3498368, study PRJEB10139) | groundwater metagenome | biome: water well; material: biofilm material | place: Germany | collected 2015-04-27
GCGTTCCATCCCGCTCCTATTTCTTTTGATAGGTCCCTTGATGATTAATCCAATCACACCCCTTCTCGGGGTTAGTGTACTCACTCCAGGGCTCAGGCTTCACCAGGCCTTTAGAGCGATGCACGACCTTGAGCTGCCCATTTTTCAGAATTTCGCCGATCAGCACCGGCTTGTGCGTATGCTGGTTGGCCTCATCCATCATGATCTGGCCGCCCGGCGCCAGGAACTTCTGTCCGTAGACCGCCTTGCGCACGGCGTCCACTTCGATGGACCCGGCCTTTTCCACGGCCTGCTTCCACACATAGACGCCGAAATACGCGGCCTCGATCGGGTCGTCCGTCACCCGGTTTTCTCCATCCGGCAGGTTGTTGCGCTTGCAATAGGCTTTGAAGTTCGCCACGAACTTCTTGTTCTGCGGCGTATCCACGCTCTGATAATAGTTCCACGCCGCCAAGTGCCCGACGAGCGCGCTCGTATCCATCCCGCGCAGTTCGTCTTCGGCCACGCTGAAGGCCATGATCGGCGCATCTTCGGCGCGCAACCCTTGGTTGCCGAACTCTTTATAGAACGGCACGTTGCTGTCTCCGTTGATGGTACTGATCACCGCCGCGCCGCCGCCGGCGGCAAATTTCTTAATCTTCCCGCAGATGGTTTGATAGTCCTGGTGATGGAAGGGGGTGTACTCTTCTTCGATGTTCGCGGCCGGGACTTTCTTCGCCAACAGCATCGCCCGCAAAATCTTGTTGGTGGTGCGCGGATACACATAGTCGGTCCCGAGGAGATAGAACTTCTTGTAGTTCCCCCCTTCCGGGCTCATCAAGTATTCCACCGCCGGCGCCGCTTGTTGATTGACCGCCGCCCCGGTATAGAACACGTTGCGCGAGCACTCTTCGCCTTCGTACTGGACGGGATAGAACAGTAAGCCATTGTTCTTTTCAAAGACCGGCAGCACGGATTTCCGGCTCACCGACGTCCAGCAGCCGAACACCACCGACACTTTATCTTCCAACAGCAACTGCTTGGCCTTCTCCGCAAACAGGTCCCAATTCGACGCCGGATCCACGATCTTCGCCTCGATCTGCCGCCCCATCACGCCGCCCGCCTTATTGATTTCCTCCACGGCCATCAACACGACATCGCGCAAGGACACTTCGCTGATCGCCATCGTGCCGCTCAGCGAATGCAAGATCCCGATCTTGATCGGCGGGCCGCCCGCCCCATACGACAGGGCATACTGCCCCAGATTCCCCAAGAGCGCCGCCACGCCCACGCCGGCCGCGACCCGCCCGCTCTGGCCCAGAAATTCCCGCCGCGAGGACCCCGTAGGCTCCGTCGAGGCCGCCGCGTCCGTGCCGCTTGCTCCATCCTGTCGGGTGTTCGTTTCCATCGTGCTTCTCTCCTTATGGTGTGCGGTGAGGTGCAGGCTTCACGGTTGATGCGTTGTTAACGAGAAACTATTCGGGAACGACTCGCTTGGGCCCGCCCCTTATTATTGAATGCTGCGCAAATCATTCTGCCCATGTTGTGGAGTCTTGTATCTCACAAAAGACAGCATAGACCTATCGGGGAAATCCTGAAAAAATGGCAGAAGATCCCTGAGGGGGGGGGGCCATCGAGTGTACTGAAAGAACGTGGGAATGCGAATGAATGGGAGAAGTACTCAGCTGCAAAGTTTTGCGCTAGCGCATACTCACCTTGGCCAGCGGACCAACCGGCCCTTCAGATTTCTCGCGGTAGGCTTCGGTGCATATTTCACAACCGCAGGGGTCATAGTGTTGCACTTCGAGTTAGAACTCAAGCAGAGCAAAGACTTGGTACCCAGTCTCTGGATATAGATCCAGGGTTAAAATGAGGAAACGACGCCGCAAGCACAATCGCTTGCGGCGTCGCTATCGCTGATATATGAATCGGCTATTGGCCCTTCCCTAGATTAAGGCCGCCATAGCGTATTCTCCTTGTGCTATGTGACTGAACTATCCTTCCCAGCCACCGCAACTTGAGTGCCTTGCGAACCGATAGTCCTCGCCGTCACCGCAAAGTCTGCGCGGGCAGAACATGCTCTCCGGTCTTGTCCGTGGACAGACAGAGCGAGCAGATGTAGCCCGTGTGAACGGCGGCCTTGATCATGTCCGGTCTCTCGTAATCATGGTGGCAGACATGACATTTCAGGTGTTCTCCAGACGGGTTGCCGTACTGATCGAACATCGGCAGGGCGATGCCGTCGTCGGTGCGCCGCAAGTAGTACTTACCAGAGGTGGCGATGGCAATGATCGGCGGAAGCACCAACCCAAGGACGATTGCCACTAGCGGTGAGTATGGCCGCAACGTTTCGCCGAGCCCGCCGAAGAAAGCGATGACGGACAGACCAGCAGCGATCAGCATCGATCCGAAGCCCACGGGATTGAAGTCGTACAGCATCCCGCGACGAAACTCCGGTGTCTTCGGAGAAAGCTTCAGCAGGTATTTATTGAAGACAATGTCCGAGGCCACCACCACAACCCAGGCCATGCCGCAGTTGGCGTAGAACCCAAGGATGGTGTTCAGGAAGTCAAACATGTTCGCTTCCATCAGAATCAGCGCGATCAGTAGGTTCACACCGAGGAATACCAGGCGGCCCGGATAGTGCTTGGTCACGCGGGTGAACGCGTTGGTCCATGCCAGCGAACCTGAGTACGCATTGGTCACGTTGATCTTGATCTGGCTGATCACTACGAGCACGACCGCCAGCGTCATCGCGAGCCAGCCAGGCAGAAAGTTTTGGTAGATTTCCAGAAACTGGTGAACTGGCTGGTTGGCAATGCCGGCGCTGCCCGCGACATTGGTGATCAGGTACACGGCCAGGAACAGCCCGACGACCTGTTTGATGGCGCCGAAGAACACCCAGCCCGGCCCGGCGAGGATTAACCAGGTCCACCAGTTACGCTTGTTCTCCGGGGTCATCGGCGGCATGAAACGCAGGTAGTCATTCTGTTCGGCAATCTGCGCAATGAGCGACAAGCAGACGCCTGCGGCCAACAATGTCGAGCCGAGGTCGAAACCGGCCTTGCCGCTCTCACCGGCGTAGGCAAAGAATTGGCCGACCGACTCCGGGTGACTGACGACCAGATAGCCAAACGGCGCGACCATCAGAATGAGCCACAAGGGAGTCGTCCAGACCTGCAACGTCGACAGCACTTTCATGCCGTAGATCACCAGTGGGAAGATGATGAGCGTCGACACTGCATACCCCATCCAGAGCGGGATGCCGAGCCCCAGTTGGAGTCCCTGGGCCATGATGGAGCCCTCGAGCGCGAAGAAGATGAAGGTAAAGGTCGCGAAGATAACGTTGGTGACGACCGAGCCGTAATAGCCGAACCCGCTGCCGCGCGTGACGAGGTCGAGGTCGATGTTGTACCGCGCCGAGTAGTAGGCGACGGGAAAGCCGGTAGCAAGGATGACGATCGCGAAGATGAGAATTCCCCACAGCGCGTTCGTCGTGCCGTACGAGATACCAACGTTGGCGCCAATGGCGAAGTCGGCGAGGTAGGCGATGCCGCCGAGTGCCGAAATACCGACGACTCCCGTCGACCACTTGCGGTAGCTACGCGGTGCGAATCGCAGCGTGTAGTCTTCCATGGTTTCCTTGCTGGCCGTCATGGTGTCGACGTCTGCCTCGTCCATTCCTGATTCTCTGGTGACTTTCGGTGTTACGGGTTGCAAAGCGAAAACCTCCTTGTTGCTGTTAGTGTGACAACTGCGTTCCAACCGCGACCGCAATCACGGATCGCGGCGTCGACGGTACTCACCGGGGTAGCACCTTTTTGTCCGTCGCAAGATATCACCGTAATACCCCCTACGCCAAGTTGATACTCTTGTCCGTCTCTGATGAGCCAGGAGCCGAAGGAACAGCTCCTGTGGAGCTGTTCCTTCTGGATGCTGCGCGAATCATTCTGCCCCTGTGTGATGTCAGGTATCTCACAATAGCTGGCGTAGCCCTATCGGGAAAATCCTGAAGGAATGATGGGAGATCCCTGAGGGGGGCCGTCAAGTGTACTGAACGTACGTGGGAATGCAGATGAATCGACGAAGCACTAGGAATCGGGCTGAATCAGTCCGACACGCATCGCGAAGCGGACGAGCCCAGGCACATCGTGAATGTCGAGCCGTTCCATCAATTGGCTTCGGTGTGTTTCGACGGTCTTGACGCTCAAGCTTAACCGTTGAGCGATGTCTTTCGTGGTTTGGCCTTCCGCAATCAATTGTAAAATCTCGCGCTGACGCCCGCTCAGTCTAGCCAACGGACTGGACGGCGCTCCAGACTTATTTCGGTAGGCCTCCACGGCGTACTTCGCAACGGCGGGGGTCAAGTAGGTTTCGCCACGACTCACCGTTCTGATCGCCAATTCCAATTCTGCCAGCTCAGCCCCTTTCAACAAGTACCCCGATGCACCGACCTGCAACGCTTGGCTGAGGTATTCTTCGTTGGCATACATCGACAACAGGATCACGCGCGTGGCCGGCGATTCCTTGACAATCCGAGACGTTGCATCGAGTCCGTTCAAGCCCGGCATGGCAATATCCATCAGGACGAGATCCGGAGCCTCCAGTTGCACAAACTTGACAGCTTCCAACCCATCCCCCATGTCCGCGACAACCTGAATGCCCTCGATTTTTTGCAAGAGGGCCTTCATGCCAGCTCTCACTAAGGCATGATCTTCCACAATAAGAAGCCGGATATGGCTCATGGCAATATGACCTCAGTTGGTACGTGCGGCTTTATCACTTCTTGTTCGGCAAGCAAGAAACTCAATTCAAGCTTGGTTCCTTCACCCGGCGTGGATAAGATCACCAAGCTGCCGCCGGCCAGCCGCACACGCTCTTCCATCCCCAGCAGCCCGATGCTTTCCCCGCTCTGTGCCCGTCGTCGTGCCAGCATCACATCGAATCCGACACCATCATCCTGGATGACGAGGGTGACTTCCTCACCTTGCCGACGCAACACAAGATCGATCATCTTGGCCTGCGAGTACTTCGCGATGTTGGTCAGCGCCTCCTGCGCGACCCGAAAGCAGGTGACCTCGATAGGGGCCGGGATTCGCCCGTCCATTCCCTCGACAGAGAGCGAAAGGATCCATCCATTCCGCGCCGCCTGCCGATTCGCATACCATCGAAGCGCCGGAATCAAGCCCAGATCGTCAAGGAGCGAGGGTCGCAAATCAAGCGCCAACGTGCGCACTTGAGTCAGCAACTGATCCACCAGCTCAAGGCTGTCCGTGAGAGGGCTGAAACGGGCATCCCTGACCTCGCCATGCTGGATGTCTTGCAAGTCAATCTTCAGCGCCGTCAGCAACTGTCCGATTTCGTCATGCAGATCGCGTGCAAGCCGGCTTCGCTCCTCTTCCTGCACTTGCATCAGTTGGCTGGAAAGTATTCGCAGGGAATGGTTGGCGGCGCTCAATTCTGCAGTACGCTCTAGGACCTTTATTTCAAGCGCTTCATGCGCCTGCTGTAAGAGTATCTCCCCTCTTTTCCGCTCACTGATGTCACGGATGACTTTCGAGACCCCGACAAACTGACCCACCGCATCTTTGAGCGGTGACAATGTGACCGACACATCGATATATCGGCCGTCCTTGGTCAACCGTACCGCATCATAACTTTGAATATCATGCGTTCCCCGCAGCGTGGCCAGCTCCCAGGCTCTGTCCCGAGAAAGATGGGCTGGAATAATCGTGAGGATCGAACGACCGATTATCTCGGTGGCGGTATACCCGAAGAGACGCTCCGCACCGAAGTTCCACGTGGTCACGAATCCGTCTGGGGTCACGCTCAGAATGGCGTCGCTGCTGCTCTCCACGATCGCACCCAGTCGCCTGGTGGCATCGTCGAGTTTGGCCCGTCTCGCTCGCGCCACGAGCCACGCCGTAATCCACAGTAGGGCGATGCCCACAACGCGATTGAAGCCGGCAATGTCTACCGGAATAAAAGGAGGAGACAGTGTGTGCCCCAGGTACGCGAGAACCGTCCCGATGGTCGCAACAAGATACGGCGCCAGCGGCCACTCAATCCAGAGGGTCAAGAAGGCGCCGAAGACATCCCCAACGACCCAGACCGCATACCCCCACGGCATGAACACATCGAGAAGGAACGTCCCAGCCAGGATCAACGGAATCAGTGCTCGGGCATAGTTACTGTTCATGACAGTTCGCGATCTGAAACGACAAGACCACCTGTCGTTCGACAATAGCTAGACGACGAAGCAACAACGACTTCTGCCGCCAAATCGTGCATGATACCCTGAAATAAGGATCGGGATCGAGAATGGATTGGTGGAACCACAATCCTAGTTATTTCTCTCAGCCGTTTGCCGGTTCACCACCCATACGCCGGCCAGGATGAGAGCGATACCGATCATTTCAATCAGTCCGATGGATTCCCCTAGAATCAAGGCTGATAGCCCGATAGCGGCAACCGGCGTCAGATTGCCCAGGACCGACGCCCGTGAAGGGCCGACGCCCTTGACGCCAAACAGCCAAGCCTGTTGCGCGACTGCCGTCGCGAAAACGATAAGGTAGCCGAGCGCCAGCCAATCGGATGTCGTCACCGATCCGATCCCGGCATTCATGACCTTGCGATCTGTCCAGAGCAGTGGAATTTGAAGAACAGTTGCCACGAGCAGCGTCGTCCAGTTGACCGTGAGGGCCGACACCCGCTCCATGATCGCGCGGCTGCCGATACTATAGAGCGCCCAACTCACGACCCCGAGAAAAACCAACGTGCTCCCCAGTAGCGGATGCTCGCCAGCCGCTTGAAAGCCTGAGACGGAGACCAGTCCGACACCTGAGAACGACAGCAGTGCGCCAGCCCACACGGCACGCAACGGCACATCGCGAATTAACAGCGCGGAGAGTAACGCTGTCACAACCGGGCTCGCTCCGATAATCACGCCGCCCACCGCACCGCTGACGTAGTTCAGGCCCATCATAATGAAGAGATGGTTCCCCAATACGCCAAGACCAAGGAGCCCCAGCAGCCGCATGTCGGCTAGACCTAACTTGACCGCGCCCCCTTCCTTCGACCACCACGTTGCCAGGAGAATCGCCAATCCTCCGACATCGCGAAGGACCGAGGCTTCGACAGCGGAGAACGAACCGAGCGCCATCTTCTGCGCCACGATCGACCCACCCCACAGCACTGCCGCGAGTACGACCGATCCATAGGCCACAGTAGTGGACCGTTGATTCATAGCCACTGGGATACCGTCGTTCCGCCTCGCCGTCAAGCGGTATTCCACGACGGGCCCAGTTGGTTGACGGCGTTTGCCTAATCCACATCACATTCGTCTAACAAACAAGACAGGTCAACAGGGAGGTATGTTATGTATCCCAAGCAAGGTTTCCACGGAGCGTTAGTCCTAGTGGCAAGTGCGTCCCTTCTTCTAGCCGGTTGCACAACGGCTCTTGTCCATGATGACGTCACGTATCCACATACCGGCGCCCATTGCTCCGGCTCTCAAGGTGTCGACGACTCCTCGATCGCCGTGTTGCCTGTCCCGGTGGCCGCCTTTGTCGTGCCTCACGCCAATCTCCATGACATCAAGGCCGACGACTACCTGAAACGCTGCGGTGATCCCACCAAATTGATCAACCGAAAGGTCGAGGTCACCCGCACGGCCTGTATCCCGGCCGGATTGACTCGCATCATCACCCTCGGAATCTGGCAATGGTGCCCGGCCAGCATCTCGTGGGAAGCGGATGTGAAAGCTTTCTAAGACAATAAAGAGGCACACGGCCGTTTTCCCAGCCGTGCGCCTCTTCACACCAGTCTAAACGCTCTCCGTTCTCCATCTATCTCTCGTCCAAAACAAGTTACCGTAGGTATTACACTTGCCGTCGAGACCAAATGTGCTTGCACAGGCTGCGTTGTCGGTTCTGTGCTATTCCAACAACCATCAGACCTCCACCACGAGGAACACCACTTTCCGGCTCATGCGTTCCAGCACCTGTTACCTGGTCTCTAGAATGCATACTCCTGGGATCGTCGCACCGATCAATAGCCTAGCAAATCCCGAACGGGCTCTTTCGGAGCGGTGAGCCAGCCCACGCGCTTGCAGCGCACATCCAGCGCGGTAATCTGTTTTTCGCGATGGTACACTTGCAGCCCCGTGACAACCTGATCCGCAGGGCAGCTCACCCAGTGGTCCCATCCGCTCGCGCTGCCCGTTTGATCGTTTGCCAGAATGACGTCTTTGGCGCAATGCGGCTGAACGAGTGTCGGCTGTTCCTCTGGTTTGAGGTCCTTCGGGATGATGTCGCCGCTTCTGGACACGATGGCGGGGAGAATCCTGATTCCCTTGAGTTCGCCGGCGTCGATCCCACCTCCTATCGGTCCCCCGTACTGACAGACTCGGACAGAGCGGATGAATCCTCCCGTTAGGTCTAACTCGCCTACCGATACGTCCTTCCCTTTCAAAAACTTTTTTTCCGGTTTTACGTTGCATTTGGCAAGTTGGAATTCGCCCACCTTTCGCCCCGCCAAATTACCCCTGTAACGGGGATCAACCATTCGTCCCCAAAGCGAGAGATAGCAGGGTTGATCATCTTGCTCCCGGATGCCGATACCATCGACCGCATAGTAGCTCGTCGGATTGGGTAACTCGACGTTGGTGCCCACTTCGACCAACACGTTATCGGTTGCGGCCCCCCCGGAATAAGGGACTAGCTCCTCGGGTAGACGAGCTGGTTCGACTTTGACAACGCCACTGAGCGTCTGAAGTAGTCCGTTCCCGACTGTTACCGTGACATCGCTCCCCGCTTTGGCCCAAAAGCCGGCGGCCAGCACAACGCTGTATTGGTGGCCATACGTCTTGAGCACAAACGGCTCAAGAGTCTGGTTAAGCGACAATTCGGATTCTCCATATGCATGGGGCGTCATGGCGAATAGTGCCGCTATGATCGCGCATGATGTTATTCCCTTCATGGTCACGCTCCCTTCTGCCTTGTTTTCGGCGGCCACATCAGCGATGCTTGGTTGACTTTCTGAGTCTGGCTTCCTGTTCCATGCGCGCAAGCTTCGCCTGCAATGTTTCAATGATCTTATTCTGCTGGATCAGATAGAGCGTGAGCTCTTCCACCTTCAGCAGCAGTTTTGATTGCATGTCCCCGAGGCTGACACCGGTTTTCTCCACTTCGGTTGCGCTCGGGATTTCAGGCAAGTGGTGATTGGCGTGAATAAATTTTTCAACTTCGGTCAGATTTTTCAGCGGGTAGTCTTTGGCAAAGACATAGTCGGCCCAGTCCTTGATCAGCTTGATGCGAACTTCTTCGGCGAGGATTTTTCCGCCTACTATTAGCATGTAATCATTCGGCCTTGGCATCTCCTTGATGTTGACCAACCCGATGACAGCACTTCGATGAACTGCAAAGTCCAAGGTGGGATCCAAAATGCTTGCCTTGCTTCTCGCCCCACCGGCGTAGGCGTGCCTCGTATCCACCTCGAATTTCGGAATTGTGTCGTCCCTGAAGACCGCGTTCGCGCTGAATAAACGGTCGTCTTGTTCCTTTGACATAGCGAGAGGTCTAGTCACCTCTATGAGGGGCCTCGGATCGTCTCCTCGGCGAGGCTCCTCCCCGACCACTACATTGCCTGGTCTCCAAATGGTTCCCCTCGGATTCGCTGCGCCGTTCCATTGTTGCGCGTGAGCCACTATCTCGGCGAAGCCCAACATTCCAATCGCGAAGATGAATATTCCGACGCGTTTAGCGAGTATCATATGGTCCTCCATGTGTGAGAATGACGTACATATCCAAGTTGTGTCACAGCCTAGATGAGCAATTCGTTGCTTACCGATTGGTCGGACTCATTCACTCAATGATATGATTCCGGCAGGCGTGACTAAATTACTTCTTGAGCAAGTAACCTGCCAGAAATAGGAAGACGCAATTGAGCAAAAACTATGCAACCGCGGCAAAGAATGATGGAGGTTCTAGAAGTAATACGTATCCTATCCAATACACATGTATCCTATCCGGTACTATGGCCAGACGTAAGAGATACATCTTCTTGAGATCTGTACAGGAACGGCAAACTAGGTCCTGGACCGTCTTTCGTTCTTTCGAGCGCGAGGCGTTTGTTCCGTTAGTGTATCAAGCCCTATCACCCTGGCGGCTTGTCGGCAGTGAGCAAAGATACGTCTACACAATTACGCGGGATGGTGCATGCCATCTACAGCTCGGACTCACGCCACGTGCTGGCCACGTTGATCCGTCTGCTTGGTGATTTCGACGCAGCCGAAGAAGCGTTGTACGGAGCCTTCGTCGCGGCGACGGAACAATGGGCACGGGTCGGAACAATCAGCAACCCTCACCGATCATACCGGTGGCTATTCTTTCCTACAACTCCTCACTTATTCGATCTCGCACAGCACCGCACAGCGCTGAGGAATAGAGACTCGCGCTATGGAGCTCAAGAATTTGGTACCATGTTCCCATAAGCCCGCCGTAATACGTGGATCATCCGTTTTCTTTCTGGGGATGGATAGTGTAGGAGTAGAGGGGAACCGGAGTATCAGATGCGATCAATTTTGTCACAAGCAACGCCCTTATCGACACCTGTTTCATCATATTTCTCATGAATCGTCAGAACTGGCTCGGATCGGTCTTACTTGTTTCGCTTGTGCTGCTGATCGGTATCGGTCTGGGCGCGTGGAAATACGAANNGAATCGGTCACCATCGCCGTTGCACGAGCGATCGACCACCGCCAGACCACGACTTCGATCGGAACGGTCCTGGCGCTGCGTTCGATCACCTTAAAGAACGAACTGGCAGGGACGGTTCGCGACGTCCGGCTCACACCCGGACAGATTGTCGAAGCAGGGACACTGTTGGTCGCACTCGACGTCTCGGTCGAAGAGGCTGAACTTCGGGCACAAGAGGCCCAGGTCGCGCTCGCCAAGACCGTCCTCAATCGCCGACAAAACCTCAGCCAGGAATTCGCGACCACTCAAGAAGAAGTCGATCGAGCGCGCGCAGACCTCGATATGGCGCAGGCTCAGATCGCCCGGACGAAGGCCATCATTGCCAAGAAAACGATCCGCGCTCCCTTCCGTGTAAAAGTGGGCATTGCGGATGTCCATCCCGGTCAGTACTTGGATGAAGGAACACTGCTGACAACGCTTCAGGGCGTGAGCGAGGCTGTGCATGTTGATTTCACCGTGGCACAACAAGTGGCAATGGGATTACGGGTCGGCGAATCTGTCGAGATACTTGCAGCCAGTGAGTCTCCCGCTATCGTGGCCAAGATTGTCGCGCTCGACGCACGCGTCGACCCGACGACTCGGAACGCCATGATCCGTGCCAGAATCGAAGGCACTCGCAATGTCCCATCACCAGGAGCATCGGTACGCGTCCGGGTTCCAGTCGGTCCCCAGCGAACAGTCGTCGCCATCCCGGTCAGTGCGTTGCGCAAGGGGCCAGGAGGCGACCAAGTGTTTGTCATCGCGCTGGACAAGAACGGCCACAACCGAGCCCATACCCGGCAGGTTGAAAGCGGCCCCATGTTCGGCGATGAAATCATCATCCATGCTGGGCTGACGGCAGGCGAGCACATCGCCGCGGTGGGCTCCTTTAAGCTTCGTGACGGGATCCTCGTTGCAATCACTGAATCTGTCGGGAATAACTCGAAAGAGACTCGCGAGGCCGGGAACCTCTAAACCGATCATCATGCCGCAAGACACGCCCCCAACATCGTTCACCGACGTCTTCATCAAACATCCTGTGTTGGCCATCGTCGTCAACCTGGTCATCCTCCTCGCCGGCTGGCGCGCAATGACATCACTCCCGGTCCAACAGTATCCCAAGATCGAAAACTCGTTGGTCGTCATCACCACCCTCTACTACGGCGCCGGCGCCGAAACTATTCGTGGGTTCATCAGTACGCCGATCGAACGGGTCGTCTCCGCGATCAGCGGCGTTGACTATGTCGAATCAACCAGCCGCGCTGGAGTCAGCACCGTGACCGTCCATCTAAAATTAAACCACAGCAGTACGGCGGCGCTAGCCGAAGTCACGGCACGACTGCAACAAGTGAAGTCGGAACTTCCACCGGAGGCCGAACCGTCGGCGATCGAGATCCAGCGAGCCGATCGACCCTACGCATCGTTCTACTTGAGTTTCAGTTCGACGGAGCGTCCGGTCCC
>CXWL01135308.1_pt1 | contig 12176 bp, 10 predicted proteins | sample 590931 | NCBI WGS metagenome assembly CXWL01 (sample SAMEA3498368, study PRJEB10139) | groundwater metagenome | biome: water well; material: biofilm material | place: Germany | collected 2015-04-27
CGCGTCACCGACATCGACTGGCGCGCCACACGCCTGCAGACCTCCCAGGGCAGCATGGCGGTGATCCCCAACTCGCTGGCAGCGAAGGCCAAGATCATCAACTTTTCGCGCCCGGCGGACATGTTCGGCCTGGCGGTGAGCCTGCAGGTCAGCCCCCATGCGCGCCCGCAAACCGTGATCGAAGCGCTGGAGCGTGCCATGCAGGGTTGCCGGCCACTGCTGGCCAAGCCGCCGCCCAGTGTGGCGTTCAAGACTTCGGCCAGTGGCGGTGTGGAGTATGAAATCAGCGGCTTCGTGCCGGCCATGGCGCTCAAGCGCGAGGTGCGCAACCAGCTTTACGATCTGGCCTTCCGGCATTTGCAGGCGGCGGGCGTGGGCGTGTTGTCGGCCACCGAAAGCGGCGCGCCGCCGGCCATGTCCGCCGCGCGGGCGTTGCTGGAGCGTTCGTCGATTTTCTCGACCCTGCGCCAGGAAGAAAAAGACACCTTCAGCCAGAACATGAGCCTGCACAGCTACCGCGCCGGCGAGATGATCCTGCCGGCCGGCGAGGTCAGCGATCATTTGTTCATCGTCGAGTCCGGCGTGGTGTCGGTGATGCTGGTCAAGGGCGGCCACACGTTCGAGGCCGGCCGCATGGGGCCGGGCGAGGTGATTGGCGAGGCGGGGATTCTGTCGGATGAAGCCACCTTGGCGGATTTTTCCGCGAAGACCTTTTGCACCCTGTACCGCATCGAGAAGGAATACTTGAAGCCGTGCCTGGATGCGCGCCACGACATCAGCGAAGCGATGAAGGCGCTGTTGGATTTCCGCCTGCACGCCGCGCAGGCCTTGACCCAGGACGCACCGGTGGTGCCGGTCAAGAAGGGCTTCCTGCAGTGGCTGCGCAAGCGCGGTCTTTGAGTGCCCAGCCGACCAATCCAATTTGCAGAGGGTTTCACCGTGATCCGACTTTACGATTACATCGCACACATTGCCCAATCACCGCTCGCGCCCTGGGCTGACCTGGCCCCCTGGGCGCTGGTCAGCCAGGCCCCGGCGATTGTGCGCCAGCTTCTCACGCAACTGCCCGCCGACGATTACCGCATCGACGATGAAGTCGCCGTCCACCGCACCGCCACCGTTGAAGCCGGCGCCTTGCTCAAGGGCCCGCTGATCATCGGCCCTGAATGTTTTATCGCCGCCGGCTCGCTGCTGCGCGGTGGTTGCTGGGTGGACGCGCGCTGCATCATCGGCCCCGGCGCGGAGCTTAAAACCACCTTTATGTTCAGTGGCAGCAAGCTGGCGCACTTCAACTTTGTCGGCGATTCGGTGTTGGGCCACGGCATCAACCTGGAGGCCGGCAGCATCGTCGCCAACTACCGCAACGAGCGCGTGGACAAGGAGGTGCTGGTGCGCGTCGACGGGGCATTGCAGCGTACCGGTTGCGACAAGTTCGGCGCGCTGCTCGGTGACCAGTGCCGCATTGGCGCCAATGCGGTGCTCGCGCCGGGGGCGGTGCTGGCACCTGCCAGCATCGTGCGACGCGGGCAGGTGTTTGATGGCGAGGAAGGCTAGAAGTCGGCGATAAACTGCACGCCACCGACCACGGCACCGTTGGTCTGCGTGAGCCCGCCCGGGTATTTCACGTATTGCAGGTTGGGCCGCACCATCAGCCAGGGGGTGGCCTGCACGCCGTAATTGACCTCGTAGCTGTACTCGCGGCGTTGCTCGGGCACATACAGCGGGTCATCGATAGACGTCACGCCATTGGCGGCGTTGAGCATTTGCGTGTTGCGCGTATAGCGGTCGCTGACCTGCAGTTTCGACGCGCCGATGCCGAAGGTGTCGGCAGGCCGTGAGTCGAACGGGCCACGGTAGATCAGGCCAACCTGGATCAGGTTTTTAATCACGCTCTTGTCGGGATCGTTGACCGTCAGGTTGGCGAACACGTTGAGCCCGCGTTTGTTGTCGCCGTCCACCGTGGTCAGTTGCTGTTGGCCCGACAACCACCAACCGCTGTTGCTGGAATACATCCGATAAGGCTTCTGTGAACTGGCGGCAAAGTTGCCGTCGGCGTCCTTGAGCATGTCCTTGGTGTCGGCGTTGGCGTAATAGTAACCGGCGTGGTATTCCGAACTCAGGCCGTCGATGCGCCCCTTCCAGATCGCTTCGATGGGGAAACTGGTGCCCTGGGAGCCGCTGATAAAGGGTTTGAAGCCGTTGCTGGCTTCGGCGTTGCCGGGGTTCTTGTCGTAGGCGCCGACCTGCATCGCGAACTCATCGGTGAACTGGTACTTGGCGCGCACCGCCCACTGGCTGATCGGGAAGCTGTTCCACACGCCGTTCCAGTTGCCTTCCTGGGAACCGCACAGGGTCACGTTCTGGAATTCGCAGGGGAACTGGTCGAAGTCTTCGCCGTGGCCGAAGCGCCCGAGTTTGAGGGCCAGCTTGCGCTCGAAGAATTTCTGCTCATACCAGAACTGCGAAAGCCGCCAGGCATTGCCGCCGCCGAACACTTCCATGGTCGACGTCAGGCCGGTGGCGTTGGGCTGGTGCACGCGGTCGTTGGTGATGTCCTTGCCATGGCGCTCGCCGATGCCGATGCGAAAGGTTGCGTCCTGCCAGCCGAGGAGTTTTTGCAGGTCCATGTCTACGCCGAGAATCAGCTGGTCGCTCCAGCGTGCGGTGGTGTGGGAGTTGTAGCCGCCACCGAGGTTGCTGCCGACTTCGCCGACATACTTGAGCGTGAAATCGTAGCCCTGTTCGGCCAACTGCGGGCGCAGGCCGTTCCAGTCGCCGAGCATCGCGGGGGCGCTGTAGGCGCAGGTGGACAGGGCGCTGCAAAGCAGGGCCAGGGGGTAGGTAGTGCGCATGGAATGCTCCTTGGATTGTTGTTTTTATTAGGTACTGCACAAATTTCAGGCACACAGAGATCCCTTGTGGGAGGGGACTTGCCCCCGATAGCGGTGTACCAGCCACAGCTGCACTGACTGACACTCTGCTATCGGGGGCAAGCCCCCTCCCGCATTGGAATTGTGGTGTTGGAGGGGGCGGGGTTACTGCAGGTTGACGAACAACCCGCCGTCCACCAGCAACGACGCGCCGGTCACATAGCGCGCCATGTCCGAGGCCAGGAACACGATCGGCCCGGCCACGTCATCTGGCTCACCCAGGCGACCCAGTGGCGTGCGGGCGGTCATGTAGGCGAGTTTTTCCGTGTCGGCCAGGTCTTCCTTGTTGATGTCGGTGGCGATGGTGCCCGGCAGCACCGAGTTGCAGCGAATGCCATACGGCCCCAATGCAATCGCGCAAGACTGCATCAACGAATGCAGGCCGGCCTTGGTCGGCGTGTAGTGGGTTTGCATGCCGCCGCCCACCAGGGCGCTGATGGAGCTGACGGCGATGATCGCGCCGCCGCGGCCCTGGTTCTTCATCTGGTTGGCCGCCGCCTGCACGGCGAAATACGCGCCGTTGAGGTTGGTGTTGACGGTTTTCAGGTAGACCTCGCGGGGCATGTCGAGGAACGAGTGGAACGGGCAGATGCCGGCGTTGTTGACGAACACGTCGACACTGCCAAAGGCCTTCACCGCGCCCGCCACCAGCTTGTCGCCGGTGTCCGGGTCGGCGGCATCGCCGCCCACTTCGATGGCCTGGCCGCCAAAGGCCTGGATCTCTTCGATCAGTGACAAGGCGGCGGTTGTGCCCTGGCCGCTGCCGCTGTGGCCGATGACCACACGGGCGCCCTGGCGTGCACATTCACGCGCGGCGGCGCGGCCGATGCCACGGGAGGCGCCGGTGATGATCACGGTTTTGTCTGCAAGCAACATAAAAATACTCCTTCAAAAATGAGCGGCTTCAGCCGAGGTAATTGCCGTAACCGACCATGGCGATGGCGCCGAGGATCACCGCGATGCCGGCGACCAGCACGCCCTTGTTGGCGGCGCTGGTGCCGTGCCATTCGCGGAAATACAGGCCCCAGCAGTTGGACACGATGATGATGAACGACATATGCAGCACCCACGAACTGGCGTCGTTCTGCAGGCGGCTTTCGCCCATGCCGTAGAAGAAAAACTGCAGGAACCACAGGGTGCCGGCGATGGCCACCAGCAAGTAGTTGCCCAGCAGCGGGGTGCTGCGGTCGAGGTAGTTATGGAAGGTGCGGTTGCGCCAGTTCAGCCACAGGCACCAGATGCCGTTGGTGGTCAGGCCGCCCCACATGATCACCATAAAGGTCACGTTGTTCTGGAACAGGCTGTTGGCGCCGTGTTCCACCGCCGCCGCAGCAAGCGGCCGGCCGGCGGAAATGCCGTAGCTGAAACACGCACTGAGCACGCCGGAAATCACCGCCACCAGCATGCCCTTGCCCAGGGAAAACTCGCTGACACTGGCGAACTTCACCGCCTCGGACACTTCCCGTTCCTTGATCAGCCCGGCCTTGCCGCACACCGCGATCCCGACCAGCGACACCGCCACACCCCACAACACCCAATGCCCGCCCTGGGAGGCCAGCATCGAGGTCAAGGTGCCTTCGGTGGCATCGGTGAACAGGTCGCGGTACAGCGCCGGCATCAACGCACCGAGCGCCGAGGTGAGGCCCATGATCAGCGACATGCCCAGGGACAGGCCAAGGTAGCGCATGGTCAGGCCGAAGGTCAGTCCGCCAATGCCCCACAGCACGCCGAACAGATAGGTCCACAGCAAGGTTGAGGTGTCGGCGTTGCGCAGGATGTCGACCCAACCCGGCACGGTCAATTGCGCGGCAATCAGCGGCACGATCAGCCAGGACACCAGGCCGCCGGTGATCCAGTAGCTTTCCCAGGCCCAGCCGCGGACTTTCTTGTAAGGGATGTAGAAACTGCCGGAAGCGAAGCCGCCGATAAAGTGCAGAATCACACCAAGGAGAATGATTTCCACGTAGTCGAATCCTTTTTATTGTTGTTGTGGGTCAATGGGCTCAGGGGCGAGCCAGGTGGAACATGGGCACCAGGTCGACGCTGACCGGCGAAGCGTCCGCGTGGCTGGGCATGATGTCTTGCATGTAGTGCCACCAGCGTTGCATCAACGCGGTGCCGGGCAGGGCATCCAGGCCATGGTCGTCCGTGTGGGTGAGTACGGCGAACAGCGAGTGGGTGGCTTCATCGAGGAAAATCCGGTAATCCACCACCCCGGCATCCAGCAGGGCCTGGGCCAGTTCCGGCCAGATTTGCGCGTGGCGCCGGCGATACTCATCGGCCTGCCCGGGGTTGAGGTTCATGCGAAAGGCACGGGTCGGCATCACTGCGCTCCCTTGGTCGATGTGTAGATACGCAGCGCGTTGTGCCGAAAAAACTTGGCCTGCACGGCCTCGGGCTTGTCGGCCAGGCAGCGTTTTACCAGGCCCAGGGTGGTGGCGAAGTCGGCCAGGTGATCGCTGTTGGGCCAGTCGCTGCCGAAGAAGCAGCGGTCTTCGCCAAAGGCTTCCCACAACACCGCCAGGCGGTCGTTGTAGAACGCCGTGTCGGTGATCAGGCCCTGCGGCCCGAGCTGGGGAATCTCCGCCAGCTTGGCGAATACATTCGGCCGTTCGGCCAGGCGCAGCAGGTCGGCGTGGTAAGCGGCCTCTTCGCCGGCGGGGACCTGGGCGTTCGGCAGGTGGTCGACGATGATGCGCAACTGCGGCAGGGCATCGCTCAGGTGCAGCAGGCCCTTGATCAAGCGCGGGTTGGGGTTGGCACTGTCCAGGCCACGGCCGCAGGCGGCCAGTTGGCGCAGGCCGTCGATAAACCCGGGGCGCGTCTGGTCCAGCAGCAGGTCGCGGTCCCACAGGTTGCCGTAGCGCAGGCCGAGGAACAGCGGCTCGTCGGCCAACGCTGCAAGGTCGGCGGCGAAGTCTGCGTGCAACGGGTCCAGGTTGCCGACAAACCCGAGCATGCGCGGCTCACCACGCAGGGCTTGCAGCAGCCAGCGGTTGTCGTCGCGCCACGGGCTGGCTTCCACCGCGATGGCGCCGACCACGTTGTGTGGGGCGGCGAGGGCCCAGTAGTCGGCCGGCAAATGCGCGGCATACAACGCGTTGCCCGGCTTGGGCCACGGGATGCCTTGGGGGCGACGCGGATCGAACAGGTGCAGATGGCTGTCGATGATCGGGCCGCTATAGGGAATCAGGGGCATGGGGCAGTCCTTATCAGAAGCACATTTGGAAGGGCCAGCACGCTACCGCGCGACGGCCCGTTTCACCACCTCAGCTCTGCAGGTACACCACGTGCGTGTGGGTGTATTCGTACAGGCCGTGCTTACCATCGGCGCCGCCGACTCCGGATTTGCGCACCCCGGCATGGAAGCCTTGCATGGCCTCGAAGTTTTCGCGGTTGACGTAGGTTTCGCCAAAGTCGATTTCGCGCACCGCGTGCATGGCCTTGCCCAGGTCGCGGGTGTAGATCGACGAGGTCAGCCCGTAGTCGCAGTCGTTCGCCAGGGCGATAGCTTCGTCGAGGTCATCGACAATCTGGATCGGCAGCACCGGGCCGAAGATCTCTTCACGCATGATCTCCATGTCGGCGCGGCAGCCGGCCAGTACCGTCGGCTGGAAGTGAAAGCCCGCGCCAAGGTCGGCGATCTGCCCGCCGCTGACCAGGCTCGCGCCCTGGCTGAGCGCGGTGCGTACCTTGCGGTTGACGCTCTCCAGGCCCTGGCGATTGATCAGCGGGCCCATTTCCGCATCGGCCATGGCCAGCGGGTCGCCGTAGCGCGTGGCCGCCATCGCCGCACTGATGCGCTCGATAAACTGATCGGCGACTGTGCGCTCCACATACACCCGCTCGGCGCAGTTGCAGACCTGGCCGGTGTTGATGATGCGCGAGTCGCGTATGGCTTTGACCGCCAGGTCCAGGTCGGCATCCGCCAACACGATGGCCGGCGCCTTGCCGCCCAATTCCAGGTTGAGCTTGGTGATGTTCGGCGCGGCAGCGGTCATGATTCGCGAGCCGGTGGCGACGCTGCCGGTGAAGCTGATCATATCCACGCCTTTATGCGCGGTGAGGGCGCCGCCGACCTGGCCGTCGCCGCAGACCACGTTGAACACGCCGGCGGGCAGGTCGGTGGCGGCCACCAGCTTGGCGAATTCAAAGCAGTTGTTCGGGGTTTCTTCGCTGGGCTTGATCACGATGGTGTTGCCGGTCAGTAGCGCCGGCGCCATTTTGCGGGCGATCAGAAAGAACGGGAAATTCCACGGCAGGATGCCCGCCACCACGCCCAGGGGCTTGCGGAACAGAAAGATATTTTCGTTGGGACGGTCGCTGGTGATGATCTCGCCTTCGATGCGGCGCGCCCACTCGGCCATGTAGTCGAGGTAGTCGGCGGTGAAATTCACCTCGACCTCGGCCAGGCCCGTAACCTTGCCTTGCTCCAGGGTAATGGTGCGGGCCAGGTGCGCGACGTTTTCGCGCAGCTTGGCGGCGATGCGCCGCAGGTGCCCGGCGCGTTCGATAGCCGGCTTGCGGGCCCAGTCTTTTTGCGCACCGCGTGCAGCGGCGAGGGCCTGTTCGACATCGGCGGCGGTGGAGGCGGGCACCTTGGACAGCAACGCACCGGTGGCCGGGTTGAGCACATCGAGATGCGCTTCACTGCTGACGAAACGGCCGTTGATAAAGTTCTGGTACACGGGAACGGATGACATGGGCTGCTCCTCAGTAAGTACGTGATTGCGGTTTTGCATCGGCATCGGGCCGATAGCGGGCGAGGGTGGCCAGGGCGCTCTGGCGCAGCAGGCTGATGTCGATGGCCACGGCGATAAATCGGCAACCCCAGGCCTGGTAGCGGCGGGCGTCTTCTTCATTGGGCGCGAGGATGCCGCAGGCCTTGCCGGCGGCGAGGGTGGCGTCCACCGCCTGCTTGATGCGCTCCTGCACCTCGGGGTGGCCAGGGTTACCGGCGTGGCCGAGGCCGATGGACAGGTCGGCGGGGCCGATAAAGACCGCATCCACGCCCTTGACGGCAGCAATCGCCGCGACGTTTTCCACACCCAGGCGCGATTCCACCTGCACGATCAGGCACAGCTCTTCATGGGCGGTGTGCAGGTAGTTCGCCACGCCATCCCAGCGCGTGGCGCGGGTCAGGCCGCCGCCGACGCCACGAATGCCATGGGGTGGATAACGCATGGCGCGCACCAGGGCCTGGGCCTGTTCGGCGGTTTCCACCATGGGAATCATCAAGGTCTGGGCGCCAACGTCGAGCAGTTGCTTGATCAGGCTCGCGTCGCCATTCACCGCGCGCACCACCGGCGCCGTGGCGTAGGGCGCTACGGTCTGCAATTGATTGAGCACGCTGGGCACGGTGTTGGGCGCGTGCTCGCCGTCGATCAGCATCCAGTCGTAACCGAGGCCGGCGACGATTTCGGCGGCGTAGCCGGTGGCGAAACCGGCCCAGATGCCGTACTGGGTGGCGTCTTGCGCCAGGGCGGCCTTGAAGCCATTGCGGGGCATAGTCATGACGGCGTTCCTCAGCGGTTGTAGGGACGGTGCAGTTGGCAATCCGGGTTCAGGTCCACGCCGAAGCCNNCCGAGCAATTGCGGATGGAACATCGGCACCACTTCGTCAGCCTTGGGCGCCATCATCAGGAACTCGGCGAACGGGCTGTTATGGCGGGTGGCGACGAAGTGATAGCTGTACACCGACGAGCCGTGGGGCACGACCATGGCGTTGTGCGCGTCGGCCAGGGCGGAGATTTTCACCAGTTCGGTCAGGCCGCCGCACCAGCCGACGTCGGGCTGGATGATGTCGCAGCAGCCCATCTCCAGGAGCATGCGAAAGCCCCAGCGGGTGGCTTCGTGTTCGCCGGTGGTCACCAGCATGCCTTTGGGCACGTTGTTGCGCAGCGCGGCGTAGCCCCAGTAATCGTCGGGGCTCAGGGCTTCTTCGATCCACTTGAGCCCGTGTTCATGGGCGCCGATCGCCAGTTTGGTGGCGTAGTTGAGGTCCAGGCTCATCCAGCAATCGAGCATCAGCCAGAAATCCGGGCCGACCCGTTCACGCATGGTGGCCAGCGCTTCGAGGTTTTTGCGCAGGCCTTCTTCGCCTTCGCTGGGGCCGTGGTGCAGGGGCATCTTGCCGCCGATAAAACCCATCTTCTGCGCCAGGTCGGGGCGCGCGCCGGTGGCGTAGAACTGCAGTTCGTCGCGTACCGCGCCGCCGAGCAATTGGTGCACCGGCTCCTGGCGGAGCTTGCCGAGCAGGTCCCACAGGGCCAGGTCGACGCCGGAAATCGTGTTGATGACCAGCCCCTTGCGACCGTAGTAGAGGGTGGACTGGTACATCTGGTCCCAGATTTTTTCGATGTCGGTGACTCGCGCGCCTTCGATAAAGCGCGCCAGGTGTTTTTCGACGATATACGCCGCCGGCTCGCCGCCGGTGGTCACGGCAAACCCGACGGTGCCGTCGCTGGCTTCGATTTCCACCACCAGGGTGCCCAGCACGTTGATGCCGAAACTGCGGCGGCTCTGGCGGTACTCGGGGTATTTGCTCATGGGCGTGGAGATGTGGTCGTCGATCCAATGGCCGTCGGCCTGGTCGTGGTAGTCGGCGCCGCCGCCTCGCAGTACAAAGGCGCGCACGTGTTTGATGGTGAGATGACCCATGGTAAGACTCCTGACGTTAAACGGTGGCCGGCGTGTTCGACGCGTTGCGGCCGGGTGAATGGATGCCCAGTACCAGCAACGCAGCCAGTACGGTGGTGGCGGACAGCAGGTACAAACCGGCCGCCGGAGAGTGGAAGGCGCCTTCGGCCCAATGCTTGATGACTGGCGCGATAAAGCCGCCGAGGGCCCCGAAGGAGTTGATCAGTGCAATGCCCGCCGCCGCAGCGCTGCCGGCCAGGTAACTGGAGGGAAAGGTCCAGAACACCGGCTGCACGGCGATAAACCCCGAGGCGGCAAAACACAGCGCGAGCATGCCCAGCAACGGGTTGGCGAAGGTCACCGAGCAGGCGATGCCGGCGGCGGCCATCAATAGGGTCAGGCACGCGGTCTGGCGACGCAGGCCGGTGCGGTCGGAATAGGCCGGGATCCACCAGGCGGCGAACAGCGCACACAGCCACGGGATCGCCGAGACCAGGCCGACCATCAAGCCGACCTTGGTGCCAAGCAGATCGCCGACCTGGGTGGGCAGGTAAAACACCACGCCGTATACGCTGGCCTGGATCAGCAAGTACACCAGGCACAGGTACAGCACCGATGGCTGGCACAACAGGGTCAACAGGCTGCGGCCGTGGGAGGTTTTGTGCTGGTCTTCCTGGTCGAGCAGGCGCTGGATCTGCTGGCGCTCATCGGTCGTTAACCATTTGGCATCGGCAGGGCGGTTGTCCAGGTACCAGTAGGCCCAGATGCCGACGGCGGTGGCCATCAGGCCTTCCACGGCGAACAGCCATTGCCAGCCGTGCAGGCCCTGGAAGCCGTCCATTTCCAGCAGCAAACCGGACAACGGGCTGCCGAAGATAAACGCCAGCGGCGCGCCGAAATAGAAGAAGCCCATGGCCTTGCCGCGCACGGCCTGGGGGAACCAGTAGGTGAGGTAGAGGATGACGCCGGGGAAGAAGCCGGCTTCGGCCACGCCGAGCAAAAAGCGCAACACATAGAAGCTGGTTTCGTTATGGGCGAAGACCATCGCCGCCGAGATCAGGCCCCAACTGACCATGATGCGGCACATCCACAGGCGGGCGCCGACACGGTGCAGGATCAGGTTGCTGGGTACTTCGAGCAGCGCGTAGCCGACAAAGAACACCCCGGCGCCAAAGGCGAAGGCGGCATCGCTCAAGCCGGTATCGGCCTGGAAGGCTTGCTTGGCGAAGCCGACGTTGGCGCGGTCGAGGAACGCCATGATGTACATCAACAGCAGAAAGGGCAGCAGCCGCCAGGAAATCTTGGCGAGCAGGGGCGCAGGCAGCGTTTTCATAGTGGAGTCCGATGTTTTGTTCTTATGGGGCGGACTGTACGGCGGCCGAGCAATGCGCTACAAATCGAATCTAGCTTACAAGTGATACCCTCAGGGTATCGATAACAAGGAGTTCCATGAGTAGCCCGGTCATCTCCCGCAGCCTGTTCAACCGCCTGCGTTACAAGCACCTGCATATGCTGGTGGCGTTGAGTTCCAGCCAGAACCTGCACCGCGCCTCCCAGGCGCTGAACATGTCGCAACCGGCGGCAACGCGCATGCTGCGCGAGATCGAGGACATGTTCGGCTGCGACCTGTTCGAGCGCCTGCCACGGGGCATGCGCCCCACGGCGCTGGGCCAGGAGCTGATCCGCTTTGCCGAATCGGCCCTGAGCGGCCTCGACCGCTGCGCCGAGGATTTGATGGCGCGCCAGCAGGGCGGCTACGGGTATCTGTCCATCGGCACCATCATGGGCGCCGCGCCGGACCTGGTGATGGACTGCATCGCGCAGATCAAGTCGCTGAACCCGCAACTGCGCATCCGCATCATGGGCGACACCAGCGACCAGGTGATCCAGCTGCTTGAGCAGGGGCGTATCGACCTGGCCATTACCCGGCGCAATGCCGCCACCGACGCCGAGCACTACAGCTTCGAACCCCTGGGCAACGAACGCATGCTGGTGGTGGTGCACGCCGGCCACCCGCTGGCGCAACGTGAACAGTTGGAACTGGCCGAGCTGGTGCGCGACTGGCCGTGGATCCTGCAACCGCAAACCAGCCCGGCGCGTATCGGCTTTGACCAGGCGTTGCAGGACCTGGCCTTGCCCAGCCCGGCGGACATCATCGAGTGCAGCTCGGTGTATTCGATGCAGCAACTGATCCAGCTGACCGACGCGGTGATGGTGCTGTCGGAAAGCGCCCTGCGCGATTACCTGAAAATGGGCCTGGTGGTGGCGCTGCCCATCGCCCTGGATGTGCGACTCGCACCCTTTGGCCTATTACTGCGTAAAGGCGAGGGCGTCAGCCGTGAGCTGGGCTTGTTTATCGACCTGCTGCGACAGAAAGCGGCGATGCTTTGAACGCAATGTTGAAAAGAGCATGGTGTCGCGGCGGGATATTAAATAGAATGAATCTCATTTGAGACTCACTCGCGCCGCGCAGGTTGCTTGCCATGAATGATGCCGTTGTCCCGACCCACGCCCCCGAGCTGACGTTGTCGAGCCTGTACCGCGACCATCGCAGCTGGCTGGAAAGCTGGCTGCGGCGGCGCCTGGGCAATGCCTGGGATGCGGCCG
>CXWL01014016.1_pt1 | contig 12168 bp, 12 predicted proteins | sample 590931 | NCBI WGS metagenome assembly CXWL01 (sample SAMEA3498368, study PRJEB10139) | groundwater metagenome | biome: water well; material: biofilm material | place: Germany | collected 2015-04-27
GCTCCGCTTTGAACAGACATCCTGTCACTCATGGTCAGCCATTACTCGGACAGGCTCCTAGCCCTTGAGGAACACCGTCAGTCAGGGTACACTGATTTTCTTACGTTCCTCCTAAACCAAGACACGGCACCATCACCCGAAGGAGAATCTTACATGAAGACCGTGAATGCTTTGGCCGCCTTCTCACTCGCAGTTTTCATCAGCATCTCGCTTGCGACTTCATCTTCCGCTCTCGACCAGGGACTCCCACCGGCAGCCAAACAAAACAGTGCCGCAGTACAGAAGCCTGTCAGAACCATTGGCATGGGGGACTATCGAACAATCGTTGATAATCCCGGCAGAGCCTTGATCGTCGATGTCCGTGAGCCTCAAGAATTTGCAGCCGGACACGTCCCAGGAGCGATCAATATTCCGCGCGGCGTGATTGATACTCAAATCTGGAACCATGTCGGATCTACGGAGAAGGCTGACCGAGAGCGCCCGATCGTGCTCCAGTGTCAAAGTGGGAAGCGTGCAACTCTTGCTGCTCAAACCCTTGGTGAGCTTGGATTCACGCAGACCTCTGCGGTCATCATGAACCTTGACGACTGGAAGCAATCCGGCAATCCTTTCGTGAAGTAATCGTTCACGTGTTCCGATTCAACTGTAGAGAATCCCATGACTCTCGACAGCTCTCTCCGTGTCATTGCCCGAGCCAAGGCCAAGCCCGATCAGGTGGCTCAGGTGCGAGAGATCCTGACTGTCTTAGTTGATGCGACTCGCCGGGAACCTGGCTGTCTCAGCTACGAGCTCTTGCAGAACTATGCTGATCCGACTGACTTTGCGTTTGTCGAACGATGGGCCAGCCCGGCAGCAGAACAGGCGCATTTCGTGACGCCCCATCTGTTGGCCACGCTGCAACAGTTGACCGGTCTTCTAGCCTCTGAACCTCAGATCTGTCGGTACGGTGTCGTGCGATAGTTGGCTGTATTGGTCGATCTCTGTCAGGATGAACCACAGGATGGGACATCCAGAGATTCCCCTCCAAGTTCGACGTTGGCACAACCGCACTCGCACGGAGAACCTGGACGATGACACTCGTGACGCCAGACACAGAACTCACCCTCTCGCACCACAATCAGCGAGTTGTCGTATCCCCCTGGGGCGCGTCGTTACGACGATACTTTTGTATCGATGTAGACGGGCAGGAGCTCGATATTGTCTGGGGCTATTCGGGTGGCAGCGGGAAGCGCGGCGGACAGGGCGACGTGCTGATCCCCTTTCCCGGCCGCATCGGCGATGGGCGCTACTCCTTCGATGGACAGCAATTCCAGCTGGAGTGCAACGATAAGGAAGGGCCAAACGCCATTCATGGGTTCGTTCGCAGTCTGCCGTGGCAGGTGCAGAATGTTCACGCAAACAAGGTGACGTTTGAAATTCGTCTCGATGCCGAGACATATGCTGGACGAGGCTATCCCTTTTCACTCGCCATCTCAGTGCTGTATCAGCTCGATGCCTCTGGGCTTAGCTGCGCATTCACCGTGCAAAACCTCGGGCAGCAGGCTGCGCCCGTCGGAGTCGGATTTCATCCCTACTTCACCGTTGGAACGTCTGTGATCGACGAGGCTGAGGCGCAGATCCCAGGAGCCGCCTCTGTGGAATTCAACGAGCAGCTTGTTCCAACAGGCAAGGTTCTGAGCGTGACCGGCACGCCGTGGGACTACCGACGATTTCGCGGGATCGGTCGTCAGCGTTTTAACCATTGCTATGTACAACTCGAACGCGATGCACAGGGAATGGCCACGGCATCCTTGCGTCATCCCGCAAGCGGTCGTGTCATCGACATGACAATGGATCCCGCGTTTTCCGCAGTGGTCGTGTATACCGGAGATGCCATTGCCGATGCGCCACGAGCCGCGCTTGCCATCGAACCGATGACCTGCGCGAGTGATGCGTTCAATCATCCGGACTGGGGGCTGAAGCGGCTCGTTCCCGGTGAGACATTCTCTGGGCGGTATGCCGTACGGCATCGGGTCATATCGTAAGGCCGCTTGCGGCCATCGTTCGCAAGAAGACTCAATAAGAACGCGATGAGGCGTCAGGCGACTCCCTCGATCTAAAAACATGTGCTCTGATGTTCTGGGAAAAGGTTTAAGGGGAAGAGAAGCATGAACCGAGCGTGATGTCTGAAGCACAATTCTGGCTGTATGAGTCAAACGAATGCCCAAGCCGTAGGTCTCAAGCCACCGGCTCGGCCTTGTCGTCACAGCAGACAATCTCTCAGGCGATTTTCCGGAGAGGAGCAGGTTTGTCGCTGGTTCGTTCACGGGATAGATGGCCAAGCTTGAGCTGCAGCTCTTCAAACGACTCCGCTTGAATCTGTTGGTCGGGAGAGCTCTGCAGAGAGGCACGCCACTTACCCTGATCTTGCCAAATCATGTATTTCGTCATGTTCCAGAGTGTAGCTGTAAGTCGATACGCTGAAAAGAATTTTCTCTGTTTTTTCCATGGTGCGTAAACAAACGGGGCGGCAACTCCTCTGGGCGGGCATGACTCCTCGTGCAAACCTTACTTCCGGTCTGACAGTGGATGGATCTCAATACAGCTGATGCGCAAGCCATGACCTTTCAACAGATGGTCGTGAACCGACTCTCCTTTCGGGTGGCCATGGCCGGGTCCGGCGAGAAGCTGATACTTTGCCTGCATGGATTTCCAGAATCCGCCATCTCATGGCAACATCAACTTGACCCGCTGGCACAGGCAGGGTATCGGGTCTGGGCGCCTGATCTCCGGGGATATGGTGGCACGACACGACCCACGAGCATAGACGCCTACCGAATTGAACCCTTGATGGACGATGTCACCGGACTTCTCGATGCCGCGCAGGTACAACGCGCCATCCTGGTCGGGCATGATTGGGGTGGAATCATCGCCTGGTACTACGCGATGCGGCACGCCGGGCGCGTCGAAGCATTGGTCATTGTGAACGCGCCCCATCCGGCCTGCTTCGAACGGGAAGTACAGTACTGGCGGCAATTGCATCGTTCCTGGTACATGGGATTTTTTCAAATGCCCTGGCTGCCGGAAGCAGCATTGTCTGCCGGTCATGGCTATGCGATCGGTGAGATCTTTCGGCGCATGACGAAGCAGATGCCGGAAAATCTCATTCAACTGTATCGACGGCAAGCCTGCGAGCCGGGAGCGCTCACAGCCATGCTAAATTACTATCGCGCGGCCCTACGCGGCGGCGGGGCATTGCTCCAGCGAAGGTTGGGATATCCTACCATTCACGCCCCTACTCTGGTGATCTGGGGGGTGCAAGATCAGGCACTCGTCAGCGAGAATCTTGATGGGCTGCATGATTTGGTCGACCAGCTGACGGTGGTGACGGTCGCCGATGCCGGACATTTCCTGCATGAAGACAAGCCAGAACAGGTCACGCGCGACATGTTGATGTGGTTGCAGCAACACGAGCAGACCTGATTCATTGACGCCATAGCTGACCTTCCTCATCGAACCGCCATACACCTTCTCCTTCTGATGTGCGTCAACGCGCAAGCCCCATTCGACTGCGCGCCTCCTCATGATGTCACCGTTCTCCATGCGCCCAATTCCCGCCCTGTATGGGCCGAGTGAAAACCTCCACAGTCTACGTCACTTCTCACTGCTGTCTTATCCCGCTGAAAGTAGCCAAGTTGTTGACCAATAAAACGAACACGTTAGTATGCAATGAGTTCCTTCTACGTCATCCACAGTCCGACGCGATGAGGTTCCCATGAGAGAAGCGACGACAGCCACGGCTTCGCCTGTCGACACTGGATCTGATCGACGCACCAGGGTTCTCCTTACGGTCGCCTGCGTGATGCTGGCCGGCCTGATCTATGCCGTGGTGGTACGGGACGAAGCCGTCTCTTGTCCAAACGAACTGATCGGTGCATGGGTCACATCGGCGAAAGGATACGAGGACGGAATGATCGTGTTTACCAAGACCGGCGTGGCCTTCAGCGTCGGAGCAGAACATGTGGATGCGCAGGCCGTTCGTCGCCTCGAGGTGTTTCCCGAAGGCCCTCGTACGTTGTACACGGTGATCTACGGCGACTCGCGACGCGACGAGCAAACCTTGTCGTTCTATTACCACACGAACGAGCAGACCATCACCTTCAAGAACCAGTCGCATCTCGTCTGGACCAGAAAAGCGATGCAATCATGAAGGGAGTGTTTCAGCGCCGACAGCTCTTTGTTCACCCGGTTCAATACTGGTTCGTGATCACCACCCTCCTCTACTTCGCCTGTCTCCTGCTCACGCTCTATGCCGTAGTGTTCCTGCCGATGGCTCAGCCGCTCTATGATTCGACTATTTCCTGGGAACAACGTGCAGACATTGCGGCGCAGTTCCTCGAATTGAATGGGAGGATTTGGCCCTGGCTGATCATCACGTTTCTCGTGTTGCTCCTCCATTCCCTGTACTTCATGCATCGCATTGCAGGCCCGCTCTATCGTTTTACGGCACTCTTTCGGTCGATCGGAACCGGTCAACTGCATCAGCGGGCACGCTTGCGAAAGCACGACTATTTGCATCGGGAAGCACAGGCCTTGAACAGCATGCTGGACCATTTCGAAAACAAGATACAGGCCGTCAACATGCAGTCGGCACTTGTGATAGAAGCCTACGACGCCGTCGCGCGGCAGATTCATGAGCAGACTTCCGACCGGGTCACCCCTGCCCTTCAGATGCTCGATAAGGAAATGAGACGCTTCAAGACCTGTCTGGCTGAATGTGAGCTACAGACGAAGCAGTCACTCGCACAACAGTGCTCTGAACGTACCGAATCGAGCACCAGTCAATCCTCCAATGCAATGAAGGCCGCCTAATCATGGGAGAGCCACTTCGAGCGACAAGCCCCTCCGACCAACGTGCCGACACTCCAACCGACTCCAAGATCTCCAAGGAATCTTCCGGCCCGCGTCCCGCACTGGTGTCAGTGCCATTACAAGACGCGCGAGCGAAGTCGAGCGGCGATCGCACGTACAAACGTCGATTGATTGGCTTCGTGCATCCGCTCCAAGCGCGCGTGTTGGGCCACGTGATTGCGTATTCGCTGATCGTGTTCGTGTTATTGGCCATCCCGGTTTTCAAACCACTCATGCAGTCGCTCGACAATCCAGCCCTCTCCTGGCAGGAACGCGCCGTCGTGGCTAACGACTTACTTGGTCTGCATGCCCGATTCTGGCCCTGGGCGCTTGGCGCGAGCATCGTGGTCCTGATCCATTGCATTCATTCCTTGCTGCTCATGCAACGTGTCGCCGGCCCGCTCTATCGTCTCGCGCGGGTGTTTCCCCAAATCGGTGACGGGAACTTGTGTGTTCGGGCCACGTTTCGAGAAGGTGACTATCTTGTCCCGGAAGCCGATCTCGTGAATCAGATGACCGCCCAGCTGCAAACGAAGATCAACGCGCTGAAACATGTACAGGTTATGCTGGCGCTCGACACCGCGCGGTTCAAAGAAGTGGCCGTCATCAAGAACGATCCAGCCTTGATAGCTCTGGCCAAGCAGATGGAGCAGAACCTGGGCGGGCTCAAGACCTCCCTGGATACCTTTAAAACCTACAGCGGGTAGACGGTCAGGATGGGAAACGGGACAGTGCGAGTCATACGGAGGCGCCCATCTTGTGCGACGCTGTCGTCGCAGCCTGCGCTCAAGCAGACTGCGGGCTTCACTCTCATTGAACTCATGCTCGCCGTCTCGATCATTGGGGTGCTGGCCTCCCTTGCCGTTCCGAATTACGTGGACTTCATCGAAAGGGCCCGTATGGCCAAGACCGTCGCGGAACTCCACGGCCTCACGAAAGAAATCAAAGGATATGCGCTTGGCGCGGAACAATATCCGGATTCACTGACGGACATCGGACGGAGCACGATGTTGGACCCATGGGGAACTCCGTATCAGTACTGGCGCGTCAACTGCGATCCTGTTTATGACATCGGCAGCCTCGCCAAACTGAAATTGCGCAAAAAGGCAAATCCACGAGTGATCCCTGCCGCTGACTTCCCCTTCACGCATAGCGATGGGCATATTTCTCTCGCCGTTGATAACGGGGACCATCAAGATCTTCTCCATTTTGTTGCTGCTGGTGGCAATGGAGGCGGAGGGAATGGAGGTGGCAACGGTGGCGGCAATGGCGGTGGCGGAGGTGGAAATGGAGGGGGGGGCGGTGGCAATGGCGGCGGCGGGCAGAATTGTGGACAGGGCGGAGCGAGGAAGGACCGTCACCTCCACCCGATCAGTTCAGACTTTGATCTTTACAGCATGGGAACGGACAAAGATTCCGTGAAGCCCCTGACGGCACAGAAGAGTCATGATGATGTCATCCGGGCAAGTGATGGTGGGTATTACGGCTTGGCCAGGAACTTCTAACTCGTTGAGACCATGCAAACTCCGTTTTCGCTTTCACTCCTTCACAGCCGCATCGGGCGACGGATTCTTGGATTGTTCGTGCTGTGTGCGCTGGTGCCGACCTCCATACTCGGATGGGTTTCGTACCGGCAAGTCACGGAACAGCTGATCGTTCAAGCTTCGGCCAGACTGAAACAGGAGAGCAAATCACAAGGGATGGTGCTGTATAGCCATCTTCTGACCTTGACGGCCGATCTGGATCGGATCGCTTCCGAATTGCCCAAGGATGGAATCGTTCTTACAGACACGGCCATCACGGCCTCAGTAAAAGAGTTTGGTCGGCGCTTCCACGAGATTCAGCTTCTAGCAGCTGGTGGTTCTGGCCACCGTGGGCTCACCCAGGCACAGATCGCACATCTTCAGGAAGGGAAAGCCTTGCTGGAGATTCATCCTGTGCCGGACTACCTTCCTCAGCTCACCCTTACTCGCATGGTGAACCCACGCCGATGGGAGGCAGGACTTCTCTCCGCTCAGATTGATGAGACATCGCTGTGGAGCACACAGGTCAAAGAGGCCCTGCCTGGGGATACGGATCTTGTGATCGAGGACGGCGCCCGACAAGCGCTCTACACGACCTTTTTGCAGCACGTCACCCTTCCTGATTTCCGCCGCCGGGACGTTGTCGCCCCGATGGGCGAAGGGGCTCTGTGGCGCTTCGGCAGGCAGGAGTATGTCGCAGGGGCGTGGTCGATGCCGCTTCGACATACATTTCTTGTCGAACCATGGGTCATTGTGCTGAGTCAACCCAGAGAATCAGCGCTGGCTCCGGTTGAGCAATTTCGCCACACGTTCCTGCTCGTCATCGCATCCGCATTGAGCGCTGTTGTTCTGATCAGCTTCGTGCAGATCCGCCGTAGTTTGTACCCGGTGGTGGTCTTGCAAGAAGGCACCGCTCGGCTCGCCGCCGGCGATTTCACGACTCGTGTCACGGTGAATAGCGACGATGAATTCCACGATCTCGCAGGCTCATTCAATAGTATGACCGGAAAGCTCAGCCAACAGTTTCACATGTTGGAGACTATTTCGGCGATCAGCCAAGCGATTCTTTCGAGCCATGAACCGGCGGCCATGATCAAGGTCATACAGTCACGCATTACTGACACCGTCACGTGTGATGCCGTGGGGATGACCTTGGTCGATCCTGAAGAGGGAGGCTCCGCCGTCCTATGGGTGCGTGTCATTGACCGGGCAATCAGATCATGAGTCTCAGACCTATCCGTGCCAGTTTTCCGACGACCATCTCGCCGTTATGAAGGCCCACTCCAACCACTTTATCGCAACGTCCTCTACCCTGCCGCCATACCTGACGTCGATGCAGAAGCCGGACCTCTCCCTCTTTGTCACGTTTCCAATCATCGTGAACGAGATCGTCAGCGGCGCGTTGGTGCTGGCCTATCGCCAGAGACACAAACCACTGGCCGACAATCTGGCCCATGCCCGTCGCCTGGCCGATCAGGTGGCTATAGCCCTGGCCAAGAACCGAGCCTTCAAAGCGCAGGTACAGGCGCAGATCGAATTGATTGGGGCCGTCGACGACAAGCGGCAGGCAGAGGACCGTGCGACGATGCTCGAGGTCACGAATCAGTCGTTACAGACGAAGGAAGAGCGGCTTCGCCATCAGCAGAGCGCCACACTGGCTCTGGTGCAGGACCGCACGGTATTTGAGGGGGCTCTCCCGATGACGGCCAAACAGCTGACCACCGTCGCGGCGGAGGCGCTTGTCGTCGATCGTGTCAGTGTGTGGATTTTTGAAGAGCAGACACAATCCCTGTATTGTCTTGATAGTTACGATCGACCGGCCAATACGCATGCCTTCGGCGGAAAACTGGTCCGCGCACAGTCTCCCATCTATTTTGAAGCACTGGGCTGCGGACACCTGCTCGCTGCATCACAGGCGCAACATGATCCGAATTTACGGGAACTGGTCACAGGGAGTCTCGCCCCTCAGCAGATCGGTGCCCGAATCGACGCGCCGTTTCAGACCCAGGGCAAGCTGACAGGCGTCATCACCATCGAACATGCCGGCTCGTCTCGAGACTGGGCGCCGGATGAACAGCAATTCACACAGGCCTTGGCGAACTTCATGACGCTTGTGCTGGAAGCCGCGCGGCGCCGTGAGTCTGAGGAAGCCCTCGCCCTCGCCAAGATCGCGGCGGAAGATGCGACGAAGGCCAAGGCGGAGTTTCTGGCGAATATGAGTCACGAAATTAGGACGCCGATGAACGGTGTCATTGGTATGACCGAAATTCTCGCCCGCACTCCCCTCTCCGACACGCAACGCCATTATGTAGAAACAATTCACAACTCCGGCGACACACTCTTAACACTGATCAACGACATTCTCGACTTTTCAAAGATCGAAGCCGGCAAACTGGACATCCAGTCTGCGCCGATCGATCTCAGAGATCTCGTCGAGCGCACCGTTGAGCAGTTGGCCGAGCGCGCACAGCGCAAACACCTCACCTTGTCTGTGGAGTACGATCCAACCCTCCCCACCGCAGTGATCGGCGACCCGATCCGAGTCCGACAAATCCTCACCAATCTATTAAGCAATGCCATCAAATTCACCCAAGCCGGCGATGTGAATGTGACCGTGGCACTCGATCCATCCCTTTCCAGTGAGGGGACTCCACATATGATCAGACTGGCCGTCACGGACACAGGATCCGGCATCAGCGCCGAAGGCCAGGCGAAACTCTTTCAGTCTTTTTCCCAAGTGGATGGCTCTTCCACCAGAGTGCATGGAGGCACTGGCCTAGGACTCAGCATTTGTAAACAGCTGAGCGAACTGATGGGTGGGACGATCGGAGTCGAGAGTGTCATCGGGCAAGGCAGCACGTTCTGGGTCGTCCTTCCGTTTCCGCTTCAAGCTGGAACGGTGGTCGAGCACCAGGCTGATCCCGTACTGGCAGGTGTGCGGGTATGCGCGGCTGTCCATCACCCGGTGACCCGTCGGATTCTGGCCCGCTATCTCACGCACTGGGGCCTTTCGATCAAGATGGCCAGCTCAGGCTCAGAATTTCTTGAGTTCGTGATGAACGAACTCGCCACGGATGGCGGTAAGGTGTTGGCTCTCGTCGATGAATCCTGTGCAGACATGACCGGCCAGGAACTGTTGCAGGCACTGACCTCCGATTCATCACTGAGCGACGCCGGCATCCTCCGCTTGGTGTCGTTCACGCAGCGGGCGGAGGTCGAACAAGATTCCGCATTCGGTGGGATGCACGTTGTCACCAAACCACTCCGTTACCAGACTCTGCGTGATGGGCTCGTCAATGTGTTGACCAACACATCGATGATGGTCTCGCAGACACAGATCGCGCCGACTTCGGCCCCGGAGTTGTGCGGACAGGTGTTATTGGCCGAAGACAACCCAGTCAATCAAGAGATCGCTGTGCTCATGCTCCAGACCCTGGGTTGCACCGTCACGGTGGCTCAGAACGGCCAAGAAGCGGTGGACCAGGCGAAGAGAGCCGCCTATGACCTCATTCTCATGGATTGCCAAATGCCGGAGATAGACGGTTTTGAAGCCACCAAGGTGATCCGTGAATGGGAAGCCGCTGGATCTCGGCCTGCCATTCCGATCATTGCGCTCACGGCCCATGCGACACCGGGTGACCGCGAACAGTGCTTAGCCGCCGGCATGAGCGACTACATCGCAAAGCCCTTTTCCATGGAAAGGCTGCAGGCTGTGCTGACCGCCTGGCTGCAACCAGCTCCGACACCATCAACGGTCAATCAGCCTGCTCCACAGCCGACCATGACGCTGGTCCCGTCGACGCCGGAACCAGCGGTAGAGGCACCCTTGATTGTCGATGTGGAGGCGTGGAAGTCGATCACGAGCCTCCAAAAGCCAGGCAAAGAGGATATGCTGGCAAAAATTCTGACGTTGTATTTGGCGGACTCACAACAACTTGTCGATACGATGCATCACGGCATGGCTGCCGGAGATGCCACGGCTGTCAACCAGGCTGCGCATAGCTTGAAAAGCAGAAGCGCGGTCCTTGGCGCCCTCTCTCTCGCAACACTCTGCCAGCAGTTCGAGACCCTCAGTCGCCAGGGGCAGCTGAACGAGGCTGAACCACTGTTGAATCAACTGGATGCGGCATTTGACCATGCCAGCCAGATTTTTGAAGCTGAACTCAACAAGAGGAGAGCCGCATGACGTCCCTTCCCCAACCATCCCTTCCCCTCGCCCTGATCGTCGACGATGATCCCGCGTTGCGCGCCTTATCACGGATGAGCCTGGAACAAGAGGATCTCCGGGTGGAGGAAGNNATCGATTCGATCGCGCGGGCGTACGATGTCGGCGCCACCGACTTTATCGTGAAGCCCTGTCATGGACTCATTCTGAGCCAGCGCGTGCGCTACATGCTTCGGGCAAGCGCGACTCTCAACGCTCTCCGCAGTAGTGAGTCCCGGCTTGCTCAAGCCCAGAGAATCGCTCAATTAGGCGGATGGGAATGGGATCTCGTCAAAGACCGCATGCACGTCTCGGATGCGGCGTGCCGGATTCTCGGAATCGCTCCAGCCTTGTGTGATCACTCCCAGGCTTCGTATCTTGCTCGTGTGCACGAAGCGGATCGCGCCTTGGTGGCCGAGGCCATGCGAGAGGCGGTCGCCGATGGAACAGAATTTGATCTCGACCATCGCCTCGTCCAGAACGATGGGACCGAACGCATCGTCCACGTCCTCGGGGAGACCATTATGGACGACACCGGGCGGGCGGAGTGTATGGTGGGAACCGTCCAAGATGTCACCGATATGCGAGCGACGGAAGCGAAGATCTATTTTCTCGCCAACTATGACAGCGTGACTCATCTTCCCAACCGAAGCTTATTCCTCCATCGTGTGGCACAGGCGATGACCTGTGGCGCCGGCAGCCATATCATCGGCGCACTCCTCGTCGTAGGCCTCGACCGGTATCATCGCCTGCGTGACATGCATGGCTCGCGAAAAGCAGAACAGCTCATCAAGGACGTCGTGGAGCGCCTCCAGCATACCCTTTCGGCTGGTGCCACACATGTATCGTCCACCAGTGCTGAAACTCCTGTCCTGGCGCGTCTGAGTGACGATCAATTCGCGATGCTGTACACCCGTCTGTCTGCGCCTGAGGACTCTGCCAAAGTGGCTCACACATTAAAGTGGCTCACACATTGATGAGCGCTCTCGGTACTCCGTTTGTGATCGATGGTACGAGCGTGACGCTTTCGGCGCATATTGGACTCGCGATACCGGGAGCCGACGGTGCGGATGCTGATGGTCTCCTGCGCAATGCCGTCACAGCTCTTCAAGCCGCTAAAACCACGGGCCAGAACAGTTACCGATATTACTCCTCCGCGATGAACACCTCACTGGCCGCCCGGATCAGCCTGGAACAGGACTTACGCGCCGCCATTGCCGCGAATCAATTCGTCCTCCACTATCAACCGCAGGTCGATATTCTTTCGGAGAAGGTCATTGGCTTTGAAGCGCTCATCCGATGGCAACATCCCACGCGTGGGTTGATTGCTCCGGCTGAGTTCATTCCAGTGGCCGAAGAAGAGGATCTGATCATCCAGATGAGTGAATGGGTGATCACAAGCGTGGTGCAGCAGCAGCGGATGTGGCACAAAGGAGGACTCGCTCCGACAGCCGTGTCCATCAATCTTTCCGGGCTGCATTTTCGACAGCCTCATATCGGCAGTCAGATCAAGTCACTCGTTTATGAGCAGGGCGGGAATCCTCAGGATAT
>CXWL01020891.1_pt1 | contig 12167 bp, 12 predicted proteins | sample 590931 | NCBI WGS metagenome assembly CXWL01 (sample SAMEA3498368, study PRJEB10139) | groundwater metagenome | biome: water well; material: biofilm material | place: Germany | collected 2015-04-27
AATGAACAAGTTGAATACACTACATCAACTATTATAGATCACGAAATATTTTAAAATTTTTTACGAAAAAATTGTATAGCGGAAGTCAATAGCCGGTCTTTAGCTCTCTGCCAATTCATTGGCAATCATTTCAGCCTGCTTTAATACCGTTTCAGTAGCCAATAACTGCATATCCGGAGGATAGCCGTATTGCCGCAATAACCGTTTCACAATAACTTTTAATTTGGCTCTTACACTTTCTTTGATTGTCCAATCAATCGATGCATTTTCTCTGACTTTTTGTGTTAAAACGACCGCCAGCTCGCGCAGCTTATCTTGCTGCATCAGTTGTTTAGCGCTGTCATTACTGGCTACCGCCGTGTAAAACGCATACTCAAAAGCAGACAAGCCAAGGTTTTTCGCTTCTTCGTCCGAGGCGACAATTTGCTTGCTGATTTTAATCAGCTCATCCATGACTTCGGCTGCCGTCAAGATTTTGTTCTGATATTTCTTGATGGCGTTTTCCAGCATTTCCATCAGGGATTTGCTTTGCACCAGGTTCTTTTTGGCGCGGACTTTCAATTCGTCGTTGAGTAATTTCTTCAACACTTCCAGCGCGATGTTCTTATGTTGCATCCCTTTCAGTTCCAGCAGGAATTCTTCTGACAGGATGGAAATGTCGGGCTTTTTAATGCCCGCCGCATCAAAGATGTCGATTACTTGTTCAGACACCAAGGCTTTGTCGATCGCCTGCCGAATGGTGGTTTCTATGTCTTCATTAGGGCGGCCATAAAGATTCACCCCTACATCAAACTTTGCCAGCCGCGCTTTAACCGCCTGGAAGAAGGCCACTTCATCTTTCGCATCCATTGCCTGTTCATGAGGAATGGCGATGGCAAAAGCTTGGGATAAGGCGGTGACTTCATTGATATAACGGCGTTTGCCGTCATCTATACCGAGTATATGTTCTTCGGCAGCCAGTATTAGTGATAACTTTTGCGAAGTCTCGGCGGCAAAATAATCCTCGTAAGCAAAGCCGTGATACATCGCCGAAACCACTTCCAGCTTTTCAAGCATCAGGTTGACTGCTTGTTCCTGCGCCAAGGTGGGATCGCCCTTGCCACCGGCATCGGAATAAAACGACAAGGCTTCCTTGAGGTCGGAGGCGATACCCAGATAATCCACCACCAAGCCGCCGGGCTTATCGCCATACACACGGTTTACCCTGGCTATCGCTTGCATCAGGTTATGGCCTTTCATCGGTTTGTCGATATACAAGGTATGCATACAAGGGGCATCAAAGCCAGTCAGCCACATATCGCGGACAATCACCAGTTTTAACTCATCGTGGCTGTCCTTCATGCGATCTGCCAGGATTTTACGCTGTTGCTTGCTGGTATGGTGCTTGGCGAGCTTGGGGCCGTCCGATGAAGAGGCCGTCATCACCACTTTGATCACGCCTTTATTCAATTCATCCGCATGCCATTCCGGCCTGAGTTTGATGATAGCCACATACAGGTCAACGACAATCCGGCGAGACATACTCACGATCATGGCTTTTCCGGCAAACACCTCTTGCCGCGCTTCAAAATGGCTGACAATATCCTGGGCGATATTGTTGATGCGCTTTTCACTGCCAATCAGCGCTTCAACTTGCGTCCACTTGGCCTTGGCTTTTTGGGTGTCGGGTAGGGGCAAAAAATTTTTTGCCCCTACATCATCAAATTCCTCATCCAGCTCGGCAATCAGTTTTTTGCCTTCATCGCTCAGGATAACTTTGGCTAAGCGGCTTTCATAATAAATGCGAACCGTTGCGCCATCTTCCACTGCTTGGGCAATATCGTAAATATCGACATAGTTGCCGAATACCGCCGGGGTATTCACATCGGTTTTTTCGATCGGCGTGCCGGTAAAGCCTAAATAGGTCGCGTTAGGCAAGGCATCGCGTAAATATTTGGCAAAGCCGTACACCAGTTTTTGCCCGATGATTTCACCCGTAGCATCTTTCTGGTCGATGGTTTTGGCGGTAAAGCCGTATTGGGTACGATGGGCTTCGTCGGCAATTACAACGATGTTGCGTCGCTCTGATAAGGCTTCATAGAAATTGCCTTCTTCCGGCTGAAATTTTTGGATGGTGGAAAAGATCACCCCACCCGATGCCACCTTGAGATAGTCTTTAAGTTGCTGCCGATTCTCCGCTTGTTTGGGTTCCTGCCGTAATAACTGGGATGAGGAGGCAAAGGTATCAAACAATTGGTCATCAAGGTCATTACGATCGGTAATTACCAAGATGGTGGGATTATCCAACACCAATACAACCTTGCCGGTATAAAACACCATTGACAAGGATTTGCCGCTGCCTTGCGTGTGCCAGACGACTCCCGCTTTCCGATCGCCTTTGGGCTGTTGGGTTACATCGGGTAAACCATAACTGACCGGAGATTCATTGATGGTTTGGGATAAATCATCATTTGCCCCAACCGCCCGCAAGGTCGAAACTACTGCCGCATTGACCGCATAATACTGATGATAAGCTGCAAGCTTCTTCACTGTGCTGATGCTGATCACGCCAGTTTTTGCGTCTTCTTTCTTAGATTTTTCAAAGACGATGAAATGCCTGATCAAATCCAGTAAAGTCGTTTTGTTCAACATGCCGTTAATCAACGTTTCCAATTGGCTGACCAAATGCGAAGCCTCGGCTTTGCCGTCAGCGGATTTCCAGGCCATAAATCGGCTTAAATCTGCCGGCAATGAACCGGTTTTAGCTTCCAGACCATCGGAAATCACCAGCAGCGAGTTATAAGTAAACAGGCTTGGGATTGTTTTCTTATAGGTTTCCAACTGCTGATAAGCCGACTTGACGGTAGCGTTTTCATCGCTGGCATTTTTAAGTTCCATCACCACCAGAGGCAAGCCGTTCACAAACAGGATCACATCCGGGCGTTTGTTCTGGTTGTTTTCGATGACTGTAAACTGATTGGCGACCACAAATTCGTTATTGTCCGGATTGGCAAAATCCACCAACCAAACCAGGCCGCCTCGCTCATTGCCATTTTGCTGGTAGCTGACCTTCACCCCTTCCGTCAGTAACCGATGGAAAACCTCATTATTGGCCAACAATTCCGGCGAATGTATGTGTCCAATTTCTTTAAGGGCTTCATTTAAAGCATGAGGTGGAACATCTGGGTTGATGCGTTTAACAGCGGTTGCCAACCGCTGACTAAGAATCACCTCATCATAACGGCTGCGTTCCGGGCGGTCGCTATCGGGAGCAATGTCCGGCGCATGAATGTAACTGTAGCCCAAGCGTTCAAACAACCTAATGGCAAAGTCTTCAATGGCGGATTCGGTGAGTTTGCTCATCCGTTGTTACCATTGATTAAATTAATGATGACTTTAACGATGGTGTCTTTTTCTTCGGGCTTGCTTTCGGCAATCAATAACGTAAACGCGACCAGGGCGTTATCGGCAATACGTTTTTCGCCGTCGGCGTTATACAAATAGTCGTGACGCTCTAAAAACCAGACAAAAGTCGCTGCCGCGATCCGTTTGTTGCCGTCGGTAAAGGAATGGTTTTTGACAATGAAATACAACAGATTGGCGGCTTTTTCTTCAATGCTGGGGTAAAGCTCGCCGCCGCCAAAGGTTTGGTAAATCGTTTCCAGCGAACTCTTGAAGGATTCATCTTTTTCATTGCCAAACAAATCGCTTAGCTTTTCCCTATCACGCCAAAGCTGAATTTGCTGGATCGCCTCATCATAAGTAATTCGGGCGTGTTCTGCTTTTTGCGTCCCTTCAACTTTAAGGCGCTGATGGTCGTAATCGTCCAGCACCGTCAGGGCGTAGCTGTATTTTTCCAGGATCGCTAAAATGCCTTGCGATTCGCTGGCCGATAAGTTCTTGTTTTGCACCAAACGCGACGACAAAGCAATGGCCTGCTTTAAATCTGCCAGTTTTTCCTGTTGCGCCTGCAATTTTTGGTTGTTCAGCGCATAACCTTCAACCAGATATTGCTTGAGAATATTACTTGCCCAGATGCGAAATTGCGTGCCTTTTTTCGAGTTTACGCGGTAACCAACCGAGATGATGGCATCAAGGCTGTATACTTTGATTTTTCTTTTGACCTGTCGATTACCTTCTTGCCGAACTACCGAGGAATCCTCGGTAGTTGCCCCTTCGTCCAATTCACCGGACTGAAAAATATTTTTCAGGTGTAAGCCAATCGTGTCGCTGTCTTTATCAAATAAAACAGCCATTTGAGCTTGGCTTAACCAAACTGTTTCGGCTTCAATACGCACTTCAACTTGCGTTTGTCCGTCCACAGCTTGGTAAATGATGACGTTATCGGCAAACGAACTCATGCCGACTCTCTCATCATGCGTACTAATAGCAGAAACGCAAAGTCTTCAATGGTGGATTCAGTGAGTTTAGTCAATTTCATATCCTACTACCGATATAGTTCACGGTTTTCTTCACAGTGTTTTCTTACTTCTTCGATCCAGCGGTCATACCAAAGCCATGCCTTACCAGCTACAATAGTCCCATAACCATGAGCCGGATTCTTTGCGTCTAACGATTGCCATAACTTTGTATGGTTACGAACAGAAAATTTTGAAAAACCTTCGGTATTCATCAAATCAACAATTTGTTTAGGCAGATACTTTATCTTTTCGGTCTCCTTAATGACTGCATACTCCTTATTGATTGATTCAGCCAAAGGAGAATCACTTTTAACAAACTCGATTACACGATCAGCCTGTCCCTTACGATTCGCCGTTTTTGGAACAAATAAAATACGATAAGCGAAATGGGGACTTGAAAACTCTTCGTCAGATAAATTGTTATCAAAATCCAGAATGAACCCTTGGATATTCGCGGGTAAATCTCGATGTTCTTCAAGTAACGATTTCTGTTCTGTGGATATTGTTGAAAACTGTAGGCTAAACGAAAGGTGCTTTTCAATACCTAGTTCATTACTAAATAATTTTTTAATGTATTCATTATAGTTTAGGCAACAAGCCTGAAAACGTGCACTCAGAATGTCGTCAATTCGAGTTGTCATTTGATGCTCGATCTCATGCCGTAATCCGATTAAAAAATGAAGATTATTGGCTGTATCCCTATCAATTGGGGATTGAGCGTCTTTTAAGCAGCGCTCAAGCTCCCAGTGTTTGTATGCTCCATGTTTAGTTTTATCAAATATGCGTCTTTTCCCTTTTTTTTGGTAATAGCGAAATTCAATTTTTTTACCTTTGAAATAGGAGTGTAAGAGGTAAGTCCAAGCTATAACCATAAGAACTACATAGGATTCTGATTTGAAGGTTATATTTGGATTGTTGAAAATTTGAACAGCAGCAAGTGCAGCTTCCCTGGACTTTTTTATGAGTTCATTTTTTACTGATCCAATGCGTCTGCTTCGCATATTCATCACAATAACCGCACTTCACCGCTCATCAGTTTGGGTAACAGGGTGTCGCGGAGGGTTTCTAGGGTACGGATTTGGGATTGATTGTTGCTTAATTTATCGAAAAACGGTTTTATTCTTTGATTGAAATCTTTGATTAGCTGCATTGGTGGAATTGTCAGTTGCATTCCATGCGCTAAATTTCTATTTAATCCTGGCACTGCGGAATCCGAATTCATTTCGACAAGATTTAAAGTTTTTAATAAAAAATATTCAAAGAACAAACCATCTGAATCAGTTTTGCTAGTAATATAGAAAGTTGTATCGATGGGAAAGAAATTTTTAAATGAATAATTTATTACGCCTAAAGTGCCTTTTCTACCAGTGATTATTCCGGGAGCTTCTACTAAATAATCGCTATGGTAACCAACTATTCCACTAGAACCATAAACAGGAAAACCATGACCACTTCTTTCATGGTCTCGTAAAGTTTTTCCGTAATTAAATTCAACCAAGTCGTCCAAAGCTCCTTCCTCCCAATCCTCCTGCGCCTCGACCACAAACCACTGCCGGAACAGGGTTTCTGCCATGGCTTCGAGGGTTTGGTTTTGGCGGTGCAGCAGGTCGATTTTATCGTCCAGACTACTAAGGACGGCGGCGATGGCTTTTTGTTCGTGGAGTGGCGGGAGTGAAATTTCATAACTCAATAATGCGTTAATTTGCATATTAGGTTGTGTGGACGTTCCACCTGAAATAGATTCAATGAAGGCGTTGTAGTTTGATGTCCTAAAATTAAAGAATAAATACTTTGAATCGCATAATGCTTCATTTATCCTAATGCGAATTAACCCGTTATTTAAAACAGAATTCAAATCTTCGTTAATAATTTTATTAACGCCTATTGAAGCTCCTGTTCTAGCAACAATGATGTCATTTTTCTTTAATTGAAATTTATTAAAATTTCTCTGCTCTACTTCAGTAAAACCCCATTCCTCATATTTCTTCTCTTGAGAAACATCTTGAATACGTAAGCATTTGATGCCGGTATTCTTATCGACAATTGGCGCTCTTTTAATGGCATCTAAACCAGTATTAGCAGTTAAAACAATCTCTGCTATATTACATTCCAGCCACTCACTCACAACTTAATCCTCGCCAAATTCTCAGCAATCGCCTTATTAATCCCCTTACTCATCACCATCCTCTTCACACTGAAATTCCAGCCGCGCTTTGGCCTCAAGCAGGGCTTTATGTAGCTTGGCTTGCAACACTTCTTTGGGACGTAGGGGCAAAAAATTTTTTGCCCCTACTTGTGTTATCACAACGCATGTTCCCGTAACCACTCCCTGAGCGCATCATTCATGCGGGTTTGCCAATTACTGCCTGTCGCACGAAAAGCCGAAACAATATCGGCATCATAATCAATGGCAATATTTATCTTTTGCGTCATTTCTGACTTAATTAAATGCGGGAACAATTCCGTCGCCGTTTTAGCCTCGCTGAACATTGCCTCTGTCCATTCCGGGTTTTCGTCATCAATCATTTCAGGATTGGATTTGTTTTTCATAACTGCGTACCTCTCGTTTATTCGCTTTTCTAAGACTGATAATGCGTAACACATCACCACGAACCGTGAACACCATTGAAAACAACCGCTCACCAATAGTTCCTAAAGCGATAAATCGCTTCTCGCCATAATCCATCCGGGTATCAGCCCAAATCTTTGCTGTTTCTAAATTAAAATCAGCCGCCAATGCAAAACTAATCCCTCGTTCGCGGATATTCTTTTCATTTTTGGCAAAATCAAATTCGATTTTCATATGCTTTTATCCGTTCAATCATTCCGCAACACCCTTTGCAATATCACTGCATTGAACGTATCCGTAACATTATCATCCGCGATTTGAAATTCCCCTTCATAATACGGATTTTCCGGTTCATGTTTGACATGCACGATTTCAGGACGGTAAATATTCTCAAAACCACCTTCATAGCCGCTGGTTAAAACCGGGAAGTCAGGCGGCATATCTTTCAGCATCTCAATTAACTGGGCGACAGTAAAGTTGAATCGGTTATTTTCATTCATGATAACTATCAAAGTTGAATTTTGGCTAAATTTTCGGCAATGACTTGATTAAGATGCGCTTCTTCAATTAACTGCGCCTCAAACTCGGCTTTCAGGGCAGCAAAGCGTTCCTTGAAATCGAAATCGTCTGCTTCATCGGGCAGGCCGACATAACGCCCCGGCGTCAGGACGTAATCCAGTTCGGCTACACGGGAAATAGGCACGGAGGCGCAAAAACCGGGGATGTCTCTGTAAACCGTAGGGGCAATCCCTTGTGGTTGCCCTGGTTGGGTGGGCACTGATTGAGCAGGCACAAGGCCTGCCCCTACAGGTGGTTGGCCATCAAGGGTACCCACAAGGGGCACCCCTACGTTACGCCAGGCATGATAGGTATCGGCTATTTGTTTGATGTCGTCCGGGGATAATTCGCGGGTGCGGCGGTTGATTAAATGGCCCAGGTTGCGGGCATCGATAAATAAAATCTCATTTGGATGGGGATGTGGTAGGGGCGAAAAATTTTTCGCCCGTACACGACTCATAAACCATAACGCCGCCGGAATCTGAGTATTCAAAAACAATTTGGCGGGCAGGTTGACGATGCAGTCAATCATATTGCCGTCAGCAATCAAGCCTTTGCGGATGTCACCTTCGCCGCTGGTTTTGGAGGTGAGCGCCCCTTTGGACAACACTACGCCCGCTTGGCCTGTTGGCGCAAGGTGATAGGCAAAATGCTGTAACCAGGCAAAGTTGGCGTTACCGGCTGGCGGCGTACCGTATTGCCAGCGGCCATCGCTGCGTAACTGATCGCCGCTCCAGTCGGAATCGTTGAAGGGCGGATTGGCGATGATAAAATCGGCTTTCAGGTCTTTGTGGGCATCGTTCAGGAAGGAGCCTTCGTTGTTCCATTTGACCTGTGTACTATCGATGCCGCGAATGGCGAGGTTCATTTTCGCCAGCCGCCAGGTGGTCTGGTTGCTTTCCTGGCCGTAGATGGAAATATCGTTGACACGGCCCTGATGTTCTTCGACAAACTTTTCCGATTGCACAAACATGCCGCCGGAGCCGCAGCACGGATCAAACACCCGGCCTGAATACGGTTCCAGCATGTTGACCAGGAGTTCGACAATGCTGCGCGGCGTGTAGAACTGGCCGCCCTGTTTACCTTCGGCCAGTGCAAATTCGCCGAGGAAATATTCAAACACATGCCCCAACACATCGGCACTGCGGGCTTTGGCATCGCCGAGCGCGATATTGCCGACCAGATCAATCAGCCCGCCTAAACTGGTCGGATCAAGATTTTGCCGGGCAAAGACTTTGGGCAGCACGCCTTTAAGCGAGGCGTTTTCTTTTTCGATAGCATCCATCGCTTCATCTACCAACGTGCCGATCTGCGGCTGTTTGGCGTGGGCTTGCAGAAACGACCAGCGGGCTTCCGACGGCACGAAAAAGATGTTTTCGGCCTGGTATTCGTCTTTATCTTCGGGATCAGCACCGGCATAGTCGCCTTCGCCTGTCTGCAATTTGGCAAAGTGTTCTTCAAATGAATCGGAAATGTATTTGAGGAATATCAAACCTTGCACGATATGTTTGTACTCGGCGGCATCGATATTTTTACGCAGCTTATCAGCCGCTTTCCAGAGTTGTTTTTCTAACGGTTCTTCGCTGGCGATTTTGGCTTTTGCCATTGTGCATCCTGTTGCCTGAGATTCATAAGCAGTGTTAATCGATTGATTAGCTGCATAGTATATAGGGCTAAACGGATAGGATTGAGTGTTATTTTACTGAACGGTTGTAGGCATACCAAACAAGGTGTGGTCTAGCAGTGATGATGATTTCGTTCATAGCGAGCAAAGCTGGCTATGAACGAACAGGGTTTGATGCTCTCTTACTGTGTAATTTTTATTATATGGCTTTGCCGGCTGCTGTGGCGGCAGGTACTTCGATCAGTGATCCGGATGCAACGTCATAAATATAACCGTGGATCGGAATATTCGAAGGCACCAGCGGATGATTTCTAATACGGGTTACATCTTCCAGGACGCTTTCGTTCTGTTCTTTGATGGTTAACCAGTTGATGTATTTGCCTTCTGTGCAACCAGGACCTTCGCAGCAATCATGCCAGCCGTTTGCATCGATCGATGCGGTTTTCAGGCTGCTAGTCAACAAGCCGCTCATGATTTCATTCGTGAACAGCTCCATACCGCAGTTGGTATGGTGAATGACAAACCATTCCCGTGTTCCTAATAATTTATAGGAGATCACCAGCGAACGAATGGCATCGTCACTGGCGCGGCCGCCGGCATTGCGAATAACATGTGCATCGCCTTCGGATAAACCGGCATATTTGGCAGGATCCAGACGGGCATCCATGCAGGTTAATATGGCGAAATGTCTGCTTGGCGGCAATGGCAATGAGCCTTTATCGCCGAAGTTGTGTACATAATCTCTGTTTGCTGTTAAAACTTCATTAAGAATTTTACTCATGTCTACCTCTTTAATTTTCGGGCAATAAAAAACCGCTTGATCTTCCCATTAACTAATAAAAAGTTCAAGCGGCATTAACTATCTCCGGGGCTAATACTATACGAATAAACCAGGACTTTAAATAGCCAATTACATTTATAAAATATAAACTTTAAGTTTATAAATGAGCACGTATGGATAAGTTAAACAATATGCAGGTGTTTTGCCGAATAGTCGAACTGGGCACTTTTACAGCCGTTGCCCGGGAAATGAATCTGTCGGCCATGATGATTAGCAAATATATGGCGCAACTGGAAGAGGCTCTCGGGGTTGCGTTATTAAATAGAACCACGCGGAAAATCAGCCTGACGGAAGCCGGCGAGCTGTATTACCAGCGCAGTAAACAACTGCTGGATGATTTTTCGGAACTGGATGAAATCACGTCGCAGTTGGGCCGCAATATAAAAGGTACTTTGAAGGTCAGAGCTCCGATCGATTTTGGCGGACTTTATATGGTTCCGGTCGTGGAGGCTTATCAGCGAAAATATCCTGATGTAAAAGTGTTGATGACGCTGCACAATAGCCGTGTCAACCTCAGTGAAGGCGGATTTGATCTATCTATATTGGTAACCGATACGCTGGACCTGGGTATCGTTGCCAAAAAGATTGCTGAAACACGTTTGTGCATGTATGCGTCACCCGGCTACCTTGCTAACCATGGCACACCTGAAAACATCGATGAATTAAGCGCACACCGCTGTCTGCACTATATCGATACGCCACATAAAGACGCCTGGATATTTAAAGTCGGCACAGAAGAGGTTAAAATCAAACCCAACTGGCATTTTGCCTCCAATAACGGCAGAGCATTATGCCAGGCGGCGGCTTTAGGGATGGGTATCACACAAGCACCGGAAATATCGGTGGCAAACTATTTGGCCCACGGACAGTTAGTAGAAATACTGCAGGATTTTCGTATTCCATCGTTGCCCATTTATGCCACGTATTTACAAAGGCGCTTTCTGCCCGCCAAATTATCCACTTTTGTTGAATTTTTGTGTAACTACTTTGCCGACAGTAAAACCGGCATTGTAAAATGAGGTTCGATAAACTGAGCGATATCATTGTTATCATTATGCAGGATTAAAAGGCGCAAGCAATTATGGCGAGACGAAGCGAACACAGTCAGCAAGAACTCAAGGAAATGATTCTGAGCACCTCAGAAGCTATCGTGATCAACGAGGGCTTTGCCGCATTAAATGCGCGTAAAATTGCTATGAAAATAGGTTATACCGTCGGCTCCATTTATATGGTATTCGCCAATATGGCAGACCTGACACTGCATATCAAGGCAAGAACGCTGGATGATATGGTTTTACAACTGGAACAGATTCAGCATTTGGACGCCGCGCAAAGCATAGAAGAATTGGCCAAAACCTATTTACGCTACGCCAGTCAAAACTTTAACCGCTGGAACATGATCTTCGAGCACCCGCTGCCTAAAGATACGCAAGCTTGCGAATGGTATCAGCAAAAAGTGGATCATGTTTTTGGGCTGGTTGAGATTCAATTTACCAAGCTTGCGCCGGGCTGCTCTGATCATACCAAAAAGCGGGCAGCAAGAGCCTTATGGGGCGGGGTTCATGGAATATGTGCGTTGTCTGTGTCCGGTACGCTGGATATAGTCGGCGTTGATGATGTCGAAGAAAGTGTGGTTTTATTGGTAAGAAGTTTTATTCAGGGTTGGGTAGCCACTGTTCACAGTGAAGCTGGTTAGCGTACTTCACGCAGATAGACACCAATAATAATCAAGATTTCTTTGCTGTGTTCTCAGGCAAACACAGCGAAACAAAAAAAGTAGCGCCAAAAACCAGGCCGCCTAAGGTAAGCATGCTCATAACCGGATCAATTTTTNNACCCACTGCCAGCAGCATGGCGAGATTCTGAAAAAAATTTTGCAACGCGACCGCACTGCCACTACCGATACTTTGTTGCCCTTGCTCCTGCAAAACAGCATTAATCGGAACAATGAACATGCCGCCCATCATGCCGACAAAGAACAATAATAACCTTGCAGGCCACAAGCTGGCAGTTAAACTCAGTCCGATAATAAAAACAGCCATTAGATAAGCAGCAATTCTGGCGCGGCGCAGATGCTCTAACGGAATTAATCCGGGCACAACAGCCGATCCAGCAATAATGCCGATAGCGAGGAATAAGGTCAGCTCGGCAATTTCGCTGGCGTTTTTTGATAGT
>CXWL01010013.1_pt1 | contig 12163 bp, 10 predicted proteins | sample 590931 | NCBI WGS metagenome assembly CXWL01 (sample SAMEA3498368, study PRJEB10139) | groundwater metagenome | biome: water well; material: biofilm material | place: Germany | collected 2015-04-27
CAAGCAGGGGCAGGTGCTGGTGGTGAAGGTGAAGGGCGAAGAGCAGGCGACGGAAGTGAAGGGTAGATTTCTCGAACGGACGATTCCATTTTTTCGGGAGTTCAGGCCAGGGGAGCCGTCCGGCTTTGTCGGGCTGCTCGGGATCGACATGCAGGACGATCCCGGGACCTATGAACTGGCCGTTGAAGTGAAACAGGGCGAGCAGGCGAAGCAGCTGAGTTTCAACGTGCTGGTGGCCAAAGAGAAGTTTGCCGTTGAGCATCTGAAGTTACCCAAAGACAAAGTCGATCTGGACGAGAAGGCGGTGGCCCGTTGGAAAGCCGAGCAGGAACAAGTGAAGCAGGCGCTCGCGGAGAACTCACGGCTGAAACTCTGGCACAGCAACTTTGTGGAGCCAGTGAACGGTAAACGCACCGGCATTTTCGGCAGTGTACGCATTATGAATGGTCAACCACGGAATCCCCATAATGGTGAAGATATCGGTGCGCCCATGGGGGCCGATGTTGCGGCCACGAATGACGGAATCGTCCGCATCACCGTCGATCATATTTTCTCCGGCAGAGGCGTCTTTGTCGATCATGGCCTGGGTTTCTATTCGATGTACTTCCACCTGTCTGAGATCTTGGTCAAAGACGGAGACCTGATCACCGCGGGCCAAATCATCGGCAAAGTCGGGGCGACAGGCCGCGCCACCGGCCCACATCTCCATTGGGGCGTCAAGCTCAACGGTGCCCGTGTGAATCCCTATTCATTGCTCGATCTGCCGTTCAAGAAGGGTGTAATGGCTCCTACTGCAGTGACGATTCCAACCCCTGAACCCCCGCCGGCTCCACAAGCTGTTCCGGTCAGAGAATAGCCTCACAAGATGCTGGAAAAGTCCGCTAGGAAACGCTGAACGGTGAGCAATGATCGATGAAATGATGTTCGCTTCAGCGTTCCACGTTCATGGTTCAAAGCGTCAACATTCGCTCGCTGGACGGCCTTCTTGAGCATCCTGAGACTATTCAGTCTCCGATACCATTGGAATACTTCAACCGAGTTTTCGCGTGGCCTGCTAGAAGTCTATCTGCTGCGCGGATCTGTCTTGTCTGTCTCGTTCATTGAGCCACGGCAACGAGAAAGTCTAGATAGACCAGAAAGAGCGGACAGATACGATGGACCAGTCCAGCCAGTCCCGCATTTCGCGCCTTTCCCGCTCATCTCGCTGTGCTTCCCCGCAACCAGATAGACCTGTCCCGCGTCTCGCCCTTCTCGCCCTATCCCTCATAGCCAGCATTGAGGTTCCTTGCGTGACCACGGCAAAGCAGGTATCCTCAGGAGCCTGTCCGACATTGCCTTTGCCTCGATACGAAGGCAAAGTCGGACAGGTCCCTAGGAAATCACCATTGAGAGGCGCCGGGTGCCACGAAACGATCAAGCCGTTCGCCAATTGGTGATTCTGCATAAGCTTGAAGCCTCCCGGCAGGGATTGACACTCGAACAATTGACCCTGGCGCTGGACCCTGGCTCAACCCGCCATCCGCGCACACTCCGTCGAGACCTTGCCGCCATTGAAGCGACCGGCTGGCCTCTCGTCACAGAGCGTGTCGACGGTCAGGTGCGCTGGAAACTCCTTGAAGGATTCCGCAACATCCCGGCGCTTCGTCTCTCTCCCACCGAACTCATGGCCTTGACGGTCAGCCGACGCCTCATTGCGCCGCTGGAAGGGACGGAGCTTCACACCTCGCTGCAATCGGCACTGGGCAAAGCTTCAGCGGCATTGACCCCACAGGGATTGGAGCTGGCGCAGCAACTCGAACACACCTTTTCGGTCGGACTTGGCCCGCATAAACGCTATCGGCATCATCGTGAGGTGGTTGAGCGGATTACGCAGGCCATCGTGCACAAGATGCGCATCCAAATGCGGTATGATTCCGCGTCCCGTGGCCGGATGACGCGCCGGGAGATCGATCCGTACCGACTCTGGTACGCGTCGGGCGGTCTCTATCTCGTCGGCTACTGCCATCTGCGCAACGAGCCGCGCATGTTCGCGGTGGAGCGCATCAAGTCCGTGACGCCGACCGACTTGCCCTACCAGATACCTCTCCATTTCGACTTCGATGCATTTATCGAGGATTCGCTCACCGTCATGCGCGGGCCTCGAATGACCGTAGAACTGGAATTCGATAAGCCGACAGCCGCCTGGGTCAAAGATCGTATCTGGCATCCCAGTCAGCAGCTCAAACGATTATCGAAAGGGCGCATGCAGATGACGCTTGCCGTAGCGAACAGCCGTGAAGTGGTGGGCTGGGTACTCAGTTTCGGCAGCGGAGTGAAGGTGGTCGGGCCGGACTCATTGCGCACGGCGGTCAAGCAGGAAGCCAGGAAAATGTTCGAGGCCCTGTGACAGGACCTGTGTAAACGGGTCTGTCTGGTTCGTCTGGTCTATCTGGGTTGGCCCGTTCAACCAACACAACAGAACAAATAGACCAGAGCACCTTCTTTCTGGATTGACCCCGAATGTCACCCGCGATCTGGTCGAGGTATCGAAAGGGAGCGAGTATTGCGGCGCAGTTGCATGTCTCCATAAGGACCTCCGATGTCACAGTCGTCCGGTATTATGGGTACGGTACGATGAATCTGCCGACAAGGAGGCAATCATAAAATACAGCATGCTGCTTGCGACGATGTTGTGTCTGTGGCCCATACCGAGCAATGCCGAGATGGGCTTCGATCCGCGCTACGAGCGCGACTACAACATCTTCAACCCGGCTATGCAGTATCAATCGGACAACCCGCGCAATCCCGCTAACGCCTATGATCCCAATAGCGCGTTCAATCCCGTCAACCGCTACGATCCGGACAATCCCGAAAACCCGGTCAACAGATACAACCCGAATAATCCGTTCAATCCAGTGAACCAATACCATCCGGACAATCCGCTGAACCCGGCGAACAAGTACAACCCCAACGTGCCCTTTGCGCCGTTGGACGGCGGGGGAAGGACAGGGAAGACACGCTGATGAACCATGCGAGGCAACTTGTGCCCCAGGATGATTTCCCAACCAGGACCGCGTATTCTTCAGCGCCTGTCATTGTGATACGGACTGGGGCGTGAAGGTAGGATCACCAGGATAGATGTCGCCTAACGGTCTATTGGAGTACGAACAGGTTGTTGATCAACTATTTTGTGCCCTGTGCAATCCAGAATTACATGGGGTCACGCACCGAGTCACGATCACCCGCAGGCCGTTCAAAAAGGCTGTCCAGCAAGGCCGCAGTGAGCGAAGAGGCGAAGCGTACTCAGCGCCGTACGTTGAGCCTCGGAGCGAAGCGAGAACGCAGTTGGCGGATTTGTTCAACGGCCTGCTAATGCAGCGATCGGCACCAACTTGATGGAGCGGGGGTATGGCGGGTAAGAAAGAACGTGCGGTCATCAAGACGGGACCAACATCGGAGCGCCGGCAGCGTGGCCGCGTGGACCGTAGCGTCATGTTCCCGGTGCCACCGCCTGCCGGAGACGTGCCCGTGGACTACGCCGCGTGGCTGGCAGATCTCAAGTCCCGTATTCATCGGGAACGTCTGCGTGTCGTCCTCGCGAGCAACGCCGTCATGGTGTTGCTGTACTGGGACATCGGGCACAGCATATTGGACAAACAAGCAGACCAAGGCTGGGGCAGCCGCGTCATCGACCGCCTGGCAGCCGACCTGCGGGATGCTTTCCCTGAAATGAAAGGGTTTTCGCCGCGCAATCTCAAGTATATGCGCGCCTTCGCGGCGGCATGGCCTGAGCGGGAAATTGTGCAACGCACCGTTGCACAATTGAGTTGGCGGCAGAACCTCGTACTGATCGAAGAACTCGCCAACTCCCGTGACCGGCTCTGGTATGCCGCGAAGACGTTGGAGCATGGCTGGTCCAGCAATATCCTCACGCTCCAGATCGAAGCCCAGGCTCACCGTCGGCAAGGCAAGGCCCAGACAAATTTTCTAGCGACATTGCCGCCGACCAACTCCGACATGGCGGTACAGGTTTTCAAAGACCCCTATCTGTTTGACTTCTTGGGTACCGATGCGCCGCGCCGTGAAGCCGAGCTGGAACAAGGCCTGGTGGCGCATATCCAGAAGTTCCTGCTCGAACTCGGCCAGGGTTTCGCCTTCGTCGGCCGGCAGGTGCATCTGGAAATCGGCGACGAGGACTTCTATCTCGACCTGCTCTTCTACCACCTCAAACTGCGTCGCTACGTGGTGATCGAGTTGAAGGCTCGCAAGTTCCAGCCTGGCGATGGCGCGCAACTGGGGATGTATATGACGGCGGTGGACCGATTGCTCTCCCACTCCGAGGACAAACCGACCCTGGGCCTGCTATTGGTGCGCGAGAAAAACCGCGTGTTAGTCGAGTACGCCCTTGGAGGAAACACCAAGCCCATCAGCGTGGCCGAATGGGACACCCGGCTCACCCACGCTCTGCCCGAAGAACTCCAGGCCAGCCTGCCCACCATCGAGCAGATCGAGACGGAGCTGGCGAAACCGGCCGAGAGGCGACGATGAGCAGCGCAATAAGAAGGTGGCGATGTGAATGCGCTCGACAATCCGCTAAACCTGGCGAACAAGTACAACCCCAACGTGCCCTTTGCGCCGTTGGATGAGGGGAATGGTCGATAACAGCAGCGCATTCCCCCCGAATAGGGAATGGCGTCTCTTGACAAGCAATCGTTACAGTCGGCAGCGGGGAAACACCGCTTTAAGCACAAGGTACCGCAGCGTTTATTTATGAATCATGGTAGCGCCTCTCCTCGTTCTCAAGAATCCCAGTCACGCGTTCTCGCCCATGTGCGCCGGAACGAAGACGGCTCATTTGTCATCCATGAGCTTGAAGAACATCTGCGCGCGGTGGGCGATCTTGCTGGCGAGTTTGCTGCGGCGTTCGGCCATTCTGATTGGGGACGCCTCGCAGGGCTCTGGCATGACCTTGGGAAATACTCCTCGGCATTCCAGAACTACATCGCCCATGGAAGCGGCTTAGATCCTGAGGCACACATCGAGGGTGGCAAGGGTCGGGTCAATCACTCCTCTGCGGGAGCTCTCCATGCTGTCGAGAAACTCGGCGGTAAGGGGCGACTCTTGGCCTATCTCATCGCAGGACATCACGCTGGCTTGCCGGACTGGCACTCGGACGAGCATGCCCTCTCATCGCTGTCTCAACGGCTGGAGGATAGGCAACACCTGCAGGCCATTTCAAATATGACAATTCCCTTAGACGTTCTTCTTCCTGCCATTACTCCAGCCACCAAACCACTTGGGGGCGAAGCAGGCCTCGCGCTCTGGCTGCGAATGCTGTTCTCTTGTCTCGTTGATGGAGACTTTCTCGATACCGAGAAGTTCATGGATGGCAAGAAAGCGCAGCCTCGCGGGTCATTTTTTTCCATAGAACAGCTTCTAGAGAAATTTGACGAGCAGATGAATAAGCTCACCGCCGAGGCCAAGCCCACGCCTGTGAATCGCGTGCGCGCTGAAGTCCTTCGCCAATGTCGCGAGCGAGCGTCTGATATGCCCGGCATCTTCTCACTCACCGTTCCAACCGGTGGCGGCAAGACATTGTCCAGCTTGGCCTTCGCACTGGCGCATGCAGTGCGGCACGGCAAGCGCCGGATCATTTATGTCATTCCCTACACCAGCATCATTGAACAGACAGCAGGCATTTTTAAGGATATCTTCCATGACAATGTCGTCGAACATCACAGCAACCTCGATCCCGAGAAGGAAACTGCGAAAAGCCGTCTCGCAACGGAAAACTGGGATGCGTCCATAATCGTCACAACCAACGTCCAGTTTTTCGAATCGCTGTTCGCTGCACGGACTTCAAGTTGTCGCAAACTTCACAACATCGTGAATAGTGTTGTGGTATTGGACGAAGCACAGCTACTCAATCCAGAATTCCTGCAGCCGATCCTGGAAACTATCAATCTACTAGCCCAGCACTATGGGGTTACGTTCGTGCTCTCCACAGCCACTCAGCCAGCGCTGAATTCGCGCAAAGGATTTGGTTGGACATTCAAGGGGCTGGATGGTGTACGCGAAATCATGGCCGACCCGGATGTGCTGTATCGTGACCTTAAGCGGGTGACAGTCGAGATGCCACTTGATTTCCATGCTCGTCGAGGATGGGAGGAAATCGCTGCCGAGATAATATCTCATGAGTCGGTGCTCGCTGTCGTCAATACCCGTCGAGACTGCCGCGAACTGCACCGACTGATGCCAGAAGGGACGATTCACTTGTCGGCTGCCATGTGTGGAGAGCACCGATCTCAAGTTATTGCAGGCATTCGGGAGCGGTTGGAAAAGAAAGTCCCTACACGAGTCGTCAGCACACAATTGGTCGAAGCTGGTGTGGACATCGATTTCCCCGTCGTGTATCGCGCCCTTTCAGGACTTGATTCCATCGCACAGGCAGCCGGTCGCTGTAATCGGGAAGGGAAGTTAGACCGCGGCAAGGTCGTCGTGTTTGTTCCTCCCAAATCTTCGCCTCCGGGTACGCTCCGCCGTGCCGAGCAAACCACCGTGAGTCTCTTAAGCGGCAGCACAAGTGATCCCATGGCGAGAGAATTGTTCACCAGGTATTTTGAGCATTTCTATGTGAAGGCCGACTCGCTCGACAAACACGGCATTCAGGATCTGCTGACGACAGATGCACGAGAGCTGAAGATCCAATTCCGCACCGCCGCCGAGAAGTTCCACCTGATCGACGACGTAGAAAGCCAAGCCATTCTTGTCTGGTATGTCGAAAGCCAAGCGCTGATTGGAAAGCTCAAGAAGGATGGACCGGAACGGTGGCTCATGCGCAAGCTGCAACGATACAGCGTTAACTTGCCCCGCTGCGTGGTGGACAAACTGGTCCAATCTGGCGAACTCCAAGAGATCTGGCCGGGAATCTTGGTACAGGCAGTTAGCACCTTATACGACGACGCAATTGGCGTGACCTTCGGCAGCGAACTGACTGCTGAACAACTAATTGGGTGAGGGACTTTATGATCAAATCTTATTGTCTTGAAGTGTCGGGCGACTTTGCCTGCTTTACGCGCCCAGAGATGAAGGTCGAGCGCGTCTCCTATGACGTGATGACGCCATCGGCTGCGCGGGCAGTGTTTGAGGCTATCGTCTGGAAACCAGCCATCCGCTGGCGAGTGACGAAGATCGAAGTGCTGAAACCCATTAAGTGGATCAGCATCAGGCGCAATGAAGTCGGAGCCGTGGCCTCCACCAGAAATGTGCAAACTGCGATGAGTGCTGGTTCCGGCGACTTAGGACTATACGTCGAAGAGGAGCGTCAACAACGCGCTGGGCTATTCCTCCGGGATGTGGCCTATCGCATCCACGCCAACTTTGAACTCCGCGACCCGAGCGTTCACAAGCCTTATTTCCCGCATTTCTCAAAATCACCTGTCAATCTCGGCGAAGATGATCTGCTGGCATTACCCGATAACAATCCGGCCAAGTTCATGAGCATGTTCGAACGGCGCGCTTCTCGTGGCCAATGTGTCAATCAGCCCTACCTCGGATGTAGAGAGTTCGCCTGCGCATTCCGGCTAGTGGAGGACGTGAAGGCCGAGCCGCCATCTATCGGAAAAACAAGGGACCTGGGCTGGATGCTCTATGACTTGGACTATAGCAACCCTGCTGATCCCAAGCCGCGCTTCTTCCTAGCACGTTTGGAAAACGGTGTCGTGAACATACCGGCATGGGAAAGCGAGGAGGTGCGGGGATGATCCTCCAGGCGCTGTACGACTACTACCAGCGAAAACCGGACCTGCCGCGTGAGGGGTTTGAGAACAAGGAAATCCCATTCGTGATCGAGCTGAACAAAAACGGTTCAGCAGTTCAGATTGAGGACACCCGCACGCTCGATGGGAAAAAGAAGCGCGCAAAGAACTATCTCATTCCCCAAGCAGCAAAGAAGTCTGTCAATGTAGCTGCCAATATACTCTGGGGTAATGCTGAGTATGTCCTAGGATTGCCGGACGAGAAGAAACTAGCCGACAAGAAAAGCAAAAGGGAGGAAGAGGATTACGGAGACCGACTGAATGAAATGCATGCCGCATTCGTTGATGCCATCAGGGCCTTGCCGGAGAGCGTTCAAGCCGATGAAGGTGTGCGAGCAGTCCTAAAGTTCTTTGACCGTACAAGACCTGCTGATTTGGAACGGTTCCCTGAAGCATGGAAGGAGATAAAAACCGCTAACCCGAATATGACGTTTCGGTTACAAGGCGATCTCGAATTGGTCTGTCAGCGCCCAGCGGTAATTGAGGCGTTGACCGAAGCAGCGAGTGTGCAGAATGGTGGTGGCATCTGCCTTGTCACAGGAAAAGCGACGGAAGTCGAACGCCTACATCCTGCCATTAAAGGTGTATGGGGTGCTCAAACATCCGGAGCCAACATCGTGTCGTTCAATTTGCCCGCCTTTAATTCGTGGGGCAAGGAACAAGGTGCCAACGCTCCGGTTGGCACACGTACAGCCTTCGCATACACCACGGCACTGAACCACCTTCTTGCAAAAGACAGCCGGAACCGTATTCAGGTCGGTGACGCTTCGACTGTGTTCTGGGCCGATAAGCCGAGCCCTCTAGAAGACCACTTCTCCGATATTTTTGCAGACCCGCCGAAAGACGACCCAGACCGCAATGCCCGAGCGTTGACAGCGCTCTTCGAAGCTCCTCACCAGGGAGTTGCGCCAGTTAAGGATGAGCAAACACGCTTTTTCGTGCTTGGGCTTGGCCCGAACGCTGCGCGAATTGCCATCCGCTTCTGGCATGTAGGAACTGTGGCAGATCTGGCAAAGACCATTCAGCAGCACTTCGACGACCTGGAGATTGTCCGGCCAGCGTTTGAGAAGCCGTTCCTCTCCGTGTTCAGGCTCCTAGTTGCTATTGCCACACAGGGGAAGAGCGAGAATATCCCTCCGAACCTCGGAGGCGAAGTGATGAGGGCTATTGTTACAGGACTGCCTTATCCATCGACACTTCTACAAGGGACAGTTCGTCGGATACGCGCGGAGCAGGCAAAGCGAGATACGCGCACTGGCAAACTGGTTCAGAATGTCACACATGCCCGCTCCGCATTGATCAAGGCCTGTCTCAATAGGCAGCAGCGTCTAGTAGGGGCAACTGAAAAGGAGGTTACCGTGTCACTCGATTATGCCAATACCAATTCTGGCTACCACTTGGGTCGTCTCTTTGCTGTGCTGGAGAAAGTCCAGGAAGAAGCAAACCCCGGCATCAATACCACGATTCGTGAACGCTTTTACGGTGCAGCTTCGAGCACGCCAGTAACGGTGTTTCCCAATCTCATGAAACTGAAAAATCATCATCTCGCCAAATTGGAGAATCCTGGTCGGAGGGTAAATCTGGAACGTCTCATCAGCGAAATTGTGGATGGCATCAGTGATTTCCCGCCCCACCTGAAACTTGCGGACCAGGGTCGCTTCGCTATCGGCTATTATCACCAGCGGCAAGCGTTGTTCTCAAAATCCACCGAAGCTAAACAGGGAGACTAAACATGGCCATCCAGAACCGCTACGACTTTGTGCTGCTATTTGATGTGAAGGACGGCAACCCTAACGGCGATCCAGATGCAGGCAACTTGCCACGGCAGGATGCTGAAACTGGACAAGGACTCGTGACGGACGTGTGCCTAAAGCGGAAGATTCGGAACTTTGTTGCTCTTGCCAAGGACCAGGCTGAGTCCACGGAAAATCTTCAGGGTGGAAAGAAGCGGTACGAGATTTACGTCAAAGAAAAAGCGGTCCTCAATAAACAGCATGAACGTGCATATGTGGCTATCGGTCGCAAGGACATGCTCGAAGGCGACGACAAGAAACGCAAAGGTGGTGATGGCGTTAATGATGCTAGAGCGTGGATGTGTGCCAACTTTTTCGACGTACGAACATTCGGGGCTGTGATGTCCACAGGTGTGAATTGCGGTCAAGTGCGTGGCCCCATCCAACTGACATTTGCGCGGTCTCTTGATCCTATCGTTGCCTCGGAACATTCGATAACTCGTATGGCTGTTACCACTGAGGCGGAGGCGGAAAAGCAACAGGGGGATAATCGGACCATGGGGCGCAAGTTTACCGTTCCGTACGGACTTTATATGGCACATGGATTTGTCTCGTCTTTTTTGGCCAAGCAGACTGGTTTCTCTGATGACGACCTTGCCGTGCTCTGGGACGCTCTCTCAACGATGTTTGAGCATGATCGATCTGCGGCTCGCAGCGAAATGGCCACGCGCGGCCTGTATGTTTTTAAGCATGATTCCGAACTCGGCAACGCCCCCGCGCACAAACTATTCGATCTTATACAAGTCAAACGATCAAACGGTAGCGATGGTCCACCAAGAAGCTTTGGCGATTATTCCGTGACCCTGCCAGATGAGGGGCCAGTCAAAGGTTTCAAAGGCGTGACCTTCATCAACAAGGTGGGATAGTTGTGGCGACAGACGACGACCCCGTTATGATCTCCGCCCTTGAGCACTGGAGCTATTGCCCGCGTCAGTGCGCGCTGATTCACGTCGAGCATACGTTCGACGAAAATCTTTACACGCTGCGTGGGAATGCCGTGCATGCGCGGGTAGATGAGCCGACATGCGAGGAGATTCAGGGCGTGAGGGTGGAGCGAGCCGTACCTCTCTGGTCCAAGCGTCTGGGTTTGGTGGGTAGGGCCGATGTGGTGGAGTTTCATGGCGACACGCCCTATCCCGTCGAGTACAAACACGGGCCCCGACGCGAACACGAGCACGATGATCTTCAAGTGTGCGCGCAGGCCATGTGTCTGGAAGAAATGATTGGGAAGGCTGTCCCTAGAGGGGCGATTTTTCATCACAGTTCCAGGCGCCGTCGTGAAGTGCTCTTCGACGAGAGCTTGCGTCACTGTGTCGAGGAGGCGGTGTTGGCGATCCGTAAGATGCTGGCTGAGCGGGTACTTCCGCTTCCGGTGAATGACAAGCGGTGTGAGCATTGCTCTCTCAAGGAGTCTTGCCTGCCATCCGTCATCGGCGAACAGGATCGGGCTAAGAGACTTGTGAGAGATCTGTTCATGGTGCCCGCACCCTAGGAGACAGAGCATGCATCAACTGCTCAATACCCTCTACATCACCACGGAAGGCGCCTATCTTCACGTGGACCATGACACCCTCAAGGTTGAGGTCGAGAAGGAGACCAAGCTCCAGGTTCCGATCCACCATATCGGTGGCGTGGTGTGCTTCGGCGATATCATGCTGAGTCCGGCCGCTATGCAGCGCTGCGCTGAGGACGGTCGATTCGTCGTCCTGCTGGACCGGAACGGGCGGTTCAAAGCGCGCGTGGAAGGGCCAGTTAGCGGGAATGTCCTGCTCCGTTGCGCGCAGCATAAGGCGATGGGTGACCCAGTGCAGACGTTGTCTATTGCGCGCAATATCGTCGGTGGCAAGATTCAAAACTCACGTCAGATCGTGCTGCGAGGGGCGCGGGAGGCCGACGATCCAACAGATGCCACCGCGTTACGTGAAACCGCCGACGCGCTCGGCAACGCCGTGACAAGGCTTCCTCAGTGCGAGGACTTAGACACCCTGCGCGGCATCGAAGGCGAATCGGCTCGCGCCTATTTTTCCACATTCGACCGTATGATTCGTGAGGATCGCGCGATCTTCAAGCTCGATGGTCGCAACCGGCGTCCTCCTCTTGACCCCGTCAACGCCTTGCTGTCGTTTCTCTATGCGCTGGTGATGAACGATTGCGTGGCTGCCGCAGAAGGAGTCGGGCTTGATCCGCAAATGGGATTTCTCCACGCACTGCGCCCAGGCCGGGCTGCCTTGGCGTTGGATCTCATGGAGGAGTTACGCAGCGTCTTGGCCGATCGGCTCGTGCTCACGCTGATCAACCGGCGTCAGGTGAGCGCAAAGGATTTCACGCAGCGATCAGGCGGCGCGGTGCAGATGGAGGATGCCGCGCGCAAAGAAGTGATTATCGCCTATCAGAAGCGTAAGCAGGAGGAGATCACGCATCCGGTGCTCGATCAAAAGATGCCGTTGGGATTGGTGCCGCATGTCCAGGCCCGGTTACTGGCGCGCGTGCTGCGCGGCGATCTTGAAAGCTATCCGCCGTTCTTGTACCGATAGGGAATACTGTGAACGTTCTGATCAGTTACGATGTGTCGAC
>CXWL01115294.1_pt1 | contig 12159 bp, 10 predicted proteins | sample 590931 | NCBI WGS metagenome assembly CXWL01 (sample SAMEA3498368, study PRJEB10139) | groundwater metagenome | biome: water well; material: biofilm material | place: Germany | collected 2015-04-27
CGCGAGGAGCAGTACACCTGGTGGAGCAACCGCGGCCAGGCATGGGCCAAGAACGTCGGATGGCGCATCGATTATCACGTCGCTACCCCGGGTATCGCAGCGCAGGCAAAAGCGGTGGCGATCTACAAAGATGAGCGCTTTTCCGATCACGCCCCTTTGATTATCGATTACGGCCTGTAAACGTCGCGACTTGTCAAAAACACAGCTATTCGCGGCGGCAATCCGCGGGTAGCGTGGTTTTTTACGCAGCTATAAGTTGCTACCACGCAAATATCGTGCGCGTAAACGTTTCCTAACGAAAATAATACCTGCTTTGTTGATACACTGTGCTTCCCTGCGGGAGGTATCGTCACGCCCGCTCCGAACCCAACTTTGCACCCTGGCGGCATACACACCATGAGTACTTCAGCCTTCGTAGAACAGCTCTACCTGACCTTCTTCGGCCGCCCTGCCGACGATGCTGGACGTGCCCACTGGTCGCAAGCGATCGATGCTGGCGCGATCTCCGCCGCCGAGGTCACGCGGCAATTCCTCGAGAGCGCCGAATTTGCGGACGCGGTTGCACCAGTCGCGCGCCTGTACTACAGCGCCTTCGAGCGCATTCCCGACGCTGCAGGGCTGGGCTTCTGGCTGCAGAACGCGCAGGCTGGCATGTCGCTCGACGCCATCGCCGACGCCTTTGTGCTGACCCGGGAGTTCGCCGAAGTCTATGGCGCCGCGCGCAATGCCGATTTTATCGACCTGATCTACCAGAACGCGCTGGGCCGCGCGCCGGACGCCGCCGGCAAGGCGCACTGGGTGGAACAGCTGGCACAGGGGCATGCGTCGCGCGCCGATGTACTGGGCGCGATCGCGGCATCGCCTGAAATGGCGGCTGCCACGAGCGCCGCGATCAAGGTGATCGCCCAGTACCATGGAATTACCGGGTCGGCCCCGACCCAGCAGCAAATCGACAGCGCACTGCTGCTCGACGAGCCGCTTACCTTGATTAACCAGCTGTTCGCCAGCAGCCGCTACACCGGCGCACCGGTGCCGCATCCCTTCGTCACCGACACCGTCATGACCAGCCAGGGCGGCGGCGGAACAGTCGTCGACAACGTGAACACCGCGCCGGTCATCGACTTCGGTGCGACCACGCCGGCGGACGACGCGTCCTCGGGCGTATCGGTTACGCCGGAAATCGTGCTCGCGTTTTCGCAGGATGTTTTTGCCGCTTCCGGCATGGTCTACATTACCGACGGCGCGGCCCAGACCGTGATCGACCGCGCTACCGGCTTGCCGAAGGTGCGCATCGTCGGCGCCACCGATACCCGCGCAATCGACATCAACGACAATGCCCATGTCTCGTTCGATGGCGACCGCGTCACCATCACCGTGGCGTCGGCGCTGAAGTCCGGAATTACCTACAGTGTCCTGATCGGCAAGGGCGTGCTGGTCGGCGCGAACGACATGCCGTTCGCCGGCATTTCCGACTCGGGAACGCTTAACTTCCAGCCGATCGGCGATTCAACGCCGCCGACCATCGTGGCTTTAGCGCTTGACCGCGCGGACTTCAACGCGGGCCATACCGCGACTCTGACGATCGAATTCAGCGAAGCGGTCCAGAGCCCGGACGCAACCGACTTCGATACGCCCAACGGCACGCTGTCCGGCTTCGCCAGCGCAGACAATGGCCGCACCTGGAGCGCCGTGTTCACGCCGGCATTGTCGGCCGATGACGTCACCAATGTCATCACCCTGCGTCAGGGCAGCGTGCGCGACCTGGCGGGCAATTTCAATGCCGAAGCGGCCTACTCCAGCAACTACATCGTCGACACCATCGTCACGCCTGTTGTCGACAGCAAGCTTGAGTTTAACGATACCGGCAACTCCACCAGCGACCGGCTGACCAGCGCCGCGACCCAGACGCTCGCCGGGAAATTCGTCGGTGCACCTTCAGGCATGGCGCTGCAGGTCGTCGTCAACGGCGTGGTCCACACGGTGACGCCTGCGGACGACAACACGTGGAGCTTTGGCGGCGGCGCATTCGTCGAAGGGCATAACGATGTCGTTGCCTACTTCAGCAACCTGAACGGGAAGCATAGCGCTGAACGGACGCTGAGCTTCACGCTCGATACCACCGCGCCGACCGTGACCAACGGCTTGTCTGCCAACCTCGACCCGGCCGCCCCGCTCTCGCTGACGTTTAGCGAGGCGATGTACTGGGGCGACGAAAACGCGACGATCACTTTGTCGACGGCGGGCGGCGCCACGATCACGATCGGCCAGCACGATGTCGTGTTCTCGGCCGACCTCAGGACAATCACGATCGAGGGCGGTGTTGTGCTGGCCGCAGGCGAAGCGTACACGCTGACGCTGCCCGGTTCGCTGGCGGACGCCGCAGGCAACAGCGTCGCCGGTCCGCTGGAATTTGGTACCTTGCCGGAGCCAGACCTGACGCCGCCGCCGGCTCCGTCGGTCGCGGACCTGCTGGACGCAAGCGACACCGGCAGCTCGGCCACCGACAACATCACACGCGACACCAGGCCTGGCTTCGCCGGCACGCTGGGTAGCGAAGGCGACATCGTCAAGCTGCTTGCCGATGGTGTGGAAGTAGGGTCGGCGACAGTCGGTGCGGATGGGGCCTGGAATGTGGCCCCTGACAGTGCACTGGCCGAAGGCAGCCGCAGCATCACTGTCCAATTCGTGGATGCTGCGGGCAACGTAGGCGCGGCCTCGCCTGCGCTGGGTATCAGGATCGACACGACCGCACCGACCATCACCGGCACCACGCCACTGCAGAATGGCTCCACGTCGGGCGACGTAACCCTGACTTTTTCGGAACACGTCAACTTCGTCAACGGCTCGCTCAAGTTCACAGGGGTGCCCGGCGGTGAACCGAACTTTATCGGCGTGGAGCATGGCGCCGCCTGGTCGATCGATGTTTCCCCGACCAATCCGGAGCGCTCGGTGCTGACAGTGGATCCGGGCCTGAGCCTGGGCGAATACACGCTCACGCTCGAAGCAGACAGTATCGTGGACGTCGCGGGTAACGCTTACGCGGAAGTCATCGGCACTCCGGTGCTGACGTTCCATCTCGCGCTGCTGTAATCAGTCCAGCACGCGCTCGCTGTCGAAGCGGCGCTGCTGGCCGCTCAAAGGGTCGCGGAAGGCAATCGACCGCGCCAGCAGCTTGAGCGGGGTCGAGAAATCATCTCCCCTGCATGGCAGCGCGACCGGATAGAAAGCGTCGTTGAGGATCGGTGCGCCGAGGCTCGCCATATGCACGCGCAGCTGGTGCTTGCGGCCGGTGTGCGGTTCGAGACGGTACAGCAGCGCGTCGCCGCACTTGCCGATGACGTCGACACGCGTTTCTGAATTTGGCTCGCCCTCAACTTCCTGCATCCGGAAGAACGGTGTGCCGTCGACCATGCGGCTGCGATGGGTGAACGGGAAGCTGCGCCCGGCCATCGGCCCGGCCAGCGCCTCATAGGTCTTCGCCACGCTGCGCTGCTGGAACAGCGACTGGTAGGCGCCGCGGCTCGCTTCGCAGTGCGAGAAAAGAACCACGCCCGCGGTCTCGCGGTCGAGCCGGTGGATTGGCGTCAGGTGCGGGAGTGCCAGTTTGTCTTTCAGCCGCACCAGCAGCGTCTCGCGCAGGAATCGGCCGCTGGGCATCATCGGCAGGAAGTGCGGCTTGTCGACCACCACCAGGTGCTCGTCGCGGAACAGTACCTGCTCCTCGAACGGAATCGGTGTTTCTTCTTCAATCTCGCGGTAGTACCAGATGCGCATGCCGCGCCTGACCTGGCTGTCTTCACCGAGCACGGCGCCGGCGCCGTCCACGACCTCGCCGCGCGCGATGCGGCCGCGCCACGCAGCCTCGCCCACTGCCGGGAACTGCTGGCACAGGAAGGCCAGCATGCCGCCAGCGCGGTCCTCGCCGAGCCACAGGTAGCTTGGCCCGACGCCGTCCCTGACAGGGAGCGGCCGGACGGCGTTACTGGCGGCTTGCCTACTCATTTATCTCAGGGAGGTGGTGCGATACGGCGGCAGCTTCGACGCCGCGGTGCCCTTCGCGCGCGCATATAACGGCAGCAGGACGCCCATGTGGTCGTTCATCTGGCCGATACGGTCCGACCCACCCGGGTGGGTCGACAGCCAGCTGGCAGGCGCGCCCTTGCTCACGGAGGCCATCTTCTGCCACAGCGCGATGCCGGCACGCGGGTCGTAGCCGGCGCGCGCGGCCAGGTCGAGGCCAATCAGGTCGGCCTCGCGTTCGTCGTCGCGCGAGTACTTCAGCGACAGCAGCTGGGTGCCGTATTGGGCCACCGTGTCGGTCATGCGCGGGTCGATACCGAGCCATCCGGACAGCAGCGCACCGCCAAGGCGCATGCCGAGCGCGGTGCCGGTCGACTTGACCATCTGTTCGCGCCCGTGTTCGCGCAGCGCGTGCGCGATCTCGTGGCCCATGATGGCCGCGGCTTCGTCATCGGTCAGCTTCAGCTTGGTCAGGATGCCGCTAAAGAAGCCAATCCGTCCGCCGGGCATGCAGAAGGCGTTGACCTGATCGGAGCCGATCAGGTTGACCTGCCAGCTCCATTTTGCCGCGGCCGGGTTCCAGCGGGTCGAATACGGGATGATGCGCTTGGCGATGGTGCGCAGGCGGACGACCTGCGGATGGGTCGGCGGCGCCAAGGCGCCCTGCTTCTGCGCCTCCGTCATCATGGCCGCATACTGCTGCCTGGCCTGCTGTTCCATCTGGTCTTCCGATGCCAGCACGCGGTAGCGCGGCATCGGGCGGACCTGGATGCCGTCCTGTACCTGGGGTTCATTTTGCTGGGCCGGCGCGACGCCGGCGCAAGTGGCCAGCGTGACCGCGAGGGCGAGTTGTTTGAGCTTGTTCATCTGGGTACCGCGCTGTTTATCTGATGACACCATCATCTCAAAAATCCGCCCGAAGTCGCACACGATATGTACAGCTGGCCGCCATCATGGCGCGGGATGACCATTTTTGCGCAGGCGGAAAACTGCCAGGCTGCCGCGCAGGTTCGGCAGCACCGATACCGGCCGGCCGCCAACCAGCGCCACTCTTTCGAGCACTTCGAGTCCGCATTCTTCCGCCAGTTCCTCGAAATCGTAGATGGTCGCGCAGCGCACGTTCGGCGTGTCGTACCACTGGTATGGCAGCGAACGCGACACCGGCATGCGGCCACGCAGCAGGGCCACGCGGTGTGGCCAGTAGGCGAAGTTGGGGAACGAGACAATCGCTTCGGCACCGACGCGCACGATATCGCGCAGCAGCGCTTCAACGTGCTGCATCATCTGCAACGAGGACAGGCACAGCACCGTATCGAACGAGTTGTCGCCGAAGAGGCCAAGGCCTTTTTCCATGTCGTGCTGGATCACGTCGATCCCGCGCGCCGCGCTTTCGAGCAGCTTGTGGTCGTCGATCTCGATGCCATAACCGGTGCAGCGCTTGTCGCTGTGCAGGTAGCTGAGCATGGCGCCGTCACCGCAGCCGACGTCGAGCACGTGCGCGCCCTTCGGGACCCAATGGGCGATGAAGGCCAGGTCGGGCCGCAAGGTGGAGAGGTCTTCGAAATTCATGCGCGCGCCTCCGGCATCTGGTCCCAGATGCGCTGGTAGTAAGCGCGCACCATGTTCATGTAGCGTGGGTCTTCCAGCAGGAACGCATCGTGGCCGTGCGGTGCGTCGATTTCGGCGTAGGTCACGCGGCGCCGGTTGCACAGCAGCGCCTCGACGATCTCGCGGCTGCGTTCAGGCGAGAAGCGCCAGTCGGTGCTGAAGGAGGCCACGAAGAAGTCGGCGCTGGTGCCGGCCAGCGCCTTGGCCAGGTCGCCGTCGAAGTCGCGCGCCGGGTCGAAGTAGTCGAGCGCCTTGGTGATCAAGAGGTAAGTATTGGCGTCGAAGTATTCGGAGAACTTGTCTCCCTGGTAGCGCAGGTAGGACTCGATCTCGAAGTCGACGCCGAAGTCGAAATTGTATTCGTTGCGGCCGGCGCTCCGGTTTTCGGCCGCGTTGCGCAGCTTGCGGCCGAATTTTTCCGCCATGTCGTCATTCGACAGGTAGGTGATGTGGCCGACCATGCGCGCCACCTTCAGGCCGTTCTTCGGCACCACGCCATGCGCGTAGAAGTCACCGCCATGGTAGTCCGGGTCCGTCAGGATGGCCTGGCGTGCCACGTCATTGAAAGCGATGTTCTGCGCCGAGAGTCTCGGTGTCGATGCGATCACCACGCAGTGGCGCAGGCGTTCCGGGAACATCATGCTCCAGGCGAGCGCCTGCATGCCGCCCAGCGATCCGCCCATCACGGCGGCAAACTGGTCGATACCGAGCGCGTCGGCCAGGCGCGCCTGCGCGGCGACCCAGTCCTCCACCGTCACCAGCGGGAATGCGGCGCCGTATGGCTTGCCGGTGGCCGGGTTGTTGTGCATCGGGCCGGTCGAACCGAAGCACGAGCCGAGGTTGTTGACGCCGATGACGAAGAAGCGGTCGGTGTCGACCGGCTTGCCGGGGCCAACCATGTTGTCCCACCAGCCGGTGCTCTTTGGCTGGTCGGCGTAGGTACCGGCGACGTGGTGCGATGCGTTCAGCGCATGGCAGACCAGCACTGCGTTCGAGCGGTCGGCGTTGAGCGTCCCGTAGGTTTCGTAGACGAGCGTGTAGGCACCGATCTGCGCGCCGCTCTTCAGCGCCAGCGGTTCGGTAAATTGCATCGAACTGGGCGAGACTATTCCAATGGATTGCATGAGACTTTACTGTGGTGTGTCAGATTGCCTGCAACTGCTTGACCGCTTCGCTGATCGCGGACGGTTCGGAAGTGCGCAGGATTTTGCGGGTTTGCGTGGCCAGCCGCGCCATGTCGCAACTGAGGATCTCCTGCTTGACCGACAGCAGCTGGGCCGGATGCATCGAGAACTCGCGCAGGCCCATCCCGAGCAGCAGCCGGGTAAGCTTGGTGTCGCCCGCCATCTCGCCGCATACAGCGACGTCGATGCCGGCCTTGTGGCCCGCAGTGATGGTCATCGCGATCAGTTGCAGGATGGCCGGGTGCAGCGGGTCGTAAAGGTGCGCCACTTCGTAGTCGACGCGGTCGATCGCCAGCGTGTACTGGATCAGGTCATTGGTGCCGATCGACAGGAAGTCCATGCGCTTGACGAACATCGGCAGCGACAATGCCGCCGCCGGAATCTCGATCATCGCACCAACTTCGACGGCCTGATCGTACTTTTGCCCTGCCTCGCGCAGTTGCGCCTTGGCCTGCTCGATCATCGCGAGCGACTGGTCGATCTCAAACGCGTGCGCCAGCATCGGGATCAGGATGCGCACCTTGCCGAACGCGGACGCGCGCAGGATCGCGCGCAGCTGGGTCAGGAACAGCTGCGGCTCGGCCAGGCAATAGCGGATCGCGCGCAGGCCCAGCGCCGGGTTCAGTGCATTGTGTTCGGTCGGGTCGAGCGGCTTGTCGGCGCCGATGTCGAGCGTGCGGATCGTCACCGGCCTGCCCTTCATCGCCACCACGGCCTTGCGGTACTGCTCGAACTGCTCGTCCTCGCCGGGGATCTTGTGCGGATGACCGGCGCGGCCCATGAACAGGAACTCGGAGCGGAACAGTCCCACGCCTTCGGCGCCGGAGTCCAGCGCGCCGTGGCAGTCGTCGGGCAGTTCGATATTCGCAAACAGCGCGACCTGCACGCCGTCGCGCGTGATGGCCGGCGTTTTCTTCAGCTTCTGCAGCTTCTTGCGGGCGCGTAACTGCGCGGCCTGGCGCTCGCGATACTGGTCCAGTACCAGCGCGCTCGGATTCGTGATCACCACGCCAGCATCGCCGTCGATGATGACCCAGTCGTCCTGCTCGATCAGCTGCGAGGCCTGCGACATGCCAACCGCAGCCGGTATGTCCAGGCTGCGCGCCACAATCGCGGTGTGCGAGTTCTGGCCGCCGACGTCGGTGACGAAACCGATGAACGAGCGGTCGCGGAACTGCAGCATGTCGGCCGGCGAAATGTCGTGCGCAACGACGATCATCTGCGGCTGGTACTCGTCGGCGCTGGAGACGGCGCGGGGCGGCGTCAGCTGGGCGGTCCCCATCAGCACCTTTAGCACGCGCTCTGCGACCTGCTGGATGTCGGCCTTGCGCTCACGCAGGTAGGGGTCTTCGATTTCGTCGAACTGCGCGGACAGTTCGTCGATCTGCGTGACCAGCGCCCACTCGGCGTTGTAGTGGCGGGTGCGGATGATGTCGAGCGGCGCTTCGGAGATCATCGGGTCCGACAGGATCAGCGCATGGACGTCGATGAAGGCGCCCAGTTCGGTCGGCGCATCCTTCGGCAGATCGGTCCACAGCGCCTGCAGGCCGCGGTGCACTTCGGCGATCGCATCCTGCAAGCGGCGCACCTCGGCTTCCAGCTGCTCCTCGGGGACGAGGTAGTGCTTGACGTCGAGCGCGGCCGGCGTCAGCAAGTGCGCGCGGCCGATTGAGATGCCGCGCGAGACCGGGATGCCATGCAGCGTGAACGATGCCATTGGCGGACCTGTGTGAAAGCGGGACGAAGCGCGCTCGCGCATTACTCGCCTTCGCCGAACTTGTCGTTAATGAGCGCCGCGAGCGCCGCGACGCATTCAGTTTCGTCCGGGCCGTCGGCTTCCAGCGTGACCTTGGCGCCGATGCCCGCGGCCAGCATCATCACGCCCATGATCGACTTGGCGTTGACCCGGCGAGCGTTACGCGTCAGCCAGACATCGCTTTGGAACTTTGCTGCCAGTTGTGTGAGTTTCGCCGAAGCCCGTGCATGCAAGCCCAGCTTATTGATTATTTCTAGTTCTTGTTGAATCATTTTTTCTCGTCTCAATCACACAGTACTGCGCCATTTGTACGGCCGCGCAGCGCGCAGCCGCTTCCTTATCCCGGACCTACACGGATCCGGTTATCCACTCTTACCGCCCCGCTCTGCGCACCGGCCAGCGCCATTTCCACGACCACGTCGAGCGTGTCGCGGCGATAGGTGATCGCACGCAGCAGCATCGGCAGGCTGATACCGGCGATGACCTCGACGCAGCCTTCAGCGGCCAGCGAGTTGCAGCAATTGGAGGGCGTGCCGCCCTTGATGTCGGTGATGACCAAAACGCCACTGCCGTCGTCGAGGCGCGCGATCGCCTGCTTCGCCAGCGCGTGAACCTGCCCGATGTCCTGGTCCGCGGCGACGTCGATCGCTTCGAAGCGCTCGGTCGGGCCGCGGAACACGTGCTCCACGGCCGCGATGAATGCCTGGCCCAGCGGGGCGTGGGTCAACAAAAGTATGCCTACCATTTTATTTGCCTGTTACCTGCTGCTCGACCGCGTCGATAAACATCGCGGCCACGTCGAAACCAGTCTGCTCCGTGATCTCCTGGAAGCAGGTCGGGCTGGTGACATTCACCTCGGTCAGGAAATCGCCGATTACGTCTAATCCTACCAGCAACAGGCCGCGTGCCGCCAGTGTCGGGCCCAGGGCCTCGGCGATCTCGCGGTCGCGCTCAGTCAGGGGCTGGGCCACGCCGATGCCGCCGGCTGCCAGGTTGCCGCGCACTTCGCCGGCCTGCGGGATGCGCGCCAGCGAGAACGGCACCGGCTTGCCGCCGATGACGAGAATGCGCTTGTCGCCCTTGACGATCTCGGGGATGTAGCGCTGCGCCATGATGGTCCGGGTCCCGAGTTCGGTCAGCGACTCGATGACGGAGCCCAGGTTCATGCCGTCGCTGCGGATGCGGAAGATGCCCGCGCCGCCCATGCCGTCGAGGGGCTTGAAAATGACGTCGCCGTGCTCGGCGTGGAAGTCGCGCAGGCGCGTTGCATCCGGCGTCACCAGGGTCGGCGAGGTGTATTCGGTGAACTGGGTGATCGCCAGCTTCTCATTGTGGTCGCGCACCGCCTGGGCTTTGTTGACCACGCAGGCGCCCTGCTTTTCGGCCAGGTCGAGCAGGTAGGTGCAGTACACGTACTCCATGTTGAACGGCGGATCCTTGCGCAGGATGACCGCGTCGAACTCGGACAGGCGCGCGCTGACCTTCGCAGTGGCGCGGAACCAGTCGTCGGCGTCGCCGGTGAGCGTGATTTCGGCGACCTGGGCGCTGACGATGCCGCCTTCCAGCGCCATATCGCTCTGCTCGAACGCATGGATCGCATGGCCACGCCGGGCCGCCTCGCGCATCATGGCGAAGGTCGAATCCTTGTAGGTTTTGAAGCCGGACAGCGGGTCGGCGAGGAAAGCGAGTTTCATGGGCGGTTCCATTGCGGGTAATACCCTGATTTTAGCCGGAAACGCCAATGGCGGTTGAGATGGGTCGCAGCATGGCCACAACCCTGCAGGGCGGACCAGCGCGAGGCGCTTCGCCAACGCGTATTCGCTTGCAAGCCAATACCATTACGCAGGCCAGTCGCGGAGCGATTCGAACCCTTGCTCCACGACTGCGTGCTGGTCCGCCCTCGATGTCGCTGCCCTAGTAGATTTCGGGATTCGGGTCGGTGCGTTCCAGCTCGAGCGACGCGGCCAGCAGTCCCAGCCTTGCCACCACGCCATATACATAGAAGCGGTTCGGCGCCGCGGTGCCCGGCTTGGCCTTCAGGTCAGGCACCGCGTGCTGCTGGGCAAACGCCAGCGGCACATATTGCGAGCCCGGGGCGTTCAGGTTCTGGTCGATGCCGCGCTCGGCGTGCACGCGGTAGAAGCCGCCGACGACATAGCGATCGATCATGTACACCACCGGCTCGGCCACCGCGTCGTTGATGCTTTCATAGGTCGGCACGCCTTCCTGGATGATGACGTCCGTCACCGCCACGCCGTCCTTGATCACGGACATCTTGTTGCGCTGCTTGCGGTTCAGGTCCTTGACTTCACTGGCGTCGCGCACCGTCATGATGCCCATGCCGTAGGTGCCGGCATCCGGCTTGACGATAACGAAGGGCTTCTGGTCCTTGATGCCGTATTCCTTGTACTTCTTCTTGATCTTGGCCAGCAGCATGGTGACATTGTCGGCCAGGCACTCGGAGCCCTGATCCTCCTGGAAATTGATCTCGCCGCACTTCGCGTGGAATGGGTTGACCATCCATGGGTCGACGTCGATCAGCTTGCCGAACTTCTTGGCCACTTCGTCGTAGGCGGCAAAGTGGTTGCTCTTGCGGCGCACGGCCCAGCCGGCATGCACCGGCGGCAGCAGCGACTGCTCGTGGATGTTTTCAAGAATAGCCGGGATGCCTGCCGACAGGTCGTTATTCAGCAGGATGGTGCACGGGTCGAAATCCTTCAGCCCCAGGCGGCGGCCATTGGCCGAGCGCACCAGCGGCTCGACGACCAGCATGTTGCCGTCAGGCAGCGCCAGCGGAGTCGGCTCGGTGACGTCGGGCGACAGCGAGCCCAGGCGCACGTGCAGGCCGGTCTGGCGGAAAATCTGCATCAGGCGCGCGATGTTCTGCAGGTAGAACGGGTTGCGGGTGTGGCTCTCGGGAATCAGCAGCAGGTTGCGCGCGTCCGGGCAATACTTGTCGATCGCGGCCATGGCAGCCTGCACCGACAGCGGCAGCATCTCCGTGGCCAGGTTGTTGAACCCGCCCGGGAACAGGTTGGTGTCGACCGGCGCCAGCTTGTAGCCGGCGTTGCGCAGGTCGACCGAACAGTAGAACGGCGGGGTGTGCTCCTGCCACTCAAGGCGGAACCAGCGCTCGATCGCCGGCGTGGCCTCCAGGACTTTTTTCTCAAGATCATGCAGGGGGCCGGTCAGGGCTGTGACGAGGTGCGGAACCATGGATAAGACGTCCTTCAGGCTTTTTTGATAATTTTAAGAATGGTAAATCGGGGCGATCAAGCCATTTTAAAGGTCTTTGGGCGAATGGAACGCAAAAAGGCGCCCCGTGGGGCGCCTGGAACCACCCTGCCTGCGCAGGATGGGTAGTTAGGCCAGGTCAGGAATGGTACGCCGATTCGCCATGGCTTGTAATGTCCAGCCCTTCGCGCTCTTCTTCTTCCGGTACGCGCAGGCCGATCACCATGTCCACCAGCTTGTAGGCGATCACGGAAACCACCGCCGACCACACTACCGTCGTACCCACCGCCCACAGCTGGGTCACCAGCTGGCCGCCGATCGAATAGTCCGGCGACGCCTTGTTTGCCACGTAGTCGA
>CXWL01001921.1_pt1 | contig 12157 bp, 13 predicted proteins | sample 590931 | NCBI WGS metagenome assembly CXWL01 (sample SAMEA3498368, study PRJEB10139) | groundwater metagenome | biome: water well; material: biofilm material | place: Germany | collected 2015-04-27
GATCGTGCTGGTTCCAATCGGACTTGTTGCCGGAGTCTGGCAGATTCTGGTTGGTGGAACCATACTGCCTCTGGCTTCGCTGAATCAGTGGTTCCTTGAATATTTTGTGGAGGCGATCCGTCTGGTATCGCTGCTACCGGGAGGGGAATGGCATGTCGCGGCCCCTTCCATTTTCGCCATGCTGTTATTTTATGGCTGTGTCGTATTGCTGTGGCAACGAGTGGGGCGCCCAGCGTTCCGCTTGGCAGCAGGCGCCGGAGTCCTATTGGTATTGCTGTGGTGGGCCTGGTCACCACGGATGTTTCTTGACGGGGATCGCTTCCGTGTCACATTCCTGGATGTCGGGCAAGGAGATAGCGTGGTCGTTGAACTACCAGAAGGGCAGGTGGTGTTGATCGACGGAGGGGCGACCTATGAGCGATTCGACATGGGCCGTGCGGTGGTGGCGCCGTTTCTCTGGAACCGGGGAATCCGTGTTATCGACCAGGTCATCGGCACACATCCCCAGCTCGATCATGTGGGAGGTCTGGCCTGGGTGATCCGCCATTTCACGGTGAAGAGCTATTGGGGGTCTGGAGAGATCCGCGACGAATTATTTTACCGCCGATTGCAGCATTCATTGGCGGCTCAAGGACTACAAGAACAGGTGGCCAGGGAAGGACAGGAGATCCTATCGTCCGGTTCCTGTCGAATGGTGGCTCTCAACCCGCCCGAGGATGCGCAATTCAACGTGGAACAACGTGATAGCAATGCGAGTGGGCATATGTTGAACAATCGGTCAGTGGTGACCCGTCTGACATGCGGTGCTCACAGGATGCTCTTCGCTGCAGATGTTGAGCAAGATGGCTTATCACGGATGGCCCGCGCACCATCTTATGGCCCTGTCGAGGTTTTGAAGGTGCCTCATCACGGAGCGGTGAGTTCATTGAATCATGATTGGGTGGCGTCGCTGCATCNNTTCTTCGTGCCTGTGGACCTGCGAACAGGCGAACTGGGCGCGGGTGTGGAAACGATGGCGGGACTCTCTTTAACCGGTCTCTGGTTGATCTGGTTTGTTTGGTTGCTTTGGTTCGTCTGGTTAGTTCCGTTCAACCAAATAAACAAGACAAACCAAACAAACCAAACAACGTTCTTTTCTTCCGGGGCTTGCACTCAGCCGCAGTTCCCGCTACAAGATTCCGCATGGTTCCTACCGTTGAATGGAAAGATGGCGCCGTACGGCTGCTCGACCAGAGCCGGTTGCCGGAGTCCGTCGAGTTCCTGGATTGCCGCGACTATCAGACCGTGGCCGATGCGATTCGCAGCCTTAAAGTAAGAGGCGCTCCGGCGATCGGTGTGACTGCGGCAATGGGGGTGGCGCTTGGCGCTCAATCAGTCGCGGTTACCGATTATGAGTCTTTTGCCAAAGAGATCCTGCTAATTTGCGATCATCTCGCGGCGACCAGACCGACGGCGGTCAATCTGTTTTGGGCAATCGAGCGGATGAAGCGCCTGCTTGCCTCGTTACGCACGCAGCCAATTGCATCCATCAAATCCGCGTTACTGAAAGAGTCACAAGTGATTCTCGATGAAGATATCGCACTCTGTAAGGCAATGGGGCAGCACGGAGCGAAACTCATTGCGAGCGGTCAAACGGTCCTGACTCATTGCAATGCCGGCGCGTTGGCGACAGCCGGCTATGGTACCGCACTCGGTGTCATTCGCGCCGCCTGGGAGCAGGGGAAACAGATTCAGGTCATCGCCGATGAAACCAGGCCAGTCCTGCAAGGTGCGCGGCTCACGGCCTGGGAGTTGATGCAAGACAAGATTCCTGTGACCCTCATCACAGATAATATGGCCGGCTCACTCATGCGGCAGGGGAAAATTCAACTCTGTATCGTGGGGGCAGATCGGATTGCCGCCAACGGAGATGTGGCCAACAAGATTGGCACCTATTCAGTGGCTGTGCTGGCGAAAGTCCATGGGATTCCCTTCTACGTGGCCGCGCCCTATTCCACAATCGATTTGAAAACCAAAACAGGAGCGGACATTCCCATCGAACAACGGAACCCTTCAGAAGTCACCACCATCCACGGCAGCCATCCCATCGCACCAGCCGGAGTCGCAGTCTACAATCCCGCGTTCGACGTGACCCCGGCCGAGCTGATCACCGGCATCATCACCGAACGGGGCGTCTTCAAGCCTGAAGAGTTGGCCGCCCAGTTCCAGTCATAGTACTTTCCCAAACTGCCAGCACCGAATTTGTTCCAGAGCAACTAACATTGCCGCGTGGCGATTTTCGACGCCCAGTTTGAGATAGATATGTTCCGCGTGCTTATGAATGGTGCGGACGCTGATGCTCAAGATCATAGCGATCTCGGGATTGGATTTACCGTGGACAATCCAGCCTAGAATTTCTGTCTCCCGTCGGCTCAAGCCGAGATGAGCGAGCTGTTCAGCGGGGATCTCCGCGGAGTCCTCTTCCAGAAACAACAGGCAGTGGTCACTCTCCGGCACCATTCTCACGCGCAACTGACGAGAGCCATGGTCCATGACCATGGGTGCAATCCTGCCGGGCCGTTCATCCGCGTGGCCCAATCGTGTTTTACTGCACCGCATCCAGCGGACGAGCAGGTCTGGGAGCCGATGGTGGGCTCTTCTCCGTGCCCCGAAATAATCCCCCAGCAGCTCCCGCGCCCGAGCCGTGGCCCACTGGATTACGCCGCGAGCGTCAACTGAGACGAGGCCCTGCGGGATTTGCTCAACTGCGTGATTGAGCCTGGCCACCTCCGCCTGCATGTGAGTCACAGCCTCAGCGTTCGCGTAAGCTTGTAAGACGTGGGGTTGGATCATGTTTAAGGCCGTACGCTCTCGCTCGGTAAAGTCTTTGCGGCCTCGATGCGACCCGATGGTAACGAGGCAACGACGATTGATGGGTAACGCGATGCCCATGAGAAACGGAATGCGCATCGGGTGATAAAATTCGTTATAGATTTCCTTTTTCTTAAACGCGCGGGGCGACAGAAAATCAGAAATCTTGAGGGCCTGGCCATCGCCACGGTTCCACTGTGCATGCATGGGAATCTGAGAGGCGAAGCTCCCCAGGATCTCCGCGGCGTCTTTGATCGGCGTGAAATCATCCGGCCAGAGCTTATAGCTCGCTTGGCCGCGCGCCTGGTCCATTTCGTTGTAGGTGTAGGCATCCGCTTGGATTAAACCGGGGAGGCTCGAAACCAGATGTGAGGTAAAGGCGTTCTTTTCCCGCAGTGCATATAAGTCTCGCAGAAATTTCAGGACCTGCCGCGTATCCTTACTCCGAAGTGGCTCCATGATCGCGCGTCCCTCCTTTCTGCGGCCCGCATTGTCCCACAGTCATGGCTCTAAGTTACACAACTGAATTCATTAAGCATACCCCCATCCGCATGGATGCGTATTTCCTCCATGGCAATGCGAGGGTATGGTTTCCCGCCAAATGAGAAAGCATGATCGTCTCACGGGGGCTAAGTGATCATTCAATTCGATCCGGCGCAAGGAACGTAACGTGAGATAAAACAGGCCTGCATCTGAAGGGATGCAGCCAGAATCAATTTCGATGCAACCAAATAGATTCAGGGCAAGCGCGTGGAAGTACGGCGTGAGTCCAAAGGCGTCGGTGTGGATCTCACAGGTCCAGAGAATTGCTTGAACTCTTGATGCCGATCACCGCGCTCATTATTGGACGGCAGCGTGTAAAGCCCGGTATGGCACTTGCTGAGCGGACCATAGCCATGAGCAGCCACTGTTTCCAATTTCAAGGAGCAAATGTATGAACCTTGTACACTCAATTCAGTCGCTCATCGTACTCGGGTTTTGTGCTTCTCTTGCGGCGTGCAGCTCAGGCGGGGATGGTGGTGCTCCCTCGTCTAGTCCGGCTCCTGCACCCTCAGCGAAAGCGGAAGTGACACAACTGATCAGTGTCGGCCTGGCCGGAGCTGCTAACGGCCAGAGTGGCCACCAGCCAACGCACACAGTTTTGCCGGGCGCGGGGGCCTTTACCCCATTCGGGCGTCAGGTTGCGATCAGTGAGGATAGCGGATTCATAGCCTTTACCTCCTCTGCCAGTGATCTGTTGCTTGGCGATACGAACGGGGTCGATGATATTTATCTCCGCAACCGAAACGGATCAGCGACCACTCGTATCTCACTCGGAGCAGGGGGAATTCAGGCTGCCAAGGCGTCATTTTCCCCGGTCGTAAGCGCTGACGGACGATACATCGCGTTTGCCTCTCTCGCAGAGAATCTCGACCCACTCCTTCCTGCTGATCTCTCGCCTTCTCCTGTCAACATACTCCGGCGTGATCGGGTTACAGGGATCACTGAACTGGTGAATGTCTGTTTCGGACTCGGTTGCATAGGTGGGACTAAATCACTGGCCCCGCTCGGACCAAACCAATTAGAGATCAAAGTGCCGTCCATGAGTGATGATGGTCGATTTATAGCCTGGACGATAGGGAGCAGCAACGTGGCGGCTCCATTCGGCAGTCTGTTTATTCGCGACATGAGTCTTAATGCCCCTCCAGTCTCCTTCACCGGTGCCTCCGGGTACCAGTTTCAAGCTCCGACAATCAGCGGATCGGGCTCGAATGCCCTATTGGGGGAAGACTCAAGTGGGCCTCAATTACCGTTCAGTCAGGGGACGATTGTGGCCACATTGAGCGGCGATGGAAAGGTCATCGCCTTCATCACAGATCGGGCTCATATCCGGAGAGAAACCCCTCCGCCTCCAGCCCCGCCCATTGGTGATCTCAACTGCGACTTCGATGTCTATGTCGGTGGTGTGAGTCTGACCGAGGTTCCAAACCCTCAAGTATTGCCCAACATCATCCTCCTCGCCCCGCCACAAGTGCTCAACGTGACACGCGTGACGGCTATGCCGGATGTGTGTTCCACGGGGCAGAGCACGAATCGATTGGTTCGTCACCTGGCACTCAGTCGTGATGGCCGATTCATCGCCTATGCCACGAGCAATGATGAATTGAATGGAGGAGATACCAACCAAAAGTCCGATGTGTATGTGTACGACCGAGTCTTCGGAACAAAGGAACTGGTGTCGGCGGCCAATGGAACCCCAGCAGCTGGCGCGTTTGGCCCTGGGGTATTGGGGGTCGGTGATTCTTTCGAGTTCTCTATCAGCAATGACGGAAATCTGGTCACGTTCCTATCTGATGCGCCCAATCTGGTGGCCACTGATGCGAACGGAACGACGACTGATGTATTCGTGCGGAATCGTACGACGAGGGAGACACTGCTGGTGAGCCGTCAGAGCGGCGTACAACCCAGACCTGGAACAGCTACACGCTATCCTGTCATTAGCGGGGACGGTCGGGGCCTCGCATTCTCTAGCGACGCAGGTGACCTGATCGGTACCGCCGATACCAATGGATTCTTTGATGTGTTTCTTGCGTGTTCAGGCGCAGGCGTGACCTGTCCATAAGAGGAACGGCACTGAGGGTGTGACCTACGCTAGTTGGGACGAGGCAGCGTGGGACAAGTTTGAGCAACAAGTTCTGGAGCAGTTCCGTGTAACAGCAACATGACAGCGAATAGGAGGCATGTATGAGGCGAAGAGAGAAGAGTGGATGGCGGATTATAGCGGTTGGTGTGGTCGTTATCGGGCTTATGGGGTGGCTCGTCGTTCCAGTAATGGCGGCCAATGAGACGGCTGCTCTTCAGGAGCAACCGAGTGGATTAGGATTGGGTTTTGAGCCTAGATCGCTTACGAGCCAGCCAGGCGGAACCGTGACCTCAACGGGGTTTATTCATCGCCTCAACCATCATCGGGCAATTACAGTCTCTGTTGATTTGGAGAAGAGCGTGCTGCCCCCAGGAAGCGAGGTCGTGATTGAGCCGAGTGTTCTAGAACTAACGGACGCAGAAAGACTTCTTGATGCTCTTACCCAGCCATTTCAGGTCACGATCAAGACCCCTCGGGAGGTGCCCGCTGGAGCTTACTCAATAGAGATCAAGGCTGATGACGGACGCGCTGGTGAGAGCAATAGCAATGTTGTGCTTATCACCATTGAAGGGGGGAGATAGTTATGAAGGCATCCAATGGTCTCGATTGTTCTAATCAGGTGAGTCGCAGTTTTTACCTTCTCACAGCATCCTCCATTTCTAGAGCCCTCATGCTCCTCATTGCCATTGTCGCTGTACAAGGGTGCAGCGGTGGTGGTGGTAGTGATTCCCCTGCTTCCGCTCCTGCGGTAACGTTCGAAAATTCTTGTCTCGATCGGAACGTTACACGCGCTCGTATCAAGAACAATAGTTATCCCGTTGTCCTATTAATGGATGTCAACGGTGCTATTCTCGGAGGATTTAGTGCTCAGCCAGGGGGAGGGGTCAGTGATTGGTTTGAATATGCGGCAGGCGCAGCTACCCCCCTTCAGATCAGTGCCAGACGAGCTGATAATCAATCAATTGTTGGTTCCTTCCTGGATGCAAAGCCAGCCGCCTGCGACAGTTTCACCTATGGATTCTGATCAACTGCTGATGTCGAGCTATGGGGTTGAGTAAGTCGGTCGGGTCTTGGAATTCGATATCGAAGTCTCTATTGCTTAAGTGGCGTGTGGAGTTTAGGTGGGCACAGTAGTGGAGACGATGCTCCCCCGTTCTCGGCCTAAGGGGTAAAGTTGTCGATGAGCAGGATCGATCGTCTCCTCCTGGGTGATCGATTCTCCACAGGGCGGAAGGAACGCCTTGTTCCTTCCGCCGGCTCGGCGTCCTCGGCGATGTGCAGGGGGGTCAGCGGTGGCCTCGGTTGTTTGGACAGAGTTTCCGTCTTCATAAGTGTAGCCCTGCAGTTGTGTGCCTACGCTGACTTGGACAGTGCAGGCACGTGCTCGCAATAGAACGCATCGGGTGTGGTGTTGTCCAGCGCCGTGTGCGGTCTTCTCTGATTGTAAAACGTCAGGTATCGGTCCAACCCGTTCTGTGCTTCGCTGACGCTGTCGTAGGCATGGAGATACACCTCTTCGTATTTCACGCTCCTCCAGAGCCGTTCGACGAATACGTTATCCCGCCAGCAGCCTTGGCCATCTATGCTGATGGCGATGTGGTGGTGCGTGAGGAGTCCCGTGAACTCCTGGCTGGTGAACTGACAGCCTTGGTCGGTATTGAAGATGTCCGGCGCACCGTACCGGTGAATCGCTTCCTGCACGGCGTCCAGACAGAAGTCGGTCGTGAGCGTGTTGGACAGCCGCCATGACAACACCCGACGACTGGCCCAGTCCAGAACCGCGAACAGGTACACAAAACCACGCTTCATCGGAATGTATGTGATATCAGCCGCCCAGACATGGTTGGAGCGGGTAATCTCCAGATGGCGGAGCAGATACGGGTACACCCGATGTGCCGGATGCCGCGCACTGGTGTTGGGCTTACAATACAACGCATGGATTCCCATCCGCTTCATCCGCGTCGCAACGCGACGTCGGCCAACCGGACGGCCTTCACAGGTGAGCATCGTGCTCAGCATGCGTGCGCCGGCAAACGGACACTCCAGATGGAGCTCGTCGATCCGGCGCATCAGCGCCAGATCTTCTGCCGACACCGGCTTCGGCTGGTAGTACGCGGTTGAGCGGGAGAGCGCCAGTGTCTGGCACTGCTGAAGAATCGGCAGTGCGTGGGTTCGGTCGATCATCTGTTTGCACTCAGCAATTCCGCCTTGCTGAGCGCCCCTTCTAAAAAATCATTCTCCAGTGTGAGCTGTCCAATTTTGGCGTGCAGTACCTTCAGGTCCGGCTCCGTCGTCTTCTTGGCATGCTTGGGGCCGACAAACACATCGACCGCCGACTCCTGCAATTGCTGCTTCCACTCTGAAATCTGGTTCGGATGCACCTCAAAATATTCAGCCAACTCCGCCAGGGTCTTATCGCCCTTGATCGCAGCCAAGGCCACCTTGGCCTTAAACCCTGGTGCGTGATTTCTTCGTGTCCTTTTCATGTGCTTGCTCCTCTGTTGGCCGTGCGCTCAACGGCGTGGGTTGAGCAAGACTATCACTTATCGACCTGTCCGAATTTCCGGCACCATCTCTTGCCTGACATTGCCTTCGTGATGAGGCAAATGAGGCGTTGGCATATGCACAACCGCAGGCCACGAGAAACCGGAGGAGAGCACATTAGGAGGGTCGGGTCTTGCAAACCAGCACGGCGGGTTTAGCTGCGTCTGCGACTACGCCGAGCGGCGCGGTTCCTTTCTTATTAGCCTTTCGGACTTTCCAATTCAGACTCTTGACCTGATCTATCTGTGTCATACATAAGAATGGGGGGTTGTGTACTGGCGATGATTGACTTGCTCAGGGGGTGGATTCTGATGGCGGCACGGGGGGTTCATCCAGCGACCGTACGCGATTGCTCACGCGTGCGCGTTTCGTAGGTGTTCGTCCAATGTTTGCAGCAGGGGGAGATGCGAGGAGAGGCGGCGATACACGTCCTTGGCGAGTGTTTCGTCATAGGTGTGGGCAGTACGATTTCTGTCTTCGAGCATGGCCAGCCAACCGGCTTCGTTGCCGATCCAGCCATTCTTGTATGCGAGCTTGAGGCAACCTTTCGGCGATTGGCAGTCTAGCCCTTCCGTCCGCGCCTGCTCTTGGATCACTTTCCAGGCTAGTTCGAAGCAAAACTCAAAGCGCTGGATGGCAGCATCTCGGTTGAGGTCTGTTTCCGGAGCCACGAGGGCTTCGTTGAAGCGCACGATGGCGTGGCTGAAACTGTCGCGCCGTGCTGTCATACGCGGACTCCGTGACGAAGGATTTCATTTCTGAACGCCTCGCCTACGGTGTGGAGATCTACGAGGTCGATCTCATGAAGCGTTGCCACGTTGTCCGCAAGTGCTCGGAGCTCGGCTAGTCGCTCAGGCGGGAACGCCGTGGCACCGGAAATTGCGATGTCCACGTCGGCGTGGGGCCTGGCTGTGCCTTTTGGCCAGGAACCAAACCAGATTACCTCGATGTCAGCGCCTAGGACGAGTCGGGCTAGATGGGCGACCTCTTGCACGATCTGTCGAGGCCGAGTTATGAGTTCTTCGTGGAGCATGTGCCCAGTGTAACGGTTCTAGCAATGATGTCAACCAGGCTGGCCTGAGCTCTTGCCTTCTCTGCTGGTCCACCCTCGACCTATTTCCACTATATCTCCTTACGGCAATATGGGCACCCTGTCAATTGAGTCGTTCCTGACGACGAGCCACTTCACCTATATACTTCCAACGCGGAACACTGATTGAGCGAGGTCGAGGAATTCGTCGCTTCTTCGACCCTTGCAAGCCTATTATCAGCCACTTATAATGCGCCAGCGCTGTCCAATTTATTTTTTTAACTGTCTGGAGGAATCTGATCACCTATGAGTGAACGAACCTTAGCCATTATCAAGCCTGACGCGGTGAAGAAGAACGCGATCGGCGATATTATTTCCCGTTATGAAAAAGCCGGCCTGAAGCCAGTGGCCATCCGCATGATGCAGTTCTCCAAAGCGACGGCCGAAGGGTTTTATGCCGTGCATAAGGCCCGTCCGTTTTTCGATAGCCTCTGCACATTCATGGTATCAGGCCCGGTCGTGGTGCTGGTCCTGCAGGGTGACAATGCGATCAAGAAGAACCGTGAGCTGATGGGTGCGACCGATCCGGCCAAGGCGGAAGCTGGCACGATTCGCAAAGCCCATGGCGCGAACATCGAATTCAATGCTGTGCATGGTTCAGATTCGCCGGAGACCGCCAAGTTCGAGATTGGATATTTCTTTCCAGAAATGGATCTTGTCGGATAGGGACGCCTGTCAGGATGGAGATTAAGGTTCAGGCTAAGGCTGAGGTGACGGCAGTTAAATCTTTGCTCAACCTTAACCTCAACCTTGGCCTTCTTCACAAGGAGCGCGTATGATACCTAAAGAGCTTCGTTACCACGAAGAGCATGAATGGGTGCGAATGAGCGGCACCCAAGCGACCGTCGGTATCAGTCATTTTGCCCAGGATGCATTGGGCGATATCGTGTTCATCGATATGCCAAAGCCAGGCGCTGTCGTCAAGGCAGGGCAGCAGATCGGTGAAGTGGAATCGACCAAGACGACCTCCACGATCTACACCCCTGTGAGCGGTACCATTGCCAAAATCAATGTTGACTTAAAGGATCACCCGGAAGTGGTGAATTCAGATCCTTATGGCAAAGGCTGGATGGTGGTGATCGATCTGTCGAGCGCGAGCGAGGTGGACAAGCTGATGACCGCTGCACAATATGAAGCTTTTCTTGCCGGCCAGAAGAAAGGTTAAGGCCTAAGCCTCAACCTTCTGGATATGTCAGTTCAAAAGCACATCGCGGTTCTCGGCGCTGGACCTGGCGGCTATGTCGCTGCGATCCGGGCGGCTCAGCTTGGCGCCCGCGTCACTGTTATTGAGTCCCACGCGCTCGGCGGTGTCTGCTTGAATTGGGGCTGCATTCCCAGCAAAGCCCTCCTATCGGTCGTCGAACTCGGAGACAAGGTCAAAAAAGCCGATGACATGGGACTGCTCGTCCAAGGACCAGTCAAGTATGATCTTGCTCGGATGGTTGCACGGAAAAACTCGGTGGTGGCGACACTCGTAAAGGGCATTGCGACGCTCTTCAAGGCATGGAACATCGAGCATGTGCAGGGAACCGGATCGCTGAGGGATCGCCAGACGGTTACGGCGACCACAGCTGATGGCTCAACGCGGGGCATTCAGGCTGATGCCATCGTGATTGCTACCGGCTCGTCTTGGCCGAACCTGCCGCAGTTTCCGATCGATGGGCGACAATTGCTCACCAGTCAGCATCTCCTAGACCTCGATCGCATTCCAGCCAGTCTGCTGATTGTCGGTGGGGGAGTCGAAGGATGTGAATTCGCGGCGCTTTATAGCGGTCTGGGGACAGAAGTCACGATTGTTGAATTGATGACGCGGGTGCTTCCATTGGAGGATGACGACATCTCATCGACGATGCAGCGTGAGCTGAAGAAACGTGGAGTGACGGTCCTGACCGGGACCACCGTCGAGAAGCTGGAGCGGTCACCGACTGCCATCACGGCTCATCTAAAAGATGGTACGCAAGTCGCGGCTGAAAAGTTACTTGTGTCTGTCGGTCGAGGATTGAATAGCAGAGGCATTGGACTGGAGCAGGTGGGAGTGCAGACGGGACAGCGAGGGGAGATTCTCGTCAACGAGCGGATGGAAACCACTGTGCCTGGGATCTACGCCATCGGCGACGTGGTCGGCAAGGCTATGCTGGCACACGTGGCTTCGGCGCAGGGCAAAGTCGCGGTTGCGAATATCATGGGGCATGAGGAGACGTTTCGCTACGACGTCGTCCCTGCCGGAATTTTTACCCTGCCGGAGATCGGTCGCGTGGGCCTGACGGAGCAGCAAGCCCGTGAACGAGTTCAGGCTGCCGGGCAGAACCCAGACATGGCGATCAAGGTGGGACGTTTTCGATATGCCGGGCTTGGGAAGGCGCAAGCGACAGGGGACACGACGGGGCTGTTCAAGGTCATTGCCGAGTCACCAAGCGGAAAAATTCTTGGCGTGCATATTGTCGGAGCCCATGCAGCCGATCTGGTGCATGAGGCGGCCATGGCGATGCAAGCCGGCGCGACGGTGACGCAAATGGCGGAGATGATCCATGCCCATCCGACGCTGGCTGAAGGTCTGATGGAAGCGGCTGAAGATGTTGATGGGAAGGCGATTCATCAAGCAAGAAGAAAAGAGGTCTTAAAGTCGTAAAGTCTCAAAGTCATCAAGTCATTGGATTGTTGACTTTAGACATTCGACTTTCGACAGTTCCCCCTGAAGACTATGCTGTATTCACTTATCATTAAGCTTGGAATGTTTGCGGCGACTATGGGAGTCGTCTTCTGGATCGGGTGGACCGTACCTGCCTCATTCGACCGAGCGCACGATCTTACAGCCAACTTGTTTGAGGGGTCGGAGGCTGAGATTGCTCCCGGCAGTGGGAGTGCAACTGCGGTGAGTTCATCCTCTGCCGCCTTGTTGTCTGATCAGCCATCCACTGCGGCTGTCCCGAAACGATTTCACCAGGGTTCCCTCGATGTGAACCGGGCGACGGAGCAGGACTTTGATGCCTTGCCAGGGATCGGTCCCAAGTTGGCCGAACGGATCATGGAGTATCGTCAATCGGTGGGAG
>CXWL01000553.1_pt1 | contig 12155 bp, 12 predicted proteins | sample 590931 | NCBI WGS metagenome assembly CXWL01 (sample SAMEA3498368, study PRJEB10139) | groundwater metagenome | biome: water well; material: biofilm material | place: Germany | collected 2015-04-27
GCCGGAGTGGCGCTCATTCGCGAGAAGTTCTTATTGGGCGATTATCTGGAACTGCTCGGTGTGGCCCCAGAAACAAGAAAGATAGGCATCGGTGCCGCCCTCCTGGCTCAGGTGGAGCGTTCCGTCTTCGCCAGAACGAAGAACCTCTTTGCCTGCGTCTCCGATTTCAATACGACCGCTCGTGCCTTCTATCAGAAGAACGGCTATCAGGAAATCGGCCCCATGCCGAACTTTCTGATTCCCGGCAGCGCCGAGATCCTGCTCCGCAAGACCAATGGCCCGGCGAGAAAGAGCTGATGGCTGATAGCATNNGATAGCATGAGGAAGAGACGTAATTTTTCCCTTCGCCCCTCTTGCCATCAGCTATAGGCCATCTGTGATAAGCTCCTCATATGAAAGTCACGAAGCTCCTCCACACCCGCATGCGTGTCAGCGATCTGGATCAGACGATTCAGTTCTATACGACCGTGCTTGGGCTCGACGTGATTGAACGGAAGACCTCGCCTCGCGGATCACATCTCGCGTTCCTGAAAGTTCCCAACAGCGATGAGCTGATTGAGCTGACAAGTTTTCCACCCAGCGGGCCGGTGAGGGTCCAGGAAGATCTGGTCCATCTGGCCTTTCAAGTCGAGAACATGGACGACACCATCGCGTCCCTCACAGCAAGGGGCGTCACGATCACGGACGGCCCGACCCACACATCATCCGGCAGCCGCTTCATTTTCATCGATGCCCCCGATGGCTATGAGATCGAACTCATCGAACGGCCGCCTGGCGTGAAGATCGTGTGATCGTCGCTTCCCTCTTTTCCTGCCGATCGTCTTCGTGCTACCTTCCCCGCCTGACAACATCGATTCACCCTCATGGAGACTGGCATGAAGAACGGTTTCTTTCGCGGACATGGGCTGGGCAACGACTATGTGGTGATGGATCCCAAAGACCTGTCATTTTCGCTCACCCCTTCACGAATCAAATCCATCTGTGACCGCAATTGGGGACTGGGCAGCGATGGGATTCTTGCGCTGGTGCCGTCAAAAAAAGCGGACTTCGGCCTGCGCATCTACAACCCGGACGGCAGTGAAGCGGAAAAGTCCGGCAACGGCCTGCGGATCTTCGCCCGCTATCTCCATGCCACCGGCAAGACGAAAAAAACACACTTCACCGTTGAGACCAAGGGCGGGCTCGTGATAATCGATCTGCATATCGACCGGCATGGGGACGCCAGCGCCGTGACCGTTGAAATGGGCCGGGCCACATTCCAGCCGGCGGCACTCCCCTGCACCCTCACCACCAGTGAACTGATCGAACAGCCCATCGACGCCGCAGGCCAGTCGCTCATCTTCACTGGTGTCAGCGTCGGGAATCCCCACTGCGTCGTCTTCAACCCAGCAGGACAGTCCTGGTCGCGAGAGGACCTCCTCAAGCTGGGGCCGGCGTTGGAGAACCATCCCCTCTTCCCAAAACGTACAAACGTGCAACTTGCCGTACCAACCGGCCCGAAGGAAATCTTCATCTTAATTTGGGAGCGCGGGGCCGGTGAAACCCAGGCCTCCGGATCCTCCTCCTGCGCCGCAGCAAGTGCGGCGGTCCGACTCGGATTGGTGAAGAGCCCCGTCACGGTGAAGATGCCGGGAGGCCAGCTCAACATCCAGGTCGCCTCGGACTTCAGTCTCACGATGAAAGGCCCGGTCGCGGAGGTCGCGCGGGGAAGCCTGAGTCCGTCGTTTGTACGATCGCTCAAACCATAGCGTCAATCGTCACACGTCAACCGGGAAGAAAGAGACAGGGGTTTCCTGCTATTCTCATGGTTGACAGGTGACGCATGACGAATGACGTTCTTCAATCCAAACTCGACCACCTCCCCGACCAGCCAGGGGTCTATCTATTCAGGGACGCACAGGGCGAGCTGCTCTACATCGGGAAGGCATCAGTCCTCTCCAACCGCGTACGGTCCTACTTTCAGAAGGGGACCGACCACTCTCCGAAAAACGCCGTCCTGGTCGGCCACATCGCAGACCTCGAAACGATCGTCACCCGCTCGGAACTCGAAGCGCTCATCCTTGAAAGTAATCTGATCAAGCAGCATCGGCCACGGTTCAACGTCGTCTTACGGGACGACAAACAATACCCCTACCTCCGCTTACCGATCAAAGAAGACTTCCCACGCCTGTCGATCGTGCGCCGCGTACACAAAGACGGGGCGCTCTACTATGGCCCCTATACGCCGGCCGGCGCCCTGCGGGAAACCTTGAAAGTCATCAAGAAGGCCTTCCCCCTGGCGACTTGCACGATCGACATCAACGGCAAGGCGGAGCGGGCCTGCATCGAGTTCGAGATCAAGCGGTGCATGGCGCCCTGCACCGGCAATCAAACCAAAGAGGACTACCACCTCNNCGGACCCAAATGGAATCGGCGGCGGAGCGGGAGGAATTCGAAGAGGCGGCGCGCCTGCGCGACCGGCTCTTTAACATCGAACGCACGCTGGAGAAACAGCGCATCACCCAAACGACGACAACCGACCAGGACGTGATCGGCCTGGCACGGCAGAGCACGGCGGTCGATCTTCAGATCCTCTTCGTCCGAGGGGGCCTGCTCATCGGACGTAAGGACTTCTTTTGGCCCCATTCAGCCGACGCCGTAGACGAAGAATTGGTTCGATCGGCCATTGAGCAGTTCTACAACAAAGATGGCCAACCGCCCAAAGAACTGCTCATCCCCACCGAACTCGACGACGTCACGGTCATTGAGGAATGGCTGTCGGGAAAACGCGGGAACGCCGTCCGCGTGGTGGCCCCCGAGCGGGGAGTGAAACACCAGTTGCTCCTCCTGGCTGAGGAAAATGCCGCCGCCGCCGTCGCCAATCATCTTCGAGACGAGGAAGTTGGTCGGCAAGCGGTTGAAGAGCTCAAGCGGCTCATCCGACTGGATGTCCTGCCTCGGCGTATCGAGGGATTCGACATTTCAAACACCATGGGCAACCAGTCCGTCGCCTCGATGGTCGTCTGGGAAGATGGGCAGATGAAGAAAGCGGACTATCGGCGATTCACCATCCAAACCGTCACCGGCGCGAACGACTTCGCCAGCATGCAGGAAGTCGTCACTCGCCGCTACGGAGACAGCGAGCATCTTGCGCGTCCGGATCTCATCCTCATCGACGGAGGGCTCGGCCAGCTCGCCGCGGCCATGGAAGGACTCAAACAGGTCGGACATCAGGACCTGGCCATTATGGGATTGGCCAAAGCACGCGGCGAAAAAGAAGAGCGGATTTTCCTGCCTGGCCGGAAAAACCCCATTCTCCTGCGCGCGAACTCTCCGGCCACCCATCTCGTTCAACGTATTCGCGACGAAGCCCATCGGTTTGCGATCACCTTCCATCGCAAACTGCGGGACAAGTCCATGCTGGCCTCTCCGCTCGATCGCGTACGCGGCATCGGCGAGGTCACCAGAACCCGCCTGCTCAAGCAATATGGCAGCCTGGCCAACATCGCTGGCGCCACAGACGATGAATTAACGGCATCCGGCCTGGATGCCAAGACCGTCGCCGCCATGCGAAAATCCCTCGCGAACCCCTCCTCATAACCNNAACGACGCACTCGAGGCATTGGCCTTCGACACCGCTGCTGCCACAGGGAGAGAGTTTCTGCAGGCCCTCGTTCGTCAATTGGCTCTGGCATTGAACACACAGTATGCCTTCGTGACGGAATGGGTACCAGGAAGAACCGACCGGCTTCGAACGGTGGCCGGATGGTCCGGCAATTGTGCAGCAGATCCCCTGGAAATCAACCTGCCCGATTCCCCCTGTCAGCAGGTCATGAAAGACGGAACCGCCCTCTTTTCTCAAGGCATCCGCAAATTGTTCCCCCAGAACACACTGCTCTCCTCAATCAACGTCGAGAGTTACATGGGAGTGGTCCTGCGCAATAGCGAGGGCCGGCCAACCGGTCATCTCTGCGTGATGGACGTACACCCGTTTTTGTTTAATGAGAGTCAGGGCACCGCCATCCTAAACGTCTTTGCCCGGCGCGCAGCTGCTGAGATTGAACGACTTCGGGCGGAGGAGACGCTGAGAGCGAGCGAGGAGCAGTTTCGTGCGCTCGTGGAGTCGGCAACAGACGCCATTGTGCTGGCCAACCATGAAGGCCGGATTATTTCCTGGAATAAAGCATCGGAACAGATCTTCGGCTATTCCTTGGAGGAAGCACTTGGCCAGCCACTAACCATCCTAATGCCCCCACGCTACCGGCAGAAACACGAGCAGGGGCTGGCTCGTATAGAAAGTGCCGGCCTGGACTCGCTCGTCCGAAAGACACTTGAGCTTGTCGGCGTCACAAAACAAGGCCGGGAATTCCCACTGGAACTTTCCCTTGCCGGCTGGCGATCTCGAGACGGTCTCTTCTTTAGCGGAATCATCCGCGATATCTCCGAACGCACACGGGCGGAAACGGCTCTCAAAACCAGCGATCAGCGCTACCAGTTTCTCTACGAGAATAATCCTTCCATGTACTTTACCCTCACCCAAGAGGGGACCATTCTGGCCGTCAACCATTATGGGGCAGATCAACTGGAGTACAACCAGGAGGAGCTGGTTGGTGACTCAATACTCCGTGTATTCGATGCTCACGACCATCAAACCGTCCTTGAGCAATTGAACATCTGCGCATCCAACCCCGCCAAGCTTTTCCACTGGGAGATCCAAAAAATCAGAAAGAGCGGTGTGCGGTTATGGGTCAGAGAACATGCGCTGGCTATTCAGGACGAAACTGGCACAACCGTCATTCTTGTCGTCTGCGAAGACATCACGACTCACAAACAGGTCGAGCTGAGATTGCAAAAAATCAACGAATGTTTCCTCACATTCGGTAGCGACCCGCTGGCAAATATCAATCGACTGACGGCCTTGGGCGGAGAACTGCTTGGAGGCACATGCGCACTGTACTCACGCCTTGAGGGAGCACTCCTCCGTTCGATCGGACAATGGCAGACCCCTCCGGACTTCAATCCGGTAGACCAAGCCGACGGACATCTCTGCTCTGACCTCATTAAGAGGGGAGACCACCATCTCTGTACGGTTCGCCATCTGAGCACCACCTCCTACGTCCGAACGGATCCCAACGTCAGCCGCTACCAATTGCAAACCTACGTCGGCCAGATCGTCACACGCGGCAAAGACCCGATCGGGTCGCTCTGCGTCGTGTTCCAGCACGATTTCGTTCCAACCGAGGCCGACGAAAGATTGATGGGTATTCTGGCCTCGGCGATCGAGACTGAAGAAGCGCGGATGCAGGCGCAGGAAGCCCTGCGCACCAGCGAAGTCCAATGGCGTCAGTTCGTGGCAGATGCACCGGTCGGACTGGTTATTCTGGACAGTCACCAACGAGTCCTGAGCGCCAACAGGGTTTTTTGTGCCCTGACTGGGTACAGCGAACGGGAAGTAGTCGGGAACACCTATGCCCTGTATACCCACCCCGAGGACCTGCCAGACAATCTTGCCCTCACGAATGCCTTCTTCGAGGGCACACGTTCCAGCTACACCTACGAAAAACGCTATATCCGAAAAACCGGAGACATCATCTGGGTCGCCGTCACCACCACCGGGATCGAATTACCAGGCCATACCGGNNAACGCCCGCCGATTGGATAGCTCCGTCGCCCAACTGAACGGAGTCATCCGCCAGGTACGAAGCTTCATCCCTCGCATGCAAACACCCGCCGTCCAGCATGGCGCATTCGACCAGGCACTCCTCGCCATCGTGCAGTCATTGACCGTTACCGGCGCAGGCGACATAGAACTGGCCATCGACAAGTCAGTTGCCGATGGACTCTCACGAGCCCAATGCGGCCCCGTACTCAGCATCGCCAAAGAAGCCCTGAGCAACAGTCTCCGACATGCTGGAGCCGCTCATCGCAGGGTCACGGTCCAACTCTATCGTGGGAAATTCAGACTGGAAGTGTTCGATGATGGGAAGGGCTTCAGCCCAACAGCCCGGAAATTATCCGGAATGGGCCTGGCCAACATGAGGGCACGGGCACGGAAACTCGGCGCGAGGCTCACGATCAGATCCCGTCCTGGGAAAGGCACGCAGGTCGTGCTCGACATTCCTATGCCAGCCCCACAGGCCACCGCATAGTCCGCATCGAGCATGAGGTCAGATTCTGGGTTCAAAATCACCGCGCGCATCGATTCCCGTTGGGCTTTTATATTTGATCGATCCGCCAAGCAGCGTCGTTCAAAAAACCGCCTGAGTACCCTCAACCTAACTCAAGCCTGCCGGATTATAGTGAATGGCTGACGCATCATCCGCCTGTGCAGCAAAAGCATTCCCCTGACCGGCTACACCCGCTCCCTGTGGCTGGAACCGAAGTGCCTGTGAAGATGCTACTGATGGCTGCAGTAGCAACCACACGACAAAAATGCAACTGAGGACATACTGCATGGGAGACGACTCCTAAAGATCATGCTGATCCTGATCAACAGGCAGCAGGACAGACCGAGAATATGGCCAACTATTCAAAAAAAACTAGCGGTTATATCGATAAGGCCATTTGACCTCATCATGCAAAAAGCTGAGTTGATTTCACGAAAGACCTCCATATACAATTCTAAGTGGCAGGTCTCTGCATTACGATTCAACGCGGCTCATTGAGGCTCAGAGAGCATGATGCGCGTCCCCCCTTCGAGCACACCTAACTGTTCCAGAAGATGCCTTACGTGAGACTTTTCCTTTCATTCAACGAGGAAGCCACGACCATTCACGGTCTACTCGCGAATGACTTGGAGGTGCTCCTGTGATCTTCCGTGGCCCCGAAAGCCTCCAGTATCCATCTCGAAAAGAGTTTCAGCACTTGGGCGAGATCATGCACCAGGTGAGAAGCATTCAACATCGAGACCAATTACCGATGTTGGCTGCATGTTTTGACACGATCGCGCCTCATGAATATTCCGCGAGTGGGATATTCGATATTTCCAATAAGCACTTACAACTTGGCCACTCAAATTACGGGAGAGAGCATACCCAGCTCTATGAAACACAAGGGTACAAGTGGGATCCTGCTATTCACCTCTTAGAAGCCACCCAGATGGGAACCGTCTCGAGTGAGGACCTCCTCGATCTTGAAATCTCGAAGGAAGTAGCTGGCCTCAAACTCGACGCGGGGATTAAGGAATGCTTGACGGTCGGAGTGCGCGGGACCTTAGGCCTATGCACCTATTTTGCGTTCAGCAATTTCGATCAGCAACTGATGAATAAGTTCAGGACCCTGATGCAGATTCTTGGCCCGCACCTCCATCTCGCCTATATGCAAGCGACTTCGTCGACAAACGATGATCAATCCCTTCTACAAACACCTGCCCTCACAGCTCGAGAAGAAGAGATCATGCGTTGGGTCGCGGAAGGAAAGACCAATTGGGAAATTTCGATTATCCTGCACGTGAGCCTAAACACGATCAAGTTTCACCTGAAAAACGTGTACTACAAGCTCGGAGGGGTTGAGAACCGTTGGGCGGCAGTGGCACAGTGGCAGCGGAACTTATCCGGCCCGACCCCTCTGCGCAGGCCCACACATCAAGACAACTCTCCAGAGACCACGACCCCGCCCCTCTAGCCTACGCACGTTCGAACAGAATCCACCACAAAACCATCACTCAGTGCCGGCCCTTCTCCCCCAAGTGGATAGTGCACCCCGTCGAGCACATACGGTGAGCGGCTGGTCTACGATAGCCTTATGCGCCAACCGTCATGGCCGGACAGTTGCCGACAACTTCCGCGTGCCCTGCCTCCTGCGAGACACACTGAGTTCTCCTTTTAAAGGTGACAGACAAATTTTTAGGCGCCATCAGAAATCCAAAGTGTTCAGCGACAGGCTTCGCACCCTCCAGTTTCTCAATAGAAAAGTTTCGGAAAAGCATGGCCATCGCGGTCTTCATTTCCAGCAATGCTAAATTTCGCCCAGGACACAGTCTAGGGCCTGCACCGAAAGGCACAAAGGCTTTGGGGTTATGTCCAGACTCTTGGCCACGATGAGAAGCCACCCATCGCTCAGGCTGAAACTGATCAGCTGCCGTAAACTCTCGCTCCTGCATCCCACACTTCCGCGTGAGCAAGAAGATGGCGGTGCCTTCCGGAATATGCACCCCACCCAACTCCACATCCTTATTGGCTCCGAGAAACAGGATAGGGAAGACAGACTTCAGGCGCATCGTCTCGAACGACACCGCCTCCAGATATGTAAGACGCTCGGCATCGCGCATATCATGCAGCATGTTGACGGAGCCCAACACCTCATCCAGCTCCTGCTGAACTCGGAGCTGAATATCGGGATATTCAGTCAAGAAGTGAAGCATCCAGGCCATCGTCGCAGCAGTAGAATCTTCGCCCCCGATCAGCATGGTCAGAACATTGCCGAAGATCTCCTCATCGGTGATGTCGGCTCCATCAACATCCCGTGCCGCAAGCATGGCCTCCAAAAAATTTGTTGGATGCGTGGCGAGCTCGGGGTTCTGCGCCAACCGCTCACGGCTATGGGCAATGAATTCCGCCAGTGCCTTACGGATGGCCACGAGCGCATCGTCCAAGGCGCGGTCTGCCGGAAGTTTCACGAAATGCCAATAGGGGAAGGGCGCGTTGATTCTCCGATTGACCATGGGAAATACTTTCTCAAGATGCCGCTGGATATCGTCNNTTCAACGCCTGCATGGCCGTACGCCGCTGCCGAAGCCATTGCTCGCCCTCCGCTGAAAACACGCCATCGATTCCCATTTCTTTAAGAACAGGCTCTATCGACTCAAGACGACGGTACGCAGCCGGGCGCTTGCGCAACACCTCATTGATGAGATCTGTGTCGAAAACAGCCACCACGGTCTTCTGCGCGATTCGAAACTTATAGATCGATCCATAGGTACCGGCCCATTGTTCAAGAATCGAGTGCAGCTGCTTCAAATCAAGCTGCAGTATATTCCCCAATATCGGCAGCCCATCAGGCCCAGGGAGGTCTTTGAGTGTCCGGTGGGAATGAACGGACGTCGACCGCTCTCCTTCCTTAGGGGCAGATGTGACGTGAAAGGGACATGTCGCCTGAGCAGAAGTATCCATGATGCCTCCTCCTTGGCACTTCCTCTGCACGTGAGGAAGATGAGTGAACGTCCGATATCTTTTCTTTGCTGCTACCTGCCTGCTTCAACGACGCCAGGCTAAGACAATTGTGTATGGAGGGGACCTACCCGAACGGGTAGGTCCCCTCCCGCCCACTGCCGAGTATCGTGTCCTCATCGACTAGAAACTACACACGTTCAAGACGCGCCTTGAGTCCCTCACGAGAAGGAGGATGCCATGACAGCTCCCATACTCCACCAATCACATACGGTTGGCTTGCAATCAGTCCTGGAAGTCCTGCGACACAGAAAGACGCGTCGCTTCGGATGTGGAATGGAAATTCCGGAAGGCCCACTTCGTTTCCAAAGTCAGCTCCCTCCGATTCCCTTGTCAAAAGAAGAGCTGCATTACCTGCTTTTCGCAGGGGTCGGCCAAACGGGCATGCATCTAGCCGATATGCAGTACGCCCCTCGGCGCGGGGGGGAAGACGGTCAAGGCATGGCCATCATGAGTTTTCAGGGCAGAACCGTACCAAGTCCCTGCGCCGCCCAAGCCACGCGCATGTTCGTGACTGACGACACCGGTCTGTACTTAGCGACACGTGTGCCCGACCCTGACAGCGGTGAGGCGCCCCTGCTGGTCAAGCTACAAGACGGTCGCCTCGAAATTCCTCGCGAAATGCCCTACATGCTCTCGTTCAACCAGTGGTACGCGAACCGGCCAGGCTCCCTCTACTTCATCCCTGTCACCGACATCACGACGGTGTATCTCAACCTCTTGCTCGTCCTCTTCAGCAGCGAATGTGGCTATTTCGTCATTGATACTGACAATGGGAACGAGGCCTGTGGACTCGACACCTTCCGTCGAAGCCGTGGCGGCCATCTCCACGATGACATGGCCAAACGTCGCACCATGACTCTTCGCGACATCGATGCCGCCATCACTGACACTGCGCTCCAAGAGCAAGCCATCGCATGCCAAAACATGTTTTTAATGGAGCAAGCCCTGGGGCTCGGAGGTGGGATTCACAGTGTTGGGAGCGGCCGCCATCTGCTCGGGTGGGAACCTCAGATATTCCAGGGCCTCGGATTCCACTTCGCCCCCTCGCCAATACCAGGCATCCGATCCAATCCCGTTGGGATTCCCGACGTATGGGAAGGTCCCTGCCCTCCGTTCTTGCCCTCAATGGAAGAAGCCGTTCTCAGGATGATGACGTCAAAATTTGGGGAGGGAGGCACGTATTCCGGTTCGGGAGCACAGCCCTGGACCGCCACCGTCCCGTCATCATCTATCCGCAAACATGAAGAACGAGCAGTAGAAGCGACCATCGCGTTCTGCAATTACGTCTTTAAGACCTACGGTCGATTCCCCGCTCACACCGATGCATTCAAGACAGTCATCGCGTTTCAAGCACACCATCTGGATGTCGGCTTTTACGACAAATTTTATCCGAGCGAATCAGTTCCACAGGCCCACCGCGACCATCTCATGGCCTGGCACCAACACGATCGTCAGAAAGAAACGATCTCATCCTCGCTTCAGGAAGGAGTGCATCCATGACACAACGTCGTCGAGTGGTGATTACAGGGATGGGTATTGTCTCCCCGCTCGGGTGTGACCTTGGGATGTTCTGGCACCAGTTGAGCAGGGGAGAGAGCGGGATCAAGCCGATCACGAGTTTTGACACCTCGCCCTTTCACGCATCTCTTGCCGGGGAAGTGAACGATTTCGACCCAACAGACTTTATCCAGCCCAAGAAATCCCGTCGGATGGGCCGGGTCTCTCAATTTGCCGTGGCCGCGGCCCTTATGGCCGGCCGCGATGCCATGCTCGATATGGACCAAGAAGATCGCGATCGCGCAGCGGTCTGTTTCGGCACGTCCGTGGGCGGATTGAAAGAAGCCTTTGAAGCGCACGATTCCATGCTCGCCAAACAGTACAAACACACGAACCCCTTCACCATGACCACCACCTTCCCCAATGCCGTATCCGCAGAAGTCTCGATCGCGATGGGCACCCACGGCGAATGTGAGACCTATTCCATCGGATGCTCTTCAACGGCAAATGCCATCGGTCGAGCCTACGATCTCATCCAGGCACATGACGTCGATATTGTGGTGGCAGGGGGAGCCGAAGCTCCCCTGCACCCCACGATCTTCTCCGCCATGGATGCCGGAAGGACCTTGGCGCCAGACCAGGGAGGCACGATTCGTAATCTTCCCAGGCCGTTCGACCAAACCCGCTGCGGCATCGTCCTGGGTGAAGGCGCCGGCTGTCTGATCCTCGAAGAACAGGAACATGCTGAACGTCGCGGCGCCCCGATCTATGCCGAACTCGAAGGCTGGGCCTTTACCACCGACGCCTTCTCCATGGCTCGCCCTGACGACACGGGCAAAGAGCATCGCCGCGCCATCGATCGAGCCATGGCCTCAGCCCATTGGTTCCCGGAGGAAGTGGACTACATCAACGCCTGCGGCCTGGGAACCGTGGAGCTGGATCTCATCGAAACGATCGCCATCAAGGAGGCCCTGGGCTCGCACGCCTATCAGATTCCCGTGAGTTCGTTTAAGTCTGCGCTCGGCCATGCCTTTGCAGCCAGCGGAGCCTTTCAACTGATCGGCACAGTGCTCGCACTTCAACACCAATTCATTCCCCCCACGCTCCATCTGACACACCCGGATCCCCAGTGCGACCTGGACTACGTCCCCTGCGTGGGACAAGCGCGAACACTGCAACGAGCACTGGTAAATAGTTTCGGGTTCGGAGGCAAGAACATCGTAATTCCCGTTTCACGCGTCGACAGTCCTGTATCGCACGGTCGGATAATCCGCGAGGGAGCGGTGGCCGGCTACCACAGATCTCTAGCGACTCCAGTCCTGGCACGAGCAACCAGCACGGGCTTGGTCCAATGATAGTGGTTCATCGAGGCCGATCGCATCAGCTGAGAGTGCGCCTGCTCTGCGGGAGGGAAAAGTCTGACGTGAACGTTTTGTCCGTCGCTACCGCAAATCAACTGTCGATCCCGAATGTAATCACCGCCCCCTATCCGCACTGTCTCGACCTGGC